>VTLG01002493.1_pt1 | contig 28763 bp, 40 predicted proteins | sample 4694571 | NCBI WGS metagenome assembly VTLG01 (sample SAMN12604809, study PRJNA352737) | marine metagenome | biome: ENVO:00000447; feature: ENVO:00000209|ENVO:00000569|ENVO:01000036; material: ENVO:00002151; isolation source: viral sequences binned using virsorter ...
TAGCTCTGAACATGGATGACCCACAGAATCCATGGCTATATGTCTTGGATGAATATATCAGTGGGTCTGCCCCACCTGAATCCCATGCTAGGGCCATCTTGGAAATGTTAACTAGGAATAATGTCCTTCCAGCCCAGTGTACTTGGACAGGTGATAATGTCCACTATGGAAACAGCCAAGGACATGGGAAGATGTCCAACAGTTTACTGATGAGGGCTTTTGAATCCATTATGAGGGTCCCCATGTTACCCTTCAGAATCAGAACCATAAAGAAGAAAAGACATTCTGTCTATTATGGTTCTGCCATGTTACACACCATCATGGCAAGGCGCCAATTCTTCATTCATCCCAGATGTTCAAAGACTATAGAGTCCATACAGCGCTGGACCATGAAGAAGAACCAATCTGATAGAAGTAAGGACCCATACGGTCACTGTATAGATGCTTTAAGATATGCTACACTACCGATAATTGAATCCCATAGATTTACCAGCCCACCCCCTTCAATAAGGATGTACTGATGAAATACAATAATCAACCCATGAAACCCATGGCAAAAACACAGGAAGAACAGAACAGATGGGACCATACTGGTCTTAGAAGAAGGATGATATTGGGGGCCTTTGAAGAAGACCTGGAAAGGGAACTGGCTGCCTACATGTCACCTGATAGAAGGGAAGCCATGGGTCCTTCAGATTTGTCTTCAAATGTCTTTGAACAGATAACTAGACAGCTGGCTGTCCTGTACCATGAAACCCCAGCAGTGACCAACATGAATGGGGACATTGACCAGCTGGTGGGCCGGGAAGGACTGGTGACAAAAGCCGGGCTGTGGCAACTCATGCAAAGAACACAACAGATGGTTCTGGGATTGAGGGAAGCCATCATCAGAATAGATGTGAACCCACACACTGAATCAGTCACCAGGTTCCCAGGAATCCAGTATCGGATGGTCACCCCTGATATGGTGTATTGTGAAAGCCATCCTGACCAGCCTGACCTTCCAGTGTACTATCAGGAATACAGAATGAGGAAGGATGACAAAGGGAACCTGGTTTGGGTGGCTGACATCCTGGACATCCGTGACATTCAGAACCCTTCATTTGGTATGTTCTTAATCAATAAGGATGGAAGCCTGGGTCAGGATGTAAGTGAATACTACATGGGACACCCTACCCACCAGGGGGCTGACTATCCATATAGAGACAGCCAGGGGCGCCCCTTCCTTCCAGTAGTTCTGTACCATGCTGAAAAGACTGGTTTCCTGTGGGATACCTATACAGGTTCAGCTCAGCTTTACGGGTCACTGTCTGCAGCCTGTTATTTTACAATGTGGGGGCATCTGGTGAGGAATGCCAGCTGGTCCCAGAAATATGTGGCTGGGTTGACCTTGGCAGGATTAAACACCCTTGACCAGAATGAACTTTCCAGACGTGCCAGCATATCCACAGACCCTTCCAGTATTCTAGTCTTCAGCCAGGACCCTGACAGTCCAGGACAGCCACTGGTGGGTCAATTTGGTATTGCAACAGACCCAAATGATTTACTGGAAAGTGTATCTAAATATGAAATGAGGGTGGCACTATCAGCAGGTATTTCACCATCGGACATTTCAAGACAGTCAGCTGACCCCAGAAGTGGGTTTGCTTTGGCAGTCAGCAAGGCTGGACAAAGGTCAGCCCAGGCCAAATACGCCCCATGTCAAAGAATGGGGGATGAAGAACTGTTAGCAAAGACAGCAATCCTGGCCAACAGATACCTGGGAACTTCCCTTCCTGAAGATGGCTACAGGGTTTCCTATCATTCCATTCCTTTGTCACCTGAAGAAATGAGAGCACAAAGGGAAGACATAATTGCTAAACTTCAGGCTGGTCTTATTTCACCAGTTACAGCTGTCATGATGATGTATGACGATATGGACAGCAAGGAAGCCAGGGACTATTTGGCGCAAATCAGAAGGGAAAGGGCTGAATACTTATGACCAGTCTAGTATGTCAACACTGTAAAAAACCAATGGACCATGACGAAGCCAGGGTGGAATGGTTGGCTTCCAGGTACCAGGTTTCCATGGTATCCACCATCAGACTGGTCCATGAATCCTGTCAGTATGCTGAAACCCAGCCCAGGACCCTGGTACTGTTTGACCTTTGGGACCATTGGCTTCCATTTCAGAACCTGGAAGACTTCCTGGAAATACCCAAAGAAATGAATTGGGATAATAAGGGTTTAGCCATATCCTTCTTCAATGATTATATTAAACACAACCACAACACACATCAGGGGTACAGACAAAATGAAGACAGTTACACATGAGGGACTTGAATATGTCTTAAAATCAGACATGGAACAGGCTTTCCAGTCCAGAATACAGAAACTTAGTTCCAGAGCCATTCAGGCTGAAGAACAGGCCAGGGCCTATCAGGAACAGCTGGACAGTCAGGCTGGTGAACTTCAAAAAATTCAGACACTGGGTTCCAGAGTTCAGGAACTTGAAAGTGAATTGGAAACAGCTAACACCAGGTATCAGCGCCAGGTTCTGATGGCTGACCAGGGTTTCCAGGACCCTGAAATCCGTGAACTGGTGGAATGGCAGTACAGCAAGGCGACAAAGGGACAGGAAAATCCAGTGTCCATGTCTGAATGGTTGCAAGCGATGAAGGCCGACCCATCCCAGGCACCTGTCACACTTAGACCACATCTTCAGATTGAATCAGCCCCTTCTGAAGCCAGTGCTGAAGCAGTTCAGGAAAATGGAATGGAACCCCAGTCCCCAGTCCAGACCCAAATGGACCCCCCAGCCATGCTTCCACCAAAGACCAACACTGGAACAGTTCAGGCCCCAGTTCAATCCACAGACCTTCTGAAAAGAGCCAGTGAAGACTTAGACTTCTACCGCGCTAACCGTGAAGCAGTTAGGAAAGCCTGGATGGGGCGGTGATAGATGTCTTTAGATTTAAAGAGCCTGGACACCTATCCAATTATAAAGAATGTCACAGCTGTTCAGACATGGCTTGAAATCATTCTACCTTCTAAGGCCTTCACCATCACACTGGGTTCAGATGACCAGGACCTGTTTGTGTCCTTCACTGGAACAGATGGTGGAAGCCTGGTAGGGGTGGACAAAGCCTTCATCAAAAGGGATGGGTATCTGTCAATCACTAGGGGAAGGGGAACGAATCAACACATTTCTATTTTTGTGGCGGTCGCTACTGGGACCACAGCCACAGTGGTTCTGATACTAGAAGAATAGAAAAAATACAGGGTACAACATGGCAAGGTCAATTTTATTTCCACAGACACCTGTGGAATACCAATTCAGCAATAGCACACAGGTAACCATCACACATAATAAAGGATACTTACCTGAAGTCCAGGTGGTTCTGTCCAGTGGTGAAGTAGTCCTGGCAGACATCACACACACTTCCATAGATGTCCTGGTGGTTACTTTCGTGAATGCAATTTCAGGGTCGGTTTATATCAGATAAGGTGTGAACAGGTCTGAAAAACACAGACCATTTTTAAACACACTCTGAGAGGTTAGAACCATGCAATTCCTTGCACCCACCAATATTTTTGAAGGGGCTGTCCAGTTAAACAGCGCCCCTTCTGCTGATAATCATGCTGTTACTAAAGCCTATTTGGAAGCTAATTCTGTTGTAGGTATCGCTTCAGATAGTGCGAACTATGCTGAACTCGTCACTGAAGGCGGTGACCTTAAACTTAAACTGAAGCCCTTGACCATCACAGATGTGTCTGTGGATACTTCTGCCACTTCTTTGGCCAACTGGATCTCATCAAACTACACCAGTGGCGATGAAAAACAAGAAGGTGACATCATCATCCTGACAAATGTTTCAGGCCGTGCACAGACTTTCATCCACGATGGTGGAACAGCTGGGGACGCTACTGACTGGGCAGAAATTGAAGGACAGGACATTTCAGCAGCTGAAGTCCGTGGGTTCCTTTCGGCTTCCAGTGGTATCGACTACAACAGCGCCACAGGTGCCATCACTGCTGACCAGGGTGAAATCCGTGGTTTCTTCAGTGCTGGGACAGGTCTTTCATATGATGCTTCCAATGGTATCTATTCTTTGAATGTCAACTCGGACGGAATCAGCGAAGGAAGTTCCAATTTATATTTTTCGAATAGCAGAAGTAGAAGCGCCATCAGTGTTTCAGGGTCTGGTATTTCCTACAATTCAGGTACTGGTGTCATTACTTTGGCGATGGATACTTCAATGGTGTCAGAGAGTGGAAACCTATACTTCACTGACGCTAGAAGTAGAAGCGCTTTATCTTTGGCCACTGTGTCTTCACCTGATGTTCAATTGTTGACATACAATTCAGGAACTGGTGTTCTGTCTTTGCCAGCTTCTTCAGTCTTTGCCCAATTTGACGCTGGGACAGGTCTTTCCTATGCTGATGGTGTCTACTCATTGAATGCCAATACGAGCCAAATATCAGAGAGTGGAAACCTCTACTTCACTGATGCAAGAAGTCGCGCCAGTATTTCTGTAGACAGTTCAGGCCTTGCTTACAATTCAGGAACTGGTGTTCTGTCTTTGGCAGCAAATACGAGTCAAATTACAGAAGATTCTTCGGCATTATTCTTTACGACAGCCAGAGCCCAGGCAGCTATCACAGCAGACCCAGCAGCTGGAAACATGGCTACAGTATCCAGTGGTCAGGTATTGGTTGCCAAGTCTTCTTTCCGAAGTACCTTTGCACCACAAAACCTGACAGCTAACACCTTCGCAACCTTAAACCATGGACTGGGTGAAAAGATTGTACATGTGTCAGCCTATGACAGTTCAGGAAACTTGGTTCAGTTAGATGTTCAGCTGGTGGATGCCAACAATGTCAAAGTGAAGTCTGTAATCAATGTTTCAGGCGCTGAAATTGTGGTTTCTTTGTAAGTTCACACTTCCCCATAAAAAAAAGGGTATGTACCCCCCTTCCCATCCTTCCCAGGGTGGGTTTTTTTATGTCCTAGACACACCTGTGAAAATCGTGTATAGTTATATCAAATACAGTTTCCTGGTGGTCAGGTCGCACCTGTAACAGCTGAAGAACCACACACACAAAACAAACCCACTCAACTAGGTATTTAAAATGGCTACTACATTTAATACAATGGTCCAGAATCAGGACCTTCGACTTGAAAAAATCATTTCACAGGAAATCCGAATCCTGTTGAAAGACTCTACTAACCTCAGAAACACCCCATTTGTTGACTACTGTGGAAGTATCAATGGAACAGGTTCTGATACTATCCGTGTTCGTAAAGCTGGTTTGGATGATGGTGACTTCACAGCCTTCACAGGTGGTACTGAAGCCAATGCAGTTTCAGATTCTTCCATCGCTGATGGTGGTGTGGACATCGTGGTGAAGCGCCAGGCTTTGGCTTATGCTTTGTCTGACCTCGGTGGTATGACTGAATTGGCTGGCGCCGTGAATGGGATTGACCCTTTCCGTATCGCTGAATCAATCAGTAACAGCTACGACAAATTATTTGCTGACCTTACTGGTGCAACTGTTGCAAGTTTCACCACTGTTATGGGTCAGTCAGGTTTTGCCAATACTGTAGCCCATTTCATTGACGCTGTTCAGGCTTTAGAATCAGCTGCTTCAGGTGTAGGGGCGCCTGGTCCTTATGTGGCTTTGTTGCACCCTAAGCAATTCGCAGACATTCAGGACAGTATTCTGGCACAGACTTCAGGTATTCTTCAATTTGTTCCTGCTTCCTATGAAGCTATCAGTGCTAAGGGTTCACACTACAAAGGTTCTTTCCTCGGTGTTGACATCTACACTTCTTCACATGTCACCAATGATGGTGTAGACCACATCGGTGCATTCTTCGCCCCTGGTGCTATTGGATATGCTAATGGTATGCCTTCAGCCCTTCCAGGTGCTGTTCAAACCATGGACATGGGTGAAGTACTCATTGAAATGGACCGTGAAGCAGACAAAGCATTGACCCGAATTGTGGGACACTGCTATCTGGGAATGTCTATCATTGATGACAATCGTGGTGTAGCTTTTAAAGGTGCTATCTAACTTAGACAGTAACCATTCAGAAGGGGGGCTGGGTGTATTCCTGGCCCTTCATTTATCAACTTAAAACAGGGTACAACATGAACATAAAACCACAGAACTGGACACCACTGGAAAAACCACAGACAGCTGTCCTTCCAGCCAGACCAAACCATCCATTTTTCTATAAATGGCACCCCTCGAACTGGGACTTTTTTTACATGGATGTGAAGAAGACAACTGGAAAGGGTGAGAAGTCAAAGACCACCACAGTGAAAAAGGGATTTTTTGTTCCATCAATCAGAATGGAAAGAGTGGTCCCAGGTGTCAATGGAATCAGACAGGTGGCTGGTGAAGTCGGGAACCCAGGCAGCAGAATAGGAAGTCTTCAACAGAAGGGATGGGTGTACCTGGACCCCCAGCGGTTTGATTATATGCATGTTTATCCAGTACGTGGTGGAAGATACCATGTTCCTAAGTGGCAGAATGTGAAAGTGGTGGCTGGCCATCTGATTGAAAAGATGGACATGGAAGCCTTCCGAATGTGGTGTGTGGACCTTCTACAGTCCAACATTTTGGGAACCCCTGAACCACACTTCTGGGAACTTATCATCCATAGGGAAAGTAAAATCCCACAAAAATTGATTAACACTCAACACTTGCCTGAAGTGAAGGCGAAGATTGATGAAATCAATGATAAACTGAAAGCCATGAAGGCCTTCAAAAAAGAGTTTGAAACCAGGGGCCTGGAAATCTACAATGATTTAAGGGAATAACATGTCTTCTTCTACACCATATGCACCACAGATAAAAGTCCCTGAACTACTGGAAAGGGGAAAGTCACAGACATCCCAGCTTCCTGTTTATCGTGATGGTTCATTGGTGGGTCCCAGTTTAGTGAAGTACACCCTTCTGAATCCAGCAGGGGAAAAATTGGTGGACAGTGCCACAGGAACTTCACCTGGAAACATCGCTGAATATATTCACGCACCTAGTGTCCTGACATCAGACCTTCAGCTGGGGGAAGGTTATGTCCAGGAATGGGAACTCACATTCCCAGGTGGTGTATTTAACTTTAGAAGGTCAGCAGCTGTAGTATTAAGAAGACTATATCCAGTGGTTTCAGATGGGGATTTGACTGCCGTGTATAGTCAGCTGGCTGACCTTCGCCCCAGTTCCATGACATCATACCAGTCCTATATTGATGAAGCCTGGTTCACCATCATTCAAAGAATGCGAACAGAGGGCGGTGGCCTGGAATACCTGGTGATGTCTTCCGAAGCCTTCAGGGCTGCCCATCAGAACCTAACACTGTATTATATTTTTCGTGACTTCCACAGCTCACTGGGACAGTCAAATGGTAGATATTTAGACCTAGCCAGTGAACATTTCAGACAGTACACACACGAATGGAAGACCAGAATCAATTTTATTTATGACTATTCACATTCAGGTCAGTCTGAAACACCGAACCAGCGCCAGGCTAAACAGCCCGTGATTTATCTTTCCCAGCCTGGAAGACATGGAAACTTCAGAAGGATGAAGCGATGAACCTTTCATCCCTTCGGGGTGCCATAGCCAGCAAGGTGTCAGAAGTGTCAGGTTTCCAGGAATCCACACACAGCCCTGACTACTTTGGAAGGACACAGAACACGATAGCCCATAGGGGTTTCACTGTGGGTCTGTCTTCTAGTGTGGCTATGGATGAAAGACAAAGAAGAACCATAGGGGTCTATTTAAATACCCCTGTCCAGGTCACCTTTGCCTTCAGACTTCGACCCCTGGATATATACCCCACTGATTATGATTTGGCCCTGGATGCTGAAGTGTCTGTCATTCAGAAAGTCCTTGAAGCCTACACTGGACCCAATGACTTCACAATCAGGTATTTATCATCCACTAGGGAAGTGACAGACAGCCAAGAATACTGTATAATCACCATAGACTTTCAAGCCTTACACACTATTTAACTACACACAGGAAGGAATTATGGCCTATTCACTTATACCAAAGACAAAAAGAGACGGAAAGATAGAATTACTCGATGCAACAGGGACCCCTGTTGTCCTGGAAGTAGCTTTTGAAGATGGAAACTTCACCTTCAGCCAGCCCCAACAGTTCACTGAACTGGTGACGATGGACAGGGGTGTGTTTAGTTCTGTAAGAAAGCAGGATGAAAGCGCCATCACAGGTTCATTCAGTTTCAACTTCAGAGAGTTCACCAGCGCAGATTTGGGAAGTGTCCGTGACTTCATCAATCAGTCAGGCGCTTATGCTGGTAACATTTCAACAGGAACAGCTGGAACCCCATTTGTGGAACACTACTGTGTTGACATCCGATATACAGCAGAAGGAACAGACTTTGGTGATACTAATGACCATATTGTGACCCTTGGAAAATGTGTCTGTTCACTGGACTTCAGTGAAGGCGACCCTTCCAACTTCACCCTGAACTTCACTTGTTATGGTGGTGTGATAGCCCTTTCATAATCTAACTTCATGGGGTACAACATGAATAAAATCAATTTGAAGAAACTAGGTGAACATGAAATCCAGGTCCCCAGTTCACTGGCTACCTGTTTAGACTTTGTAAGTGTATGGGGTTCACAACCAAATAAAGCACAGCTGGGGCGGATATGCGCTTCAGCTATTGCTGTGGGTGTGGACCATGCTAAGGTCCTTCCAGCCTACCCAGTGACCACTGGGGACCCTGTAAGATTTGGACACAAAGTCCTGGACAGACTGCTGGAAGCTGGAATGACCCCTGGAAATGTTTATGAATCAGGGACCCTGGTACTGGTGGAAATGTTAAAACTCATTCCAACAGAACAGGAAGTGGAAGACCAGGCAAATTTTTCCTGACCAGGTGGGGTGGGATGGACCTGCTGGCTTTAAGGCTGGCTAGGCACTGGAACAAAGACCCCACCTGGTTCCATACCCTGGATAAAAATATACAGGTCCAGGTCCTGGCTGAATACAGATTGACACATGAATCCCCTGAAGACAGAAAGACTAGACAAGACAGGATAAAAAGGGCTAGAATGGAAGAAATGATAGCCAATATCCAGGGGTGACCATGACCATAAAACAGAGCACAAAAAGGGCCACAGTAGAGGTGGAAGAAGTCTTCCAGGATGCACTTCAGCAAGTCCTTAAAACTGTGGCACCCAATGCCCAGGCCATCATGGACCAAGAACTGAAAAGGATTGAACAGGAAGCCATTCAGGACTGGCCTAGAAGGAAACCAGTCCAAAGAACTGATGAAACTGGAAGGACCACATTCTTCAGGGACAACAGTAGGGAATCCTGGAAGAAGTTTAGAAGGGGTGCAAAAATACTTCCAGGGGGACAGTTCAGTGTCTTCCTTCGAAATACAGCCCCGTATTCCTACTACATAAAATATGGTGTGGACAGTGAAAATAATAGGCGCCAGGACATCCTTCAGCCCCAGGGAAGGAATGTAGCCAGTGAAACCCTGATAAAACCCCACAGGAAGACAGCTAACAAAGTGGTGAAAGCCCTATCTGATGACCTGATGAAAAGAGTGTGACCTATGGCAGAAGTCAATAAATCCATATCCATTTCCTATAAGGCAGACCTGAAGGATTTAATCAGTAAACTGAAACAGATGCCAAATGTGACAGACCAGGAAGCCAAAAAAATGGTAAAGGCCCTGGACAGACAACTGAAACAGGCAGAGAAGGCAGCTCAAAAGAGTGCAGAAGCCAGTAAAAAAGCAGCTAAACAGGCAGCCCAGGCCGCGGCCCGGGGTGCCCATCAATTTGATGAAATGGCTGACAGTGCTAGAAGGGCTGAAGAACGATTGGAACAGGTGGGGGAAAGTGCTGGTGACATTGACAGGGGTTTCAGTTCCATAGGGTTGGCCCTTCGTGGTGTGAATCCCCAGTTGGCTGAAGCAGCTGACGCCCTGGCTGACACGATGGCAGTGACTGAAGGACTGACCATGTCCATGTCTGCCCTTAATCCTGTGGTGGTGGCTGGGGCTGCTACCATTGGGGCTTTGGTCCTGGGTTACATGTCCTATCAGCAGGAAATAGAAAAGGCGCGGGAACTCACCCTGGCTTTAAGGGATGCCCAGAAGTCCCTCAATGAAATGTATAATAATCAGGCCCAGAACTTCCAGGATAGCCTGGACAAACTGGGGGACATTACTGATGAATATAGTGTCCTGACTGGAAAAATTGATGAATATGAATTGGCATTGAGAAGGACTGAAAGACAGGTCAAAGCCAGTTTCCAGGGTAACATTGACCAACAAAATGAACTGATTGACCAAAGGAAACAGGAACTGGCACTGGTGGACAACATCAGAAAATCCAACCTGGGGAACCTGGAAAATGCCTATGCCCTATCTGAAGCAGAACAGGAAACACTGAAACAGTTACAGCTACAGGTCAATGGTGTCAATAAAAGAATGGACCTGACAAAGCATGACATGGGAAATAACAATGAACTGTCTAAAATCCATGCAGCCATTTCCAATGAGATAGCCAAACAGGAAAAGGGTCTGGCTATCCTGGTCCAACATCAGACTGAAGCCGTGGACATGTCCCTTCAGATACAGGAACATGAAAATGAAACAAACAGACTGAAAGGTCAACAGAATACAACAGCTGAAAAAGGTCTGGACATTCAGGAAGAAGAACTGGAAAATCACAGAAATCTGATTGAACTGATGAATGAAAGATTTGAAAAACAACAGTCAGCCCTGAAAGCACTGGACAAAATAGGTGAAGAAACTGGACTGAATAAAAATGAAAGAGATTCTCTAAACTTCCAGCGAGAAATGGAAGGTATAAAAGAACTTGGAAAAATCAGTGGTGAAACAGCAAAGGCTGAAGACATCTTAAAACAGAAGATCCATGATAGAGAAATGGAAAGACTGGAAGAACTGAAACAAGCAAGATTCGAAGCAAGTCAGGAAAATCTGGACCAGTTATTGGTCATGGGGGAAGTCTTCGCTGACCTGGCTGAACAAAGAATCAAAGGGCATGAAATAGATGTGGAAGCCGATAGGAAGAAACAGGAAGAACTGTCAGCCCTTTCAGACATTGAACGCCAGGCCCATGAACAGAAGAAAAAAGACCTAATGGGATTGTTTAACTTCAGGAAGGGGATGGCGATAGCAGAAATAGCCATGGGAACAGCTGAAGCAGTGGTGGCAGCCCAAAAATTAATACCCCCATTCAATGCAATACAGACAGCCCTGGCTGTGGCTACTGGTGTGGCCCAGGCTGGGATAGTCATGGGACAACAGCCACCCCAGTTTCATATGGGTGGAATGGCACCTGATGAAATGGGGGCCAGGGTCCTAAAAGGGGAAGCCATCCTGGACAGGGCTACAGTCAGGGGTCTGGGTGGTGAACAGGGTGTCAGACAGTTACAACAGAACCAGGGAATGGGTGGTCAGGTCATGGTCATTCAGCCCTTCAAACACTTTGGCAGGTTTACCAGGGAAATAGGCCTGAAGCCCCCCCGATTAACAGGAATAGCAGGATACTAACATGGGAAACAATACAACACCAGACAGAATGAGGGGACTATTGGTTCCCACTGCCAACATCACACAGAAGAACCTGTGGACAGCCCAGTCTTCCTTCACAGAAATGAATCCCAGGGCAGGGGTAGCCAAAGCCACCCAGCCCTTCACTGGGCTAGTCCTGGAAATGGCTGGTGAACAGTCTGAAAATATACAGGTAGAAACTGTCCAGGGTGGAATACCTGGGGACAGTGTTAGCGCCTTCAAATGGCGTGGGGTAGATACCATCAACCTGTCACAGAATGCCAACAACATCCTGACAGACTGGAAGTATTTATCCTTTGATACCAGTCCATTCAGGGGGACCACATCCTTTTTCAATGATTTTGATGTAGTAGCTAGCTATGATGGTTGTATTTATTGGGTAACTGAACATGTAAGTACCTTTGGATACAGAATTAGAGTAAATAAACAAAAAAGAGATGGTCCTGTGGAAACTCTCTATACCTTTGTAAATGTCAATTTGGCTGGGGCACCTGTTTCCACAGCTAAACCCATGATTACACAGCTGAAGGATGGGTCTTTATTGGTGGCTTACTTTGATTATACAGGTACAGACCAGGTGAACCTGGTGGTGTGGCGCTCACATGATGAAGGTCAGAACTGGAAGAAGGTCAGTTCCAGGGCGCTGGCATTTCCAATTTCAGTGGGTCCCAGTCACCTGGACATCGAAAAAACTAACCTGGTGGTAGTGGATGATTATGTCAGTCTAACCATGTCCACCTTCAGTAACGTGGGTAATGCTTTTGGCAATGCTCACAGACAGTATGTTTCCAGGGACCAGGGCGCCACATTCAACCTAGTCGGATCTGATGGTGAAACCTATCACATGTTATCAGCCACAGCTTTACCCCAGGGGCGCCTGGGCTTTGGTTACATAAGTGATACTGATACCATTAAGTTTACCAGGATAGCCAACCCAGGGGTAAACCTGGGTAGGACAGACTTCCAAAACAAAAAAGAAGTCACTGTTCATACTGGTTCAAAGGTGTTTTGTACAAAAACAAATAATCAGCTCTCAGGGGGTGCTATCACCATTTGGTATCAGGATAGTGTCATTTATATCGCTGTGATGGATACAAATAATGTCATGTATGGGTTCCAATCAACAGACCAGGGGGATACATGGTCTTTTATCGGTGAAAGTGATACCACCCCCACCATTGATGATGGAATAATGTATGACCCATCCAGTACAGAACCATTAACCAATTTAAAATCAACAGTATGGGAAGGCCGTGCTGTGGTTACATGTTTAACTGAACACAGTGTGGGCTGTCTGTTCTTTGGTGGTTGGTCCAGTGTAGACTTTGAAGCCCGGGCAGTCCAACCAGCCAGAAACCAATATTTAGGCTATCAAAATAACTGGATAAATAACATCCTTCCAGGAAGTACCACAGGTTACATAGCTGTGGGTTCAGGTTCTGACACTTTGTTTCAAGATGGTGTCACCATCACAACCACTTCAAACACTAGATACTATCAGTATCAGGGTTCCCTTCCAGCCACTTCACAAAGGTTTTACAGATTTAAAATGAAGGTGTCAGCTGGTTCCAGTTCATTTGATGATTATATATTTTTCCATGTCACCAGTAGAAACAGTAGCGCCACACAATTTTATACACTTAAAATCAGATTAACCACCACAGGTTTCATAGTCAGGGACCATTCTACCACACATTCCACAGTGTCTGTGGACCTTACCAATTTTCATGAGTTTCTAATCTTCCAGGATGTAACAGATGTAAAAATCTATTATAGACAGTGGGATGAAAAACAAGCAAAGAAATGGACAGAAGTATCAGTCACTTTGGGAACCCAGGGTCCTGGCCCAACCATCGTGACTGAATGGGGTCATAGAGTCATGCCCCCTGGGGCTGGGACATACAGTTCACAGTGGTCAGAGTTTCATGTCGGATTAAATAGAACAGGAAGACCTGGTGACATTGTGAGGGGTGGACCATATCCCACATATGGGGAATACATCTACATCAATGAAGGTCTTCTGTTAACTGCGAAGGAATCCCCAGCCCGTGCTGAAGATGTTTACCAGATTGACGCCAGGGCAGACTTCCCAGTGGACAACATCTTCCACCAGGTGGCACTGTCCCCCAGGGTGATGTGGCGGTCAAAGGATGCCACATCCATCCAAGAAATAGCGTGGTACATGGACCCAGTGGTGGGTTCCACAGCTAGTTCCCTGGGACTGTCTGATGTCTTTGGACTTCACCTGTCAGGTATCAACTGGAAGACAGCCACACTGAAGTCATGGAATGGGGCTTCCTGGGATGTATTGACAAACATTGACACATCCACAGGTCTTCAGGGAACTTTCAAAAGGGAAGGGGCCACACTGGTCCCAGCCAGTTCCAGCACACCTTTCCAGGTTCATTATGATGAATGTCGTGGCTGGTATGCTGAACTCTCATTCGGTGAAACCACAAAGATAGTGAAAATAAAACAGAACAGTGAAGGGATGTGGACCACTTCTACAGCGAAGGCCGCCACCCTTCTGATAGACACAGCTCACACAGACCCAGCCACACTTCCAGCGAGTGGAAACATTTCACTGATGCCCACTTCCATCACTCTACTGTCTGAACTATTTCAGGGCTTACCTGGGGCTGGGGTCATAGCCCTACAGGTTTCAATCCCAGTCCAAGAAACACTGGAAGGGTATTTCCAAATTGGGACACTGGTGGCTGGTGACATGTACTTCATGGCCCCCCAGTATCAAAGGGGTAGAAGTATCACACACAGCCCTAACATTGAAACAGTGGAAACACTGGATGGGATGTTCTATTCCAGACAACTTTCAGAAGGGCCAAGAACCTTTCAAGTGGCCTGGACAGAACCAGTGGACACCCGTGACATCATGGCGCTGGACCCTGATTACTGGCTATTCACCACCACAGCAGGCGCCCAACCCATAGCCAACTATGGGGACAGCCCTTTCAGTATGCTGGGTCTATGTCGATACCTGGCCAACCAGACCCCAGTGGTGTATTTACCAGCCATTAAGAAATCCACAGGTTCTGATGATACACAGCTATTCAACAGATACCATGAACACAGTTTGGTTAGAACTGAAGGTGAAGTCACCATGGAATCAGTCCTAGGGGAAGAATCAGTAGATGAAATGTTCAGGGTGGCCACAGTGAACTTCACAGAGGTGGAATAATGTTTCTTCATCCTGATGACATTCAAGGGGCTGACATCTGTTTCCTTCTTTCAGTGACCTGGGAAGGGATGGACTACAGGTTCAGTACTGTCCCCATAGACATCCAGGACACCATTCAAAATGAAGTTCATAGATACTTTGGTGGACTGTCAGACCCTGACATCACACAGTCTTCTGACTTCACTGGTGTGGATATGGAAGCCGATACCATAGCTGTGGAACTGGTCTTCACTGGAATCAACTGGGTTCAGGAATGGCTTACAGGTCACAGCCTGGTTCATTCAGAATGTGAACTGTCAATGATAGCCATAACAGGGGAACACACCACCTTCACAGAACAGGACAGAATCATCCTGTTTCAGGGTCAGGTCATTGAACCCATCATAGGGACCCCTGATAAACCTGAAGGACATGTCATTTTTAGTATTGAAAATAGTCTGAAACTTAAGAAGGTGAAACTATTAGAAAATCAAAGTGAAATCACAGTCTTCAAGTTTCCAGGCCTTGACCAAAGGGCTGCTGTTATTGGAAGGACCATATCCTACCCAATTGGAAAATATGCCCCCTTCGTATTTGGTGAACCTGGAACATGGATACAAAGGACAGGACCAGACAGTGGTCCACAGTACACCAGTACCCAGGAAGTAGTCAGCACAGGTATCCAGTTTTTTGATGTGGCACAGGTTTCCCCAGCCTACACTATCAACGCCACAAACCTGGGAACAGTAAACGCTGAAACCACATACTTGATAGCCCAGGGTGATGTGGCTAGTAGTAGGGTAAGAATATGGGATGAAACTGGTGGGAACTTCGTGAACACAGTGCAATTAGAACAGGATGAAGAAGGCAGACTATTCAGTCAGGTAAAATATAAATTAGGTAGTGTGATTGAGGATAACAGCTTCGCCCCAGCCCTGGACAGTGACCAGACCTTCTGGGTGTCCTGGGGTGAGTTCGATGGGGGAAGCCTGGACCCAATCAGTGGCGAAAGTCTATCATCATCCATAAACCTTATACTGTTCATCATGGAAAGGGTGGGACTGAAGTACAACAAGTCCAAATGGATGGGACTGTCGAACCTTCTGAACAGGTACAAGTTCAGTGGTTATGTGAATGACCCCCAGGTGGTGGCTTTGGACTGGTTGACAGAAAATGTTCTGTCCTATCTACCTATCCAGGTATTCAATGGTGATGGTGGATATGAACCCCGTGTCAATCTGTATTTTTATGGTGAACAGATTAACCCCAGTTACTTCCTGGAAGACCATGGATTGTTTCAGATAGTCACAGGTATTCAGCCCCTGGATGTGGATGTGGTGAATAAGGTGGTGTTAAAGTTCTGTTATGGTGGTGAGTTCCAGCAATACCTGTCCACAGTTTCAATAGACCCCACCCTGGAAGAAGAAACACCAGTGGACTTCAGGGACCCAGTTAGTGATGTGTCATTCCAAAGATTTGGCCTTCAGGAAGAAGTTATTGAATGTCCATTCATTTGGGACCTTGATACAGCCATACGAGTAGCCAGGGACAGGATAAGAACCAGGGGCCTGGGTGTCTATGCTGTTGAAGTGATGGCGGCCCCAAAATTTGGATACCTTCAGGTGGGGGATGTGATAGCCCTGACTTCATCCAATCTGTTCCTGAACAGACACAAATGTCAAATTATACAGAAGTCCTGGTCTGCCAACAGCTGGCGCTATGTGATACACCTGGAATCCAACAGCCTAGTGAACCCTAGACAACTTGTATAAATGGAACTCTTTCCATGTTAAAGTGTCCACATGATAGTTTTTATAGACAGACAGCACACAGGACAGCCCAAAAGGATTGAAGCCAGGGGGGCAGCCAATGACCTGGACACCAGTGGAAAGGTGGAAACCTGGGAAACTGAAGCCCACTGGACTGGGTTCCTGTCTATCATGCTGGAAGCCCAGCTGGTGGCACATCCTGACATAAAAGTGATACCCATTTCAGATGGTTCATACCTTCAAAGACACACCAGGGTCAATGAATACAGTAAGATGTTTCCAAATGTCCCACAGATATATCTGGCCATGCACCTGAATGCAGGTGGTGGTAACTATGGGTCAATGTTTTATCATCATCAAAGTAGTCAGGGTCTGGGACTAGCCAGGGCTATCTGTACGGGACTGACATCCTTCCTTCCTGAAATACCTGACTTCAAAGCCATCAAAGCCCAGCCAGGGGACTGGACCAAAAATGCATACTACACCATAAAAGGGGTAGGGCGCCCTGTGGCTATCTGTTCAGAACCTTTATTCATAGACACACACAGCAACCTGGTAACAGTGGAAGGGATGGCAAAAGTAGCCCTGGGAATGTCCACTGGTATCATTTCATGGATGACAGACCAATGACAGAACAGATTATGATACAAGTCCTGACAGGACCAGTGGCAGCCCTTGCCCTTTGTTTACTTGCCATCTATGCAATAGGGAAATGGGTGGCTGTACACCTTCCCAAATGGGTTGACAGACATCTGAATCAGATTGACAGAATTGTGGAAAGTCATGAAGAAGATAGGACAGTTTACAAAGAAGGACTGACCACCCTGAACACATCAGTGAAAGAACTACGGGGTGATGTGGATTTGATAAAGGATGATGTGAAGGACATAAAAGAAGCTGTCAGGTAAACCATCTTAATGTGTCTTCATGTACTTCCATCCAGGAAACCTTCCTGAATATGGTGTGGTCATTCTTATTCTGAACTAGAAACCTGGGGCACAGGTCCCCCATTCTGTCCAGGTGCCAGTACAGTTTCCTGGTGGGGATGGCCCCCACTTCAATCCCAGATTTATGGATGAAGGCTTCCACAGTCCAGTCTGTCATGTACTTCCCACTTTTATAGGCTGCCATCCTAGTAGAGTATTCCAGGGGTCTTTCAGGGGCGCCAGTTCTGTAGTGTCTCACAGTAAAGTTTCTGTGGGACATAGTATTCCATACCCTGGCTGATATGGTGTGAACCTGGTGTCCATAGATGTGAAAGAAGTCCACACCATGTTCCCAGTCAGCTGGCGCCCCATTCAGTGAACACCACGCCCCAGGGAAATGGTCCTGAATCATTGGAATAACATGCTGAATGAAATTTTTTTCACCCTTCAGGTTCCTTCGATGAAATGGGGGTGGTGTGGTCATGGGTGCCAGTGTAACACATATTTCATCATATTTATATTGACATGTCTATAGTCTTCATAGTATGTTTATGACCATACACATTTAAGTGTATAAATAACCAGAAGGTAAACCATGAAACATGAAACAAAAATGACTCTATTGGGTCACATCCTGGTCACTTTGGCCATCTTTGCTGTTCCAGCTACTCTTTCAATCCTTTGTTATGTCGTGGGGGTGTAAGATGTTTAGAACAATTGAAGACATTCAGCATGAAATGAAACAGCGTGAACAGGTAACCCAAAAAGCAATTGGTGAACTGGAAAAACAAATCAAAGCCCTTCAGAACCAGGTCAGGTTTCTCTTGAATCAGGTTGGTAAACTTCCATTAAGGGCGCCAGGTGGTACAGTTATGACAGACTGGCTGGCTAACAAAAGAATAGTTTTACAAGAACTTGCTTCGGATGAATGTACCACTTTGAATGAATGGCTGGATGTTCATGACTTGAAAGGTCTTGTCCCTGGTCACACTGTGGTCTTTCAAAAACAACTTAATCACTGTTTACTGGTGACCACATATGTCTATGGCTGGAAACAATTGGAACTAAGACTATACCGAATAGCACATAACCACCATGAAACAAACAGACAGTGGAAAAGAAATATATGTCCACAGGACTGGGTGGTATTGGAAAAAATACATCTACCAATCAAAGGGGGTTCCAATGGGTAAAAGAATCAGAAGACATCTGAAGGAACATGGGGCAACTGCCACACGTAAAAGATTTGGAAAGAACTATGACTGTCCTGACATCATGTTCCAGGGGAAGAAGGTGGGTTCAGTATCCAGGGAATGGCATAGGGTATATTGTACCTGGACCTGGAAGGGTGTGGTGACCTATGAAGGAAATGTATATTCACATCTGTCTGTCACTTCAGCCCAGGAATGTGTTCAGTGGGGTGAAAGGAAAATGAAGTGTCTGCTCAATCCCGAGTTTGGGAAGGCGCTGAAGGAACTGATTGACCTGTCAGGGTTCACACAGGTTCAGGTGGCTGAAGAAATTGGGAAGGGATGTTCCAGGGATGTTATTCAGAAATGGATTAAGGGCCAGTCCCATCCTGGTGTCCACATACTGGTTAGACTGTGTAAACTGTTAGCTGTTCTGGAATGGGAACCACTTTACACAGAACTGTCTGAAATTATTGAACTGGAAAGGTGAATCATGTGGAATCTAGTATATCAGGGAACCATTCAGGGTAATCCTGTATCAATGGGAAGACCCAGAAAGGGGCGCTATGGAATGTACACGGCACCCAAATCAGCCAAATACATGAAAGAGAAGGTGAAGGACCTGAAGGTGGAACTAGAAGGACAGGAACCATTCACTGGTCCTGTGAAGGTGGTGCTGACCTTTGTCCATAAAAGACCCCAGCGACTTCTGAAGAAACAGTCCCCTGAAGGCCGTATCCCAAAGACCACAAAGCCAGACCTGGACAACTTGACAAAGATGGTCCTGGACATCCTGACACATTCTAGAATATGGAATGATGATAACCAGGTGGTGAAACTGGTCTGTGAGGACTACTACAGCAACAGGGAAGAAGAACCACACACACAGATAGCCATCTACATGGATGGGGGTGAAGTATGACAGTAAAAATTGGCAGTTTGTTCAGTGGTATTGGTGGCTTTGAACTGGGACTGGAAAGGGCTATCCCTGGGGCTGTGACAGTGTGGCAGTGTGAACAGAATGACTTCTGTCAGAAGGTTCTGAAGAAACACTGGCCAGGGGCAACAATTTACGATGATGTAAGAAACATAAATGAAACAGTGGAACCTATTGACATCCTATGTGGTGGGTTTCCATGTCAGTCTATTTCAGTGGCTGGGAACAGGAAGGGGTTAAGTGATGAAAAGAAAAGCGGTCTTTGGTGGGAAATGTGGCGAATTATTGGCATACTACGACCCAGAATTATCTGTCTTGAGAATGTGTCAAATATCCTTCGATTGGGGGGGCCTGAAGTTATTGGAAGCCTTACCCAAATCGGGTACAATTGTGAATGGACAGTTATATCAGCTTCTGCATTCGGTGCGCCCCACCGTAGGTTTAGATGGTTCTGTGTCTGCTATCTTACCAACCCCACTAGCTTCCCAGGTTTACAAACCAATCAGACCATTGACCCCTACAGAGAGAGCCGGGAAACATGGCAAAAGTTTGGTGGGGGCCATTGGAAACATAGTTCTACCCACCCCGAGAGTAGCAACGTCAAAAAACACACTAGCCGGGACATCCGAGTGGAAAAGAAACAGCAGTCTACAGTTGACATTAGCAAAGACACAGGGCCTAGACCAAACTACTGGGAAAGATTTCCTACTCAGCCCCCCCTTTGTAGAAGAAATGATGGGGTTCCCCATAGGGTGGACAGAGTTACAGCCTTAGGAAATGCAATTGTTCCCCAGTGTTCTGAATGGGTAGGAAGACAGATTGTGAAGTCAGGACTGTTGAATGATTTGATAGGGGGTGAAGTATGAAATGGAAACTGTCCACATTTAAGTCTTTGACCAATACCAAGGCCACCACACAGATAGGTCATTTTCATGACATCAGAAAAGCCCTTCTGACACCCTGGTCAGGGAAAAACATCAAAGAGAAGAAACAGCTGCCACTGTGGTCCCCCACTGTGTTCAGGAATGATAGAAGAAGTGGCGCCAATGCCCATGCCCTTTATTTTCTGGTGTATGATTTGGATGATGGTTTAACTGGCTTTGACACCTGGCGCCTGTTCCATAGATATCTAGTGATGGCCCACACTTCCTTCAGCCACAGACCACAACATCACAAATACAGAATCATATTTCCTTTGGCCAACCCCATCCCAGCCACTGAATGGGAAAGAGCAAGCCAAGCAGCCCTGGACATGTGGAAGAACATGGTGGGAAGGGGTGAACCTGACCTGGGGGCGCTACATGATAAAGCCAGGGCGTATTTCAGATATGGTATTCCACATCCTGAATCCAATATACTGTCACATCATCCCATGTTTCCAAATAACTATCATCAGACAGCCTGGTCTATTGGTGAACCCTTGGACCTGAAGTATGACCATATTAAAATCAAAAAGGTAGAACCAAGGGTGGTGAAATACAACAGTCCCAGGGTATATTCCAATGGAAAGACAGCCCTGTCTGAAGTGATGATGTCTTCAGCTTTCAGGTCTTCCATGGCTGTTCAATGTGGTGGCACTGTCCAGGGGAATCAGGTTAGATATGTGACCTGTCCAAGATGTGGAAGGAAGTCAGTCCATTTCAGTATTGACCTGACACTTCCTTCAGCCACCAAATGGCCCACCTGTAACCATCTGAACAAATGTGGATGGTGGGGCAGATTTGAAGACCTTCTATAAACAACCAACCAACCAACCAATAAACAAACCATATAGGAAAATCAAATGAATGAAAAAATTGAACTGACCCACCTGACAGCAGCCCAAAGGAAGGCCCTGGTCTTAGAAATTGCAAGGGAAGCCACAGGGCTGGAAGTCGAAGACAAAAAGAACCCACCAGGGTCAGACATTGAAACCTGGGACAACTTGAACAAATCAAAGAAGAAGGGGACTAATGTGCTGATACCTTTGAACTGTCGATATAACACAGCCACCATCCTAAGACAGGACCCACATTATTCCAGTCTGTCATACAATGAACACAGTGACCAGGTTCTTCTGAATGGGGAAATGGTCAGTGATGTCACGATGGAACAGATAGCCCTGGACATGGAAACCAGGTACAACTACAGAATAACTGAAAGGGCGCTAAGGGCTTCCATCATCATGGTGGCCCAGGAAAGGAAGGTGGAACCAATTAAGTCCTGGCTGAAATCCCTACCAGCCTGGGACAAAGAGGAAAGACTGGTGTGGTTCTTTCAGGACATTCTGAAGGCCAAAGTACCTGAAGGGTGTGAAGGTCTGATACAGGAAATGTCTGTGAAGTGGTTCATTTCATGTGTGGCCAGGGTGATGTCCCCAGGTTGTAAAATGGACACATGTCTGGTCCTGGTAGGGGGGAAAGGGATGAGGAAGTCCACAGCCCTGAAAGTCCTGGCTTCAGAAGAATGGTTCAGTGACAGTAACATCAACATATCCCATAAGGACAGCTATGAACTTCTTCACCAGTCAGGTGTGTGGATATGGGAACTGGCTGAAATGCATGCACTTCAGGGGAAGACTGCAGAAAATGCCAAACAGTTTCTGACTGCAGCTTCAGACAGATACAGACCCAGCTATGGAAAAATGCCAGTCCAAAGGGAAAGAAGGACAGTGTTCACAGCTAGTACAAATAATTACCAGTTTCTGTCTGATGGTCCTGAAAGAAGGTTCTGGTGTGTGGAAGTCATGGAAAAAATTGACATTGACTTCATCCAGGCAAACAGAAACCAACTGTGGGCTGAAGCCTTGCACTGGTTTCAGGCTGGTGTGGAATGGTGGCTGTGTGAAGACAGTGATGATTTAAACCAACAGTATCAACAGTCTTTTATCATTGACGACCCCTGGACAGTGAAAGTCCTGGAATGTATGGCGAAGAATGGAAGGGCTACCACAAAGGAAATCATGGACCACCTGGACCTGTCCCCCCGTGACCAGCACACTGGGAACAGCAGAAGAATAGGTCAGATACTACGAGACTGTGAATATGAACAGTATTTTGACAATTCCAGTAAGACCAGGAAGTGGAAGAAGAAGGGGAAGAAGTGATGACTGTAAACATTCACCAGGGCTGTAGCCTGGAAGCCATGAAGTCCATGAAGGATAACCAGTATGACCTGGCAGTGGTTGACCCACCCTATGGGATAGGAATAACTGGTGACATTCACCCAAATATTGTTAATGGTCCAACCCCTGATTGGTCAAACCCCAGGGGGAAAGAATACACACAGAAGGAATGGGATACCCAGGCCCCACCCCTTGAATACTTTCAGGAAGTCTGTAGAGTATCTAGTAATCAGATAGTATGGGGTGGTCAGTACTTCACTGATAAACTACCAGTATCAGGTGGCTGGATAGTATGGGATAAGGGTGTCAGTATGCCCACCCTGGGGAAAGCAGAATTGGCCTGGACCAGTATGAAGAACAGTGTGCAAATGGTCAGACTTCTGTGGGCTGGCTATCGGAAATGTGAAGTGACTGACAGAATACACCCCACACAGAAACCTGTGGCGCTATACCACTGGATTTATGAAAAGTATGCCAGTCCTGGAATGAAGATACTGGACACACACCTGGGCAGTGGTTCCAGTGCCATAGCAGCCTGGGACTGTGGCCTGGACTTCGATGGGTGGGAACTGGATGTGGAATACTATGCTGGGGCTGTATCCAGGTACCAGGAACATATCAGACAGCTGAAACTGTTCTGAAGTAGCCCCCAGCAATCATATGTGTTAGAATATGGATGGTCAGTTTTATTGGATTGATTGTTTATATGGTTGTCAGGGTCGCCTTCAGGGGTGGCCCTGTTTGTTTTTTTGGAATCAATACACAAATAATCAGAAGTATACAGGAATGACTTCCTGTGATATGGCTGGAAGGAACTGGGGTATGGTAGATTTATCCCCATCAATACACAAATCCAGTCCTATACTTTACAAGTTACAGCCCCCCTATTCAGTAAAAAGTGTTTGGTTTCTGTTACTGTATTATATAGGGGAATGTATATACTACTGGGATACTATGGGAATCATAGAAGGAAGTGGTACCTGTATACTATTGATTTTATGTGTATTGGACATGTATTTAGGTGTATTAAAATAGGGATAACTGTGTGAAGACAGGGACAACATCTTCCACATCTATCCTGATTAAGTTACCAGGATACAAATTGGAAAAGTGTTTTTCCATTTCATTCAATGGTCTGTCTGACTGTACAGTGTTTCCAGGACTTAACACCCACCCCTTCAGCCATGGGTTCCAAATCCAACATTTAAAAATCTTCATTTATCTTCCAGTTTCTTTATTGTTCTGTTAACCCATGCCCTTCCAGGTGTTCCACCCCACAAAGCCCAGGCTACAGCTGCCTTACTGGTTTTATCTTTCCGGGCTTTGGCTTCCTTTGGACTTTCCCCATGTCTAGCAAACCAGGCGGACATCAGTTTCAACTGTTCCAAATCCACTTCACCTGAAGCCAGCTTCCTGGCTGTCTTCATTCCAGTTCCTGGAACTCTCTTTCCACCTTCATCCTTATAGGCTGCCCTTCTGCTGGGTGGCTGGTCTAGGTTATAGTTCAGTGCCCTTTGGGCTATCAATTGAATGTTTCTGGGTACTTTGACAGTGGGCATGGTTTCACCTGTGGAATGGATTTACATGTGTTATATTCACATTATGAGTTTACCAGATGTGATTAAGATTGTGAAGACCCTATTGAATGGAATCAGGGCTGAAGGACCTATCAATCCTGTGGCCCATGCCAATCTATTCCAGGAAAAGATTGAACTGGAACTGGATGGGGACTACTTCCATAAAGATGGCCTGGGCTGGGTTCAGTTAGATGGTGTAGATGTGGTTATGGTTCAGTGGGTTGAAGATGGTGTCCACTTTGACGACCACAGTTATCATGATGACCTTCTGAAGATAGTCAGGGAAGCCCTGAACACTTTGAACGAGATAGAAGAAAATGATGAAGACACTGATGAAATGGACTGGATATAAGCATGGCAAAAAGAACAGCGATAGAAGACTATGCCATCAGTCGGAAAATAGTCCGACTGATGAGGGAAGGCTATCCACAGAAACAGGCCACAGCCATAGCCTTCAGAATGTTCAAGGATGGGGAACTGAACATCCCATCAGAACAGAACAGAAGGTCCAATCAACAGAAAAGAAGGGAAGCCTTCAGAAGAAGAATGTTAAGAAGAAGAAACCGATAACCATGGGCAGGGTTCACCTGTAAGGAAGGAAATATGTATGGGAAACCAATGAAGAAGAAATACAATAAGAAACCAAAGAAGAAGAAGTCAATGACTTACAGAAGGAAGAAGTGATGGCTGCCAAAGTACCAAAGAAGTACACAAAGGGTCTGGGGAAGTCTACAGCTGACAGAAGGAAAGCCGAAATAAGGAAGCGCCTGAAGGGTAAGAAGTCTTATGAAAAACTTCCTGGGGACAGTAAGAAGACAAAGCCCAGCACGTACACCAAAAGGGTGAAGGCTTCAGGAATCAGGGAAGTCATACTGGAAGAAACCACAAAGGGAACAGGGTCCAGGTCTGAAAGATTTGTGAAGGCTGTGTCCAGGGTTACTTCTATTCCTAGAAGAATCATAGATGAAGTCTACAGAAAAGGACAGGCAGCCTGGGCAGTGGGTCACAGACCTGGCGCCACACAGGAACAGTGGGCCAGGGCCAGGGTATATTCATTCATAGCCAAAGGCAGAACAACACAGACAGCTGACAAAGGTTTATTCCAGGAAGCCAAAGAAGAACTGAAGAAGAAGGGAAAGTCTTTTAACTTCTGAACACACAGGAAGGGTACAACATGAAAGGACCTGTATATCTGGAACCCAGGGCAAAGTGGAACAGGGCACTGATTGACCAGGTTAATGTCATTTATTCATTTACCATCATCATTGATATATTGGTGGAAGAAATGGAATGGACTGAAGCCATCAAATACTTCATCAAAAATATTCAGCCCATGGAATATAAAGGACTGGTTATTCAGAATGATGAAAGGGGGAAAGACAAATGAACATCCTGGTGTATCACAGACTTCAATACCACACAGCCCAGGCAGTCAAAGAAGATTTACTGGAAAGGGGTGAACCTGTTATCCTCAAGGTTTTGGAAGATATAAAAACCTTAGATTATATACAGGAAGTGAAGGAAAATGAACAGATGGTATTGTTTTTATTACAAAAAGAAGACCATTCCTTTTTCTATGACAGTGAACAATTGAAGGCTGTATATTACACCTGGACAGACAGAACACGCTTAAGGTGGGTACAGCCCAGCCATTTCAGACAGGACCTTCCCTGGTAGGCCCAGGCCCCCACCCATAGGGGTGTGTGTGTGGCATATATACCCCCCGCACTGAAGGCACCACGACTTTTTCTTGCTATGGGTTAATTTTTCCAGTAAAAAATGGGTATATAATAGACTTGAATCCGATTAAAGGGACACAAATGACAAACACAAAGAAGGGCAGACCCAGCAAGTTCACCAAAGCTAGGAAAGACAGAATAATCCAGGCCATTTCAGCTGGATGTACTTATGAAATGTCTGCTGACTATGCTGGGATAACTCGGTCCACACTTTGGAACTGGCTGAAGAAGGGTGAAGACCCCAAACAAAAATCATATTGTACATTTTTGGACCAGGTAAAAAGGGCAGAAGTGGAAGGGGCCATGGTTCACCTGGGAACAATAGCACAGGCCAGTCAGAAGGACTGGAAAGCCAGTGCCTGGATATTGGAAAGAAGACATGGATACAGTAAGGATGGAATGAACAGAAAAGAAGAACCACATGTGGAACTTCCTACCAACACCCTGGAACTGTTAAGGGACCAGGCTATGGACCTGAAGAAATCCATGATGAAGGCTGAACAGTCTGAAAGCTGGCAGGCATACGCAGCCCTTCAGCGCCAGTTTCTTCAAGTGGTTACACAGATAAAACAGATTGAAGCTGAACAGGGAATGATGGATGAAATGGATGGACTGACTGATGAACAGCTGGTCCAAGAAATCACAGCTGCCATTATTTCACTTCCCCCCATATTAAGACAAAGACTGGAAGGGGACATCCATGCCCTGGGAAATGTGGTACATATCAACAGTGGAAAGAAGGGTGAATAAAATGACAATTGGATACGCTATATTGATTGGAATATTGACAGGGACTTTAGGAACCACAGGGGTTTTTATTTGGGTAATGGGGAAGGAAGACCCCACCCAGCAGGTCCTTCAGAATCAGGGTGAAGTCATCAAAGACTTGGCAGAAATACAGCTAACCCTGAACCAAGGTGAACTGGACATCAAAAAGAATCTGACTTCCACAGATTTACTGAAGGTGAGCTGTTCACAGGAATGGATGGCTGACCATGGTGATTTGTTGTGTCGTGAAATGTTCTGTAGACTTCAGACCCGGGAAGGGGATGGCGCCAGCCAGGATGAATGTGAACAGATAGCCAACCTGGCCAACAGTCTGACCATGGTTTCCAAATGTCAGTCCAGTGATGTAGGCCTGGAACAGTGTGTGGAAATAGTGGGGAAAAGGAAGTGAAATATGTGGGGAATAAAATGCTGGGTGCCTGGCTAGAATTACAAGTGGAAAAAAGTGGAATTACGTATCAGGAACTGGCTGAAAAGACAGGACATTCTGAAACCAGTGTGGACAGATGGTTCAATGGAAAGAATCCACCGAAACTTCCCAATTTGATTATGATGTGTGAAGTGTTTGGAAACTGTCAGGGAAGAAGTCCCAGGCAATTGGTATTCGAGGCCCTGATGAATGTTTCTGAAATGGTTCATGCTGAAGCTAGGTGGAAGAAGAAGAATGGATGTGTGTGAAGTGTGTGAATGTTCACCCTGTGACTGTCATGGAATGAGTGATGAAAAAAACATTTGGGGAATGGGTCAGAATACAGGTGACCAAAGAAGGAAGGAACATGGCCTGGATGGCCAGGGAAGTGGGTGCCAGTCAATCCCTTCTTACAAGGTGGCGCCAGGGGGCCGAACCCAGGACAGAATACTTCCTGAAGGTCTGTGTGGTTCTGTCCATCATCCAGTCCAGGCCCATCTGTATCATCATTCAAGAAGGGTCCAGTGTCCTAGGGATAGAGTTTGATGTCAATACGTGAAGCCACCAAAAGAATCAGGAAACTGAAGGACAGGGCTACCAGGTCACCCCTGGACTACTTCTGCCCTACCCCACCACAGGAAGCCTGGCTACGTGATACAGGGAAGGTGAAACTGTTCCTGGGGGGAAACCAGTGTGGAAAGACCACCACAGGATGTGTGGAACTGTTACACAGGTGCCTGGGAACCCATCCCTATATCAAAACAGACCCACCACCCATTCAGGCCTATTTAATCACCCATTCACATCAACAGTCCATCACCATTCAGGAAAAACTGTATGCCCTATGTCCAAAGGATGAACTACATCCCAGCTGTGAGTTTATCCCAGGGAAGGGGTTCAGGGGTGTCCATCCACTGGTCAGGTTCAATAACGGAAGTATCATATACATAAAAACAGCCAACCAGGGCCTGGGATTGGCCAGTTTTACGGCTTCGGTGGTGCATTTGGACGAACCTGTCACCCAGGAAGTCTGGAATGAGGTAGCTGCCAGAACATTAAGGGGTGGGGCTGGTGGAAAAACTGGGACCATCTGTATAACCATGACACCTGTGGGGTGTGATGTCCGATACATGCAGAAGCTGGTTGAAGAAGGGGTCATTTCATGCACCAAAGCCCCCCTGACAGTGGAATCCACCACACCAAAGTATTGCAAGCCCATTATAACCCAGGAACAGATTGACAGAATCAGCCAGACCTATCTACCCATAGACAGGGCGGCCCGATTGAATGGGGACTGGGTGGTCGGAATACCTGAAGGCAGGGTCTTTGACTGTTTTGAAGAAACCATGATAAGTTCCCTACCCCCACCAGTGGCAAATTATCAGATGGCTTTGGGAATAGACCATGGAAGTCAGCCCAATACACAGATAGCCATGCTGGTAGCCCTGAACATGGATGACCCACAGAATCCATGGCTATATGTCTTGGATGAATATATCAGTGGGTCTGCCCCACCTGAATCCCATGCTAGGGCCATCTTGGAAATGTTAACTAGGAATAATGTCCTTCCCGCC
>VTLG01007780.1_pt1 | contig 28761 bp, 39 predicted proteins | sample 4694571 | NCBI WGS metagenome assembly VTLG01 (sample SAMN12604809, study PRJNA352737) | marine metagenome | biome: ENVO:00000447; feature: ENVO:00000209|ENVO:00000569|ENVO:01000036; material: ENVO:00002151; isolation source: viral sequences binned using virsorter ...
AATAGTCTTAGCTGCCCTTGACATCTTCGGAACAAAAGGTCCAACCGCTATCTCTGCAGGATGAACTAGACCAAAAGCTCCTCTTTCCCCTACTTCCTCTCTCAATCCCTCAGCCAAGGCCCCTGCAATCTGCGACCTCTCTTCTTTCGCCCCAGAATAATATTGCTGCCTCTCCGCTAAACTCTTTGTTCCTGGAAAAGCAACACCCGGAGCCCAAGCCTCCATCTTCATCTGCCTAGCCACAACAGGAGCCAACTGCACAACTGCATCTATAGCTGGCTGAGTATATTTATCCTGCCACCGTTTTCCTTCAGGTCCATACCTTTGGCTAGTACTCATCCCTATCCAGTCTACAGCAATTCCCACTAAGCTCGCTATATCCTGTAATCCCATCTTCAGGCCTTGAGGACTCTTATAGAAAAAATCATAGACTATATTAGACTTAGGACTCTCCTTGCTTTTTTGGGAAGACCCAGAAAAAACAGGCGTAATACTACCTTTTGATAAATCACTTACAAGCATCTCCAAAGCTTTATACTTATCAGGATTCTCAGTCTCTAACTTCGCAAGAAAAGACCCTTTGTCTCCTGTCATAGCTCTGGAAGTAGCGGAGCTAACATTCACTTGTGTCATTTATAAGTTCCTGAGACAATATTATTAGTCATTGGAGGAACCACAATACCCTTAATTTTATTCTTCCTTCTCCTACGCCTTTTCTTCTTCTTAGGAGGAGGGTACATCTCAGTAGCGCTCATCGCTGAGTCCCACTGCAAGTCCGGTTGTGCATAGCCTGGCATCTTAGAGACCACGCCTTTTTATTTCATCTAATAATAATGTATAATACCTATCTAGTCTTGCTAAGGCTGAGGAATCATACCGAGTATGGTAAAGTGGATCTTTAACCTGTTCAAAAAGAGCCTTAACTCTCTCAACTTCAGAATTTAGCTTAGCATCATCAAAACCTTTAACATCACTAACCATTTGGCCTAGGTCATCCAAAGGAGCTTTCCCATGAACGGACCTCTGCTCAAGCCTACTCTTCCCAGAAGGCGAAGGCATATCCCTAGCCCTCATCCTGGTCTCTGAAGGAAGATCCTTAGTAGCCATAATGTCTGTAGTTTTCTTTGAAGCTTCTACACCACCATAGTCTGCTCTAGTCTTCTCAATAAGTTCTTTTCTAGGAGGCTTACTCCCCTTTAACGCTTCTTTAGCTGCTGGACTTAGAGAAGGCTTAGCAGGAGAAGATCCCCCAAGATGTAACACGTCAGGAGCAAAGAACTTGTCATAAACATCCGTTAGAGCTTTTTCTGCGGTTATAAGATCATCTAACTCATCTGCTGGTATGTCTGCAGTAGATAGATCCCCCGCTCCTTTTTTCATGTTATCAAAGTAATTTATAGCATCAAGTAACGGCTTGTAATTATGAGTAGTAGCCCAGTTTAAAACTGTCTTTTTAGCCTCTTCTAGTCCCCCTTTTTTCACAGCAGACACAGCATCATTAATCAACTTAAAAACATTAGATCCACCCTTATAAGCTACTGCTCCACCGGGGAGCATATCAGCACCAAGGCCCACCTGATCCCAAGTGTCAAATTTCCTCTTTTTCTGAGCATCGAACTCTTCTCTCGCCGCAGGATCTTCTGGACCAAGAACCCTTTTCGCCGCAGGAGAAACCACGGCTGTCTTATCTTTAGTCTCTGGTAAATAAGCCATTATGCACTCAATACTTTCTTTGTCTTACGAGAAACTTTTGGAAGCTTTCCACCCTGATCTTCGTCAAGAAACCTCTTAATTACACTAAGCTTCAGTCCTAGTTTCTTCCTAAGCTTGGGATCATTCTTAGCGGCATGAAACATCGCCCGCTGATTTTGGCTCTTAAAAGGCATCAGTCTTCTTTATTCTTTATAACTTTAAGTCCAGAAGCTTTTATAAGATCCTTAGTATCTTCAAAAGTCTCAGGATCTATTCCTAGTTGTATAGCTTGAGCATCTGATAATTCTAGCTGCTCTTCTGTTATAGCTTTAGGATGATTAGGCTCAGACCATAGATCAAGCCAAGTTTCCTTAGCCTCTTTCCTTTTCCCTTCTCTAATAAGATCATTAACAATATTTATATTATCTACTGCTTTAGCGTGCTCAACATCTATGTCTAAACCTTCTTTCAGCCTAACCTCAGTCCCTTTAGAGATCTCTCTGCCTTTTAGAGTACTCTTTTTTCCTCCCTTAACAACTTTTAATGCAGCTTTTGAAAGAAATCCTAAAGGCATCAGACTGTCACCGTCTCTCCAGCCTGTTGACCTTCACTAGGCATATCTCTGTTAAAGCTATCTGCGTCCAAAGGTCCTACCCCCGCGTTCGCCGCTCTCCCATCCTGTAAGGCCTGCTGAAGCGCTTGGGCCTCTGGATTGGCGAACTCCGAAGTGCCGCCTTCCCCCTGCGTGGCGGCTGCCTGTGCTTGTGCTTGCATCTCTTGAGTCTGCTTCTCAAGCATCGGCAAAATCTCTTCAACGTCTTTCTCATTAAATCCCCTCACTAGCAATCTACGCGCAAGCTCCGGTATGTTCGGAGGAATGCCGTAGGTTTGAGTGAGAAGAGGCGTAAGCCCTGCGAATAAGTTTAGCAAGTCCATCCACTGACTTCTCTCAACAGCCAATGCAGTGGACTGACTCGAAACATCCATGGTGAATAAGTACTCGCCTTCAGCAAGCTCCTTACTCAGACTAATAAACTCATTCGCGTTTTTATCCAAGAGAAATAACTTCTCCGGCCTAAATTGCGAATCAAGTTGGAACATCTTCCTGGCCTTACGAACCTGAAACTCCGAAAGCAACGCCGAGCGCCGATTCTCCCTTGACGTATTTTTCTTCTCCATGATCGAAGCTTCTGTTGCCGTTTCAGCAGTCGGAAGCTGCACCGGCTGAGGAGTACCTGCGCTCCTATCGAACATCTGTTGAAGGAGATTCAACATCCCACCTTTGTCTGAAGGAACAGACAAGAAAGGAAGAGGGATAAGAGCATTAGCTCCTTGCTCACTAAGACCAGGAACCTCTACAATAGATCCATCTGGAGCATCCAAGATATCTTGAAGGATGTCTCTGTCAATACCCGCCGCTGGATCAACAAGCCACAAGTTCTTCTGTTTCCGTATAGTATAAAGGAACGAGTCCATGATCTCATTGGTCAAAGCCTGGACAGTGTCCCCACCAGCCATAAGCAACGGCGGCTTGTGAAACCATTGCCTAATGCCAGTCTGGAAACTCAAAGTCTCTACCGGATAGTTATCAACTCTGTCGTAAGGCCACTCCTCTTCATATTGTAAGAACTTCTCACTGCCCTCGGCAATCGTAAAGAACAAATTCCTAAACTTGTTCTTGCCTACAGGAAAGTTCCTCGCCCACACTTCCCAACCTCTTACGACATCAAAACCATCAGAGTCAAGATCCGCTTCTTTCTCTGGAGCATCCTTATAACGACTTGGCTCAAGAGTCTCTACATTCTGGTAAGCTGGATTCGCTCTAACTTCGTCTATCGGCAACTCCCAACCAAAGGCTATCCACCTTGCATCCATCGGCCCTTCCAGACTAAAAGCATCTGTTAGGAATAAGTCTGGCTGCCAACGAACAGCATAAGGAGAACCTCTGTGAATATTAGTATTCGCACTAGGAGCTGGCCTATCTTGGAAAAGCTTATGAAGTCTTATATGATCCATGAAAGACTCTTTGATAAGAGCCTTAAGATCATTATTAACATCTTCTTGTAAAAGAAGTCTCAATTCATTCTGATGTATCTGTATGTGGAAAAGATGATCCTGGCCATCTGCCACCCTTACAGGAATCCCACCCTTAAGGAACGTATTCTCCTCAGAGGGATCTTCCATATCCAAGACTGTCATCTCCTGCAACAGCTCTTGCTCTGCTGCATCCACATCCAACTCAAAGCCAATCTTAGCCACACCATAAGGGAATAAGAAAGCGTCAAGAGCCACACGCTCGTCCACCCTTAGCTGATTCGTCTCCCTATAGCGGTAATTAGTTATCTTTGCAACACCATTAGCCAAAGACGGGCTATGCGGATCTTCAGGATTTATAGTCCTCGCAGCCTCTCGAGTCTCTGGGTAACACTGAAAAGTCGGAGCTCTGTCTAACATATTAGCCAGGCTCTGATCTATAAAACCATGAATTAAGCCACTCTTAACACGCCTTACGTGCTCCTCTTCCGCATCCCCCACATCCTGTTCCCGCTCAGTGGTCGCTTCATTATAAAACTGATTTACGAGCACATTACAGGCATCGAACAACGGCTTCACTTTCTTCTGCACAAAGCCAATCTGCCCTTGCCAGTACTGTACTCTCAGGTCTTGCGCTGTAGGATATGACATTATCTTCTCTATAACAATTTGTTATGGAGCGTCAAGGCCCCAGTTATCATCTAACGGACTGGCCTCTGGAAAAGGAACTACAATACCTTCGTTCCGTCTTGGCATCCCTCTTCTCGCCCTGGTGTTTTTCATAACGTACTCATCGAAGGTACTACTACTTGGAACAATCTTTGTAGGTCCAGTTAACACCTCAGCCGCGCCTATTGCGCTGCGGAGCTTTGATAGCTGCATACCTAACAAAGCCAAGCAATCAATCTGATCGTCATACCTAGCATTAGGAAATCTACTTATCTCGTGCTCAAGCTCTCCCAGCCAAGTAGCATTCTCAGGGACATGAAAGATTCCCATCTGCATCGCCCCTGCTATAGCTCCAGCTCTATTAACTGAATCTTTAGATCCTCTCCCTATAACACTAACATCCTCTAAGACCGTCCAGCATCCAAGTTCCGCTTTACGCTTCCTAAGAAGAGGCCCAACAACCTTACCCATCATGACACGCTCATGAAGCCATTTCAAAGGCTTATACTTAAGCATCAACTCACAAGCACTCTCCACCCCATCAAATATCTCCACTTGGTCCCTAAACACCTCAACAAGGTATATCATACCTCGCTCGTCTATACCGAAGACCATATGAACAGTGTAGTCTCCAGAACCCTTGGTCAGTGCATAATCACTGGTTCCGTAATAAGTCATATTTTCAGGAATCTTATCTTCTGGAACCTTCTTCATCCAACCAGGCTGAAAAACATCCCCCTCATCGCTGACCGGTTTCTGCTGATGCAAAGCCATAAAAAGGGACGGATTGCGCGCACGAATAGCGTGGAGCTCCTCAGTCGAGCGCATGTTAGGGCCTTCCGGCAAGAGCGCTTCGCCTGGCGCTCGGCCCAAAGGATCATCCGCTTCTGCGAGGGAGGGAAGCCTTATAATGTCCCAATACTCTTCGCCTGCTTCGTTGAGCTTTTCAATCCGTCCCCCCAAGTCATCGTCATGCCACCTCTGCATGATTAGTATAACAGCACCTGGGCCATCCTTATAAGGACGCAGACGGTTGAGCAAAACGCTCGCGTACCAATCCCAAACAGCTCTACGATTATTTAGACTGAGGGCACTTTCGTAACTCTTGAAAGGGTCATCTATGACAGCTATGTGTGCGTGGAAGCCTATCAGCCCGCCTAGTACACCCTCAGCCTTATACTCTCCACCCTGATGCGTCTTCCATTCATTCATGCTCTGAGCATCATCAGCGATCTTGATCCCAGGAAACACTAAACGAAAGCGGTCATCTTTTATTATATTCCTAACATTCCTTCCAAACCCAAAGGCCAGGTCTGCTGAATAGCTTGCCTGGATGAACTCCAATGTCGGGTTTCTGCCGAAGAACCAAGAAGGAAATATCTCACTAGAAAGCCTGGATTTACCAATAGCAGGAGGTACAAATATCGCCAGCCGCCGAAGTTTCCCTTGCTCGACAGCTTGCAATTTCTCCGCTATATGATAATGGACCTGGTAAGGATAATACTGATCGTCCATGAACTGAGCGTACTTTACCAGACTACCAGCCGCCTGTTTGCGCCTGATAAGCTCTCTGGCAACCTCAGCTGGATCCTGGGCCTCAGGTGTTAGGGCCACAGGAGTATTGGCGATCAATTCATTCAATGCGTTGCAGCTTCCTCTTTCTTATGTTCACTAAGGGCTTCCCCAAGCACCTTACGCTCTTCATCATCTAAGACAGCAAAATCAGCCTCGATGGCTTCTGGATTAGAAGTCGCCAAACGATCAAGAACTCCCACAAGGGCCTCTGTAGAAGTCTGATCCACCGAGTGTATAACGTGCTGATCTACTTCCCGTCTTTCTGTATACCCACGATCCTTACCGAGAGTCTGAAGAACTTTCCAGCTGTAAGCCTTGTCTCCACTCTCAACAGCCCTGAATATGTTGTCCTCAGCTGTGTCGATGATCCTCTCACGTGAATCAGCCATCACTTGCTGCAGTGCCGGACTACGAGTGATGTGGTAACGGACTGCTTGAGCAGACCCCATGCCGACCGTGTCAGCGACTTTGCTGAGGACTCCTTTATTAGCGATGATGGCTTCCGCAAGGATATTCTCCCGAGCCTTACTCTGGCCTTGAAGAGCCACCTTCACATCAACTTCTTCTTTCGCCCTGTTCCGCAAACTCGGCGCTGTGCATCCAATCTTATCAGCCGCCTCTTCAACTGTCATAGTCTGCTCGAGGGCCTGAATCATCAACGCGGAGTCTATCTCCCTTTTACGTGCCATGTTACTTCTTCCTAGTCCCAGCCTTCTTCACCTTCTGGCCGGTCTTCTTCGCATAAGTCTTTGCAGCCTTCTGGCCAGACTTTGAATACGAGAATTTCTTTCCTCCAACTTTAGGCATTTTCAGCCTCCTAAGAGAAGGGTACGAGGGAGCTCAATAGTGCGGAGCAGGGCTGGAAGGGACAGTACACACCACCTCGCTCCCCCGGCCCTACGACTCGACAGTTTCTTCAATCCCTCTTTTCCGCAAACCCATTCTGCTCCTAACGATTCTCTGCACCACATCCAGGTCCCAGCCCAACTCTTCAGCGATGCCCAATTCGGACAGGCCGCTGTCAAGAAGCGCGAAGACCTTCCTATGCTCACTCCACAAATCGTCTACTCTTATCATCTCGTCCCTAAAACCTTTCTACCATAAATGTATATAAGAGAGTGCCACTACGCAAACCATATTTGCACATTCTTTCCCGCCAAGCAAACCCTCCAACTCTGTAACAATTTGTTACGGAGTTCACAACGCGCCATGAGGAGACTCAACCCCATCCCCCAACTTGATGTTTTGAAAATTAGCTCAGAAATTTTTAGGAGCTGAAATATAATAAACGTGTGCACGCGCGGGATGCCGCGACAACTAGTTTGGTCCAGCTACCATCGGTTCTGTCGGCAATACTTTTTTTCCAACGCCTATAATGAATAGATACATTATAGGGGTAAAAACACCTAATACATTTTGTCAACATTGCTGCAAGTATAATAAAAACAACTAGTTAGATGTTTTGTCAGTGTCAATATGACATATTTTTCTATGCTATTTTGACACTAGTTTACATAACAGTTACACTAGGTTGTGTACTTTCATGACATATTTTGACATTTCTATGCCAAGTTGTCAATAATATTATCATAACTCATTTAAAAACAACTAGATATGCTCGGTGGTTTAAATTCGGTACATAAACTAGGCATTTAATTGTATGTAAATATATGTAAATGAACGAGTTACGCCCAAAGCTTTTCGTTTGGCACGGGATTTGCATTGTTTTTTACGAGGTCGAAAAATACATTTATTCACAATTTTACGGGAGTAATATATAGATAGGTCCACTCGATAGAAATACCATAGTTCCGTACCATAGACAAGTACCGGCCTAGGGCATACGCCTAGGTGAATACCGCGCATGGAGGATTGCGCGCGGCGGGGAGTACGGATACCAGCACATTGAGACTAGCGACAAAAGTAGTAGGGTGAGCGCTCGCGCCATGATCCCTATCGGTACTACTCGCGATAACACCTCATACGGTGCAAGGATTCAACGCTAGAATGGACACTAGACAAATAGTTTTCGGAACTAGGATCTAGTGGGATTCTTGTTGGGGCCATCTAGTTTCCCACAACAAAATCTAGGGGAACAAAGAATCATGGCTAAAAAATTCCAGAACTTTCTAGTTGAGGATATGAACAAGAAAGTAGTCCACGGTGGACACAAGCATGAATTACGGATAACGTTTACCGAGGACTTGACCGCGGAGATCGTGAAAAAGGGATTCCATGACTACTTGATGCGTATGGCCGCCGAGAAGTATCGCAAAATCTCGGGCCAAATCAAGGAATATCAAACTAGTGTCGAGGATCGCCAGATGGCAAAAGAGATCCATGATACTGGAGTATGGAAGACCACGGACCGGTTCATCCTGGGAACACTACGAACCTCAGTAGTGGTAGAAAAAGTAAAAATGACCGCTCAGGAAACGGTTGCCGTTATGACCATCGAGGAACTAAAGGCCGCGGTGGCTTTGGCCGAACAGGTTGCGAAAGAAAACACAAACGAGGACTCGGCTGAGGATACAAACGAGGACTCGAATAATATGTCAATCGCTGCTGGATAAATTAGTACACATATGAGACTAGGTGGCCCCAACTAGGATCCTGCTAGGTCCGACAATCCTTTCATAAAACTAGGGGATTCTAATGCCTGATAGAATAGATGTGGCCGCAGACGAACTATGGCGAGCGGTGATAGAGAACCTTGGGGATTCTATACCATTCCCAGCAAGAGGAGAAAGACCTCACGTTGAGCTAAAGACTGTGAGTATAAAACCCTTTAGCAATGCGGACCTGGAGGATGCGAGGAATAGCGAGGAGGCTTACCACGGCTTGCACATACACGCTAACGCGAGCATAGATATAAGGAGAAAGATATGAAAGACTCTGGCCGCAAGCGCACTAGGCTGTCGCGGAAACTTTCGTTCAAGGCCCGTAAAAAGGCCCGCGCGAAGACTCGCGACAGTAGGCGAAAGAACCGCCGATAGGCGGAACATAGGCTCGGGGGTGAGGTTGCCCTCGGGCCTATTTTTGTGCTTGGTCGGGAGAGAAGAAAGCTTTTAGAAAAGCTCGCACACAAGATCGTGTGTGGGCTTTTTTTGTGCTTATTCCCGAGGGTGGAAAACTATTTAATATATTTTAAAAAGTTCGCGCATATTGGCACGGGTCTTGCTATATATAGAACGCGTGTTCATTATATAATACGGAGACAGGAACAAACAAAAAAGTATTGGGGAGAAAGATACTAGGATACTTTTGTAATTTCCACTCATTCATTTTACATTTTCCTACCGTTCTACTATCCTACCGTACCCCCCATTCGACACAATCGAAAAAGGTCCAGGTGAGGTGGTGGTATATCTTTAAAAAAAAAAAAAAAAAAAAAAAAAAAACAAACACAACTTATTCCGATTTACCGATGGCGGATAGGGGGTGTGGTAGACCTATAGATAGTAGGAAAATGTATTTCTCGCCACTGTTTTACCTATGCTCTCCATAACAAATTGTTACGGAGTTGTGAAAAATTAATTTGACAACTCGTAATACATTTATTATATTATGTTATCGTCATTTTACAATCAAACGGAGTTTCTTATGACTAGTAAAACTCGTGGGGCAGGACTGAACATTCAGACCTACGTTGATCCTTGTACTGTGGCTAGTCTAGTAAAGTTACTTGCCAGCCGTGGTGTTGGTTTCAATCGGACCTATTCGGGGCTCCTGAAAGCCCTCATGGAAGAAGTTCTTTCCGATGCTCGAATGGAACAATTCGATGAGTTTGTGGATCCTGAATCCGCCCTGGAGTACCTAGCCACATCAGGTTTTTCTATGAGCCAGGTGTCTGGCTGGAATGAAAAGCGGGTTTTGAATAGTATGAATCGGGCCTCGATGGATGAGGCTCGACAAGAAACTATTGCCGAGAAAGAAACGATGACTATCGAGGACTCGAAACGAGCCGGAGAAATAGTCATGCGGCAACTGACCGGGGAAGCCACGGATGATGAGGTCCAATGGTACTTGGATTATCAGCGGCGAAATAAATTATGAAAAATAATGAAAAAAGTTACTTGATAACTAGAAACAGTTATGTTATATTATGTTATGATCAATTTTTCAACATCACTAGTTCAATTCCGAACTAGTTTACACTAGGGGGGCAACATGCCCAGACAAAACGAAAACAATCACGCTGAAATAAAGTTCATCATCAAGCGTGGGGATGAAGTAAAAATACTTTGTCCGTTCCACCTGGAAACAACGGTGGATGCAAACGATGGAAAATGGATTCCTGGTTTTGATGGAGTTGATATTGTCCAAGTATTATCGACTCAAGATGATGACTGGAAAAATATGTTTTGTGATAGTTGTGTTGCGGAAGGTTCGGAACACAAACACATGACAGTTGGGGATCTAGTAAAGAAACTACAGGATTACGACTCCGATGCACCTGTCGTAATTAATACTTCTTTTACTGATCCAATGTGGATGGCGCTAAAAGTAGTGGATTTCACACCTCATGATCCCACCCACCTAATGCTCGCCGTAGACGGTGACGAACCAGTAATGGAGTAGTAACAAAATGCCTAAAATAATACTATCAGACGAAACGTTTGACGCTCTGGAAAAATTAGGGGATGAATTTACTTCTACCCCAGACCAAGATCCTTTCATCCTGGATACTCCGGAAAAAGTTATTGGACACTTGTTGTTCATGGCATTAAGAAAGGAAGAAAACAACCGTTTTATGACGGTTGGAAAACTCAAACAAGAAATAAGTAATTACCCCGATGACTACCGGATCATGACTTCTCGGGACGTTGGCGAAGAACAAGTTGAATGGTTAGAAATAACCGGAATGTTTGACGCCAGCGATGAGGACTCGCGGATGGTTCTTCTTTATATAGATCCGATAGCGTCTATATTATAGTTCTAATAACCTAGGGCGGAACATTGCCCTAGGTTTTTTATTTACTAGGAGCTATTATGAATTGCATAGCTTGCCACAAAGAAATGGAAACGGAAGATGACCTGAACCAGGGTCATCTTTGCGACAACTGTTACGAAGATGGAATCACCCACGATGTTTACCTGGAATTGGGACTAAACCATGATAGCAAAAACAACTCTCGACAGTGTTACTGTCGAGACGGTTAACATGCTTAGCGGAGAAACCGTCAGCCGAACCTTTTCGGTTCCTCCATTTAGGTTCATATCAGACTTCACAGCATGGAAAGGTGGAATGCTAATCCAAGATGCTTTTCCATACCTTAGTAGCGCAGATCGTGAGTTCCTAATTTCTGGCCTTGATGAACAGGCATGGGAAGAAAGCATGGGAGAACAGGAATGAAGAGACTTTATCTTAAAGAGGCCCAAAAGATGGACCTAGATAGAAACACTAGCTGGGTTCGTCTTATAGAAATGAAGCTCGAGGGATTAAGGAATCTTGGGATCATGGTTCAGTTCTTTGCAGACTGGGAAATATATGGTCTGCGAGAAGCACTTATATACCTCAAGGGGTATGAGGATAATGGAGAAGTCCCGCGAGGGACTTTTGATAGTATTAACGAAGTATCAAAAAAGATAGAGGGACGTGAAAGGAGAATAGGCTTATAATGTCTTCTATTTTCTTTCTAAATGGAGAAGAAATTAGTGTCAGAATAGTTACCAACGAGAACACAATAGATGTTTTCAGTGGGCCTCTTTATACAGAAGATGGAGGCTTTAATTGGAACGCTAAAAAGATTGGCTCACTAGAACTTAGTGAGCAGGATATAGTCGATCTTATATCGAGGCTTGAGTTAATGAGTGACGGCTGACCCCTAGCGGCTGTCTCTCGGAATGGTGGGGGCTTTCCCTACGGCCCCCACTGTTCCAAACCTTACGGGGGAGGTAAGGTATGGTAGATGAAAGACTTTTAAGGGACTTATCGTTTAGCCCTCCAAGAGTTTACAACCCTAAGAAGTACTGGAGCAGGGGTATGATAGAGTGGGACAGTACTAAGCCAGAAGAACTAGTCGGGCTAGAAATCGAAAGGGCCAGCCCTTTCATAGCAGGCATTAGTAAGAATGATTACGCTCCAGCTAGGAACTTAAACCCCAGGAGCTGGGTTCATTTGCTCCGCAAAGATCGGGGCATCCTGCCTCGGTTCAAAGTATCACACATCCCTTATAAAAGGAGGAGTTACGGATATGAACTATCCTGATAACTCGAGGGCGCTCAGCCAAGAAGATTGGCTGCAGCCGCCTGAGGAATACCCCGAGCTCGAGTCCGAGTTCGGAATTGTGGACGCTAGGGTAAACTGGATGGAAGAGTGGGGAAACTCTCCGATCCTAGAAATCCTGGTCGAGAAAGTCTATTATCTTAAGGACTTTCGTTATGACCTGATTGACAGAGAACGCTCGGCTTTGTACTTCGGGTACAGAGATGGACAAGTTTCTTACTTTGTCCATGATAAGAATAATGAGAGAGGGTTCGGAGGAGCTACTTATATTCTGAACCCAGCAGAGCCAAACAGAAGGATTCCTTATGAAGTAAAGGGACCTTGGGCTTCTCGCTCCAGTGTAATGAACAACTTCTTTAAGCATTCAATGGAAGCTAGGCTAATAGATAACGATGCGGGCTTCGAGAAAGGGTTTACATTTATGTCTGGCGCTGTGTCTTTACCAATGGCGCTTGAGGCATTAGACCATATTCACGTAAGTACCGGTGAGATCTACGCCCTGGCTTATCACTCCCTGTATGAGGATCTGTCAGAGCTGGAATATCAAATAGTCAAGATGGACACCTCCGGTGATGAGCCTGTTCCGGTGTTCAAAGGAAAAGTACCAGAGGATTACATACTGGTTGGAATCTTGAACCCTCTTAAAGAGGACGAACAAGATGATTTGGACCGCTGGTATTCTGAGATGCAAGAGAACCAGGACTTCGCTCAGGATGATGAGCTCTCTAATGGAGGGCAGGACATCTTATGACCGAAGAGCCTAGTAAATTCTACCATCATGAGCCTGTCAGCGAAGGGGCTATTACAGCCCTTCGCACCATTATTTCTTTGGCTGTAGATAATGGGATGATAGAGGAGGTTGACGCTGAAAGGGCACTTAAGATCCTCAGCACCAATCCTCACAATCGACTGACAGTTCTGGGCAAGCGTCTTGCTAGACTCCTGGACTTTATAGAAGAAATCAAGAGTCTTGACAGCCGCACTGAGGTCATAGCCCAACAGGTTAAAGAGGAGTTCGATGGACTTAAGACTATAATAGAATGGAACCCTAACTGGAGAGGAAAGAGGCCCAAAGAATGATAGAGATACTTTCTAACATCTATGTCCTTATGTTAATAGCTCCTATCGTGTATGGAATCCTAGTCCTTATAATTAGAATATGGAGAACCGGAAAATGGTAACAGGCCTGGTTGTAAAAGTTGATGGAAGCAGAGAAGACAAAGAGTGGGAAGAGATGCCTTCCTTAGAAGAGATGCAAAAGATAGTCGGGGGCTATATTGAAAGAGTCCTTGTGAATCCTCAATACTTTTCTGATAAACTAAGAGAGCAACTGCCAGCGGACAAGCACGAGATGATAGTCAATGAGGACGGGAGAGCTCTAAACCTGCGTTACAATAGTCCTCTCAGACAGATGACCGGATACGTTATGTATGGAGATGTTCTGATCTTTAATGGAACTCCTATGGAGGATGACCCTAATGGCTAAAAGAAAGAAAGAGCCATCTCGTGCTCAGGCTTGGGCCTCTGCCCGTAACAGAGCTAAGGGCCAAGTAGGGTTTATGATGGGGACTATTAAGTCTATAAGGAGCCTTAATATATTATCTGAAAAAGAGAAGAGCCAGTTGCAAACTGTCAGGCGTATTCTTTCCAGTATAAGAGATGGCTGGGAAGATCAGAGTTCTACCAGCCGTCAAAACTACTTAGACACTTGGGACTAGCTTTGAAAAATATTTTCACATCTTGTGCATTTTTTTCTTGACAAGTGGGATAACTATGTTTACATTATATTATAATAAATTTTTGAAAGCGAAAGCTCATGACAAAATACTTTAAGTACCAAGCAGTAAGCATGAAGAGAACTCCTGATTCCCATGAGGAGTCGGGGATAACAAAGTATGAGTGGCAAGAAACAAAACATGGTGAGATACCGAAAGCTAACATTACTGTGTTCGACCTCGCAGGCCGCAGCATTAAAGTTTGTAGCGGCTTTTCATTTAGAGCAACTCCCCTGAAAGGAGATTCCAACTAGTGGTGTCTTTGGGGATAGAAAGTCTTTCCTTGTTTAAGGAAAGGAAAAAGATGGGAATGCCCCGTCTTTGGGGAGACTCCTTAAAACAAGAAATTAAAGATAGTCCGCAAGAACTGGGGAGTGCTTGTAGGGCTGTCTGCTTTCTATCTCTATAACAATTTGTTACGAAGTTTTCAATTAACCTTTTAACTGGGAGATAATCCAGTGACTGAAGAAACGCAACTTCCGGCAGGCGTAGTTAGTATCGAAGTTAAGAGTCCCAAGACTGATCGTTCGATCTCCTTCGAGCGTGACTTTGGAGACACTTTAGAGAAGGCCGCCGAAATGTTCGGCGCTGACGTAGTTCATAGCATCTTCGTAGCGCAGGCCATCATCCGCGCTCAAGGTGCCGCTCGTACAACCCTGGACAATGGAGATAACTCCACTGAGCAGGCTATCGAGTCCGGTCAGTCTTACACCCCTGGAGTAGCTCGCCGCGGTGGTGGTAAGAAGAAGGCCGACCCCTTCGATCAGTTGGCCGAGAAGGTCAAGAGTGGGGAGATCAGCCAGGAAGATCTGTTGGCCGAACTCCAGAAACGGATGGGCAACTAGTCCTCCCCAGGACTATGTGGAGGGCCGCTTACATAGGGCCCTCTGCATTATTCTTATGGCAACCTTAGTCAACATAGATGAGCATGATACCTGGAAAGTTCAGGATGCTACGAAACTCCAGGCATACATGAACTGTCCTCGTAGATACTTCTTTGAGTATGTGCTTGGCTGGCGCTCCGAGATTCCTAATAATCATTTGGAGTTCGGAACTGCTTGGCACATGGCTATGGAAGTCTTTTATGAGAAGGGCGTCTCACTAGAGAGTGCCGCTGAAGGTTATAAAAAATTCGAGGAGTACTATCGTGAGCAATTTGACGAGACTTGGGACGAAGGAAACGCTCCGAAGAACCCAGGTAACGCTCTTAGAGCTCTCGCTCAGTATGTCCAAACCTATCAAGATGTTGACGACTTTGAAGTCCTGCATATTGAGGTCGCAGGGAGCGTAGCAATAGCTCCAGATAAGCCCATATATTTCAAGACCGATACTATATGTCGAGACGGCTCTGGCGTCTTTTCCCTCGAGCATAAGACTGGAAGTTACTTTAACACGAAGTGGGCTGCACAGTGGAGACAGAAGATGCAGGTCTCTGTTTACAGCCACGTTCTCTTCTGTTTATTCGAACCGGAAGAGGTCTATGGAGTGAAGATCAATGGGGTCTTTTTCGCTAACGCTCCTCGAGTTAAAGCTAACGGAGAGCCTTATGCCAATACTCGTGACAATGAGTTCCACCGGGTTCCTGTCAGAAAGAACCTAGCTGCAATGCAAGCTTGGCTAGTTGAAGTCACTCGCTGGTATGATATGATACAGGATGACTTCAACCGCCTAGCTAGTTCCAAAGAAGAGGATGAAGTCCTCGAGGCTTTCCCTCGTAATACTGAGTCATGTACCCAGTATGGGCCTTGTCCTTTTCTTGACTATTGCAGTGTATGGAACAATCCACTTCAGTATGCTGACAGCCCTCCGATAGGCTATCACGTTGAGCACTGGGATCCTCGCAAGATACCTGGTGTAAGGGAGACAGTAGAGCTATGAATGATGAACTTTATACTCAGAATGATGTACTGCTTAAGATATTCGATGCAATAAATCAACTATCATTATCTGTTAATGAGGCTGCTGTAACAATTTCTGATAGCATGGATGAGGTAGAAGAAAGACTTAGAAGGATCAATGGATCTATCGAAGCTCACACAGAAGAGACTCGGATGATAGACGCTAAGAATAGGACTAGAGAATAATGACTGAAAGCCCGAAATTCCTCAAAGTCCAAGAGCGTGCACTTAAGACCCGTGAACGGTATGCAGAAAGTGCCAGTCAGTTCTCTAACTTCTTAGTCTACGGAGACTTCGGAACAGGAAAGACTCAGCTTATATCTACCTGCCCAAAGCCTATCTTCATAGACTCCTTTGATCCAGGCGGAACTAAGACAGCCGCGCTTCAGCCCCTCATCGAAAGTGGAGATATAATAGTTGACAATCGCTGGGAAGGAGACTCGTGGAAAGACCCTTACGCATTTGCTGAGTGGGAAAAAGAGATGCAAGACCGTCAGCGCGATGGTCTCTTTGACCACATTGGTACTTATGCTTTGGACTCCATCACTAAGTGGAGTGATAGTTTAATGTATGAGATCCTTCGCCGAGGATCTGGAGGAAAGACTCGCAAGGGCTCCAACCCCCAGCTTCAGGATTATCTCGTTCAGCAACTCACAGCTGTAGACTGGCTTGGAGTTCTGATGGGCTATCCCTGCCATGTGTTTGTAACTGGACACATAGGTCTAATGAAGGATGAAGTCAGCGGCAAGATGGAAACTGGGCTCCTGATGTATGGGAAGCTCAGCGAGAAAGTCCCTCTCGTCTTTGATGAGAAGTATGTGACGAGAGTCAAGTCGAGCTCTTCAGGTGTATCTTACGAACTCCTAACCCGCAATGACGGTTACTACAAAGCCGAAACAAGAATGGGTGGAGGAAAGTTTGACCCTGCAGAGACTCCTAATGTCAAAGCCCTGCTTAGAAAAGCAGGCAGGCCGACAGATGATAAGCCTTCTCTTTCTTAACCCTTTTCGGCGAAGCCGTATGGATTAGTCAAGATCCACATATTTCTAATGCTAATGCTAATACTAACTCTAACATGGAGAAAACTCCGATGAGCCTTTTAGGATTAAACCTTGACGAGCGTGAAGAACTGAAAGTCCTGCCCGACAACCAGGAAGCGATGCTTAGAGTCAGCCGCGCCGATGTTACTCCGAATAGGAATGACGCCTCGCGGAACAACCTGGCCCTGGTCTTCGATTGTCCTGAGGATCCCCTCGTGGATGATATTCGAGTCTGGCTTCCGATTCCTAACGCGGATCTCAAGGCTGAAGATCCCAAGCGCTACACCAAGCAGCTCAACAGGATTGCCGGCTTCCTGGACGCAGTAGGTGTGAGCGGAGACAACCTGGACACTGATGACCTGCTCGGCAAAGAGTGCTGGGCACTGATCTCCGAGGATGAGGGCCTAGACGGCTCTCCTCAAAACGGAGTACGGCGATTCATTGTCCGTAAGTAATTTAACATAAGGTTTGAAATGGGAGGCGCGCTTTCATAGGCGTCTCTCTTTTTACTTACTCGTTTATGAAAGTTAACTTATGAGACTAACATTTGAAATTGAAGAAGAGGAACATAAGATACTTTGTAAGTACATACCACATGGTATGAGGAAGTACGCTTACCAAGCTCTTATAAAAGGCTTTACTAAAGAGCTAGCACAAGACCCCGGTCCTACTATGGAAGCTCTTCTGGGCCAGCGGATAAGGGCTGCTGACCTAGTACAAAAGGGCGATGACACAACTCCCTAACAATTTGTTACGGAGAAGGAGCAGGCATGGCTGATCTTAAAAGCGAACAGTTTGGGATACTTCAAATGGACAGTACCAAACTGCTTGAACATATAATGGCTGTTCGGACGAGACGCAGGGATCGTTCTAAACCAGCAACTCCCAAAAGAGTAGCTAAGAAAAAGAACCCTCTAGGTAAAGTCTCTGATGAGCAGATACGTAAACTACTGGAGATGACTAGTGAGTGACGTAGAGCTACTAAACATAGACTTACCTGATATAGACTTCGGGGATCGAGCTAGAAAGAATTATAAAGACTTGGATCTTTTGGCTAAAGACTTCAAAGAGAAAGGCGTAATTTCTCCTATTGCTGTTAAGCGCACATCAGAAGGCGAGAAACCTTTTCTTCTTCTAGCTGGTGGACGCAGGTATTCTGCGGCTGTGTTCGGAGACTTTTCTTCTATCCCTGCCAGAGTCTACCCAGAAGACTTGAGTGAGTTAGACTATCGAGAGATAGAACTAATGGAAAACGTATCTCGGGCGGACTTAGATTGGAAGGAAGAGGTCTGGCTAACTGAGGAAATCCATCGCCTGAAGGTTGAGCAACATGGAGAAGCGGCAGGCCCAAGCGAAGGACATTCAGCCGCCGACACTGCTGACCTGATGGGCAAGAGTCCTATGAGTGTATCTCGAGACCGCCAGCTGGCCGCAGGCCTGGAGAAACATGGCGAAGTACTTGAGGATGCAAAGAACAGAAGCGAGGCTCTGCGGACTCTTAAACGACTAGAAAGAAAAGAACAAGAAGCAGTTGTATCTAAGAACATCCAGGCGGAAGTACTAAAGGACCAAGGAGAATCTCTTAAGGGCGCTTTGGTAAACAGCTACATCCTTGGCGATTTCTTTGAGGGAATAAAAGGAGTTCCGGACTCTGCTGTCCATGTAGTTGAGATTGATCCTCCTTATGCTATAGACTTAAAGAACATTAAGTACGGTAAGAGGGACGATCTTGAAACTTACAATGAAGTAGATGAGAATGACTACCCGGAGTTTTTAGAAAACCTGTTTCAAGAATGCTATAGAGTTATGTTCCCTTCCAGCTGGCTAATATGCTGGCACGCCATTCAGTACTACCCCCTCATCAAATCCCTACTTGAGGAAGCTGGATTCTCTGTTGAGAAGATCCCTGCTGTATGGACTAAGAATGGCCCTGGGCAAACTCATAACCCAGAGTCTCGTTTAGGTTCTACCTACGAACCTTTTATTTATGCCAAGAAAGGAAACCCTGTTATCTACCAAGCTGGCCGCTCTAATGTCTTTAACTTCAAGACTATCCACAGCGAACATAAAGTACACCCAACAGAGCGTCCTATTGAGATGGTAACTGAAGTACTTAAAACATTCTGTGCTCCTGGACAGCGAGTGTTAGTTCCCTTTTTAGGAAGCGGGAACACTTTACTTGCCGCCAGTAACTACGGAATGACGGGCTTTGGTTTTGATCTAAGTGAGGAATACCGAAACTCTTTTATGTCTAAAGTACAAAACGGAGAACCTACCAACTACTATAGTTACTCTTCTTAAGAAAGGACCATCATGAGTCTAGCACCTTACTCTTCTGGTAATCCAGAGACAGCCAAGTACGTCATCATTGGCGAAGCTCCTGGAGCAGAAGAAGAACAAAGGGGCGGAGCTTTTATCGGAGCAGCTGGAAGGCTACTGGACGATCTTCTTAGAAACGCAGGTATTGCGAGGGACGAAGTCTACTTCGACAATGTGTTTCAGTTCAGGCCTACTGGCAATGACTTGTCTCCATACATAAAGTTCGCAAAGACAGTAACTGAGACCGAGCAATTTATACAGGCTCAATCAACACTAGCTGCAAGACTAAGCACTACTAAAGCTAATGTCATTATAACTATGGGGAATGTTCCTACTTACGCTTTAACAGGGCTTACTCCTATAACTAAACAAAGAGGTAGTGTTGTACCCTCAACCCTTTTAAGTAACAGAAAAGTTGTTCCTTGTATACATCCAGCTGCTGCTCTTAGGGAATACCTGGCCCGCTATAGTATAGTCAATGATTTAAGGAGGGCCAAAGAGCAAGCTGAATTTCCTGAAGTAAAACATCTTACCAGAGATCTTATACTAAACCCTTCGTTTGCAGATACTATGAGTTTTCTGGATACTTGTAATAAGGCAAAGGAGGTAGCATACGACATTGAGATTCGAGGGCAAGAGCTGAGCCACATAGCTTTCGCTATCAACCCTAGTGTCGCTATATGTATTCCCTTTGTTGAGGGCATGAAAGACTATTGGACTCCAGACCAAGAAGCGTCTGTCATGCTGAAGATCGCTGAAGTTCTTGAGAACCCGGAGGTCGATAAGATAGGCCAGAACCTTTCTTTCGATGCTACTTTTATGTACTACAAATACGGAGTGCATGTAGATCCCCTACAAGACACTATGATCGCTGCAGGAATTTTATTCCCAGACTTTCCCAAAGGCTTGGACTTTCTTGTTTCTCTCTATTGTGATGGAGAGCCTTACTACAAGGATGACGGAAAGGAATGGTTCAAGAACCCTTTTGCTTCCGAGGAAATCTTCCGAAGATACAACGCTATGGACGCTGCTGTGCTTATGGAGATATACCCGAAGCAGGTTAAAGAACTTGAGCGTATGGGGAATAAGATTACTTACACTCGTCAGAAGTCTCTTCTTCACCCCCTTGTGTATGCTGGCAACAAAGGTATACGCATGGACACAGAAGGGATGGTAAAAGCTGGCGAAGGATGCAACGAAAGAATAGACGGCTTAACTAGAGCTTTAGCTGAAGCGTCTGGACGAACGGACCTTAATCCTAATTCCCCAAAACAGCTAAAGGAATACTTCTACGTAGACAAGGGACTCAAGCCTTACACTAGAAAGGGCTCGATATCTGTAGACGACAAGGCTCTCAAACGCCTGGCTATGAACGGACACCAAGAGGCTGACATCATACTGAAGCTAAGACACGAGAGAAAGATGCTCGGGACTTATTACAATATGAAGTTAGACGAAGATGGCAGGATGCGTTGCAGTTTCAACCCAGTAGGAACTGAGCAAGGACGTATATCTAGCTCGAAGACTATAAGGGGAACTGGAGCGAATCTGCAGAATCAGCCTCCGGAAACTCAGGCCATGATGCTCGCGGATCCTGACTGCATTCTGATAAATCAAGACCTAGGCCAGGCCGAGAATCGTGTAGTCGCTTATATCGCTGGCGAACACCGAATGATTAATGCTTTTGAAAAAGGTATAGACATTCATAAGCAAACCGGCTCCTTAATATCTGAAGTGCCTATAGAAGAAGTAACTGACGAACAAAGGTCTGATGGAAAGAAAGCGAACCATGGTCTTAACTATGACTTAGGATACAAGTCCTTTGCTTTGATCTATCAGATGCCTGAGAAGCAAGCGAAATTTATTGTTGACAGGTATCACTCTGTTTATCCTGGAGTACGTCAATGGCACAACTCTGTAAGAGAAGAACTCAGCCGACAAGCTAGAACCCTCGTGAACTGCTATGGAAGGAAGCGGGTGTTCCTGGACCGTTGGGGACATGAGCTATTCAAGGTAGCTTATAGCTACTGTCCTCAATCTACAGTGGCCGAGAAGATGAACCAAGATGGCGTCTTGTTTATATATGATCGACAAGACTTATTTCCAGAAGTGCAATTCCTTAACACCATTCATGACTCTATACGCTACCAGGTTCCTTTGTCTGTGGGCTATGAGAGAATCATAGAAGTCATAAAGGCTGTTAAGGCTAGTCTCGAAAAGCCTATTACCTGGAGGGGACAGTCTTTCTCTATTCCAGCTGACACAGAACTGGGCTTTAGTTATAACAAGAAAACTATGGTCGAATGGAAAGCCCATTATGTAGACAATACTCATGACGATAAGTTGGCCGAGGAGCTGGAAATTTATGTCAGGGAGCAGGCGGCTTGATGACTGGATTGAGGCCTTTGTCAGATATACTGATAATACAGAGCCTCCAGAAAGCTATCGTAGATGGGTGGCAATATCTACAATGGCTAGCGCTCTTCAAAGAAAGTGTAAGCTTGAGTGGGGGAGCGAAGTATTTTTTCCTAATATGTATATAGTTCTTGTCGGCCCTCCTGCGGCTAGGAAGGGAACTGCGATGAGGACTGGTAAAGACTTACTAGACCAAATTGGAATAGCGGTATCTGCAGATGAGAGCTCTAGACAAAAGCTCGTCAAGAGCCTTCAAGAAATGGGAGTCGCTGACCAAGATGATCTAGGAAGAATAAACTTTCATTCTAGTATGACTTTGTATTCTAGCGAACTAACTGTCTTTCTGGGATACGGAGCTAAAGAGTTACTAGCAATGCTCTGCAAATGGTATGACTGCGAGCCGCGCTATGTCTATGACACTATACAAAGAGGTAAGGAGGAAGTTCCAAATGTTTGGTGTAACCTTATGGGAGCGACAACGCCAGGGCAGCTTCAAGCGTCACTTCCCGAAGATGCTGTTGGCTCTGGGTTTACTAGCCGTGTTGTCTTTGTTTATGAGCAGAATAAAGGCAAGCTTGTTCGGAAGCCGACCCTCGAAGAAGAGCTTTTGGAACCATTACTCTACGACCTCGGAAGAGTTAGGAACCTAAGTGGGGACTTTTTTGTGCAAGACGAAGCTGAGGATATTTACTATGACTGGTATGAGCATAGTGAAAATGAATCAATATTCACTGACTACCGTATGGAGTATTATGTACAGCGAAGACCTACTCACTTATTCAAACTTAGTATGATAATATCTGCAGCTCGTGGCGATGATAAAGTAATAACTCCTATAGACATAAGTGAAGCTATAAGAGTACTAGAAGACGCAGAAAAGAATATGTCTCAGGTATTCGCTGGTGTGGGTGCAAATCCTCTAGCGGGTATCCAGTTTCGTATACTGAACATTGTTAGAGAACTAGGACCCACCGAGACATCCATTGTTGCAGAGGCTTTACAAAGTGATGCTAGTTTTAGTCAGTTCGGGGAAGCTATACAATCCCTGGAACAGATGGGACATATAAAGATAGACATCATTAAGAAGCTTATAATACCAGTATAAGGGGAGATAAAATGGAACCTGAAAAACTTAGTAGAGAAGAAGCGGTTGAAATATTCGACAAGACAATAGAAGATGCAGCTTGGGGCATAACTAAAGAACTGTGGCCTTCTTTGTTAGGAGCTATAGAAGTACTAGTTCCAGAAAGTAAATTCTCTAGGAGCTCTCAAGATGCAGAATGATGACTATAAGAAGAGAGAAAAAGCTAACCGCTATGGCATCCTGCACCTAGTCGATGACAAAGATTTTATAACCTTCGTCACCGACTTAGTACAAGAGCGTCCACATAAAGTAAAGAATGATCTAATTATAGCTGTCAATAGGACCAAAGAAAAGGCCTAGGAGCATGGAAGTTATCTCCATCTTGTATATCATCTAGGTGAAGAAATCTCCTGTCCCCAGTTTGGGAAACCCCTATACCGGTAAATCCAAGACTGGTAGCTAGAGCAAGGACCACATAAGCGTCCTCTCCTCTAATAGCTATGTCAACGGCTCTACCAGTGGAATGAGCACCGGGTCTGGGGTTTCCCTCTGGGTCTTTCTTCTTAGCTTCCACGCTATGCTTTGGGGAACGATACCCTGAAGTTATTATAAGACCCCTTCCATATTCTGTTCTAAGTTCTTGTAAGCGGTCCATAGTGTCTTCATTTAAATCACACTCGCCTGTCTCTCTGCAAGCCATCTCATCAAAGCTAAAGTTAGGCCACCTATTAGAAGGCCAATCGTCTCTTGTCTGCATTTACCTACCTTGCTTTCTTTGTTCTGGACTAATCGTAGGAGCGAACAACTCCGCCGGTGCCGTATACTTAGGCTTACGAGGAAAAAACTTCGCCAACTTTTCGTCTGTCCTGGCTCTTTCTTCAAGCATCTTCATAAACTCTCTTCCGAACTTTCGCTTCTTGTAAGTCTGTCCTCTGAATATTCTTCGTTCATCTAGCATCCTTAATTTAAAGCCAGCAAGCTCACTGCCTACCTGATAAAGCGTTGCGGTCTCTCCTTTAGCCTGTGCTTCCAAAAGCCTAGTGAGTTTTCCAAAAGGAGGAAACGCTTTTCCGAAAGCCCACTCTGTTCGTTTAGATGGCTGAAACTCTTCAGGCAACCAAGGAAACAAAGAGCTAGGATCTTCTCCTTCATACCTAGTGGGCATCTGCCCTTCCCAGCGACCTATAGCAGTACTTCCCATAAAAAAGTCCTGGTTTAAGAATAGCTGAAGAGGCCCGCTAATAATAGGATTAGTACTAGACAAAATATCCTTGACATTAAACCTATTAAGCTCTAAAAGAGGTATATCAATCTGACCAGCCACAGGCATATTATCCTGATTTATATAAGGTACCTGCCAGGCCATTACCTCATCCCAATAGTCTGGGGTTTCGGCTTGTTCAAACTCAGGGTAAAGGCTCTCAACAGCGTCCTTAGTCTTAGGAATCTGAGCCATACGCCCTGGGTTCTCTAATATAGCCATCATTACTCGAGGAGCGGCAAACCTCTGCCAAGCATAGAAAGGAAGGATTCTCTTAAACGTAGTCTTTTCAAAGTCTGTCAGCATCCTATAATCAAAGTGCCACAGTCGAGGCATCTCAGCTGCCGCCTCTGCAGGCATGCCTTTGGCTAAGCTATCTAAGAAAAGCGTCCATCTTCCCTGGTTCTCTACAATCTGAGCAGCGGCTCTATTAACCTTGATAGGCCAGAACTGTGCACCTCCAATTTTGCTAAGCTTATCCTTTAACGGAAGGCCTTCTTCTGAGCCAAAGGCCATCACTTCAGCAACTCGAGGATCTATTTTCTGGCTTATCTCTGTAGGCATACCAACTACATCGCTGTTCCAAAGTATATCAGCCGCGCCAGCTTCAGTGTTATAAATTGAGCTAGCTACTTGTGGAACTCCAAGATCCTCTCCCATCCTAGCTATCTCAGAATAACTTAAAACCCTACCATCTGCGTCTTTTATGCCTATATCTGGAACGTCATCTAGGCTATCCCAGCCATACCTACGCGCTATGCTATTAGCTCTTTTCAACGTCCAATCTGGAAGCCTTCCTGCACCCTCAGATACTGCCATTAGTTTTACAGCTTGAAGGTTCCTAAGCATAAACTCGGATAAAGAAAAGCGCCCTTTCTTATTTCTTCCAACTCCAGCCATCCAGTTACTATTCATTATGCTGATGAGATTTCTCGCGTGATAACCAGTACCGAATGTAGCCCACCCTTTCCATACGTTAGTAAGATCATCAAAGGCTTTTCCGAAAGCTGTTATCTGTCTAGAGTCCCCTATTAATTCTTCGCTCCTAGTTAGAAAGTTGTAAATCTCATTAGGAAGGATATAAGCCCCTATGATTTCTTCTTTGTACTTAGCTCCTTGCTCAAAGTCATCGCTTATTTTTATCTTTTTCTTTATCTCATAAACCTTCATTCCTTGCCCAGTACCTGAAGGTCCTTCTTTTCCCAGAGGAGTCTCTATAGTTTCCTTAATATCTTTCCATGTACTTCCTTCTATGGGTGGCCTTTTAGCGTTAAAGAAAGCAGGGTCAAAATCTATCCTAGTTGCCAGTTCTGGATTAGTAAGAATCGCTTCTCCAAACTGCCTAGACACTACATACCTTACGCTATCTACTGCCCGAGTCCTAAGAATATTCCCTATGTCTAGCTCAGTTCCATACTCTACGTCTCCTCGAATCCCAGCTAGGACCCTGTCAAGCTGATTAGGATAACTCTTCTCCTGTCCAAACCCAGGCATTGCCTCAGTCCCTGGAAGGAGACCTCCTCCACTTCTTATCTGCTCAGGCCTACGACTTTCTGCTACTCTCTCAAACGCTTTAGCCAGCCGAGGATCTTTGGGTGTGGTTCCGTGAAGGTATAAATCACGAAACATACTTGGATCTATTACTCCCCCGAGAGGCGCGTTAACCTCAGATGCAAATAGTCTCTTGGTAAAATTACGAATCACCTTTGCATACTCTTTAAGCTTAGGACCATTCTCAGCTATTATCAGCCCTCCTTCTATAAAAGCATCTATCTGTTTCTCCATAAGCTTGGGCTGATCCATTAGCGTTCCCATTAGCCTTCTTTCTCTGGGACTCATCCAAGTAATCATAGAGTCTATCTCATCTAGCATAGCCACTATTTCATTCTCAGCCTTAGCCCCAAAGCGTCTCTTTATATTAAGTAATGCTTTTCTATGTTCAGCGGGAAGCTCTGGGTGCATCTTGAACGCCTTGTCCAGTGCATCTGTAATAGGCTTTCCTGCTCGAGTGCCCTCCGCTGCTCTATATATCTTTCGTGGAACTGTAGCAAAAGCAGTCCCAGGAATATAATTAAGAGGATCTATAAATATAGTTCCCATAAGGGCTAAAGTCCAGTTAGCCGCCTCAGATGCTTCCGCCAAATCTCCCTCATATTCTTCCAAGATCTCTGGGCTAATACCCAGTCTCCTGGCTTCCGCTTTTTCTTTACTTGTTACTTTTCTGGGATCAATATCTAAAAGACCATACCTTTGTGCCAGTTCAGATATATCTGTTTGCCTGCTCCTTAAGTTCAATCCAAGAGTATACCCTGCCCCTATCTCACTAGCAAAAGCTTTCCAACCTTCCCATACAGCACTACCACTTCTAACCGGTCCTTCTATTCCAGTGCTACTCAGCTTTGAGTCTTCTATCAAAGCATCTTCTATCGCAGCTCCCACTCCGTAACTAGGAGCTTGAAGAAGATTGCTAAGTATGCCGACTACATTACTCATCCTTCTATCTAGAGTACCTAGAAAACCTACTCTACCTTCAGCTTTAATATACTCATCATACTGAGCTAACAAACCCATCTCAGGATAGACCCTGTCCATCTCTTCAACTTGTGCTCGTCTCTTATCTACTTCATTACGCGCGGCCTTAAAGGCTGTTATCTGGTCCTCTGTGACCTCTAGTGAAGTTCCCCAAGTTCCTTCTGGAAGATCTCTTTTGCTAGGCAGATTGAATATAGGAGTTCCAGACACAGGAAAGATATCTTCATCATGAGGATCTACATAGCTTGTATCTATTTTTGCGTCTTCGTGGCTTTTCTCTATAAGGGCATTTAGAGAAATATTCTTTCTTTCTTCTAACCCTTCTTCTATTATAGAGTTTAGACTCCGTCTATTTATTAAAGTACGCTCAGTCATTTTTAGTACCTAGGCATAAAGGGTAAAAATCCAGGAGTAGAATTCTTAGCTTCTGTTGCTACTGGGGTTGCCGTTTGTGGAGTAGTAGTCGCCGCTGTGTCTAATGCAGCAGTATTAGGCTGAACAGGTAAAAGCTGAATCTTCCTAAAAGTAATACCTAATGCCGGATGTTCAACCACTTCCCATTGTTTAGCACGCAAGGCTACTATCATTTGTTCAACTTGTTCAGGAGGAGCAGTAGTAAGCCACTCAGCCCAAAAGGCTGATGCCTCTTCTACCCTTCCCTCTTCCAAAAGTTTTACTATCGCTCTTGTTTCATCTTCAGACTCTACATCTGTTGGAGAAGAAGGCTCAGCATCAGGGGCTACCATCCCTGCGATAACATTTAATTGAGCGTCTAAAATATCATCGACTTTTGCTTGGCCACTAACTGTAGATAGATCAATAGTGTCAGGAATAGCTATTCCATATGTTGATCCCAATGCTTTAAGATAATCAGCAACTGCTTTCTTTTTGTCTCCATAAGTATTCGCAGCTGCGGTGCCAGCGCCTTCTAAAATACTTTTGGCCAAATCACTTCTATTTTTCCGTCCAGCCTCTGCTATTTTTCCATCAACTCCGGCTTTAAGAATATTCAAAGTTTCTGGAGGATGCCCTAACTGTCCGTATATATCAATAGCTGCTAAGTAACTCTTTCTAGCCACTGCAGGATTAGTAATCGAGTTCCTGTCCCCTTGTTCTTCAAGCATTTCAGCTTGTCTTCGAAGCCTGTCATTAGCTTCTTTCTCTGGATCGGTAAGCCCTGCAGTTCTCTTAGCAGACTCTAACAAAAGGGATGCACGATTTACCAACTCTGGGTTTCTAATAACTATTGGTTCTGTAAGAACTTGCTCTAGTCCTTCTACGTCACCTTTTAATGCGTTTATAAGAGGCGTCCAAACTTTAGTCTGTTGTTCCCTTGCTTGCTGCTTTAGATCCCTTCTTATAGCATTACCTTCTGGTTTTCTTCCTGTAGCACTAACGTAAGAGTTTACAATCCCTTCTATTGTTTCCTCATACTCAGGATCATTATAGTTCAGATTACTAGTCTGCTTTAACATCAAGCTTAAGGCATTTATTGTTCCAGTGGATTTTGCTAAATAGCTATCTAGTTCTTCCAACCTGGCAGTCATAGGACCTGTGTCTACAAGTCCTTCTGCTCCTGTAGGCATGGAGGCCAAGGATGTAGTTATTCCTCCAGCCCCAGTTCTTACCTTATCTTGATAAGATCTAGTAGCTGCTATCCCGTCTATAATTCCTTCAGCGCTACTAAAGTCTATAGTAGGAGGATCCCCGACATTAGCAGCCTGTAAAGATCCTGCAAAATCTGTCTGTACACCTTTCGTGGCAAAGCTTCGTAGAGATGAAGCTAAGGCAACATCCCCAAGAGCCTCTGCTCTAGCAGCCGCGCCGAAGGGGTCTATCTTTGCCATATTCCAGATCATGGCTCTTTCCGCTTGGCCAGCCATCCTTTTTTCTCTAGTAGCCGCCGCTGTTCTTCTTTGTTTAGCGTCAGCTAGAGCTGCCCCAGTCTTAACTCCAGGGAGAAGGCCTTCTGTAAACCCTTCTGCAAACTCGCCTAATTTCTGTGCAAATCCCATTTTGTTCTCCGTAACAATTTGTTATAGAGTTTAAGAAAATTAGTTAAACATTTAAGTTATTATAAACTTGCTGTGGCTGCTGCGCCTACGTTTGCTCCAGCTGCTACTCCTGCAGGTCCGCCAGCTATCCCACCTATAATTGCTCCAGCTCCTATACCAAAAGCCCTACCTATACTAGAAAGAGCTGACACTCCTCCTGCTTCTCTCTCAGGAGAGAAATTAG
>VTLG01013025.1_pt1 | contig 28759 bp, 25 predicted proteins | sample 4694571 | NCBI WGS metagenome assembly VTLG01 (sample SAMN12604809, study PRJNA352737) | marine metagenome | biome: ENVO:00000447; feature: ENVO:00000209|ENVO:00000569|ENVO:01000036; material: ENVO:00002151; isolation source: viral sequences binned using virsorter ...
GTGATTGTTAGTGATACTGATACAACTAGAGATGTTGAAGTAAACTACGATACTTTGCGTTTGAATGATGTTGGTGTTCGTGAATTTACTGATGTTGCGAATCACTTTTTAATTATGCAAGATGGCGCTCTTCAAGTTTGTAGACCTATCTCTGAGGCTGGTCAGCATTCATTACCCATACATAATCCAAACAGTATCGGTCTTTTATTTGCTGGAGGAGTACTTGGTAATAAAAAGAGCACAAGTATTATCAGAAGTAATAAATCATATACGATGCAACAGCTAAACACATTCGATGCATTTATGAAAGCATTTTATACTGTTGTTCCTGGAGGACAGGCATGGGGTCATAATGATATTGATCCAGATAGAAGAGCCGACCCTCACTTTAATGTTCCTCGATATGTGCAAAAGAAGTTTAATAAATTTAATACGCAAACAATCGAAGAGAAACGTGAGAATGGCTCTTTGACGATTGATCAATTAATTGAGGCGCAGAGTTAATGTCTATTGGTTTTAAGGATCCAGATAATATATTCCCAGTTGAGGAATATAAAAAGCAGCAAAAAACAAACCTTGCTGTTAGAGGAGAGTGGACTCCCAAGATTGTCCCGCCTGAAGGACAGCCATTTGAGATTCCTCTCGAAGCTCAACCAGAATATCCGCATAACAAAGTAACAGAGTCTACAAATCCTGATCCCGAAGAACGCCACCGTCTTGAGATTGATGATACGAAAGGTGGAGAAAGAGTAACACTCAATCATAAGATTGGCACAGCTGTTGAGATGTGGAACCAAGGCGAGTTAATTGTTAACTCCTTTGGAAAAATGGTACAATTAATCGGCGAAGACTTTGAGATGTTTGTTGCTGGTAATGGCACTGTTATCTACAAAGGTAATCTTGACTTTACAGTTGAAGGTGACATGAACCTGACTGTTAAGGGCGACATGACTACAACTGTTGAAGGCAACAAGACAGAAGTTGTTAAGAAGACAAAGATTGAAGAGTATCAGGACGATCAAGAAACCACAGTAACAAATAATAAATCGACGACTGTTGGTGAAACAAGCACAGAACTTGTTCTCGGGGACAAGAACAGTTTCGTTAAACAGAAACAAAGTAACTGGGTAAAGGGCGACGCTGAGTTTTTATCGGGAGCTAATACTCATATCTCTTCACAGACTAAAACGTCTATTTCGTCAACTACAGTAAACATGACTGGTTCGACTGTTAATATTGCTGCTGGTGGGGGGACTATCGGTGGTCCAGCAGTCTTTTATTATGGGTTATCTTTCGAAGGAGATTTATTTGTAGATGGTAATTTAACAGTTGATGGAACTGCAACCATTGATGGAACGATAAGCACATCAGGATCTGTAGCAGCTGCTGGTGAGCTGAGTGCAGCTGGCGATATTACTGCATTTGACGCCACTGCAGGAGCTGCAGTAGCAGCTACAGTTCTAGGAACAGAAGCAGCCATTGATGGATTCTTTAATTATACAGCGCCAACTGCTGGAAGCATAACCACAACTCTTTCCGCTTCTGAAGAAGGTATCATGCAAGTTACTGTGGATCCAGGAGAAAAGATTAAACAATCTATTGATTTAAGAGAACGTGTTGCATTAGGACTGGGGCTGTAAATGATTATCCGCAATGAAAATATCACAACAGCAGAAGTTAGAAGACTGCTTCGAGAACCTTCCAACAGAACGGACAGTTTCTTCCTTGGGTTTGCATTAGCTCGGAATGCTCTTAATTTTAGGTTTGCCCAGTCAACTCCAACTGCACTCAAAAGGTTAAATGGGTTTGAGCCAGATGCCAAGTATGGAACAAATCGTTATGGTAGATTAAATATCCCTAAACTCAGATACCTTGAAAGTTTAAACTTTAAATTTATTCTTCCTGAGAGTCAGTATAATCCATTGAATAAAACTGAGATTAACAATGGCACGAAGATTGGACCAAGAACACCGATCTCATTATTCACGAATGGATTATTAAATAATTTAAGAACGCTTGCAGAACGTAAAGAGATTGCCAAGTATTTTTATTTACAGTCTTTGTTAATTAATGCATTTAATAGTAATAAAAGTAAATTTAGAAAGGCGAGTTTAAGTGTTGTTGAAGGATTGTATGCTCCAGAAACTAATCAAACTTTAGAAGCTGGCGGTATTCTAGATTTACAAACAAAAGGTCGTGCTGTAGTTTATGAAGTAAGAAATACGAATGGCGAACTAGATCCAGCAGCAGCATTTAACATTGCTACTTACTGGAAAGATAATATGTTATTTGATGAATTAATTTTATCTTTTGACACAGTTGATCCGAATGTAGATTATACTGCACAAATTATTGTGACCATGCCAGAGGTAGATGATAAATATAAAGGAACGTTCCGTAGAAAAGTAAGAACAGAATATAATTACAATATTGCTCTGACTGATGGTCTTGCTGAGTTTGCGGTATAAATATTAAGGATTTTAAATGGCTGTAGTTAAGTCACTTTCGATTGAAGATAAAAATCTGAGTAAGATCAGTCTAGTTGGTACTAGAAACGTCCCTTATTCAGATATTGATTTATCTTTTGCTAAGAAAAGTAATGGAGATATCTTCAAGAAGACTTCAGCTGCAGCTGTGAAGCAGGCAGTTAAAACATTAATTCAAACTAATTTTGGTGAAAAACCATTTAACTACTTCTTTGGGGCGAATATCCGTGCTCTTTTATTCGAGCCAGTTGGTCCAGATGTTGTTGAAGATATTAAAACGAATGTTCGATTAGCAATCGAAAACTTTGAACCAAGAGTAGAACTTTTAGATACTCGTGTATTAGATGAGATTGATAAAAACTCTCTTAATGTTAGTATTCGTTTTAAAATTATCAATACACAAGAAGTAGTTGAGTTAGAAACAGCATTCTCAAGGTTAAGATAAAAATATGTCAACAGTAATCGCATCAAATCAACTAGACTTTGAGTTTATCAAAGGAAGAATTATTGATTTTATGAAAGCTCAAACAGAGTTCGAAGACTACGACTTCGAAGCTTCTGGACTATCTGCTATTGCTGATGTCTTAGCTTTCAATACACACCAGAATGCTTTGCTTGGTAACTTCGCAATTAATGAGTCGTTCCTTCAAACAGCTCAGTTGCGTTCTTCTCTGGTAAACTTGGCGCTCAACTTTGCGTATATTCCTAGAAGTAAAACTGCAGCATTAGCACAAGTTAATCTGACATTGAACCTTACGACTGCAACAACTAAACCAGAAACTATTACTCTTCCTGCGGGTACAGAGTTTACTTCTGTTCTCGATGATGTCACATATACATTTAGAACAGATGTAGAATATACAGCTAGAATTGACCCGGCAGGTCTGGGTATCTATACTTTTGTTGATGAGAATAATAATTTAGCAGTTCCCATTCGTGAGGGTGTAGAAAAAACTAAAACATTCTTGGTTGAAACCGCACAGGAACGTCAGATTTATGTCATTCCAGATGACAGTCTTGATCTTAGCACTTTAAGAGTAAGAGTGTTTGAAGACGGCGCAGATACTGAGGGCCAAGCATATCTGACTATTAATCAATTATTTGGTGGTTTTACTGCTGATACCAAATTATATTTACCTCTTGAAACATACAATGGTTACTATGAGTTGAACTTTGGTGACGGTACGCTGACTGGTGATGCTCCTGAGCCCGGAAATATTATTCGAGCCAAGTATATTTCATCTAATGGTGCGACTGCTAATGGCGCTGAAGTCTTTACACCTTCCTCTACAGTTAGCGTAGGCGGTACAAGCTACAACTTAACAGTGACAACTGTCTCTAAAGCTGCATTCGGAGCAGAGAAAGAATCTGCAGAAAGTATTAGACAAAATGCTCCATTAAACTATCTGGCTCAGGGCAGACTCGTGACCCCTCTCGATTATGTCGCTGTAATTTCTAATGCGATTCCAGGAATTAAGTCTATTAATGCTTGGGGTGGAGAAGATAATGTTCCAGAACCAAAATTTGGTAAAGTGTTGATTTCGATTATCTATGAAGATGATGTTCCTGCAGCGACCAAAACTGCTATAGAACAAAGGATTCAAAACGAATTTTTAGATCAGCTTTCGATTACATCTATTGGTTCTGAGGTTGTACAGCCAGAGTTTACTTACTTAAATGTGACTACTCAATTAAAATATAATGCGGGGCAAACTGCATTAAGTAGACGTGCATTAGAAACTAAAATTCAAGATGCGGTTAATACATACTTTCAAAATAATCTTGGAAAGTTTAATCAGATTTTCCGTAAATCTAAGTTAAGCTCTTTCATTGATGCCTCTGATGCTTCGATTTTTTCTTCTAAAGTTTCTGTAAATATGGAAAGTAGATTTACACCTGCTTATGATGCAGTCTCTGTTAAGTTCATTAAAGCAGATTATACTTTACAGTTCTTGAATACTATTGCAGCTCCAGATGATGAGAATGCGATTGTTACTTCGGATCAGTTCGTGTTTAATGGTAAGATTTGTTCTATTAGAAATAAAATCGGTAGCTCTGCCAGCACAAAACTTCAGATTATTGATGCAGATGGCAACCTAGTTGTTAGTGACATTGGTAATTACGAACCAAGCACAGGTAAAGTTATTTTAACAGGGTTCGAACCTACATCTATTTCTTCTGGAGAAACTTTCTTAAAAATTATTGCCACTCCAGCAGATGACTCCAATATCAAACCACTTAGAAATAATATTATTAATTTAAATCAAAATTCTGTATCTGCTCTGCCAGATACGAATGTTGCGAATAGCACGGTAGTTTAATGGCCTCTACATTAACAGATTATAACAGAAGAGATCCAAACTTTCAACAGCCACAGGTTGAAACGATTGTTCCTGAGCATTTTAAGGAGCAACACCCAACATTAGTGACTTTTATTAAAAAGTTTTATGAATATCTCGAAGTTGCTGCTGGGCGCAATAATCTGAGTAATGTTTTTTATATTCGTGATGTAGAAAGCACTTCTGAAGATTTTTTGGATTATCTATTTTTCGAAAGTATTAATGGTCTCGGCGCAGACTTTTTCAAGTTCCCAAGACTGACACTCAAGTTTATTCCAAACTTCTATCCGATTAAAGGCACAGAGGTTTCTGTTCCTGCATTCTTTAGATATATCTATGGTGTAGACTCAGAACAGTTTTATCCAAAAACTAGGATCTTTAATGTCGGGGAAAGTCCGATCGGCGCTGAATCTTTGAGATTTATTCAAGATTCTAACTTTTATCAGATTCTTTCTATTCAGATTAAATCTCCTCTTGGCATTAATCAGTGGAGAGACGTTTATAAAAAATATAATCATCCAGCTGGATTCGCTTTGTTTGCTGAAACACTTTTTGAGAAAACAGCAACAAACTCAATCATGAGCGCTCCTCTCTCTATTCAGGATAGTGCGGCTGGTGAAGTTACCTTGGAAGACTTTGGTATCGCCTCTGCAGCTGCAGTTGGTAGCACTACTGGTGTTGATAGTGATGCTGCGCTCAGGTTCTATGTTGATCGTGGTATTCAGTTCTACCAAGATTCTATTGGCGAACTTACTGCTGCACAGAAAGGCGAAAATACTACTATCGCCGATGTCCTTAAGACTAATTCTGGCCGTTTCTCTTCGACTGATAGTGATAGATTCTCGGATAGCTCGCTCCAGACGATGGATGAAGACATTTTTATGTTTAGACCAATTATTGGATTAGATTCTGCTTAACGATATAAATAAACTTAAATATCTTTTGTAAGAAGGTAAAAGATGACCAGACAAAATATCTCTACTGGTAGTACAGCAAACGACGGAACTGGAGATACTCTCCGTAGCGCTGGTACTAAAATGAACGAAAACTTTGTTGAACTGTATCAGGCTTTCGGTACAGACAGCAATAATTTGGGCGCAGGTATTACCTTCGATAGTGCACAGATTATTTTCTCTGGCACAACAAACACGACCACACTTACCCGTCAAGATCCAAGTACTGATGTTACAATTAAACTTCCAGACAGTAATGGTGAGGTTGTAACTATCGGCGACGACAACATTGTTAATCTTGTAGACTCTACTGGCGCTGCCTCTAAAATTTATTTCGCTAACGTATTTGACTCTGCTAATAATTATGGAGCGTTACCAAGCGCATCTACATATCATGGTATGTTTGCTCATGTACATGATAGCGGGAGAGCTCTTTTTTCGCACGCAGGGGCTTGGCATAAATTATTAGATAGCGACACATTTACTTCTAGGACAGATTTAAAGTTAGTAAACCCTAGAATTGATACGCATGTATTTGATAATACTGGAAACTTTGAAATTTTAAACTTTGACAATGTCTCTGGTTCTCCAGTTAATAATATTAAAATTTCTAATGCTGAAGCAGGTAATGCTCCTACTATTTCTACTGAAGGCGGAGATACAAACGTAGGTCTTACTATCTCAGCGAAAAATAATGGCCCGATTACTCTTGAAGGCACAGTAGTTTATGGTTCTTCCGTTTTAACTGCAGGTTCTGATTCTGCTTTAGATTCAAACTCAAACTCATACCTTTTCAACTCAGCAAGCACTAGACATTTCGATTTACATGATGGAGCTACTACTGGTGAGATTAAAAGGTTATTAAATAGAAGAGACATAGATATTATTCTTCATGGTAATTTTGAAACATATTCTGCTGCATTCTCGCAGGTAACTATGACTGATAAAATGTTTGTTACTTGTATGTGGGATGGTGTTGGTAATAAATGGTTCTTCGATAAAGATTCAGATGTTAAACTCGTATTCGCTTAAAAGGTTCAATAAATGACAGCTATCGTAACAAATGACATTAAAAGGCAGCTACTGCAAACTGTATTAACAGATGTTGCAGACAGCGCCAACTATTATTACATTGGTATCGGTAAGTCAGATCAGTGGAACATTTCTGATGAGGCTCCAGCAATCACTAATAGTGAAAAGCAAAAGCGTGATTTTAGAACTGGCCTTCAGTCAATTATTAGAACTACAGACGCATCTTTCGTTGTTTCTAGATATAACTGGACCTCTGGCACTATTTACAATGCATACACTGATTTAAACGTAACGAACACTAACTACTACGTGCTTACCGCTAACAACAGAGTGTATCTCTGTGTTCAGCAAGGTAAGAATAACAACGGCGTAGCGCAAACTTCTACAGTAGACCCAGAAACAACTGGTACAACTACTTCTGCTAAGTCTACATCTGATGGTTACGTTTGGAAATATTTACTTACGTTAACTGCAGATAATGCAAACAAGTTCCTTTCCGCTAACTTTATTCCTGTTTCTAAAGTCGACTCCGCTGCTGGTTTGGGCACTATCTTACAAACGCAATTAGATGTTCAGCAAGCTGCAGATTCTGGCCAAGTTGTAGGATTTAGAGTAACAACACCAGGATCTGGATATACTTCTGCCCCAACAGTAACTATTAATGGCGACGGAACAGGAGCTCGGGCAGTTGCTACGCTTACTGATGCAGGTGGTATTGGTAAAGTTGAAATCAAGGACTCTAGTGGAACATTGGCGTTTGGCTCTGGTTACTCGTTTGCTTCTGTAGCATTAAGTTCTGGTAGCGCTGAGGTTTCTCCTATTATTTCTGCTGTTGGATTGGGGAATGATCCGAGAGAAGATTTAAATGCCACATCAGTAATGTTAAACGCTAAACCTAATGGTTTACAAAATAACTCATTTATTGTTCAGAATGACTTTAGGCAGATCGGTTTAATTAAAAACCCAAAGAAAGTAGCTACTGACTCTGACTTTACAGATACTGATGCTATGGCTCTTCGTAAATTAACCTTGTCAAGTATTGTTAATTTTGATAGTGATAATTCGAGAGACGCTTTAATTGTTGGTGGAACGAGCGGAGCTAAAGCATTTGTAGACGATAAAAGAGGTTCTCTCTTCTTCTATCATCAGAATGACAGCACAGGATTTAAGCCATTCGAAGCTGGTGAACAAATTAGCGATGTTAATAATGGTAGTAGAACAGCTACGATTGATACTGATTCTGATGGCGAAGTTAAATTATTTGATAATCAGATTCTCTATATAGAAAATAGAGCTGCTGTTGTTAGAGATACCGCTCAAACAGAAGACGTTAAAATTATTGTGCAATTATAAGGTAAGAAGATAAATGCCTAACTCTTTTACTAATACAACTTTTAGTACTACGTACAAAGATGATTTTAAAGACAGCGATCATTATCATCGCATTCTCTTTAATTCTGGTCGTGCGTTGCAAGCTAGAGAGCTCACTCAATTACAAACTATTACTCAGAATGAGTTAGAGCGTCTTGGTCGGCATATTTTTAAAGAGGGTAGTGTAGTTCTTCCGGGAGGGCTTACTCTCGACAGAAATTATGAATTCGTAAAGTTAGAAACATCAGATACATCAGCATTTTCTGTCAATGATGTAATTCAAGGTTTAACGAGTTCTGTTCAGGCTAAAATCCTTCAAATCGTAGCGGCTACTGATACAGATCCGGCAACTTTTTATGTAAAATATATTAATTCCTCTACGTCCACTGGAATAGTTGATGAGCCTGTTAGATTTACTCCTGGTGAGTTTGTTCAACGCACAGCATCTTCAGACTCTATTCGTGTTCAGGTTGTAAGTATCGCAGGTAACTTTGCAGTTGGTCGTGGTACGAGAGCTTCGGTTAATAATGGAGTTTACTTTACACGTGGTCACTTCGTCTCAGTGACGCCACAATCGACTCTGGTGAGTAAATATTCAGATACTCCCAATGAAGTTATCGGAATGAAGGTTGTTGAGGATGTAATTACTGTTTCTGACACTAACGCTCTCTACGATAATCAAAATAATAACATTCCTAATTTAACAGCTCCTGGTGCAGACAGATATAGAATTACATTAACATTATCTATAGAAAGTGAATTAGATAGTGGAGATAACTTCTTCTCTATTAATGAAGTCGCTAACGGTCTTTTATTAAGAGAAGTTGATGATACTGAGTATGCTCGAATCGACGGTGAACTTTCAGCTAGAACGAAAGAGGAGTCTGGAGATTATATTGTAGAGGGCTTTACCTCTGTAATGGAGGCTGGAGACTCGGATAGAGTATTATCTCTAAATGTTGAAGGTGGTGTCGCTTACGTTGACGGTAGAAGAGTCGCAAGACCAAATGTTGAACCTATCGTAGTAAATAAGCCAAGAGAAACAGAAGTAGTTGAAGAAACTATCTCAGCTAATTTCGGTAATTATGTTAGAGTAACAGCTCCAACGCTTTCTGGAATTATTCCCAATATTGATGTTCTTCAAACTGTTACATTAAAAAATGCTGTAAATTTTGGTGGTTCTGAAATAGGAACTGCTCGAGTTCGCTCTTTAGTTAAAGATGGTGCTAACTATAGATTGCACCTTTTTGATATTAAAATTAATGATGGTTCTAAATTTAGTGAAGCCAGAAGTATTGGATTAACTACAGGTCACTTTAATTTAATTACTGAAGGTGGCGTAGCAGTTATTAAAGAAGCTGTTAACAATAATCTTTTCTTTGGGGTTGGTAAGATTAGACCATCCCTCGTAGATGATGTCACATTAACTGTTCAAAGAAGATTTACAGCAACAACTAATGGCTCTGGTGTAGTAACTTTAAGTGGATTGGGTACTGATGAATCATTCTCAAACTCAACTAGCTGGATTGTTGCCTTAGACAGTGCAGGTGCAACTCAAATTCTTGCTGACGCTACAGCGACGAATGCTGGAGAAGTAACGACAGGAAGACCAGCTGCAGAAACAATTGAAGTACTTGCATTAGTTGATAAAACTGCCAGCGCTGTTACGATTCGCCCTAAAACTAGAACTATTTCTAATCAAATAGGACTTACTGTTGATTCTGATGGCACAGGCGTTAAATTTATTAGACTTGACAATCCAGATATCTTTAAATTAAATAGCGCAGTCGATTCAGCTACTAGCGTATCTGTATTAAATAGATTTAGTCTTGACAATGGACAAAGAGATAATTTTTATCTAAACGGTAGACTTATGCTAAAGTCTGGGTTTAGCGTGCCAGCTGGTCCGATTACAGTAAACTATGAATACTTTGAACATGGGGCTGGAGATTTCTTCGCAGTCAACTCTTATGATGCAAACGACATTGGGTATCAAAATATTCCAAAGCACATTTTATCCAATGGAGTAGAGGTCGACTTACGGAACTTCTTAGATTTTAGACCATATAGAGATTCTGCTGACGGAAGTTTTATAGCCTCTGATATTAACGAACTTCCGATTAATACTGACACTATTGCTGCTGACATTACTTACTATAAAGGTCGTAATGACATTTTAGTATTGACTCCAGATCAAGAGGTTAAGTATATTGAGGGTGTTCAGGCTCTAGATAATAGATTAACTCCTGAAACTCCAGCGTTAAACTTAAAGATTAAAGAATTTCAACTGCAGCCATTTACTGATGATTTAGAAGATGTCGATGAGACGTTTATTGAAAATAGAAGATTTACAATGCGTGACATCTCTGCTATTGTAGAGCGCATCGATAATATTGAAGAAGCGGTTTCTCTCAACTTATTAGAAGCTTCTACAGCATCGCTTGAAGTATTAGATTCTGATGGCAACCCAAGATTTAGAAATGGTTTCTTTGCAGATAACTTTGCAAACTTGTTCTATTCTGATGTTGAGAATGAGCAATATACTGCGTCATTTAATTTACACGATCAGTTACTTCAGCCAGATTTCGTCGAAAATGAAGTTCCTTTAGTTTACGACTCAGCTGATACTGCGACTAGTAATACTAAACTGACAGGTAATGCTTTAACTCTCGATTATACAAGTAGTGTATATATAAATCAAAACTTGGCTTCTGAAACTGAAAATATCAATCCATTCGAAGTTATTACATTTACAGGGGAGCTAAAGCTTTCTCCAGAGGTTGACGAATGGGAAGAGAGAAGGTTTATAACTAGAACTATTAGAAGAATCAGAACTTTTTAAGGGGATTATTTAAGTGTCGCATACTATATTTGGCGGTGTAGACGTATCAACTTCATTATTACGAACTGCGAGTGGAGGATTTGTCCGAACGAGTGGCGGAAATATCGTTCAGGTAGGTGGAGGTGCGCCCAATATCCAGAATAATACTGGCGGTGGCGGTGGAAGAGCTCGCACACGTAATCCAGAAGTTACTCAAAATACACAAACCGTGCGTCGGACAGTGAGACTCCTTCCAGATCTTCGTTCAAGATTAGTATTTTTTAAAGCAGAAGCTTTAAAGCCTAATACTCGTCATTTTATATTCTTTGATAACGTTCTGCTTACCGACCCGAACGGAAATAACTACACAAGAGAAGAGGCTAAATTCGAAGAGTTTTCTAGAAGAAGTCAAAATGCATTTATTAACTCTAGAAAAACAACTCACCCTAAAGGTCCAACAGATTTATACAGTGACAGTAAAGGTGAGATTATTGGCTCCTTCTTAGTCCCTAACAACTCTGAGTTGACATTTAAAGCAGGGGAACGTGAAGTTAAAATTATTGATATTAGCGTAAATAATGACAGTAAGGCCACTTCCTTTGCATCGAATGTGTATAGAGGGCAAGGTAGAAGAATTACTACCACAAGAACAATTACTACAACGACAACTCGAAGAAGAAGAGATCCTCTTGCGCAATCTTTTCAAATTCAGAATGGCGAAGGTGCATTTATAACTAAAATTGATGTTTACTTTTCGACTAGACCTGCAGCTGGAACCGCCGACGCAAACATTCCAGTTAGACTTGAAATCCGTCCTCTGAGAAGTGGTGTTCCTGCCCAGGAGGAGTTTGTAGTTGGCTCTCAAGTAATTAAACAAAGAGACGATATTAATATTCCAGCAGATTTAGATGATTTGGCCACTATCAGAGCTACACCTACTACGTTTGAGTTTGATCAGCCAATTTATCTGCCAGGAAATACACCTTTTGCATTTATTCTGATGGCAGATACTGTTGATTATAATGTTTATGTCGCTAAGGCTGGCGACTTTATTATCGGCCGAACTGACAGAAAGATTCGCAAACAGCCATCGCTCGGAAGTTTATTTATGTCTCAGAACGCTGTTACATGGACTCCAGATCAAACAAGAGATATGATGTTTAGGATTCATAGAGCTAACTTTGTGAGCTCTGGTACTGCTCTCTTGGAAAACATTGATCTTCCAGAGGCTGTTCTTGACGTCGATCCGATTACAACTAGCAGTGGATCCACAACTGTTACTGTTAATTATGATGGCCATGGCTTTGGAGTTGATGATAAAGTACAGTTATTTGGATTGGATTCTAATACGACATATGGTGGTATTAGAGGAGCTAGTATACTGGGAGAAAGAACAGTAACAGCTATCGAAGGCAATAACTTTAGATTTAATGCAGATAGTGCAGCTACTTCAACTACAGTTGCTGGTGGTTCGAATGTAACAGCAACACAAAATATTCAAATGGATGTTGCATTACCTGTAATTGAGTCTTTAATTCCTAGTAGCGCAGCGAATATGACGATGAAAGGATCGTTTGCTAAAGGACGTTCTATCGTTCCTGCAAGTGGAGCTGTCCCTAATAATAAATCTAAAAATACGTTTCAGTTAAGCTCTACATTTGATATTGTATCTGGATCTCCAGTATTTTTTGAAAATCCTCAAGTTGTAGCCAGCCGTAGAAATGAAGATTCAGCAACAACTCTACTAGGTAGTGCGTCGACTCCAAGAAGATCTGTTAATGTTACTGCTTCCATGAGCACAACGAGCGACTTTATTAGTCCTGTTATTTTTACAGATAACACACAGTTGTTTGCATCTAACAATATTATTGATAATCAAGATTCTTCAGGAACTACAAATGTGTTCCCACATAATTCTCCATTTAGTTTTGTCAACGAAACTGATGCTTCTGGTGGTTCTTCTCTATCTAAACACATCACTAATCCGATTGTGATTGAAGAACCTGCTGTTGGCTTAAAAGTAATTATTGGCGCTAACAGACCCTCTGGGGCTAATTTTGATTTATACTTCAGAACACTTGAAGTAGGAAGCGACCTAAATATTGATGATGTGGCTTTCGTTAAAGCAACGCAAGATACTCTTATTCAAACAGATGAAAATCGAGGAATTTTCAGGGATTATGAATATACTATCGGCGGTTTAACAGGCACACTAAACCCATTTACAACTTTCCAGTTGAAGATTGTAATGAGAAGCTCGAACAGTTCCAAGGTTCCAACATTTAGAGATCTGAGAGCTATCGCACTCGGAACATAAGGGAATTAAAGGTGCCTTTATATAGAAGATATTTAAAACAAGATAGTGATGGTTCTGGTACTATACGCCTAAAAGAGATGAGCGATTCTGAATTTATTAGAATCGCAGCTGTGGCGGGTGAATATTACGGTAGACATTTTGATTCGTTTAACGAAGGTAATATTGCAATTACTCAATCAGCAACAACTAATGCTGACAGTATTGGCACCTTTATCGACCAAAGTTATTTAAATGATGCTGATGGTACTGCGCTTTCTTCTGCCACTTTAGTTCAAAGATTTCATCGATTTAAAATGCAGAGCACTAACTTTGGACTTGGTGCGGCTGCAAGAGTAGACATTGACAGCGCTTATCAACAAAGCACAGTAGGGCTGGGATTGGCTTCTGGCCAAGGGCAAAACCCTTTAACAGTTAAAGAGGGTCAAGCCACAACTACTCTAGAGTCTCTTAGTTATAGAGACGATCAAGACAATGCTCAAGTTGAAGAACTGCTTGATGATATTATAACTAAGATCTTTGAGAATGATCTTCCGGGCGTTTTACATTTTGCAGACAGTGCGGAACTGGCCAGTACTGCTGACGATTTAGGAATAGTAGCTGGTTCAGAACCAAATATGGACCCAAGTAAATATCCATCAGACGTACTTGGGAAACATATTCCAGATAGTGATGTTTGGATGAAGTTAATTACATTTGACGAACATAGAGACTTTATTGGAGACTCAGATACTGATCCCATTGACAATCTTCACGGACCTAATTTTATTTATCAAAAGATTGGTTTAACACCAGGATCAAAAGTAGATAGATTATTTCACGGCGAATCTGGAGGGGATGAACCAAGGCTAACAAATTTAAAGGTAAATCCTGTTTTTGCAGTAGTTGATGATAATAATATTTTTCAAAATCTCAGAGTTGGCGCAGATTCTGAATATGCTAAAATTATAGGATCTGCATTATGTAATCGTATATCAGAAAATCATCAAGCTGGCCGGGTTGGTAAGTTGGTATTGGCCAGTGATGCTAACGGTCCTGGAGCTGAGTACAGAGCATTAGGGAATGGTGTTGTTGATAGAATTAGAGATACTGTAGATACAGCAGGCAGTTACACAAACATTTATGCTGGTAACAACTTTACTGGTAATGAATTTGCAGGAACCGTATATGCAAATGTATTTACCGAAGTCTTAGGTACCTATACTGGGACGGGCGGTTATAACCTCTACCAGCGCATCGCTCTTTACACTCAAAATATTGTATTTTTCTGTGGCTACCAGCGCAACGTCGCTGCCGGCTTTACTGGACAGTTTGTTTATGGAAACACTTATGCTGGCGCTGGTTATGCAGGCGACACTACCTTTGCTGGTGATACGATTATAACGTTATCTAATACTAAAATAGATACGGCTGCAGGTCGTCAGAAACTTTTTGTTAAAATTATATAATTTGAGGTTATATTTAAATGAGAAATAGAACATATAATGCTGTTAAATGGGCAAGTAAAAACAAGAATGCATTAAATGTGAAATATACAGAATTTGGTGCAGGTAGCTCAGAGAATGTAGTTACTACCACAATTAATAGGTATGAGTATGATGGTGAGCTAGAAACCAGTCAAGAAACAGCAATCTTTAAAGATGTTCTACAACAGTGGACCCTTGCTCAGATAGATGACGCCACTGATCAGTGGGAAAAAGAAAGAGAAGAGAAGAAAGAGAAAGACAGAAAATTTAGAGAACAGCAAGAAGAATATCGTAGAATACGAAAAGTTTTTGAGACTAAAGTAGATATATTTAACATTTCAGATATTTCTAATTCTAAAGATAGAGAAATGAAATCTAAAATTAGAAGATCTAAAAACTCAGTTGAAGCTATTGTAAATGCTGTAATGTTATTGATGAAAGAAAAAAATAATGATATTTCAGAAGATTGAACTTAAAAATAATTATGTTTTCGAAATTTTAAAAAACATCGAAGAAAATTTAATACCAGCGATTAATAGTTTAACATATTTTGACAAAGAAAGAGAAGCTAACGCTAAAAAATATATATCTGAAGAATATTGTCATAAAATTATTTCTAAGGGCAGAGATCATCAGGGTCTGCCAGAAGCAGATTACCAGTTATCCGTTTTAAGTTCTGAACATTTTTCTAAATTAGAAGGATGGAATGATACCCTAGAACCGTTAATTTTTTCTGAAAGTATTAAATTACAAGAATATTTAAGTTCAACTAATCAAGCTTTATTTGCGTATTATCCACCAGAGGGATATCTTGGATGGCACAATAATGCTGACGCCTCAGGCTACAACGTATTATTTACTTGGTCTGAAACTGGAGATGGATGGTTTGGATATAAAGATGATAATGGCAGTACGGTAAAAGTTAAAGATAAAAAGGGATGGTCTTGCAAAATGATGTATTTCCCTTCTTATGATGATAAAGAAAGAAATCCATTTTATCACGCAGCATATACTAAATGTAAGAGAATTACTATGGCATTTCGATTTGAAGATGCAAAACATATTTGGAACGATTTAATGGAAGACCTTACTAATGAATAGTCAAGGTATAGTTTTAGTTGCTACTAATGCATCTAGTGTTAAAGATTTTTATGGATGCGCTATTGCTTGCGCAAGTAGTATTCTTGAACATATGCCTGATGCAAATATTACACTCTTTACAACACCAGAATTATTTAAAGAACATCACGCATCATTTTTTGATCAAGTCATTTTAGAAACTCCTAATGAATATAGAGCAAAGCTCTGGGGAATGGCGAACTCTCCATATGAATTAACATTATATATGGACGTCGACATGTTAGTTCTACATGAAGATTTTAATAAGGTGTTTGATCAAATCGGATTAAATGATATGCTCTGGACTAGAATTACAGAGAAACGTGATTATGCATACAATAATAAAAATGGGAACAATCGAGTATTTCCAGGAGGCGAATTTAAAATTCATGGAGGAGTGTGTTTATATACATCTCCTGCTAAAAAATTTATGATGGATTGGTATAATTTAGATAAAAAAATTAGAACAGAAGGTTGGTGGCCAGATACAAAACTATATCCCAACAGGTTTAGAGTATGGGATCAATTCTCTCTTTGGTGGCTGACTGAAAAGGAATGGGATAATTACAAATTTTTAAAATATGATTTCTTTGAGGATGATTTTAGATGGAACTACTTAGAAATTTATGATCCAGTTAAGGAAGGTAGTAATATTCCAGGAAAAGAGCCAATAATTTTACACTATACTCTAAGACGAGGAACTTTAGGAGTGTAATACATGACAGAAATACCGATTAAAGATCATCCAAATTTAGTTAAGAACAGTTCTGGAGTCGTTATAAATAAAGATACTGGCGGTCTGGCTGCAGCCAAAGCTAGAAAGCAGAAACAACAACAAGAAAAACAAGAACTTGATGAGTTAAGAAACAAAGTAGATAGAATAGAATCGATGCTAACTACATTGATCAATAGATTTACTGATGATGGAAAATAACTCTTTATAAATAATGTTATGTTTATAATAACAAAAGAGTTTGCTCATCATGGCAGAATATGCAGTGCTGACAGTTGACCAAGGCACAGACACAATTTTTCAGCTTGAAGTAGTAGATAGTGATAGGACTGCAAAAGACCTCACTAATCTCTCAGTCTTCGCTAAATATAAAAGCTCTTATGGAGCTACCACATCAAACTCTTTTCAAATTTCGGTACCTACACCTAAAACGAATGGCATAATTGAACTTACATTGAGCGGCGATTCTTCGATTAGTCTTAAACAAAGACGCTATGTTTATGATGTTGAACTTAAAAATGCAAACGACACTGTAGAAAGAATTCTAGAGGGCATTCTAGAAATCAATCCCGGTGTAACTTTGTCTGATTCGGCATAATAAAGGAATAAACATGGCAAGAAGGATCACAGTCAAAAAGATACTCTCTGGTATTCCAAATATTACAAAGCTTATAGGCCTTAGTGATGTTAATGATTCTGGATTGAGTGAAACTAATGGCTTTCTGAGATACGATTCAGACAATCAAAATTTTAAGTTTGTTTCTTTAGCATCTATTACCAGCGGCGTAAGCTCTGTCAACTCAGCAACTGGCGATTTAACTATTGCTGGTGCTGGCACAGTTTCTGTTGGAACTGTCGGAACCACTATCACTATTACAGGATCTGGCGGTGGTGCTGGAGGTGGGGTAGACTCTGCAACAGTTAATACTCTTATTGCAGCAGCAGACACCCATGATTCTTCTGCTGTGCAAGGTCAGATTGATTCTGCTGTAAATCAGACTTTAGTTCGTAGTTTTATTGATCAATCATTTATTAATACTTTTGACACTCATGACTCTGCTGCAGTTGTAGGACAAATTAATTCTGCTTATGTTCGTCCTTTAGCACGTGCAGCTCTTGTTGCAGGCACCAACATCACCTATGACTCTGCTACTGGTGTTATTGCAAGTACAGCCTCTGGTGGAACAGGCACAGATAGTGCAACAGTTGTTTCGATTGCAGACTCTAGAATTGGTGTCGCAAGCATCGGCGACCTTTCTGATGTAGACTTGACAGGTATTGCAACAAATAGAATTTTAAAATGGGATGGCTCAAAATTTGTAGCTGCTGTAGATGTTACAGGTTCTGGTGGAGCAGGTATTGCTCTTACTGATCTTAGTGCAAATGATGCAGGTGGATTTGGTTCCTTTGCTTATAACAATGTAAGCGGCGTATTTACATACACTGGCGCAGACTCTGCTGATGTTAAGACTGTAACAAATATTCCTTACGGTAACTTAACTGGCACGCCTACTATTCCGACTGTAGATTCTGCAACTGTTCAACCTCTAGCACGTGCAGCTATCGTAGCTGGTACAAATATCACATATGATTCTGGAACAGGCGTAATCTCCTCCACTGCCTCTGGCGGCGAAGCTCACGATTCCTCTAAAACTCAGGCGCAGATTGATTCCTCTATTGGCGTATTAAATTTTGCAGACTCGGGAACGGTAGCAGCGCAAATCTCAGATGCATTACAGCTCGGTGACAATGAATCTATAACTTTCGGTAATGATAGTGACTTTAAAATTACTCATAACGGATCGCATACAGTTCTTTTAGATCAGGGAACGGGCGATCTGTTTATTGAAGCTTCGAAGATTCACCTCGCTCATAGTCAAGTTGGAAATCCAATCTTCCTAACTACAGGACAGACTGAGGGCGTACAAATCTTCGACTCTACTGGAGATTTAAGGCTTCACAGCACAGACGCTGGTGTAAGTGTATTTGCAGGATTAAAATTAGACGGTAACGATGTGCTTACAACAGGAAGCACGATCGACGCTGCCACTTTAGATACAATTAACAGCACTAGCTTCCTTAGATCTGATGTTAAAGATCAAAAGACTGCTGGTTCGCTGGTAATGAACGATGGTGTGGCTATTAAGTTTGGTACAGATTCTGATCATTCGATTAGAGAAGTGTCTGGCAACTTAGAGGTTAATACTACTGGATCCGGACTTCTTAAAATGAATACTGCTGGTTTGCGAGTTCATAATGAAGCTGGCACTGAAAATCAGATTTTAGCCACTGAAAATAGTGGAGTGACACTTTATTTTGATGGGAACCAGAAAGCTCTCACCAGATCTGATGGATTTGAAGTTACCGGTCATTTAGTTGCTGACTCCATTCAAACTACACATATTGATATCTTTGGAGAAATTACTAACAAGCCAACAGCTGTTAACGTAGGAGGAACTCAAACTACAGTTAAGAGTTTAGCACATAACAACGTAGCCTCTTCGATTACCTATAATATTCACCTGAAAGATATTAATGGAACCACAACGAAGGGCGAAACATCATTTACTACAGTAATATGTACTTTAGATAGCGACCTAAATACAGCATTTACTGAGTTTGGGACGATATTTACGGGCGATAGTAGTTTCGGATCCTTTATAGTTGAGGCTGATGCTACGAATATTGATTTAAAATTTACTAGAAGATCAACCAGAGACGGAGCTATTAGAGTAGCAGCCGCTAAAACAGTCGTAATATAAGGAGCTATCGGGGAAAGTGAACCATGGCAGCAACAGATAAAAATTTTATAGTAAAAAATACTCTCGAAGCGAGAAGGGGGGTATCGTCAGATTCAGACGTTAATGTTACTGGCGATATTACTGCGACTGGAACTGTTACCGGAGCTACTCTGAGCGGAAACCTTGCTGCAACTAATCTGACTGGCAACATAGATTCTGATAGAATTACTCAAGTCGATGCCAGTAAATTAGTTGGTGGTATTGACTCTGATAGAATCTCTCAGTTAGATGCCAGCAAAGTTCAAAACTTGCCAGCAAGTACAGATTCTGCTGCCACCCAAGCAATGATCGACAGTTCTTTGGGAGTATTCGATGCTCATGATTCTGCCGCAGTACAAGGTCAGATCGATGCGAGAGTTACACAATCTTTTATTAACAATCTTAATGTAGACGCCGAAACTCTCGGCGGTAACGATTCAAGCTACTTTACGAATGCATCAAATATTTCTACAGGTACGGTAAGTATTGATCGCCTACCAACTATTACCTTAACAACTAATACTTCTGGCAACTATGTTCAGTCTACAACTGCAGGCGGTGGTATTAAAGCTTTAAGTGCAGCAGGTGAAGGTGTAAATCAAACTATTTCTGTTGACTCTGGTTTTGTTACTGGACTGTTTAGCGCAACAGAGGGTATTAGTTATAGTGGCGGTGTAATTGGTCTTGATGCGACAGATAGTGTTTCTTTTGTTAATATTACCTCTTTTGGTGAGATTAATATTTTTGACTCTGCTAACGGCGAAGAAGTTGCGCATTTAGAGGGCGACCCACAACAAGGATTAATTATTCACTCTCATGCACATGCGAATGATGGTGGTATTCGCTTTGTAATTCATGACACAGCAGATTCTGATTATCTTATTCTCTCTAGACCTACTGGTATTTCTGCAGTTAATCGTAGAATTAGAAACGTTGGCGCTCCTATTCAAGATCTGGACGCTGCAACAAAATCTTATGTAGATGGCGTCTCTCAGGGTCTTGCGATTAGAGACCCTGCTAAGGTAGCTACAACTGCAGCTCTTACAAGCACGAACGCTATTACTGCGATCTCATATGATAGTGGTGCTCTAGGATTTGGTGCATTTATTGATATTACTGCGCCAGCTGGTACAGGACAGGCTCTCGACTCCATTGATGGATTCGCCCTGAGTACTGGCGATAGAATTATGGTTAAAGATGAAACTGGCGGTAACTTACCTTTCAACGGTATCTATACTTGGGATTCTGCTCGCAGGATTACAAGAGCAACAGATATGGACTCTGGTAGCGAGTTTAATGGTGGTGAGTTTGTATTCGTTCAGGAAGGTACTGTTAACGGTGGTAACGGTTTCTCGCAGAAAGATAATGTAACAGTAGTTGGTGATAGCGCTGTACACTTCGTGCAGTTCTCTGGCGCTGGACAAATTACAGCTGGAGATGGTTTATCCAAAACAGGCAATACTCTTAATGTAGATCTTGCAGGCACATCTGGTTTAGAATTTACTTCCAGTGAGTTAAGAGTTAATGTTGATGCTTCGACTATGGAAATCAGTGGCTCTGGCGTAAATCTTAAAGATGGTGTTATTACTACTGATAAGTTTAACACTGCTGGTGGTACAGGCGTAACTGTTGATAATATTTTAAATAACGCTGGGCATACAACAGATAATATTGACGACGCTCGAATAGGTACTACGAATCAGTTCTATAACACAACAAAAGGCGACTCTGATACTAAAGCATTAGTAGATTCTGCTTATGTCCGTCCGTTAGCAAGAGCTGCGATTGTCGCAGGTTCTAACATAACCTATGACTCTGCGACAGGCGTTATCAGTGGAGCTGCATCTTATGGTGATGCAAATGTAGACTCTTTAGTCGACTCTCCTTTTGTACAACCTCTTGCCCGAGCTGCGCTTGTAGCTGGTACGAATGTTACTTTTGATTCTGGTTCTGGGCGAGTTGATTTACCTGCTAGTGTAGCAATCACAACAGGATTGACTGTAGGCGGTAATACTGTACTGACTACAGCCGATGAAGGTGATGGTAATGGCATCGATGCTGATACATTAGATGGCCAACAAGGTAGTGCGTATTTAAGAAGTGATGCGACAGATGCATATACTAGCGGAACGCTGACCTTCAATAATGGAACAACACTCACAGCAGCAGATGGTGCTACGGTCAACTTCAGCATGGCGGATGGCACTGCTCCATTTACTGTAACGTCTACAACCAATGTACCAAATCTTAACGCCTCTAGTTTGAGCGGTGTTGCAGCTGGCAGTTTCTTAAGAAGTGATGCCAGTGATGCGTTTACTAGTGGAACATTAACTTTTAACAATGGTACTACTGTCGCATTTGAAAATGCTACTAGCACCGCACCATTCACTGTGGCATCTACAACTGTTGTTACAAACCTAAACGCTGATCGACTAGATGGGCAGCATGGCAGTCACTACAGAATTGATATTCTTGACTCTGCAGGTAATACTTTGAATGTTTAAGGAAATATAAATGGCGAATCCATCTACAAGGCAAGGCTTAATTGACTACTGTAAAAGAAAACTCGGGGAACCTGTAATCGAGGTCAACGTGGATTCTACGCAGTTAGAAGACAGAGTCGACGAGGCCATTCAATTTTATCGTGAGTATAACTCTGATGCATTATTAAGAAACTATGTAAAACACCTCGTTACTGCTGATGATGTGACGAATGGGTACATTACACTTAATGACAATATCTTTTTCGTTAAAAGATTATTCCCAGTAAATGCTTCTGGCACAACTTCTTCAAATTTCTTTGATTTGAAATATCAATTATCCTTGAATGAACTTTATGATTTAAATACGTTTATTGGCGACTTGGCTTACTATGAACAGATGCGTCAATACGTATCATTACTTGACATGAAGTTAAACGGTCATCCTCAGACGACATTCAGCCGTAATCAAAATAGGCTTTACATTCATGGCGAGTTTGAGGAACAAGAAATTAAAGCTGGAAATTTTCTTGTAATAGAGGTATTTCAAGCTATCGACCCTGAGACATTCACAGATATATACAATGACATCTTTTTAAAGGATTATTTAACTCAGCTGATTAAACAGCAGTGGGGCGCTAACCTGATTAAGTTTGAAGGTATGCAGCTTCCTGGTGGTGTGCAGCTTAATGGTAGACAACTTTATGATGATGCAACACAAGAGCTGGAGAGATTGAGAGAAGAGGTTAGACTTACTCATGAAATGCCAGTTGACTTCTTTTTGGGATAAACAATGGCTAGAAATCCGTACATTTCACAAACAGTACGCTCTGAACAAAACCTTTATGAAGATATTATTATCGAATCTCTTAAGATTTATGGTCAGGACGTAGAGTATTTACCGAGAACATTGGTTGCTGAAGATACAATCTTTGGTGAGGATGTCGTCTCGAGGTTTGATGATGCATACACTATCGAAATGTACTTAGAAAATATTGATGGCTTTGATGGTGACCAAGAGCTCTTTACAAAGTTTGGTGTCGAAATACGGGATAGAGCTACTATGCATGTTGCTCGCCGTAGATGGGATGCTGTTGTTGGAGCGTTTGTAGATAATAACAGACCAAATGAAGGTGACTTAATTTATCTCCCACTTTCAGATCAAGTATTTGAGATTATGAGAGTCGTAGATGATAAACCATTCTATCAACTCTCTAATCTACCAACATATAAACTTGACATCGAACTCTTTGAATATAATGATGAAGACTTTGATACTGGCGTTGAAGAGGTTGATGAACTTGAAGCGCTGGGTAATGTGATTAAGCTTACTCTGAATGCTTCGGATTCTGATGGACTGAAGCTTGGTGAGAATATTCAACATCTGGTCGATAGTGCTAATGGACCGAAACTTGTTGCAGAGATTGTAAACTGGGATGCTTCTACTAATATTCTTGAAGTTGCTCATATTGGCTCTACAGACGGTAAGTTTAGAACATTCTCAGCTGGCACTTCTATTACCTCTGTCACGTCAAATATTACGAAAACAATCTCTGCGATTAATGAAGAATTACAACAGGCTAATAGTCAGAATGCTTCCTTTGAGACTACAGGAGACGATATTATTGACTTCAGCGAAAGCAACCCATTTGGTGAGGTGACATAATGTTTAATCAGCACTTCTATCACGAAAAGATTCGTAAATGCGTTGCAGTTTTTGGTACATTGTTCAATAATCTACATGTTGTGCGTAAAAACTCCTCTGGCGCTGTCATTAGCCAGATAAAAGTTCCGCTGAGTTATGCTCCAAAACAAAAGTTTTTAGAGCGTATCCGTGAGACAGAAAATATGTCTGATGCTAAATTAGCGATTAAACTTCCAAGGATGTCTTTCGAGATCTCTTCGATTTATTTTGATCCAACCAGACAGTTACCAAAAGTCAATAACTTTACTCGTCTTGTTTCCACAGATACTGGAGTAAGAACAAAGTTCTTCACAGCTGTCCCTTATGTTATTAACTTTCAGCTAAACATTCTTGGCAAGACAAATGAAGACGTAGTTCAGATTCTAGAACAAATCCTACCGTTCTTTAATCCCTCTTATACAATTACAATGAAACCATTTAGTGATTATTCTGACATCACTGAAGACTTGCCTATCTCTCTGATTGGTATTAGTTTCTCTGATGATTATGAGGGGCAGTTAGAGAGTAGAAGAACAATTATCTACACCTTAGATTTTGAAATTAAAACACAGTTCTTTGGTCCGATTGCTGATAAAAAGATTATTCGTAAGGCTATTGTTGACCTAAAAGACTCTGACACTAATGGCATCATTGAACACTTCGAACGTATTACCGTTGTCCCAGATCCTGTTTCGCTAAATATTATTGGAGATAGCGACTTCAATACTACAACAACGTTCTTGTATCCAGGTGAAGGCGATAGTATTTAAAAATGCTAACATTTACTAAATACATTAAAGAGAATAAAAGGATTCCAAGAAAACCAGGACAACCAGCTGGTTCTGATAAACATTCAGATTTGTACACAGACGAAAATCCTAAAGGCACCATCCATGGTTTAAAGTTTGCTACTGTTGATGATGCTAAGGCTTCTGTTAAGAAAATCGAAAACTCTGGTAGAAGTCATGCTCATAAAATCCAAGCTGCTATAGCAATGGAACAAAGAGCAAGAGTTATGGGTAAAAAAAGTGCTGCGAATGTTTATAGAGAATATATTAATAAAATGAAAAAGATAACGAAACAAAAAAATGACAGAAAAAGCTGAGGTAAAAGACGACTTTGAATATTCCAGAGCAACTTACTATGAGTTGTTAGACAAAGGTCGTGAAGGGTTAGACTTGATGATGGAAGTCGCCAGAGAGTCTGAACACCCCAGAGCTTTTGAAGTTTTATCTGGCATGATTAAACAGATGTCGGATGTAAATGATAAGTTAATGGATCTACAAAAGAAAAGAGTAGATCTAAGTAAACCTAAAGAACAACAAAAACAACTCACTCAAAATAATGTATTTGTAGGGTCGACAGCAGATTTACAGAAAATGTTGTCGGCTGATCCGGAGGTGATTGAACATGATGATGACGGAACTAACTAGAGGTATACTGAATATTATTCGCAAAATAATCGGCGAATCAAGTGTCCTACTAGCAATTATTTACACAATCGGTCATATTTTTATTGCAACAATCTGTAATTGGTTGATTACAGGTGCTGCGATGGAACTTGCGGCTGTAGATGCAATCGTAGAACCTATCATTAATGGGGTTTGGTTCTATGCTTTACATAAGGTAGCAAAAAGATACTTTAAATGAATGAAACCTATCTCGGTAATGCTCAAGTAAAACGTGATGGCGTGCAGCAATCATGGACTAAAGAGGATATTAAAGAATATCAAAGGTGTATGAAAGATCCTGTATACTTTGCCGAGAAGTATGCAAAGGTTATTTCTCTTGATAAGGGGTTAGTTCCATTCAAACTTTACCCGTATCAAAAAGATATGTTTGAGCATTTTCAAAATAATCGCTTCTCGATTATTTTAGCATGTCGTCAATCTGGTAAATCTATTTCTTCCTGTATTTACATTCTCTGGTATGCACTATTTCATCCAGATCAAACGATTGCTGTATTAGCTAACAAGGGTGCAACTGCTCGTGAGATGTTAGCAAGAATAACTTTGGCTCTCGAGAATATTCCATTCTTCCTGCAACCTGGCTGCAAAGCGCTTAATAAAGGTTCATTAGAGTTTAGTAATAATTCTAGAATAATCGCTGCAGCGACTTCAGGGAGCTCTATACGAGGACTATCCGTTAACCTTCTATTTCTAGATGAGTTCGCATTTGTTGATGATGCTGCTACATTCTATACTTCGACATATCCTGTGGTGACATCTGGTAAAACCTCTCGTGTAATCGTTACTTCAACAGCCAATGGTGTTGGTAATATTTTTCATAAACTCTATGAGGGTGCAGTACAAGAAACAAATGAATTTAGGCCATTCCGTGTAGATTGGTGGGATGTTCCGGGAAGAGATGAGGAGTGGAAACGACAAACGATCTCTAATACTTCTGAGCTCCAGTTTCAGCAAGAGTTTGGTAATACATTCTTTGGCACAGGCAACACACTTATCTCTGCTGATATTTTAATGGGAATGAAAGCTGAATCACCTGTGGTTGTAGGTGATGTTAAAGTTTATCAAGAACCTAAAGAGAATCATGATTATATTATGACAGTAGATGTCGCTAAAGGTCGTGGACAGGATTATTCTACATTTAATATTATTGATATTACCACTAGACCATTTAGACAAGTTGCTTGTTATAAAAATAATTTAATCTCGCCTATACTATTCCCAGATATTATTCATAAATGGGCTAAAAGATATAAAGAAGCATATGTCATTATCGAATCAAACGATGCTGGATCTGTTGTGGCAAATGGACTTTATTATGATATTGAATATGAAAATATGCATGTAGAGTCAATGATCAAAGCTGGTGCGATTGGTATGACGATGAATCGCAAAGTAAAGCGGATTGGCTGTTCAAATCTCAAGGATTTAGTTGAAGAGAAAAAATTATTATTAGTTGATCTTGATACTATTTCTGAATGTTCTACTTTTGAGGCTAGAGGAAACTCATTCGAAGCTTCGACTGGTAACCATGATGACTTGGTTATGAACTTAGTAATGTTTGCTTGGTATGTTGGGACTGAAACATTCTCAAATCAAAGCGATGTAAATGTTAAACAAATGTTGTATGAACAGAAAATTAAAGAAATAGAAGATGATGTTGTGCCAGTAGGATTTATTAATAATGGCATCGAACAACCGAGAACAGAAATGATAAACGGAGAGGTATGGACGGTCGAAGATCCTTCTGAAATGTTCTAAACAATAAATATTATTAATGTTTGAAAACCTTATTATGCCCCTTATCATTTAAATCAAACGAAAAAGAGGAAGACTCATGGCTTTTTTCACGCCTTCGCTGTCTCCAGCTGTAGTAACCAGAGAGATTGATCTCACTGGTATTGTACCAAACATTGGAACCACCACTGGTGTTTTCGTAGGTAACTACCGTTGGGGTCCAGTCGATGTACCTACTCGAGTAGATAATGAAGCGAGACTCGTTTCTTCATTCGCTACTCCCGATACAAATAACGCAGTAGATTTCCATACTGCTGCTCAATATACGAAATACTCAAATCAGCTGTTAAACATTCGTGCTGTAACGAGTGCCGCTAAAAACTCATTCCATACTGATGCTGGGTTTGCTGATGGCCGTACAGCTAGATTGGTTAAGAACACTACCGATTTTAATAATCAGCTGACTGCAATGGATTCTGATAAGCACGCTTTTATCGGAAAATACCCCGGAGCTCTCGGTAACTCGCTTCAAGTTCAACTTTGTGGATTTGACGTAGGCGATTCTGCGTTTACAGGTTGGTCTCAGAGAGCGCAGTTTGATGCCGCTCCCGGAACATCTTCTTATCTCGCAGGTAAAAATGGCGCCAACGATGAAGTTCACGTTGCGGTTATTGACCAAGATGGTCAGTTCTCTGGCACGAAAGGTGAAGTTCTTGAAACGTTCCCGTTCCTGTCGCTGGCAAGAGACGCTAAAAATGCAGACGGATCTACAAACTACATTGCTGATGTAATTAATAATCAGTCTGACTTTGTTTGGCTAGTTGATGCTGCTAACATCGACTCTGACTATTCCATAGCTGGAGCTGGTACAGATGCAGCTGACTCTGGAGACGATTACAAGCTGATCGCATCTGCTCAAGGTGTTAAAGCTATTAGTCTTGCAAGTGGTGTAAGCTCTGGCGCACTTGGAACTTCTGAGTATGCATCTGCGTTTGATCTTGTTGAAGACGTAGATACATTTCAAGTAGACTTCCTGATTGCACCACCAGTAACTGCTACAACTGGTGCGAATAACACTGCAGATACGATCATTACTGATCTGAATACAATCGCTGCTACAACCCGTAAGGATTGTGTGGTTGTTGCATCTCCACCAAAAGCTGCAGTAATTAACACTACTACTCCAGTAGATGACACGATTACTTTCGCTAATCTGCTTCCATCTAGCTCTTATATTTTCCTTGATAACAACTACATCAAGGTCTTTGATAAGTACAATGATCAGTTTATTGACATTCCAGCTAACTCGACTACTGCTGGACTGATGGCTCAGACTGATCAAACGAATGCTCCTTGGTTCTCTCCGGCTGGTCTGAGAAGGGGTCAATATTTTGGCGCTGTAGATATTGCTCACTCGCCTGTGAAAGCAGATAGAGATAGCCTCTACAGAGCTAACGTGAACCCAATCGCTAATATTCCGGGTGCTGGTATCACTCTGTTTGGTGATAAGACAATGCTGCGCCGTCCTTCGGCGTTTGATCGCATTAAGCGTTTGATCGCATTAACGTTCGTCGCTTGTTCCTTACTATTGAGAGAGCGATTGCAGAAGCTGCGAAGTCTGTACTCTTTGAATTCAACGATGAGTTCACAAGAGCAGAATTTACTAATATTGTCGAGCCTTTCTTAAGAGAGGTAAAGGGCCGCCGTGGTATCACTGATTTCAGAGTAGTTTGTGATGAAACAAACAACACTCCTGAGATTATTGACCGCAATGAATTTATTGCCACAATCTTCATTAAACCTGCTCGCTCTATCAACTACATTACTCTGAACTTTGTAGCTGTTAGAACTGGTGTAGACTTTACTGAAGTTGTCGGTCAACAATTCTAAGAACCGCTAACGAGGAGATAAAAAATGGCTATTTTAGGAGTCGATGACTTCAAAGCAAAACTGAAGGGTGGCGGTGCTAGATCTAATC
>VTLG01014740.1_pt1 | contig 28758 bp, 41 predicted proteins | sample 4694571 | NCBI WGS metagenome assembly VTLG01 (sample SAMN12604809, study PRJNA352737) | marine metagenome | biome: ENVO:00000447; feature: ENVO:00000209|ENVO:00000569|ENVO:01000036; material: ENVO:00002151; isolation source: viral sequences binned using virsorter ...
GGACTACAAGCGGGCAACCCAAAACTAAGCGACCAAGACGCAATAGTAAGAGATACGCCGTTTACTTTTGCCGTTAGAATTAGCGCAGATAAAGAGATACACTTATATTATGGTGGTACTACTAGAGCGGAGCTTACAACGGTAGACAATATAACGGGGTTAGGTGGGTTTTATTTAGGTAATAGAAACGACGCAAGCGCAGAAGTTAAAACCGATATAAGAGTAAAAGAGTTTATACGTACTATTGGTACTATGAGTACTACCGAAATACAAAATACTATAGAATGGCTAAACGCAAAATAGGGGTAATAGATACTAATACTATTAACGCTATGAACTTATACGCCCAAGAGGTAGTAAAGAGGGCAAAGCGTAACCTTAAAATAAAAAAGAAAATAGAGGGCAAATATAGAGTAACCGATAATACGGGGGCTCTAGGTAGAGGTCTTAGCTATAAACTAGTCAAAAGCAATAATAAACTAAATATGCGCTTTACTAGTAACCAACCCTACGCCGATTTTATAGAGCAAGGGGTAAAAGGTAGTACCTCTAGTTATGCGTCAGCTAGAAAAAGCCCTTTTAAATTTAAGAGCCAAAACCTAGCTAGCGGGGTAGTAGAAGAGTGGATAAATACCAAGCCTATAAAACTAAGAGACCTAAAGACTAACCAATTTATAAGCCCTACCGAAAGAGCAAAAAAACAAGCCTCGTTTTTAATAGGGCGAAGTATAGCTAATAAGGGTATAGCGCCTAGGCATTTTTTTAAAGATGCTATAGAGGAAACAAAAAAAAGGTTTGTGATAGATCTGGCGCAAGGTATGATAAAAGACACGTTTAAAACTTTTAAAGATATAGTAAAGTAATGGCAATAACGAACGCAAATTTTAATAATGTAGACTACGTAAAAGCCTCGGGCAAACGTATTATAACTTGCTCTAGCGATAAGTTAGGCGGGGTAAGTGGCGTATTTAATTATAGGTTTTTATTAGAGGTAATGTACGGCGGTACAACCCTAAGCTATACCTTTAGACCAAACAATAACGACTTTGGTATAATTAATATTAATAAAGTACTACAAACTTTTGTAGAGAGCGCGCCCGACGTTATGAGTAGCGACACGGTACCCGCACTAGATACCTCGGGCTCTACCGTAACGGACTTTAAACAAAATATACATACAATGCCTACCCAAGTTGGGGGCACGTCGGCGTTAAAGTATTTTAGTTTTTTAAATGGTAAAACTATTACTTGTAAATTATTTGATTTTTACGGAGCTACCGCCGACGCAGTACCAACAAAACAAACGGCGGGTAGTGTTGAGGGCAAGCTAGTTGTAATAGGTGGCGTAAGTAAACAAAGCGACCTAATAAACGTAGACTACGGCAAGTATAAACTAGTAGACAATAAAGCTATTTTTTTAAATAACAATTACGACTTTGACGGTGTAAGGTATAATATTAACGTGGCTTTAAGCGATTGGGGTACAATATCGTTTTTTAATAAAAATACGGAAGTAAATAACTCGCAAAACGCTAAGAGCTTAAAAGTAGAGTATTTTAATTCCTCTGGTGCGTCTTTAGTATCGTTTGTTATAACTGACGTTATAAGCGATAGCGGGGCTAGTTTGCCTATAAGTGCAGTAGGAATATACCCCGCAAACTTAGAGAAACACCCAACGGCGGGACAAAAACCTAGTAACAACTCTACCCTAGCTTATTACGACGTAATAGCAGTAGACAACTCTAGCGGAGTTAAAAGCGATATATTTAGATTTAATATAGTAACGCCTTGCGAAAAGTACGACCGCCAAAGGTTTGCTTTTATTAATAGCTTTGGCGTTTGGGAATATATAGCGTTTGATGAACTACGCACCGATAATTTAAGTAGTAAGCCTACGTATTTAAAAGGCTCTATTTTAAATTACGACGAGGACTACACCGACAAATTTACGGCTAATGGTGTAGCGTATAGAGAAAAGGCGTATGTACCAGAAGTAGCGCATAGAGGCGAAAAAATAGTAGCTACAAACTATAGCGAGACCTTTACAATAAACACGGGCTTTTTAGATAACACCGACGTAGAAAAAATTAAAGACTTGTTTTTAAGCGATAAGATTAGCTACATAAATGCGGACGGGTCAGCTCGCGCCGTAATACTAGAAACCTCTAGTATAAACGCTATAAACAATATAAACAAACACTACGAACAAGTAAGCTATAGTTTAACCTTTAGGTATAGCGTACCAACTTACAACGATATAATTTTTTAATATGGCTAGTACTCTAGTGGCAATAAATAGCGCGGGTAAAAAGTTTTACCTAGACGTATTAAAAGGGCAACCTATTACGGCGGATTTTAAGTTTAAAGATATAACAGACCTTAAAACAAAGGGTAGCCATACCTATAACTTTAGACTACCTAGTACGGCTAATAACGATAGCTATTTTAGTACTTATTTTATGGCGGGTAGCTATTGCGATAACGACGGTACTAACTCAAATTTTGATCCCTATTTTAAAGCCGAGGCTTACCTATTGCAAGATAGTATAGAAGTCTTTAGCGGTTACTTGCAACTAGTAAACGTATTTTTAAGAAACGGCAACAAATACGAATATGAGGTAATACTATATAGTACTAACGTTTCACTAATGGACGACCTAAAGGGCGTAAAAATGAGCGACCTAGACTTTGCAAGTTATAACCATACACCTAGTACCGCTAATATTTACAATAGCTACGCGACAAATAGTATAGCGTCTGGCGATTGTGTATATAGCTTTTGGGACTATGGTAACGGTATAGCGACTAGTCAAGCAACCGAATTTTTTGTACCTACTACCTCGGGTTTTCCTCTACCCCAATATAATAAAATACGTATAATACACTTACGCCCGCAAATACGACTAAGCGCCTTACTAACTAAACTACTAGCGTATAAGGGTTATACTTATACAAGCTCGTTTTTCAGTAGTACGCTAGCACAAAAAATATATTGCGACGTAAACTATAGCGGTAGCGATAGCCTAATAAGTAATACGCCACTATCTTACTACAAAGTAAAAGCACGTAATACGGGTACTCAAACTTTTGACTATGGCGAAAGCGTTACTATACTCAACACACCTACCGAGGACTTAGACCTTAACGGCGACTTTGACCCCTCAACTAATAAATATAACACACCATACGCGGGTACGTACCAGTATGTAATAAGGGCTACTATAAGCGGACAAGCGGGGGATATGGGAACAAGTAGCCCCGCTAGGTTTGGTATATATCTATCTTTAGGTACGACTTATTTTTTAGTAACGTATGCGGGTAACGAGTTTAATATAGGCGCGGGTACTACCCAAACTATAACCGCGCAAGTAGATAGCGGTATACCTATTACTACGGGCTCGGGCGGTCAAATTGTATTAAGTGCGAGCTCAAACTTAGTAGTAAGGTTAGTTACCCCTACAAACCAAGCTAACCCCGTTGGCGACGTAGTAGAAATTACCGACGCCTCAATACAAGTAGACCTATTAAGCGCAGATATAACCGACGGAGTAATAAGCATAAACCAACTATTCGGTAGCTTAAAAGCGTTAGATTTTTTTAGTAGTATTATACGTAAATTTAACCTTACCGTTGTACCAGATCCTACCAACTCTAAGCACGTATTTATAGAACCTTATGACGATTTTATGAACGCGTCGGCAAGTACTAAAGATTGGAGTAAAAAGGTAGACTTTACTAAAGACGTACAAATAATACCGCCTACTAAAATTAGCGGTAGAAACGCTTTATTTAAAGATACCGCTAGCGACGACTACGTATACCAAACTATAGCGCGTACTCGTAGCTTTACGGTAGGCGAATACGACTATAATATAGGTAACGAGTTTAGCGAAAAAACTAATAATTTTACTAGTGTATTTAGCCCAACAATAAACTACCCAATACAAACCGCAAATATTTATAGTTGCCCCGTAATAACAATAGACGGCGACGGCTATAAAAACGTAGGCGGTATAAGGTTAAGTTTTTACCACGGGGTACAATTTGTAGCTAATGGTCTTAAATATTGTTTAAATTACGACGACGGTACAACGTCCCAAGATAACCTACATAACCAAAACTTAGTACCATACTTTAGTGCTTTTAGTGAGCGCAATTTCCAAACAAGCGATACGGTATTTACTATAAATTGGGGGTGTACTTGGGGCGAACAATTAGGGCTTTGGGAACAATTACCTCTACAAGGTTTAGCACATAAATACTGGCTTAGTTATATACGCACAAACTTTGATAAGAACGGGCGTATGTTAGTGGTATATATGAGGCTTACCCCTAGAGATATACAAGACTTTAAGTTTAATGATATAATACATATTAACGGCGACGACTATATAGTAAATAGTATAAAAGGTTATAACGTAAACGCCTCTAGTATTTGTAAAGTAGAACTCTTAAAAACCTTTATAACTTTCGGCGAGTACCCTCAAGACTACGACCCCGCTACGGGTACAACTTGTCCTACCTTTGGCGGTGCGGTAGGAATATATATGCTAGATAGCGTTGTAACCGCGTCAGACACCAACGCAAGTTTAACGGAAATATGTTGCGACGTTTTATACGAGGCTTGGGGCTTTGGGTGGTTTATAAACGGTAAATGCTGGAATGTTCCACAAGGTGGCGGGTTTAACGACGACGGGGGCGGTGGAATTATGGACGGCGGTAAAATTAACAATAACGTAGTAGGTATAGACAATAAGTATAAATTTTTAAAGGGTGGAAGTATAAAAGGCGACCGCAACAAAATAGTAAACGGCGGTAGAGATATTAAAATAAACGGTAACGAAAACGTAGTAAGGTCTAGCGTATCTAAGGTAGACGTAACGGGCGATGGTAATATAATACTAGAAAAAGCTAACGACGTCACTATAATAGGTACGGGTAATATGGTAAAACCCGCTAGCGATAACTATACTTTAAATTTTCAATACGCAGTATATAATAACTCGCTAAGTAACATTCGTATAACTGGCGACTACGGGCTAGCTCTAAATAACAACGAGGTAATAGTAAGTACCGCCACGGGCGGAAAATTAGGCACAAGCCAAACCGCCGAGCATATTATAAGAACAACTACCGCGGGCGGTACTAGGGACGCTTGGGTAGGTCAGTTAGGGGCGTTTACTACTTACCCCGTAGGGGCTACATATAATAGCGACCTAGGGGCTAATTGCTTTAGACTACCCGCTAAGACTTTAATAACTTTAACCGTAACCCTACAAGCTACTACGGGGGGTACGTCTAATACTTTAAATACTCAAAGTTGGGAAGTAGTAAAAGAGTTTAAAATATTGAGTGGTACTGCCCCTATAGTTTTATCTAGTAACCAAGTAAGCCAAACACAAACTAGCGCATTTAGTGGGGCTACTATAGACTTACACCCTACTAGTAATATACCTTACTTATACAACGCTTACCTATTATATTTAAGTTTACCGTTTAGCACACTTACAAAAGATACTACGTATTTAATAAAAACTAAATATACCTCTAGTATATTGAGCGGTACGGTAACTGCTGATATATTACCTACCGACGTATCGGGTTGCGTATTGTGGTTAGATAGTGCTAACTTTAGTAGCCTAGGTTTTAACTCTACCGTAGGTAGCGGGCAAGCTATTACGTCTTGGTACGATCGTAGCGGGGGTAACAACCACGTACTACAAGCAAGTACTACCTATATGCCTAAATGGTATAGCGGGGCGGGTAATTTTGGCGGGCGTCCTTATATAGACTTTGACGGTACGAGCTCGGTATTGTTTAATACTGACGCCGACCTAGTAGGGTTAGCTAATACAAATAACACTTTTATAGCAGTATTTAAAAGCGACGTAACAACCGCTGAAAGTTACGGGCAAATAGTAACTGGTATTAATACTAGCACGGGTACGCCTAGGGTAGGTATAAATATAAACGCTAGCGGGTCTAGTGGTGCGGGTGCGGATAGCGTAGCGTATTACAACAAGTCTAGTTTAAATTTTTCGTGTAATATATCTAGCGCGGGCGTAGATGATAAAAAAATAGTAGTAGGTAGACGAGACGGTACTAACCTAGATATAATAGACGAAAACGGTAACACCGATACGTACACCTCGGCAAGCGACCCAACCGACGAGCACTACTTTACGGTAGGGGGTAGGTTTACGGGTACGGTAGACTATAACGAATTTAACGGGCGTATATATGAGATTATTTGTTACAACAATAAAATAAGCGACGACGACCGAGACAAACTAATATTTTACCTTAAAAATAAATGGAATATACAATAGAACTAACAAGCAAAAAACAAACTTTAAAGCTAGAGTATCTTTATACTTACGAGGACTTAACTAAACACCTTAACGAGTGTATAAGCGTAATAGCTCCTACGTTGGATATATTGCCAGATTTTAAAGAGCATTATACCCCTAGTAATATTATGGACTACTACGACAAGCTAAAACGCAATTACGAGGTAAAAGTAAAACAATGGCAAACTAGGGGGGCTTTATGGAAAAATTAATATTTGATATAGAAATAAATACCAAGCTAGACAAAGCTATAGAGCAACTAGAAGAGGTAGCCAACGCTACTAAAGATATAGCCGAGGGTACGGAAGATCTGAAAAAGACGGGTAAGGGTACACAAAAAGCCGTAAGCGGTTTAGCTAAAGGGTTTAAAGGTATGGGGCTTGCTATGAAAACGGCGGGTATAGGTTTAGTTATTGAGGCGTTTAATATGCTCAAAGAGATATTAATGAAAAACCAACCTATAGTAGACGCTATAGACAAAGGTTTTACCGCGCTTAGTATAGTGTTTAACCAAGTTGCCGACGTTGTTATAGACGTCTACGACGCGGTTAGTAAGTCGGGCGAGGGTTTTGAAAGTATAGGTAAGGTTATTAAAAGCATTATGACTTTATCGCTTACACCATTAAAATTAGCCTTTCACGGTATTAAATTAGGTATACAAGAACTTATGCTAGCTTGGGAAAAGTCGCCACTAGGCGACGGCGACCCCGTAGAAATAGAGAGGCTAACCGCGGGTATAAATGAAAGTAAAGAGGCTTTAAAGGGAGTAGTAGACGAGGGGGTAAACGCAGTAGTAAGTATAAAAGATAATATAGCGGACGCAGTAACCGAAGTAGTAGAGGGTGTTAAAATAGCAGTTAAAACGGGTAGCGAGGGTATTAAAAAAATAAACGTAGAGAGCGCCCTAGAAACCGCCGACGCTTTAGTAGAACAACGTAAAGCGGTAGAATTATTAGAGGCGGGGCAACAAAAAGTAATGCTCCAGTATCAAAACCAAGCGGAGCTACAAAGACAAATAAGAGACGACGAGAGCCTAACCTTTGCACAAAGACAAGAGGCTAATGAAAAGCTAGGGCAAATACTAGAGGAACAAATGAAAACCGAGACCAACCTAGCCCAAAAAAAACTAGACCTAGCTAAATTAGAATTAGCCCAAGATAGCGACAACCTAGAACTACAAAAAGCAGTAATACAAGCCGAGACCGAGCTAGTAGATATAGAAGAGCGTATAACGGGGCAACGCTCGGAGCAACTAACAAATACAAACGCCCTAATAAAAGAACAAGCCGACGCTATAAACGAGTTACGTACGGCGGGACTAAGCGAGCGAGAGGCAGAACTAGAACAACTAAACCAAGACTACCAACACAAACTAGAACTAGCTAGGAAGTCGGGACAAGATACGGTAGCAATTACCGAACAATATAACCGATTAGTAAAAGAGGCGAATAAAAAATTTGCTAAAGAGGATTTAGCAAACCAAAAAGCACTAGACCAAAAAAAGCTAGCACAAAGAAAAGCAAACGTAGACGCTTTAGGTAATACTATTAAAATGGCGGGTGGTTTGATGAAAGAGGGCACTATAGCGCAAAAAGGTTTTGCCGTAGCTAGTGCGGTTATGGACACGTATAAAGCCGTTAATATGGCGTTATCTAGTGCGCCCCCACCATTTAGTTATATACAAGCGGGGCTTAGTTTAGCTATGGGTCTTAAAAATGTTAAGGAAATAATGAGCGTAAACCCCGACAACCCTAAACCCGATACGTCTGGCGGTGGCGGTGGCGGTGGCGGTGGTACTAGCGCGGGCGGTGGTGGTCGCCCTAGTATGAATATGGGCAACGTACATAGTAACATAAACCAAGGACAACAAGGCGCAGACTTTAACCTAGGGCAAAGTTTGGACGCGTTCGGGGGGGATAGCCCAATACAAGCGTACGTAGTACAACAAGACGTAGAAGAGCAACAACAAGTAAGCACACAAATACAAGAACGAGCAACCCTTTAAACTAAAAAACAAATGACTAAAATAGTAGAACTTATTATAGACGACGACGCAGTAGAAAACCAAGACGGCGTATTTGCTATAAGCCTAGTAAACGCTCCCGCTATACAAGAGAATTTTATAGCATTAAAACAAGCTAGTAAAAATATAGAGGTACAATTTAACGACCTAGATAAAGACAAACAACTTTTAATAGGGGCGGTATTAATACCTAATAAACAAATACTAAGAGTAGACGAGGACGGTAAAGACTACTACGTATATTTTAGTAGAGAAACTATACGAAAAGCTAGCGAGCTATTTTTTATGAGAGATAAACAACATAACCATACGCTAGAGCATAGTAAAGAAATAGCTAACCTAACGGTAGTAGAGAGTTGGCTAAAAGATAGTAAAATAGATAAGAGCCACGAGTACGGCTTTAAAGACTTACCTATCGGTACTTGGTTTGTATCGGTTAAAGTAAACGACCGCGCCGTTTGGGATAAATACGTAAAGACGGGTAAGGTACAAGGCTTTAGTATAGAGGGGTATTTTACCGACAAGCAAACGACACTAAGCGAGGACGAGAATATAATAAACCGTATTAAAAAAGTTATTCGCGAGAGCGGGCTATAAACTTTTCTTTACTTTGAAAGTCTAGGGCGTAATGGCACTCGTAACAAAGTAGCCGTATATTGTCGGGGTCTAGTCTTAACTCGGGGTATAAGCCTTTAGGTTTTATATGTGCAAAATTCCACGCCTTAGCCTCGTTACCTAAATATATTTTACAATTAGTACAAACGTGCGGGCGTGTTTGCCAGATCTTTAAAAATAGGGCTTTCTCGCCCGTCTTTTTTCTACGTTTCATTTTTTATTTAAAGATAAACTAACTTTTTAAAAAAGCATCTTTGTATAGTTGAAACTTATATATAAATATGAAAAACACTATTAACCAAATTAAAGCTATTCTAGGTATGGAAAATACCGAGATAGAGCTACAAGCCGAGGCGGTACTAGTAGACGGTACTAAAATAGGCACGGACGCAGAAAAATTTGAGGACGGCGTACTAGTATTTGTAGTAGGGGAAGACGGCGAAAAAATGCCACTACCTACTGGCGAATATGAACTAGAGGGCGGTGCAAAAATGGAAGTAAGCGACGGCGAAATAACAAGCCTAACGCAACCCGAAGAGGACGGCGAAGAGGCAGACCTTAAAAAAGATGAGGAAGAGATGAGCGCGGAAGCCGTAGACTTATCTAACTACGTTACTAACGAAAATTTAGTAGACGCCTTAGAGGTTTTACGGTCTGAATTTGTAGAGACTTTAGAGGGTCTTAACAAAGAAAACACCGAACTAAAAGAAACGGTACAAAACCTTAGTAAGCTTTCAGCAGTAAAACCAATTAAACATAGTGCACCAAAAAACCCAAGTAAATACGAAACGGGTAACAAGCACTTAGATATTATCTTAAATTCTAAATAACTAGTAAAATGGCAAATAATAAAAAATACGAACTAGGAGTACCTACGGTAAGTAACAATACTTACGCGGGCGAGTTAGCCCTACCGTACTTAACAAGTGCTACGGCGTCTAATTCTATCGCGAACGGTTACGTTACCGTACTATCGGGTATTAGAAACAAAGCGGTACTATCTAACTTTACAATGACTGACCCTATTGTAGCGTCTAATTGTCAACCCGTAAACACGGGTAAAACTACCCTTAACGAAACGGTACTAACTACTACCGACTTAATGGTAAACGAGGCGCTTTGTCGCTCAGCGTTATACCCAACTTGGGTAGCGTCTCAAATGAACGGTAGCCGTAATAGTGAGCCACCCGCAGACTTTATCGACTTTGCTATGAGTGTAGTAGCGGGTAGAACTGCGGAGCAATTAGAAAACGTTATGTATATCGGTAACGGTACTTTAGGTAAAGGGTTTATATCGGGTAACGGTACTTTAAACTCTACTAATATGAAACTAGGGCAAGTTTTAGCGGGTCAAACATCAAACTACGTTAAGATTAACTCGGGTAGTGCTACTACTAGCTCTAATATTGACGACGCACTAGCAACGGTATACAACAAAGCCGTTTCTATTTGTGCGGGTATTTTAGGTAAAGAGGACGTACAATTTTTACTTTCGCCTAAAATGTACGGTTTATTCTTACAATACTTATCGGATAAAGGCGGATCTATTTATATGGATAGAGGCGTAAGCGCTGACTTTGGTACGGTAACTTATTTAGGTGTACCCGTAAGAATGGCGTATGGTATGCCAGACGATAACATACTTTTAGGGTGCGTATCTAATATGTTTGTAGGTACTAATTTAGGAACTGACGCGACCGAAGTACAAATTGTACCTCGTTACCAATACGACGGCTCAGACTTTATTCAGTTAATTATGCGATTTGGTTGGGGCGTACAAGTTGGTATAAATACTGATATTATTCTTGGAAGTACTGAAACGGTATCTTAATAGTAGCGACTTATAACGGTAGGGCTTAATTGCCCTACCTTTTTATAACCTTTAAAATATAAAAATATGAGTTGTAGTATAGCAACGGGTAAAGGTATACTTTGCCAAAATGACGTAGGGGGTATAGACCAAATAGCCCTAATAAGCGGTATAAACGCTAATATAATTAGCTCGGTAACAATAACGTCGGGGGTAGCCTCGGCAGTAGGGGCAGCGGCTAAGGGTACTTGGTTTGTAATTGACTTAGATAAATACCAAAGTAACTTTAACCAAACTATAGTAACTAGCGATAGCGGGGTAGCATACCAACAAGACCTAGAAATAGTTTGCCGTGGTGTACAAGGTACTACTATTGATTTGTTTGAGGATATAGTAGCGGGGATCTGGCAAATAATGGTAAGAGATAATAACGGTATTTACTACCTTTTAGACTATAAAAAAATGGTACGTTGTAGCGGTGGGTCTTTTATTCATAACGGCGACACGGCACTAGCTGACCCTATCGGGTTTACTTTACAATTTTCGGCTATGAGCACGCAACCCGCAATAAATATGACGGCTGACCCTACGGGAATTACTACCGATAAAATAGAGTTTAGCGGAGTGCAAATATAATATAGGTTAATTTGATTAGTTAATAAAAGGGTGGTAGGAGTTGAAAGCCTTGCTACCCTTTTTTATATTTTTATTATGGCTAGAAAAAAATTAAAAAAAGAGTTTGTAGGCGCTAGTATTTATTGCCCAAAAAAAACTATATTAAGCGATAATTTACCTTTAGACGTATACCAAGTAATATATAACCTTAACCCTAATTTATTTGAGTGTGCTAAACCTAAAAAGAATACCAAATTATAGGAATAAAATAGCGGTAAACTATTCTAGTAAATTGTGGAGTAATGCAATAAACCCGAGTAAGCCCGTCTATTTACCGAACTCTACGCACCAAAACCCGAGTAGTTTAACCTCGCCTAGCTATTATTTAATAGAGTTAATAGAGCAAGCTACGGGTAAGGTATACGACACGCTACTAACTCTAGCGGGGTTTTCAAGTAATGCTAGATATTTATCTTTTGAGCTCCGCGTAGACTTAGCGAGTTTTGAGAGTGCAACCCGAACGGGTGTAATAGGCTTAGAGAACTCGGGCAAATACGACTATAATATATACGGCGTAATAGAAAACTCGCAATTCCCCGCAACCGTGCAAGGTAAGAGCAACCAAAACGCGCGTATACTTATAGATAAGGGGGTAGCTATGGTTTACGATAGTTACGACTTTACTAATACATATTATAACCCCGATAGGCAAACTATACCTACGGTAATATCTTATAAAAATGAGTAAGCTACATACCTTTAACAACTCTTACGAGTATATAGACGATAGCGAAGTAGTAAAAAACTCTAACGAGTACGTAAGCTACGGGGCAAATAACGACTACCCCGACTATCTTATAGAATTATACCAAAAGTCAAGCGTTCATAATGCGCTATGCAATTCTATAGCGGGGTGGATATACGGCGACGGTATAACCTCACCAGATAAAGACGAAAAAATAGAGGCTTGGGCTAAATTCTTAGAGTTATTTGACAAAGGAGTAGGTAAAAACACTATACAAAAATGCGTTTTAGACCTTAAAGTACAAGGCGGTTTTTATTTGTCTTTAACTTATTCCCTAGATCGTACAACTATTACAAACGTAGAGCATATACCATACGAAAATATGCGATCGGGCGAAGAGACCGACGGCGAAGTAGATTTTTACTACTATTCTAAAGATTGGAGTAACGTAAAAAAGGCGGGCTACGATAAAATAAAAGCATTTGACCCCGAACAAAAACACGCGTTCCCAAACCAAATAGCTTGCTTTAAAATGTATAGCGTAGGGTCTTACTATTACCCTAAGCCCGACTACCAAGGGGGGCTAAATTATATTAACCTAGATAAGAACGTAAGCGAGTACCACCTAGCAAACATACAAAACGGGCTAGCGCCTAGTTTTTTACTATCGTTTAACCAAGGTATACCAAGCGAGGAAAAACGCCGAGAGGTAAAACGCCAAATAGAGGACGAACTAAGCGGGTCTAAAAACGCGGGTAAGTTTATACTTTCATTTTCAGACGACCGCGCCAACGCTCCAGAAATTACGAGCTTTGCACTTTCTGACGCCGACAAGCAATACCAATTTTTAAGCCAAGAGATAACTAATAAAGTAATGGTATCGCATAGAGTAGTAAGCCCTCGTTTATTTGGGGTAAATACTGACGGCGGGGGACTTGGTAATAATGCCGAAGAGTTACAAACGGCAAGCGTATTATTTGAAGAGACGGTAGTAACGGGTTATAGGGACTTATTAACCGAGGCGCTAGAACTTATAATGTTTGAGGCGGGCGAGGGTATAAAGCTAGAGTTTGAAAGTGCGCAACCGTTTAACGAGGAATACGCAGAAGAGGAAATAATAGACGACAACACCGAAGTAGACAACCCTATAGTAGAGGAAGAGGTAAGCGAAGAGGAAATAGAGCAAGTAGACGCAAGCTATAACGGTGCGCAAATTAGTAGCGCTATAGATATTATAGCTAAAGTACAAGAGGGTATACTAACCGAAGAGCAAGCAATAGTATTCTTGATACAATTTTTACAACTACCGCCCGAAGTGGCTAAAGGTTTTTTTAAGTCTAAAGATCTGGCGTTAAGCCTATCTATTTTTGAAAAAAAAAAGGGTAAAGAAAACGTACACTTATGCGACGAGGACGCCCACGAATGGCTAGAGTATTTAGACAAGGTAGGCGAGGTAGTAAATACTAGCGCTTGGGAGCTCGTAGAAGAGACCGAGGTAGTAGACACTAAGCTAGAGGCGGAATATAATAACGAGCCTTATAAATTCTTTAAAAGATACGCAGATCCTAACGAAAAAAGTAAAACCGATAAGGGGCTATATAAAGTACGATACCGATATAGTACTAACCTATCTAAAAATAGTAGGTTATTTTGTCGTAATATGGTAGCCAACGCAAAGCTAGGGGTATCTTACCGCTATGAGGATATTGTACAAATGAGTAAAGACGGTATAAACGGCGAATTTGCGCCCGAGGGTAAAAGTAAATACTCTATTTGGGAATGGAAAGGCGGGGTATATTGCCACCATAAATTTATACGACAAGTATTTAAACGTAAACGAAACGCAAGCGGGCAATTTTTACCTAACGACGGACTAAAAAACGATACCGAGGTAAGCCCAAATACAAGAGGTACGGGTATAACAAACCCTAGAGGGTGGCGTAAGTCTAGTACCCCTACTATAGACCTACCAAATAGAGGAAGTTTAAAAAATAAATAAATAAAAAATGGCTTTAACAACTGAACAAAAAGACCGCGCTAGATTTTCATCTGGCAAAATAGCGCAAGCAGTAACTACAAGCGATAGCGCAAACGTAAGCGACGTACCATTTAATATTTACGTAGGTACGGGGGGCGACGTAAAAGTAGACACCGAAGACGGGCAAACGATAGTACTAAAAAATGTACCAAGCGGTACGTATATTGATTTTATTAAAGTTAAAAAAATATACGCAACGGGGACTAGAGCAGACCATATAGTAGCAATACATTAAAATTTTAAACTATGGCTTTACCGACGCAAGTAATATTTGTAGACGCTGACTATATAAAAGCATATAGCCAAGTTGGGGGCAGTATAGACGAAAAATATTTTTTACCCGCTATACTAACCGCCCAAGATAAGTATATACAACCTATACTAGGTACTAACTTATACGACTACCTTAAAGATAATATAGCTAGCTTACCAACTGCATACGCTACGCTTATGGATAATTACGTAAGGCGTACGGTTATGTATTGGGCTTTAGTAGAGTTATACCCTTATTTATCTAATAAGGTTTTAAATAGCTCTATATCGCAAATAAGCGGGGATAACGCAACGCCAATTTCTAAAGCTGAAGTAGATAGTCTAATAGCTAAAGAACGCAACAACGCGCAATTTTATAGCGAGCGTTTGATAGACTATTTACAAAATAACAATAGCAGTTTAACGGAGTATAACAATGGTAGCGGGTCAGATATGACGCCTATAACTACTATATACTACGAGAACGGCTTAACTATATCTGGTAGCCCAATAACTAACCCTTACACAATAGTAAAAGGTTGTAAATAGTGGGACGTCCAAAAGGAAGTAAAAATAATAAAGAGCACTACGAGAAATTACTAAAGCTCTACCTAGAAAAAAAAGGTAAAAAATGCAAGACAAAGTAGACACTATAATATTTAATATTATTAATGCGGGAGCGGTTGGTATTACCTTTGTAGATATTGAGCAAGTACTAACGATCTTACTATTAAGTACGGCTTTATTGTATAACATTAAAAAGTTATTAGACAAATGAGTAAAGACTTAGAGAGTTTAAATATATCGGTAAAAAGTATTTTATCTTTTGGGGCTATATTGTTTTTACTTATTGGCGAGTACGTAGTATTGCACAAAGAAATAGAAGAGGCTAAAAAATTACCACTACCTACGGTAACTACCGAGGCTTATAAATATGATAAAAAATATTTAGAGCAAGAGATAGCAGAACTTAAAGAAGAAGTAGAAAAACTAAGTAAAAGACTTAAAAAATGATTTTAAAATACTTTAGCCCTAAAGAGTTTACTTGCGACGGCGTAGAATGTTTTAGCAAAATGGACGAGGAACTTTTAACTATGTTAGATATAGCTAGAGAAACGGCGGGTATACCTTTTAAAATAAACTCTAGTTGGCGGTCGGAAGAGTATAATAAAGAATTGACAAAACGAGGGTACAAGGTCGCGAAAAATTCGCCACACTTACGAGGCTACGCCGTAGATATTCATTGTACTAACTCGGCGGATAGATATATAATAATAGAGGCGCTTATAAACGTAGGCTTTAAGCGTATAGGTATAGCTAAAACTTTTATACACGTAGATAATGACCCTAGCCTACCAGATCTTGTAGCGTGGCTTTACTAGTGGGGTGGGAAATTTCTATAGGATTTTATACGGGTATACTCTTAGGGGTATACTCTCAAAGATACCAAGACGGTACGGGGCACTTTATATACTTGCCTTTTTGTTTCATTTGTTTAGACTTATACAATGATTGAATTTATTAGTAATAATTGGGGCGAGCTTATTATAGGCTTGCTAGCATTTGTTAAGGTTATAGTAAACCTAACACCAACCGAAAAAGACAATAAAGTCTTTGAAAAATTAGACCATTTTATAAACTACTTTGTAAAAGACCGCCTTAAATAATGCACCCGCTACTAAAAAATATAGGTAAAGTAGCGGACGTTTTTAAAGAGGGGCAACGTAATAAAAAATGGAGCGCAAAGCGTAGCGTATCGGGTGTACTAGTTACCGCTAGCGTTACCGATATGGCGACTAACGGACTAAACGAGTACAACGTATTACTATCTTTTATAGCGGTATTGCCTTTATGCTTTAGCGTATTTAAGAATGAGTAAGCCCGATAGTTATAACCGTATGAGGTTACGCCCCGAAGAGGTAGACCTAATTAAAAAGCATAGAGGCGAGTACGTAGAAAATATAAACGGTAACACTTTACTAGACCTACACCTAAAAGAGCGGGGGATAAATAAAAAAGACGTCGTAAGCGTTAAGCATTGGCAAAACTTTAAAGGCGAGCCACGTTTTAGCGTAGTAACAAAACAAAACCGCGACGATCTGGCACTATTTAAAAAGGTGCAAGACTACGTTAAAGCACACGCTCCAAGCTACAAGTATATACAACGTAAAGTAAAAGACGGGCACTTATTAGTTATAAACCCCGCCGACGTTCATATAGGTAAATACGCTAACGCTAAAGAAACGGGCGACGAGTACAACGTAGATATAGCAGTAGAACGCGTTTTAGAGGGCGTACAAGGGCTTATAAATAAGTCTAAGGGTTTTACTATAGATAGGGTTTTATTATGTTTAGGTAACGATATATTGCATATTGATAACGTCTATAACACTACAACAAAAGGGACGCACCAAGACACCGACGGCGGTAAATGGTGGGAGTTTTACGACGTAGCCCTAGAGCTCTACGTAAAAGTTATAGAGATGCTACGGCATATAGCCCCCGTTGATTGTGTGCACTCTATGAGTAACCACGATTACCAAAGCGGGCACTATCTGGCCAAAACTTTAAAGGCTTGGTTTAGAAAAACTAAAGACGTAAGAGTAGACGCGGGCGCGTCGCATAGAAAATACTATAAGTACGGTAATAGCTTAATAGGTTTAGAGCACGGCGACGGGGCTAAAGTAGACAACCTACCCCTACTTATGGCTAACGAGCGCCCTACTGATTGGTCTAGTACAATATATCGGTATTGGTATTTACACCACTTACACCATAAAATTAAATATAAATATAGAGACGCTAAAGACTATATAGGGGTAACTATTGAGTACTTGCGTAGCCCCTCGGGGTCGGATAGTTGGCACTCTCGTAAAGGATATACGGGCAGTAAAAAAGCCGTAGAGGGTTTTATACACTCCCAAAAAGACGGACAAATAGCCCGACTTACTCACTACTTTTAAGGTCAAAAAAAACGCCAAGCTCGTCAGAAACTCGGCGTAATTTTTAACTAAATAAATTTAAAAGAGCGGGAATATAATAATAATATTTTAATAAAACAAACACCACCCTAGACCCTTAATGTTTTAGGGTTTTTTATTTTCTCAACTTTTTAATACCAACATACTATAGAGGGGGTTAAGTTTCTTAAAACGCTTTAAAATAGCTTTAAATTAGACGCGGTAAAATGTAAATATTTTTTTACAATTCACTAGTTTAAACGTAAATAAATTTTTACATTACGCCAATATTAACTAATTAAATTAAAGCTATGAAAAAAGCAACACACCGCGAGAGGCTACTAGCCTATTTTGAAAAAAACAAAAGCATTACCACAATGCAAGCGTTTACGGATCTGGGAAATACCCGCCTCGCCGTTTACATTCACAAACTAATAAAAGAGGGTTACGTAATTCGTAAGGAAAACAAAAAAGTAACTACTCGCTACGGTTACGAAACTACAGTAACCGAGTATACGCTAATATCTAAACCTATCGGAATTTTTGGCGACGCAGTAGGCGAACTAGACCAAATAATAGCCGACGTATTTAAACCATTCACAAACGTAAAAGCGGGAAAATGACAAGACAAGAAAAGCAAGGGTTAATAGAAAACCTAGTAAGTTTAATAGAGAGTATAAAAGAAAATACTACTACTTACACCGACCCGCAAAAAACGATAGTAGAAACTTTAACAAAGGTATATAGTCAAAACACGCATAACAAAACTAAGCTAGACTATATTGTTAAAAAATTAAACGAACTCAAACTAAACCTAAATAACTAAATTATGAGCCGATTATTTGAAAAATTTGTAGAGCAAGTATTTTCTAACAACCCGTACGCGTACGCCGACGAGGTACAAAAAGAACTAGACGTACAAGAACAAGAGCACAAACACCGACAAAAGCGCCTTAAACTTTGGTTGAGCGGTAAGGTAACGCTATTAAATGGCGGTACGGTTAAGGAGTGGGTAGCACTTGGTAGACCTAAAAACCCTAACCTATGAAAGTAAGACTAAGAACTAAGCGCGGGCTCGTACATAATTGCGAGACCCCTAAAGCGTGGGCGGTAAAGTCGGGTAAGGTTATGGTATTTGTACCTAAAAGTAAGAGCGTAGTAACCCCCGTAGAGGATAGTAAATATATTAACGGCGGAGAGGTAGAGTATTTATACTACGACCTTGTAGTATCTAACGCATTTTTACAAGGTAAAGACGAACTTGTAGAAACGCTAACGGATATATACCACTTTAATAAAATGCTACATAGTAATAAAAGCGACGTACCATTTGTACAACCTAAACAAGTTTTATAAAATGGAAGAGCGTAAAGTATTTATATATCGTATGCTAACATTAATTAGCGAGGTACAAGACAAACCTAATTTTAATATAAAGGACGTAGTAAACTTACTAGAATTTCAGCTAAGAGCTAGAGATATAGAAGTAGCTACCGACTTTAAAGAGCAAGCCCTTAATAAGTTTAGTTTGTCGGGCTTGCATAAAAATAGCTATAAAGAACTAGACAAACATTTTAATTTAATACTAACTAATTTTTAAACCTAAATTTTAAACAAATGGCAGAAATTAAAAACGGCACGGTAGATAGCGTACAAAGTAACGGATCGTGGAAAACTAAAGACGGAAGTAAAACTTTTCATAAATTTGAGGTCGCCTTTACTGACGGAACGGTAGGCGAATACTCTAGTATTCACGTAGACCAGAACAAATTTGAGGTAGGTGCTACAATGGACTATGAATATATAGACGGTAAATTCCCTAAGATTAAACCCGTATACGCTAAACCTAGCGTACCTTATGGCAAACCCTCGGGTAGCTTTGGCAAGTCTGACGATATACAAGTAAAGATAGTTAGACAAAGTATGTTAAAAGCCTCGGTAGACTTTTGGGCTATAGACCCAAAACTAAAACCAACTATAGAAGACGTACTTAAAACCGCCGAGCGTTTCGTACAATTTGTAGAGGGTAACGACGCGGTACAATTCTCTAAAGAGTTTACTACGCCTAGCAGTATCGAAAATAAATTTAAAGAGGCTAGCATAGAGGCAGAACATAACGACCGCGTAGAAGAGGAAAACCTACCATTTTAATATAAGCCCCTACGGGGGCTTTATTTTTTTAAACGTAAAAATATATACAATGAATAAATACACGCCTAAAACAAAACAAGAGCTATACCTATTTAAGCATTTTAGCAGTAAGTCAGATATAGCCAAGGCTTTAAAAGTAACACGCCCTACCGTAGATAGAATTTGTAATGAGCCTACGTATTTTATAAAGTATGCTAGCGAAATATCTAAAGCAACTAAGCAACCATTTACAAAAGTTTTAAAGGCTTTAAATAATGGTATATAGTTTTCACACCGACCACGCCACCAGATACGGCGTAGATGAGGCTATAGTAATTTATAACCTTTTATTTTGGGTAGCTAAAAACAAAGCAAACGGCAAAAACGAGTACGACGGTAGTACATATACCTACAATTCTATAACCGCGTTTAGGTCTTTATTTCCTTTTTGGTCTGAACGACAAATAGGTAGAATACTTAAAAGCCTAGAAACTCAAAACGTAATAAAGGTAGGTAACTATAATAAGTTAAAATACGATCGTACTAAATGGTACGCCTTTGTAGACTACGAAACAATATACCAAACGGTAAAAAGCAACTTACCAAAAGGTAAAAAGGAATTTACCAAACCGTTAAAAGCAAATAACAAAAAGGTAAAACCTATACCAGATACTAAAACTAAAAATAGTAAACCTAATAGTAATAGCATATATAAGGAATGCGTTAGCGTCTACGACGCTTTTATTAAAAGTAGGTTAGATATGCCCGCAAAAATTAACGGGGTAGAGGGTAAGGCTTTAAAAGAAATTATAGCATACTTAAAAAAGTCGGCGAGCTCAAAAGGTTTGAACGACGATACTACAATAGACGGCTTTAAATATATACTCAATAGTTGGGACAAGTTAGAGCCGTTTTTACAAAAGCAAATTAAACTAACTCAAATAAATAGTAACTTAACTAACATTATAAACGATTTAAAAAATGGACGCGGACAAAATAAAGCAAGCGGTAGCGCTCTTAGGGACAAGCTCCGAGAAAAGTACAAGTAATTTACCTAGCGTAGTATCTAATTTTCAAGAGATAAGTATACTACAAAACGCCAGATCTTTTAAAATGCAAGTACTAAACCTAGACGAGACAAGCTTAGCGCATATTATACTAAAGCATAAACCCAAGAGCTTACAAAAAATAGCTAAAGAGCAAGGTAACGACAAAGCAGTAGACCAAATTAGTATACTTATTATAGAGGTTTTAGAGTGGTTTAATGTTAAGAACTCTATGAGCGACACGCAAATAGTAGAAGTCGCTTTTATGATATACAACGAGTTTAAAAGGTTTAACCTATACGATATAGGGCTATGCTTTAAACGAGGTAAAACGGGTAAGTACGGTAAAGTATACGACCGTATAGACGGGGGTGTATTATTTGAGTGGCTGACTAGGTACGATATAGACCGAACGGGTAATATAATAACCATACGAGAACAAGAGAACGCACTACATAAACAAGCCTTTAGAGAGCGCTCTAGCGAGACAACTATAAAAGACTATTTAAATGGGAATAACTAATGAGTGCAATATGCAACTAATGGCTAGGTATAAAGACAATTATTTTGACCTAGCAATAGTAGACCCGCCTTATGGGATAAAAAGAGATGGACAACAAGAAATTTTTACAAAAAATAGAAAGCACAAAAGAAAGTATTTTAAACAAAAAAAATGGGACAACAAAACTCCTAGCAAAAATTATTTTAATGAATTGCAAAGAGTGTCAAAAAATCAAATTATATGGGGAGCTAATTATTTTGTAAAGCATTTAGATAAAGGTACTATGGGATGGATTGTTTGGTTTAAAGGGCAAATAGGTTTAACTATGAGTGATTGTGAAATAGCTTATAGTAGTTTTCAAAAAGCAACAAGAGTAGTAAATATTAATAGAGTAGATTTATTAAAACAAAATTCAATACACCCCACCGAAAAGCCTATTAGATTATACCAATGGTTACTAGATAATTACGCTAAAGAGGGCGACAAAATACTAGACACGCACCTAGGTAGCGGTAGTATAGCTATCGCTTGCCATAACCTAGGCTACGAACTTACGGCTTGCGAATTAGATAAAGACTACTACGACAAAGCTATAAAGCGTATAGAACAACATAAAAAACAAATAAGACTATTTTAATATGTTAAAAATAGGTACTGATTTTTCTGGAATAGGCGCGCCCGAGACGGCGTTAAAAAGGTTAGGTATACCTTGCGATCTAATATTTGCGTGTGAAATAGATAAATACGCGCGTAAAAGTTATAAAGAGTTACACCCTACCGCAGATATTATATATAACGATATAACTACTAGAGACTTTAGTAAAGTACCTAGCTTAGATTTATACGTTGCGGGTTTTCCTTGTCAAAGTTTCAGTCTGGCGGGTAAGCGTCTAGGGTTTGACGACGTAAGAGGTAGTTTATTTTATAACGTAGCAGACTTTATAAAACATAACCAACCTAAAGTATTTATACTAGAAAACGTTAAAGGTTTATTGTCGCACGATAAAGGGCGCACATACCAAACGATAACCGACCTTTTAAGTAATAACGGCGGTACTCTAAACTCTCAACTAACTATAGACGTATTTACGGACGGTTTAGGCTACCACGTTTACACTAAAGTATTAAATACTAAAGACTACGGTATACCACAAAATAGAGAGCGCATATTTATAGTAGGGTTTAAAGATTTTAAAAATTTTAATTTTCCAAACCCGAAACCATTAAACAAAAAGCTAAAAGACGTAATAGAGGACAAGGTAAACGATAAATATTTTTTATCTAAAAAAATGATAAATAGGTGTTTAACGTATGATAGGGCCAGACCTTTTACAAATATTGAAATAAAAGAAATAGCTAATTGTATTACGTCTAACTATTCTAAGCAGTCTAGCGACTTAGAATATATAGAGGTTGAAACTAACAATAAAAGAGTAAACCAAAACTATAAAAAACATAAACACGAGTTAGAGAAAGGTATTTTTATGGATAGTTACAACCAAACAATACATAAAGATATTAGCCCAACTATAACTAGCCGAATATCCGCCAGTAATTGTTACCATATATTTGAACAACATATAGTAAAAAATAAAAATATTAGAAGATTAACACCTTTAGAATGTTGGAGGCTACAAGGTTTTAAAGATGATGAGTTTTATAAAGCTCAAAAAGTTAATAGCGATACGCAACTATATAAGCAAGCGGGTAATACTATTACAGTAGACGTTCTAGTAGAAATATTTAAAAAGATTTACTTAAAATAGTATTTAATTGTAAAAGTTTTTTTACATTTGGATTATTATTAACTAATTAAATTTAAAAAAATGAAAGTAAAACACGCCGAGGAAGTAGCTAAACTTATTATGGAATTAGCAAGTAAAAAAAAGGTAAACAAAAAAAAGCTAGAAAAGGAAATATTTAACCTAGCGCTAGACGTACCTAATAAATTTGGCTTAGAAATTATTAACGACTTTAAAAGTTTAAACAAATAATAAGATGACAAAAAGAAATAGAGCCGAGCACTTATACGCACTTATAGACGCTATACACGGCTTAAAAAGTGAGCAAGGCGTAAGCGCTTTAATGTATTACAACGAAAAGGCGGGCGAGGGTTACCTAGCTTTACTAGAGCAACTAGGTACACTACACCCTAATTTACACGCTAAAGCAATAAAAGAGGCTAAAGAATACGGCATAATAGAGAGCAATATAGAATAAGCTTAATACACTAACTTACTAAACCCTTACCTTAATCGGTAGGGGTTTTTTTATGCGCTTAAAATTAGGCGTTTAGCTATTGTAAGGGTATAATTTTTGTAGTATTTTACCGCTATGAAAATTAAGAGCCGTAAAGCTGACGAGTATAGCTTACAAAAAAACGTATGTATATACCTAGACTTGCAATATAAAGACGTATTTTATAATGGAAGTGCGGGCGGTCAATATCAAAAATACGTAAGCCAAAGAGTTAAAAATAAGGCTTGCGGTTACAAGTCGGGTTTTCCCGATCTTTTTATATATGAGCCTCGCACTATTGACGGGGTACTATATAACGGTCTAGCCTTGGAGCTGAAAGTAAAAGGTAACTACGCTAGTACTAACCAAAAAAAAGTACTGGCCATATTAAACGCTAAAGGATATAAGGCGGTAGTATGTACGGGGCTAGAGCAAACACTAGAAACAATAGACAACTATCTAAAAAGCTAATATATGCCTATACCTAAACCAAAAGCTAACGAGACAAATAAAGAATTTATAGAACGTTGTATGATTGACGAGGTAATGACTAGCGAATATAAGAACGAAAAACAAAGGCTAGCTATATGTAGTAGCCGTTTAAAATTAAGACCATTAAAAGGCAAACAATAATAGAGGCACTATACGAGCATTTTAAAGCGCTCGTTTTATTTGCGACGCCACTAACTAGAGACAAGGGGCTAGCCGAGGACGTAGTACAAGACGTATACCTACAACTATTAACTAGCGATACAAACCGTTTACTATGGATATACGCCGAGGGTGGCGGTCTAAATTATCTAAAAAAAATAGTAGCCGTTAGAGTGCTTAGTAAAAAGTCGCAATTTTACCGCAAGAGAATAGCCTACAAAAAGAACAAAATAAACATAGATATAAGTAACCTAGAATACCTACTAATAAATAGCGCCCCCGTGCCAGATCTTTACAAAGAAAAACTAAAAGAAAGCATAGACAAGGCGCTAGATAACTTTAATTATTACGAGCGAGAGGTATTTTTATTGTACTATGAGAGCAAGCTAACATATAAAGAGCTAGCAAACGAAACGGGTATACCTAAAATATCTATATTTAACACGGTAAGAAAAGTTAAAACAAAATTAAAAGAGTTAGTAAATGTTTGCACCGAGTAAAATAACGGCAGAACGTCGGAGTATTTGCGATAAATGTAAATACTTTAAAAAGAAAAGTAAAACTTGTGGTACTCCAATAGTAGGCAATAAGGTAACATATAGAAAAAAAGAGTATAAACTTTGCGGGTGCTTTATGGATATAAAAGCTAGACTATTATATTCTCGTTGCCCTCTAGGTAAATGGCAAGACGAATACAAAATAAGCGAGGTAGAATACAAAGAATTAAAAGAACTACTTAGCAACGCAGTAAACGAGGTAAGCCGAGAGGAAAATACAAAGCTCCACTACTTACATAATAAATATTTAAAAAGCGGAGTACAGGGCTCTAGGTGTATACCTTGCGTACTGCAAATTATTAACGACTTGCATAAAGTAGTAGAACAATACGAACAAGAGTAAACACGTCAAAGAGACACAAAGAGACACTAAAAAATTAAAGCTATGATTTATATATTTATTTTAATACCAGTTATTATAGGCGCGTATATATTTACTTACCAACTATTAAATAAAGACTAGGCTATGAGTTTTAAAGTAGGCAATAAGTTAGCGGGTAGTCGTAAAGGTGTACCTAATAAAGCTACTAAAGAAATACGAGAGGCGTTTAAATTATTGGTAGAGGATAACTTAGTAAATATGAAAGTTTGGTTATCTGATATAGCCGAGGACGACCCCGAGAAAGCGCTAAACATATTACTAAAGATGAGCGAGTTTGTAGTACCTAAACTACAACGGCAAGAGATAGAGCACGAAATAAGAGACAAGCAAGTAATAATAAACGTATCTAGTACCGAGGACGAGTAAGCAAGTGCAAACCCAAGCCGTAAATATTAAGCTATTCCCAAAGCAGTTAAAAGCGCTAAAAGTATTAGAGGACAATACGACCACCGAACTATTATATGGTGGCGGTGCGGGATCTGGCAAAAGCGCTTTAGGTTGTTTATGGCAAATATTCAGACGGCTACAATATGCGGGTACTAGGTCGGTTATAGGTAGGTCGGTTTTAAAGAACTTAAAAGCCACTACGTTAAATACGTTTTTTGAGATGAGCGAGCTCGTAGGGTTAGAGCCGAACGTAGACTTTAGATATAACGGGCAAGATAGTACTATAACGTTTACTAACGGCTCTATAATATATTTAAAGGACTTATTTAAACAACCAAGCGACCCCGAATTTACAAGCCTAGGGGGGTTAGAAATTACCGACGCTTTTATAGATGAGAGCGCCGAAGTAACAGAAAAGGCAGTAGATATACTAAAGAGTAGAATACGTTATAAGCTGACCGAAAATAATCTAATACCTAAAATACTATTAACTTGTAACCCGTCTAAAGGGTGGCTATATACAAAGTACTACCGTCCCGACGTAGAGGGTAAGCTACCCGAGTATATGAAGTTTATAAAAGCCTTAGCTACTGACAACAAATATTTAAGCCCTCACTATATAAAACAACTAGAAAAGCTAGACCCTCTTACAAAGTCTAGGCTACTATTTGGTAATTGGGAATACGCAGACGACGACGCCCTACTATTTAATTATAATGCCCTAGGCGACCTATTTACTAATACCTTTATAGAGGGGGGTAGTAAGTATATAAGCGTAGACGTCGCCAGATTAGGTAGCGATAAAAGTATAATTTGTGTATGGAATGGTAAACGCCTAGAGCATATAGTAAAAATTAATAAGAATACTATAACGGAATTAGCCCAAAAAGTACAAGATCTAGCCAACGAGTATAGCGTACCTATGAGTAAAATAGTAATAGACGCAGACGGCGTAGGGGGTGGCGTGGTAGATATGTTAAGCGGGTGCGTATCTTTTGTAAACGGGTCTAAAGCCTTAAAGGGTCAAAACTACCAAAACCTTAAAACACAATGCTATTATAAATTTGCCGAGGACGTAAACAACGGTAGGGTATATATAACAAACACTAAATACCGTAAAGAGATAATAGAAGAGCTAGAGGTAGTTAAGCGCGACAAGATAGACAAGGACACCCAAAAGCTAGCTATAGAAAGTAAAGATATAGTAAAGAGTAAGCTAGGGCGTAGCCCCGACTTTGCAGACGCTATAATAATGCGGTGGTGGTACGAGGCTAAAGGTAACTACGGCGACTACGCTATAATTTAATAACTTTTAATAAAACAAACCTTTGTATATATAGAGATGAAAAAAGAAGTAATACTAAACATACCCCAAAATTGGGGCGAGGTAACACTAGGGAGCTACCAAAAGTACGTAGAGACTAGCGAGAGTAAAGACCCTACCGACGTAATATATAATACTATTAGCTCTTTTTGTAACGTCCCTACGGAAGTAGTAAAGCGTTTTAAATTAAAGGACTTAAAAAAAGTATATAGCAGTTTAAACAAACTAATAAAGGTAGAGCTTAACAAGACCTTAATAAGTAAAATAGAGTTAGACGGTGTAACCTATGGTATGCACCCTAATCTTGATAGTATGACTTTCGGCGAGTATGTAGACGTTGAAGAGTTTACAAAAGAGAATATAGCGGGCTTTCATAAAGTACTTGCGGTATTATATAGACCTATAACCGAAGAGAAAAAAGGCAAATATAATATAGAGCCTTACGAGACTAAACACCAAGAGAACGCCGAAAAATTTAAGGCGGTTAATATGGACGTAGTAAACGGGCTTACGGTTTTTTTTTACAATTTAGGGAGCAAGTGCTTGCTAACTTTTCAAGCCTCTATAGTGGGGGCGGAGATCCCGACGGGTCAGACGTCGCCCGACGCTACGGGTGGTTTGGTATAATAGATAGCCTAGCTAACAACGACGTAAGCAGATACGAGGATATAACAAAGCTACCCTTTAAACAATGCCTACTAAAACTATGCTACGATATAGACAAAAATAGAGAACAAAAACGAAAGCGTAAAAATGATAACGTACAACGGAATAATAGAGTATTTTAAAGAGGTAGCTAATAAGCACCTACAAATTAATAGCTTTAGCTTTGGCGATATAGACGACGCCGACCTAGATAAAATAGAAGAGTACCCACTTTTGCACGTTGGCGTTACGGGTGCAAATATAGACGAGCGGGTAATAAGCTACGATATTAATATAATGCTAATAGAGATTATAGACGATAAAGACGACCGCAAAGAAAACGAAAAGTACGCCCTATCTAATACGCTACAAATACTACAAGACTTACAAACTGAATTTTTAAAAGGTAGTAGCATAGTAACACCAGATACGAAACTAACGGGTAACGCTTTAAGTTGCCAACCTATAACGGGTAACTACAATAACCGTGTAGTAGGGTGGTCTACTTTAATGAGTATAGAGGGCGCTAACGAAAGCGAGGCTTGTAATATTCCTTATATGCCTATGCTTAGTTGGGACTATGTAACACCAACCCCGCCTATATCTAAATTAGTAAGTAACGGCTATACGTGGTATAGTGCAACCGAAAAACAAGAGGGTAATATAGACTACGGCGGTAATGAATATATAGCAACTTGGAAACCAATAGTAGACGGGTCTAGTTTAGGTAACCTTATAGGGTCTAGGGGTACTACTAACGAGGTGCTAGAGTACGACTTTAAAAACAAAGCTATACACCTTAGCGGAGTAGACCCCGTAGTATTTACCTCGGGACTATCTAGCCTAGCAATAGGCGACACTTTTTTTATAAAAGTAGACAAAATTACGGGGGGCTCAAATAGAGTATTTACTTTAGTAGCTAACGCGGGCGGACTGGCTGACGTATTAATAGCTAACGGGTCTATATTAATGAAAAACGAGAGCGGTACGGCCGTACCTCTATCGCCAAACGGGGCACTATCGGGGCTACAAACTGATAACCCAAAACTAAGCGACCAAGACGCAATAATAAGAGATACGCCTTTTACTTTTGCCGTTAGAATTAGCGACGATAAACAAGTACACCTATATTTTGGTGGGACTACTAGAGCGGAGCTTACAACGGCAGACAACATAACGGGGTTAGGCGGGTTTTATTTAGGTAATAGAAACGACGCAAGCGCAGAAGTTAAAACCAATATAAGAGTAAAAGAGTTTATACGTACTATTGGTACTATGAGCGCTAGCGAAATACATAACACTATAGAATGGCTAAACGCAAAATAGAGGTAATAGATACTAATACTATTAACGCTATGAACTTATACGCCCAAGAGGTAGTAAAGAGGGCAAAGCGTAACCTTAAAATAAAAAAGAAAATAGAGGGCAAGTATAGAGTAACCGATAATACGGGGGCTTTAGGTAAAGGTCTTAGCTATAAATTAGTCA
>VTLG01003393.1_pt1 | contig 28755 bp, 49 predicted proteins | sample 4694571 | NCBI WGS metagenome assembly VTLG01 (sample SAMN12604809, study PRJNA352737) | marine metagenome | biome: ENVO:00000447; feature: ENVO:00000209|ENVO:00000569|ENVO:01000036; material: ENVO:00002151; isolation source: viral sequences binned using virsorter ...
CGTAACCATACCCGACAAGTCTACGACCTGAGCACCAGTGGCAACGAGGTTACTGGTATTCGTCGTAACCATGCCCGACAAGTCTACGACCTGAGCGCCAGTAGCGACAAGATTGGAAGTGTTAGCATCAATCTTTGCTCCTGTCGCAGCGGGAACTCCGCCACCAATAAGACCAGACACGATCAGTATGTCAGCAGAATTAGCATCAATCTTAGCTCCAGTTGCGGCTGGGATGCCTGCTCCAATAAGACCAGAGACCGTTACTATATCTCCGCTGTTCTTTGAAATATTAGCAGTATTTGTAACAACAGTTCCCGATAGGGTGTCTATCTTTGCGCCAGTCGCAACAAGATTTGTAGTATTGGTAGAGATATTGGAAGCATTCGTGTTTGCCGTTCCCGAAACAACAACTATACTTGCGCCAGTAGCGACAAGATTACTAGTGTTTGTGGAAATGTTTGATGAGTTGCTTGTTATTTGAGTTTGTAAACTACCTGAAGCGCCGGTAACATAGGCTTGTGTTGCGTATGATGATAGATCTGGATCTACACCGCTTCCACTTATTATCAGTGTGTTTCCAACTAGATCAACAAATATATCCCCTTTTCCTGTAACATATACGGTTTCAGTATTTGATATATTACTAGTGCTGGCAATATCACTAATATTCCAAGAATATCCGGGTATAAGTCCGGAGACAGTTGAAATATCTGCTGTGTTTTGATCTATTTTTTGTCCTGTTGCAACAGGAATTTCAGAACCTATTAGTCCAGATACTGTGTTTATGTTATTTGAATTGTCAACAGTTAGGCCAGATACTATTGAAATATTTGATGAATTAGTTGAAGCTGTTCCAGAAACAGTAGATATGTCAGAATCATTATTTGTAATTTGAGTCTGCAAATAGCCTGAAGCACCAGTTACATAAGCTTCGCTTGCAAGACCCCCTATACCTGTAAAGGCTGTAGTTTGTATTGTTCCATCATTGAATTTAACGCCCGTCTGACCAACAATTAAACCTGTTACACTGGCATTATTGTCTGCATCTGCAAAAACTGCTTTGGCTGCGGGGTATGTGACAAAAGCTAGTCCGCTGCCACCTAGATTAATTTTAGAGCCACCTGCACTGCTATCTAAAATAGTGTCTCTACTTAGAGTATTTGTATTGTACGTCCCAATGCCTACTTCCCATTTTTCAGCCTCGGTTATTGTGTAATATGTCTGAGTACCATTACCAAGAACAGAAAAATCTTGGAACCCGCTTCCTGAATATGAAACATGAAGAGTTATTGTCCCCTGTCCAGCTGTGTTTGTTCCTTGTTGTATTCTGTCTTTTATATTTAATACCACTTCAACACCTCATGTTAATAAAAAAAGTCGCCCCCAGCAACGCTAAGGTCACTAAAGGCGACTGATTTAGACTAAGAACGAATCTATCTTAGAATGCACCAAGAAGAACACGTCTATTATCAAGAACAGCAAAGCCATGCTCAGCCCAACCGTACATTCCTGCACGTTTCTGTCTATGAAGAGTGTCATCTTCAAAGATTTGGACTTCCTGACGGACAGGCATAACAAAACTGTCATTGCTTCCGAGATCAAGACCAACTACAATCTCTTTCTTAGTTCCCGGCATTGAACCGCTAAGATCGGCAGTGTAGTAGTTCTGGTATTCTTGACCTTCGCCAAGCTCATCAAGATCGTGGAGATTGACTTGGAAGATACGAGTCAAGAGACCGCCTTCTCGTGTAATCAGCTCTCTACGTGTGATATCATCAACTTCATCAACACCCCAGTTACGGATGTCCTCAAGTCCTTCAGGACTCAAGTAAAGATCAGTCATCTGACCTCTATTGATTGAAGTGCTGTTACCACCACCGTTACGTCTCATGATTGTCTTCATAAGAGAAACAAGTCTCTTGCTGAAGTAACCAGAAGATGCATCGGCATCATATACCAAGATATTTCTGTCAACGCCGGCACTCAAAATAGTGTGCCATCCGTCGTCATTCATTTTCTTAGTAAACTGGGCTTGAAGAACGTCCATTGCGCGACCAACAACATCCCAACGAGCATCTCTAGCATACTTAAGTAAGTAATCAATAGATGCACCTACATCGTAGGTTGGGACCATTACATAGTCACCTTCAACATGACGTTCTGGAATACGGCCATGATTAGGAATGGTATAAGCTACGAAGTCACTTTCTGTTCCGGGAGCTAAGAAGTCCAACGGGAATTCTGCACTAGCACCGGGAGCCAAACGGACAGCTTCGTAAATACCATCAAGGATATCGCCACTCATTACTCCTTTTCGAAGAGGAATTTCAAGAGCTTTAGCTAATTCAGCTGTTGCTCCTAAAGATTCTTCTTTGACGAGAGAACCAGATTGGCGAAGAATCTGTTCCATCTCAGGAGTGGGATTAAAAGACTGTCTAGCCATTTAGGTTTCTCCTTATACGTTAGGTATTACGTTAATTTCTACTTTAGCATATCCGTCAGCATCCTTCGAAGAAAGGAATTGACCAACAGGGGTAGAATCAACATCGGTAGTCAACTCACCATCTGCTTTGTAATAAGCAATGTCGCCAGCGGTTGGTGACTTGCCTGTTTCAATAACATTGGTTACAACTGTACCACGACGAAGAATGAGTACTTTACTACCCTTTTGAACTTCATCTTTGTGGAAGTTGATGTGTTGACGTGTAAGATCAAGATTTACAACATCATTCAACAGAAGACCAAGCGGTTTTCCTGAGCCAGTTGCAACTGCTGCTTTGGCAGAACTATCGTCCATGGCAGCGCCTGAGCCTGCTGTGCTAACGATAAGAAACTTGCCTCGCTCTGCAACTTCGTCCAAGAAAAAGCTGAGATCTGTCAAATGTTCGACTCTATCAGGTTTTAAAGCCATTTAGATATCTCCTTTTACTATTGGTTAAAAACGTAGGAATCGACCCATTCACGAAGCCCTGCACGAGTCTGTTCAACTGGATCTTCTTCTTCTTCTTCGGAAGCTACCGATAAATCGGCCTCTTCTTCGACAGAAGCTGTTTCCAGAACTTCTTCGTCAGTCTCTTCGAGCTCAGCTTCGGCTTCCGCTTCAGCTGCTTCTTGGGACTCTAATTCGGAAGCGTCAGTTTCATCTTGGCTGTCAGTGTCAGTAGAATCTTCTTCAACTTCACTTCCACCCATTCCGGGCTCATTGAGACCAGCGATTGTGCTGACAACATCATTAAATTGCTCATCGGAAAGGGATGCGAAAGTCTCAAGCTTTGCTTCTACTTCTTCTTCGCTGATTCCAGCTTCGATTAAAGCAGCGGCGCGCGCCTGTCTTTTCTTTTCCTCTTCCATCTGAGCGATAGCAGATTCAGCAGCATCTTTTGCTTCAGTTAACTCAGAAATTGACGCCTCAAGAGCTTCAATCTTTTCTTTGTCTTCTGAAGCCTTAGCTTCTGCCTCTGCAATGGAATCACCCAAGCTAGAAACTGTCTGATTAAGCTCAGTAATTTCTGCCTCAAGTTTTTCCACATTGGCCTTGGAAACTTTTTCAACCAACTCTTTTACTTCTTCTTGAGAAGCAGCAAGAGCGGCCTTAAGCTCCGCAACCTGTTCATTTAAAAACTCACTCATGGAATTCTCCTCTTCAGATTCGGAATCTGTGTTAGAAAGAATGTTTTGTTCTATCCTAACTGATACACCATTGTCGCTGGAAAACAGGTTTTTTGACACTGAGGCTCCAGCAAAATCAAATATTTGATCCTTATCAAATATAATACTTTCCGGATTGGCTGGTCTCTCGACAAAGCCTTTACCAGAAAACGTAATATTTTTAAGGAGTCTACCTACCTTATGACCTTCATACTCTCCAGTTCCACCATACGCTCTTAAATGCCTAGATAAAAAGGCTGTCTCTTCATTACGAGCTACAATACGATTTTGCATATTGGGAGTTTGGATAGCGTAATCAAATCCACGGAAGATACACTCCATAGAAACATACATGTTACCTTCTTCTATCTTTCTTATTAATTCTTCAGCTCTAGATTTATACTCAGGGTCTTGCCACTGTCTATAAATAACAGAAGAAACTAAGATATGATAGCTGTCTGGCAGATTATCAACGGAACTTGCAGTGTCAATAAGATTAAATTCTTTATCGACAGGCCAGCTACCTATGATTCCGCCAACTATTCTTTTTTCATCGTGCTCTAGATTAGCAGGTTTATACTTGGGCGTATTTCTAGCAGCCCAAACTTCATCATTTGGAAAAACATCATCGTTTTTATTCCAAGAAGTAGTAACTAGAATTGAGTAACTATGATATATATCATCGTCATCTCTACCTGCACTAGCTAAGAAATCAGAAGCCTTCGAACTTAAAGCTTCGGATAGTACTGATGATTCAGTTAAGTCTCTGGCCCCTAACATTTGGGAAGCATATGCTACGGAAGCTTGGGATTTAATTTGTTCCGCTATTCCGTCAGACTTCTCTGAGTCATATATAATAATATCATTCATAAATCACCTCTTGTTTTTTTACACCAATTAGTGGTTTTTTTCTATTTTTAGATAGCAGTAATAAGAAGCTCTTATACTTCTAATCTCTTCGATACTTAGGCGTCTACCAAAATCTTCAGATGCTTCAGTAATCCATTGATCACATTCATTATGTATACACATCCCATGTTCCGGCTTTTTAATTGATGCGAATATTAGCTCATCAGTTAAGTCAGACTTGTAATCCAAGTTACATAATATTTCAAACTTTATTTTTTCAGCCTGCTCAAATTCTTCACTACTTAAACTTCTCATATTCTTTTTATCGAACTGAGCTAGTAAAGCAGGGTTAACTGTTTTAGAAATCTTGTCCTGTGTCTTCTTAGCCCACAGCTCAATAGAAGCTTTAAGTGCAGGTTTGAAACCTCTAGGCTTCCTTTGCTCTGTGTCATTAGAATTTTTAGGCCTTCCGGGAACACCTGTGTTATCGTTTTCTTCAGGGAATGGCAGTTCTTGTTGCTTTGGACCATCATCCTTCTTTTCTTCTCTTTTCTTAGTTCTCATTTCTAAAGCAGGCGATTCACCGTCTTTTCTTTCATTAAGATCTAAACCTACTTCACTAGGAGTTGCAACACCTGTTTGTAAAGCAATCTTCTCAAGCCCATATTCTTTATCCACAGCATGATACGGGCTTACCTTTTCCTGCATAGCACCTCTGTCTCTTTGTTTAGTCTCGTTAAGAATTCTTTTCTGTTCAATCTCAGGTTTAGCTTTAATATTTCTCTGAACAAATTCATCACTAACAATATTTCTATCAGCTAAATTAATAAGCAGTTGAGCCATAGTAGAAGGATCTTCTAAGTGCATGAAGTCAAATTCTACTTGAGCGCCAAATCTAAAACCCATAGATTTCTGAACTATTTGTATCTGTTCGTTCCAAAAACTCAACAATACAGATCTTACATAGTTAAGTCTTTCGGTTAATGTCTTCAATGAGATAAAGTTATTTGTTGTTCCAGAAGCTCCAAACGTTCCAGTTAGAGTTGGAGGTATTCCTAAGCATGAGTAAATAGACATAAGAGTAGGTCTATATTTTTCATCTCCTAGAAATCTTTGAACATCAGTTCCTGTTTCTATAAGCTCAATATCAGGACCCCAAACTATATCCATAGTTCCACCACCTGTATTTGCACCAAGGATATCGCCTAAAGCGCTTGCAGCAGCAGCTGTAGGAGCCAGCTTGTGATCTAAACTACCAAGTTTCCAAACTCTTATTTTATTAACAGCTCCGTCTAATGCGGCTTTGTCAGCAAGTTTTAATTTTTGATATAAGATAAGATCGTCAAAACAGGCATAAGTCATGGGATCTGCCCATACTTGCCAATCGTCTTTTTTATAATGATAAACAAAAGTTTTATCTGGAGGTAATAGAATTCCTTTATTGTTAGAAGGATCTAAAAGCTCATCTGGTATAGAATCTATTAAGTCTCTTTCTACTCCAGCTCCAGTTTGTCTTATCTTTGCAAGCTCTCTTTTAAGGTTAGAAGGTATATCCATTCTGTAGTTAAACTTGCCTGAGAGCGAAGCTAGAGGACCTCCTACTACATCTAATAACAGAGGGTCAAGAAAAACATATTGCCAAGGCAACTCACCCTTTTTAAAGCTATCGTTTTTAAGAGTAGCCTTCATGTCAATCTCAGCTACAGTCTTCTGCATTTCGAGACGTTTGCTTTTGTTGATCTTAGCTGTCTTCATTCTGATTGGAACATTTGCTTCTCTAAACAGAAGATTGCAGAACCTTTCGGATACAGCCTTCCCTGCAACACGAGTAAACCAATCGTTGTAGAATCTCTCTATTCTTTTGTTTGGGTGTACAAGTCTTATTCCCTGACAGGCAAAGTCACCCATTAAGTCAATAGCATTTCTGATTAAGCCTATCTGCCTGTATGATTTTCTAGCGAAAGCGATAATTTCTTTCGGTTTAGAAGGAACCCTTTCGTTGGGTCTAAAATAATCGTAATCGGAGTTTCTTAATCCGGGACGACTACCTTGATGCGTAGTCAAGTCTTTAAAGTTTCGACCATTGTTAGCAGATGTAAATGTCCCTAGAGACTGACTATACTTTGCTAGAGCTACATCTCTATCTTTAGTATCGTCTGAATCCCAGCTGACATAAGCTGAGTGTTCTGCTAGGTATTCTAGATCTTTTTGTTTGCTCTTGGGATATTTGTTATTTGCCACTTTAAACTCCAATAAGTATTGTTTTTAGGTTTAATACCTATTATAATTACACCAATACTTAATTATTATTCCTCTTGACTACGAAAAAGCTATCCGGAGATAGATTTTGAGCCCACTCTGGCCCCATATACATTTTTCCTGAATCTTTTCTTTCCCCCTGCTCGCCTACAACCAGACCTATATGTTGGTATTTTGGGGGAGGCAGCTCTCTTTGAATGGTTCTAGCTATCATATTCGCTATAACGAGCGCGCTATAACGGTCTTTCCTCATTCTTCCTTTTTTACCTGTTCCTAATTTTACCTCTGGAGTATCCCACCTTTCTCTTCCTGCGGTGGTTATAGACATTACTACTGTAGAAAGCTCATCCTTTAATTCCTCAACTTCCATTGCAACGTCCTCTAATGTATCATAAAGCCTAAGAGCTGTAGAATCGCCAACCTTTTCTTTCATTTCTGTAAAAAATATCTTATCTTTTTCTGTCATCAAACTTAGGGTAAGTGTGTCAAATCTTGGGAACAATAAAACTTTGTCTTCCAAGTCTTTTCTCATTCCATGATTAGCGTTAGCTGTCCAGTCAGCTTTGGCGAAATTACATAGTTCTAATATATGATCTCCAGCAAGATCGTCAGTATCTTTTTTCTTCTTTTCTTCTATAATTGGATATATAGGTCTCTCACCTTCTTTTAGCTTGTCTAAATCTCTTAAACCTTCAGCTATTGTAAAGCCTCCACCTTGAGAGTCTATACCTACTCTAACGCAAGGGAATAACTTAAGCAAGTCTCTTATCTTCCTAGCACAGAAAGAGTAATAGTCTGAAGTTTCTGTAAGTCCAACCTTCTTTCTTCCAGCAAAATCTTTTTTATTGGTAGTCCAGCTAAATACAACTCTCTGATGTTCTGGATGTAACTCTAATATTACGATTGCAAAGTTGTCATGCTCGGAAGCTGGGTCAATTCCCATAACGTAAGTCTTGTCTACGTTTCCACGAGATATAACATCAAATGGCTGTGAACACCATGTGGGCCAGCCGTTAGACGAAACATTCTTATCGCTGGCGACACAGGCGTGTATCAAGCTTCTTTTGAAAAAACCTTGACTATCAGAAGTAAAGCACGCCCCATACTCCATCTGATATATACCATTATGCATTGTAGCTCTCGATCTTGCAACCTGCTGGTCATCCATGAATCCCTCTGGTATAATCTCATAAGGAACTCTCATTATTGAGAAGGACTTCCAATCTAGTCGCTTCATGTAATCAGGTATGTCTTCTGGGTCCTCTCCGGCCTCCTGTGCGACTTTTTTGAAGTTTCCCCTGTTGAGTATCGTAGACTTGTATTTCTTCCAATACTCAGCGTATGGCTCAAAGTCATAACCAGCCGTTCCCGCTATAATAGACTGATTTGTTTTTCTATCCTTATAGGTGTCTTCAGAAACTTGCGTCCATACACCTTCATCCTGCATCTTCTTTCGTCTTGCAGCCTCTTTTACATTCTGTGTAGGGTTGCTAGAAACAGCAGCAAAACCTGCTACAACCGTTTCATAAATATGTGTTGGTATTGAGTTAAATTCGTCGGCAATAATTGTGTGAGCACGAAGACCACGAATCTTATTTCCATCACCTAGAGGTACGGCCATTGCCCAACTGTCGTTGACTTTCATTGTACATCTGTCTACATCTCTACGAGGACCGCTAGAATCTGAGCAAATGCTTTGTAGTATAGGAGCGTTTCTCCATATCGTGTCCATATATTCGAATATAACTTTGGATTGACGAAATGCAGCACCTACAATAACTATCTTAGTTCCGGGTATAAGAGTGCTTTTTAATAAACAGTATACAGCTAAAAGGAAAGATTTACCAAAACCACGAGAGGCTATATACATTGGGAATGGTCTTTTCCATAGTTCTCTGAGTATACAAGTTTGTATGGGTAGTAGCTCTATATTAAATAGGGTCTTTACTGTCCAATGAAAATACTCAGGGTCTCTCATCTTTTTTAGAATATAAAGATGTAGATTGTTTTTGTCATAGTCAGAAAGATTAGATAAAGGCTTGCCAAAACCTTTTGAGTCTTCTTCTGTAAGACCTAGCCAAGCGTTCTCGTATGATGTGATATCAATTGGCATATTTTTCATATACCTTCCGCATTATATAAAAAGCTGTCTCCTCGGCCCTCTTCTTATTTCCACAAGCTATAACATGTACATCATGTTCAAGTCTAGCCGTTGACAAAACCCTCATTACATATTTGCCTTTTATCCTTATGGAGTTCCACTTGGATCTTGGAACAGAAGACCCTTCTGGATACCTTTCTATATCAGCCCAACTAAACTCTAGGATTAGAAATGAATGTGGAAAAGTTCCCATTCTCTCTAGCTCTTTGAAGAATCTCTTTTCGCTGCAGTTACCGGCTAATTCAGATACACTTTCTTTTCTTTCTATGCATAATAGATGCTCCATACCTTCTATAGCATAGTCACCTATATCAACTTTTGCCTTTGTAGTTCCAGAACAGTAAGCATTTTCATCATACCACCATCCATGACCGTCCTTCTCTCTTGTGTCTTTTATGACATGAAATCTAGTCATCTTCATCTTTCTTTTTTAATCTTTGAATGGCATCCCATTCAAGTATTTTATAAAAAAACGATTCATACACTTCTTCATTGTTACTTACTGCATCATGACACTTCTTACATAGAGTAATCCCGTTAGTAACATCATATCTCATAGATGGATGACTTGCCCATTTCTTTATATGATGAACATGCAAATACTTTTTAGACTCACAGCCCGGATAACGGCATTTATTGCCGTCTCTTTTCCGGACTGCTTTTCTAAACTCAGCATACGCTGCATCATCATAATTTCTGGAATTAGACCGGAAATGTTTCTTGGGCTTTCGCTTTCTCGGCATTAATGTCGCTTTCTACCATTCTATGTACAAGCTGTTGAAATGAAACTTCTCTTTCCCAACCGAGGACAGTCTGCGCTTTAGTTGGATCTCCTTTTAAGAAATCAACTTCAGCTGGTCTATAGTATTGGGGGTCTATCATAAAGAAGTGTGTAATGTCCTCTTTTGGAATGTTGATATATTCAAAAGCATGAACCATAAAGTCATGTACGCTATATGTTTCTCCTGTAGCAATTACATAGTCGTCAGGTTCATCTTGTTGTAACATTAAGTGCATCGCATTAACATAGTCTTGAGCATGTCCCCAATCGCGAAACGCCTCTATATTCCCAAGCCGTAGTTTGGGATATGAAGACCTTCTTGAATGTATATAATCCTTGTCGAACTCAAAATGACGCGCTTCTGTATCGAGCCCTTGGGCTTCCGCCCAGTTTTTAAAACCTGCGACCCATTTTGTAATTTTACGGGTAACAAACTTTTCACCTCTTCTTTCGCTCTCGTGATTGAATAGAATTCCGCAAGAAGCGTGAAGTCCAAAGCCTTCTCTGTAGATCCGCACCAAATGGTGGGATGCTAGCTTCGCAGCACCATAGGGACTCTGAGGCTCAAAAGCTGTAGACTCATTTTGAAATTTTTCACCCAAATTTGTCATTTTTGACTCAGCAGGTATACTGTCCACAGAATAGTCAAAGTTCTTGCCAAACATCTCACTTGTGCTGGCTTGATAAAATCTTGTGGAAGGTGAGAAACGCCTAATGGCCTCTAGAAAATTCACGACTCCCATAGTGTTTACTTGAATTGTGTAGTTAGGCTGATCAAATGAGGTCTTAACGTGTGATTGTGCAGCAAGGTTGTAAATCTCATCAGGTTTATATTTTTCGACTATCGTATATACAGATCCAGCGTCTGAGATCTCAAACTCCTCTGTTGAAAACAACTCGTTATCGAGAAGGTGTTGTATTCTCCCAAAGTTTTCCGTGCTCGTCCTTCTTCTTAGGCCTACTACCTGATAACCTTTAGAAACAAGTAAATCGGCAAGATATGAACCATCCTGACCGGTAACACCAGTAACAAGTGCTCGCTTAGGCTTTTTTGTTTTATTTTTATTTAACATTTCCCTTCGAGCATTGCGCTCTTCCTTTGTCTCCTCTCTGCCATCGAAATCAATAATAAATTCGCTCATTGTTTTAAATCCTCTTCATTTACAGTGTCTGAGTTTAGAAATGGTTGGTCTACACCTCCGTCCTCGTAGGTGTGGTATTCAGAAAGGCCATCTATAGCTTTATTGGCAGCTACACGATGGATTTCCATTGATTGTTCTTCACGCTTACGAAACTCCTCATTGTCAAGTTGTTTTAACCAAGCTGAGAAGTTTGTCTTTGCGTCTGCCGCATTACGCTTTCGTTGTTCCCTTGTCCCCTTTAAATCTTTAAGAAGCCGCTCCTTTTTTGTGAGAAGTTTCTCATGTTCATTAATATAAGCAGACTTACTTGCCATCGCAGCACCTAGTTGCGTCTGGAAACTAGCAATCGCCTGAGTGTCTTGCATATCAGTAGGTTTTCTTATTTCATCGTCAATAAGTTGATTAAGTCGATTGATATTCTGTAAAACCTCCTGACGATCCTCCATCCCACGATTAATTAAAACCTCGGTGCGAATTACCTCAAGAATCTGCATTTCCTCGGTATGAGTAACATCTTCTGTAAATTGTCTAAAATAGTCAATCCACTGATGCTCAAAAAATATAAGCTCAGGATTACTGAACTGTTTTCCTAATTCTTTATAGTAATATCGCCCCCGTAGGTTTATAAGTAAATGTTCCTCGTCTGTTAGATCGCGCGCCCTTAAATTTTCCTTATCAATGAATTTCTGTACTGGCCCAGTAGTCCTGTTAAGACTCTCAGCCATTTCCTCAATAGAGAGATCAAAGCAATTCTGCCGAATGTAATCCATCTCCCCATTAGATAGTTTACCACGTTTGCGTGTCAATGTTATTCTCCTGCAAGACCCTATGTATCTCCTCTAGAAGTTTATCTCTCTTAATTTTAGAAAGTTTTAGATTGTTAGTAAATCTTATCCAATCCTCTCTGAACGAAACATGTAATTCACAGTCCAACAGTTGTAGGATCTCTTTGGTTTGGATAGTACTGAGAATGGTATTATCTTCCTCTTTTTGATCAAAATCTACAGATACACTATGCATTAGACTTTTCTTCGCATTATTCCTATCTGACCATCCCTTATATAAGGTGCATTCCATTTGGTCATCAAAAGCCATACATCTCTTATTTTTAAAGAATTCGCAAGTATCACAAGGCTTCTCTAATCTAGAGTAGTTATTCCTCTTAAAATTATACAGGCGATTTCTAACATGTGTCCATAAAAAATTCTCTAAAGGTCTCTTTCCATCATACTTTTCCATACCCTGCCATGCAAATAGTCTGGCTTGCTGTTTCATGTCCTCAGCGGAATGGTAACCAAACTTAAATTTATAACAAAGGCGATCAGCGACTGTATTAATAATATCAATCACTTCACTCTCAGTATAGTTATCCGGCAAAATCAAAAGTATTATTCTTCCCTGCCGCTACACTTGTTGCCACCACAGCATTTACGCTGCCCCTCTAGTACAGAAGCAATTGACTTTTCCTCTGATTGCTCTGAATTTTCTAATTCTTCTTGAACTTCCTGCTCAAGCTCCTCGGAGGCGGTTACTTTTAACTCTGACTTTACAAATTTTGGATCATTCATATTTTAAAACCCTCTTTAGTGTTTAATTGTTATATAATATTATATACACGAAAGACCACTTTTAGGGATATAAAATGAATATAAAATGGACAGATGAGGACCGGCAATTTATAAAAGACAATGCGGCGTTTATGAAAGACGCAGATATCGCCAAAGAACTAACAGAAAAGACGGGTCGAAAAGTAACATTAGATGCTGTCAGGAAAGTACGGCAAAAGCTTGGTATAAAAAAGAGACATGGTCGCGGAATATGCGGAGTAGTTAATGAGAATCGTGATGAAAGTCAAGGAAACTCTTGATATTGTGCTCAAACAGCAATAGGGGAACGACCACTTTTATTTAAATCAAATGACCACTTTTTTAAATATTACTTCCTAGAATTGTTTAGACCACCTACTAAATATTGATAAATGGCACGAGAGGATACTTCATTTTATAAAAACCCCCCTTTTCAACCGGCGATTAGAAAAAAAAGTGATAAAATATGATTTTTAACTAACTATACACTTGACATTGTGCCGATATATATTATACTTAGATATAGTTAAGGATTAGAGATACCCCACCCTATAGGATAATACAATGATAGATGCAAGTATGTTTTATGGAATAGTAGTCGGTAGTGTGTTGGCTATAAATATTCTTTACTGGTTACATAAAAAAGATTTGCTATAATTATAAAAAAAGTTAAGATTGCTCTTGACAAATGCCGATAATTATAGTATAATAGAAGCATGTTAAACGAAAGGAAAAATAACATGACCAAGAACGAAGCAAAGCTAGAAATATTCAAGATTGACCGCCGAGTTGAAAAGCTAATCGAACAGCACAAGTATGAGTTAGGCGAACACAATAAAAGCTGTATCGTCGATGAGATGTGCAGCTTGTGGCGGGAAAAAGGAAGGTTGCAAAATATCATAAATAGTTAAAGATTGCCCTTGACAAAAAAGGCGCCACGCCCCCCGCCGGCGTCCTTAATGAGACTCGTTCTCAATAAGAAAAAAGATTAGATTATTCTGAGAAAATAGTCACCTAGTGACCTAACGTGTCACGACCATAGGCGATAATATATGTATAAGGAGTTAAGGAAATGATGAACAATAAACAAATAGCAATAGCAAAACACAACGCGAGCAAGAAACGACACGCGGACATATTCACGGGATGCTTATCAGCCGGCACGCTGAAACAAATACATAAGAAAATAAAACCCCTAAAAATATTAAAAAAAGACTAAAGACCTATTGACAAACTGGTCGATATATGTTATAATAGGGTTATCTTAATCGAAAGGAAATAAAATGAATAATCGTTACCTAGTACGCAAAGAAGACAACGAGAGAATCTGTGCCAATATCGTCGCTAAGCTCGATGAGCTTTACAAGACCAACCGCACACTGATTGACCAAGATAGCCAAGCGGCTTGGCAGGCTATCGAAGAAAACTGGCAGTACATGCGAGAATTAGAAGCTCGATTGGCAGACAGAAAAAACCCTAAAATTTATAAAGAAATATAAGAATAGCTCTTGACAAATACCGATAAGTATGGTATAATGATAGTATCAAACGAAAGGAAAATTGATATGAAAAATTTAGGAATCATGAACGGTTGGAAAGAACAACCAAAAGAATACACTAAGCACCTTGCTGAGTGTGGACAGCTTGAGCCTACTGTATGGGCTTTCATGAAAGACGGCAAACCATGCCGTGAGACTCGTATGGTACGACGGTACAATACTACCGTTGAAAAGGTAGGCAAGTACAGCGTTAAGCGTACTGAGACCTGTAACGACTGCGGATGTAGTTGGCAGAGTTGGAGCTAACTAAGCTCTGTCTGTTTGCCTTTTATGGGGTTACACGTCAGTTCTGTTTGCCTTTTATAGGGTTACACGCAAGTTTTACAACGAAAGAAAAGTTATGATTGATTTTAGCAATGACACCGTTAGACCTCTTGGTCAGTACTCAAAGAAGTTCAGCGTTACAAAGGCAACTATACACAGGTGGAAGAAGGAGGAAGGATTCCCCGCCTTCATGCTGGTAGGTGCTTGGTATAGCTCTGATAAAGCTGTATGCGAATGGATGGCAAAGCAACAGCAAGACGGTGAAAGTCGTCGAGGTAATAAACATTGGAATAAGAAAACAATAGGAGCTTGAGAGATGGATTTTGTAGTATATAAATCAGAAGCAGATAATACAGGCCGATTGGTTGAGCTTGTACATAATAAACACTGTGAAGTATACGAGGTTATGGTTGATGGGATACCAGTATTCAACTGTAATGATTACTCAACAGCAGAACACGAATTTAACATGGAGTGCGTATAATGAAGGATAAATTTAATGAATACTTGTTCTGGGGATTATCCTCAGTATGGCTAGGCTTTGGCTCTTGGATTATATGGGTGACTAGATGAGAATGAGAAGGATACACGCGGTACAGTTGGCGAGGGAGTTCCAACGGTTGAACAACAGGAAGAAAGAACAAACAAAGAAGAAAGGGTTATTGACATGGTTCGTGAAACAGAAGTAAAGGCGGCAACGTTTTGTGTGGTTGCTTTCGTATTAGGTCTGTGTTGTGCATTGATGTTAGGATGTAAGACATCGGCAAAGGTGGAAGGTGGTGCAGAGATTATAGAACTCAAGCCGCTTGAGCTGCAGGAGCTTACGTTTCCTGTGCATGATTACAGTAGGATTTGTTAGGCGTGCTGTTCCGCTTCTAAAAAAATAGAACAGTTCCTTTCGTTGTGGCCTGCCGGTTGATTACTCAGCCGGTGGGCTTTTTGTTTTTCCCTAAGTAGCTCCTTGGGTTTGGGTAGGAAGGTAGGACGCCAGCGCCCCCGGCGGCGTGCTTGTTGAGACTCGATCTCAATAAGGAAATACTTTTGCCTTTTTCTGGTTTTATGCTCAAGATCTATTGACATTCTGGCCGATATATATTATATTAGAGGCATACAAGTTAATCAATCGAAAGGATTTACCATGCACGTTGAAATTTTCTTTGAAACCGCCGAACTCGCCGCCAACTTCAATGACTTCCCTGTTGTTGCCCTCGATGGTGACAGGGTTGTCATTCATGTGGATTGGCACCCATCGCATTGGGGTGAACTCACCACCGAACTCATGGACATGGTCGGCGTTGTCGATTGTGATACTTGTGATTTTTTCTAAATTTTTGTTTGACATTTGCCGATATATATTGTATACTTAAGACATAACGAAAGCCACTTTTTAGGAGTCCCAATCATGGACAAATTCACTTCAAACCAATTCTCCGAAGAAACCACCGCTGCCTACCTCTATGAGCTGGAAGAAGCTCACCGTCAGGAGGAACAAGAGTTGGCGGAAATCGCTGACGCACAGTGGCAGGCGTTCCAAGACGACCACGACACCGACTTCTACGAGTGGACTGACGAGGCCATCGCATGGGAGGAACGCATGCGCTCAGATGAGTTGTATGACTACGACGAACTCGACGAGCATGACCTACGGGTCGCTCAGGCTGAGTGGGAAGCCGAGCAGGATTCACCGTTTGGGTTCATGGCGCACGATGACCCCGATTATTGGGGTTAATGAGACTGGGTCTCAATAAGGGTCGCCGCCGCCCCCGCTGGCGTCGTTGTTGAGATTAAGTCTCAATAGGCTAAAAAAGATTATATTTTTTTGAAAAAGTAGTCACCGAGTGACCAACCGTGTCACACCCCTATGGTATAATAGGGACATAACAAACAACGAAACGAAAGGAAATAAAATGGCATACGTCGCATACGAAATCAGAATGACTAAGGAAACCCCAACCGGCACACGTCACCTAGTGCGATGCAATCGGCTAGGCAAGTACGCCATCACCACATGGGTAGGGTCAACCGGCTCATCTATGGGTACTGTTGAATGTCAGGGACAGTACGATTATGTGATGAAAAAGTGGGAAAAAATTGTAGGAAATTACGTTTGAGTGACCAACCGTGTCACACCCATAGACGATAATAATAATATAAGAGATTAACAAAAGGAGAGACTATGAGAGTTTCAGATTTACAATTTACTAACGAGATGCGCGAAAATGTTTGGCGCGGTCACAGTGTTGAGCTTCCTAAACAGGATGCACACCGCATGATTGGCAATGAGCAACACGCTCAGGACTTCATCGCAGATAATGGCGATGTCGAAATCGTTTGGAACGAGCGATATAGCTATTGGGAAGTTCCAGCCTTTGCTGAAGGCCGTGCGGCTTACGGTAAAGCTAAACAGCGCGCCTGTGAAACTTGGGGCTGTGAATAATCCCGAAAAGTGAAAAGAATTAATTTGACATTGGCTAAATGCTATGTTAAAATCTTAGTAAAGAAACTAAACGAAACGAAAAGGAAAAGTTATGATAACTGCAGACGAAAGAGCCCAAGACGGGCTAGACTTGTTCGAGATTAACGGGTCGCAAAGTTTTGAGATGGAAAACGAAACCCTGAAAATCTGTGCGACTGAAGACGGAACAATATACCGTTCTGTCCGTGGCCTAGATATCAGAGACGCAGACGGAAACTCTGTATTCAGTTTGTCATGGTCTGAAACTGGCGTATGCGGCACGCTATACAATGAAGAGTTCACAGTAGAAATAACGGAGGAATTTTAATTATGGGTAAACGAAATTACTACAGACTAAACCAAGACCCTTGGAATGATGAAATCTACAAACCTAAGAAAGAAGATAAGCCGGAAGAAGGCAAACAGTATTTGCTAATCGGTGGTGCTGACAAACCAAGTATTGCAAACGGTAACAGCTGGGAAGAATCAGAACTGAAAGGAAATTGAGATATGTTAAAAGCAAAAACAACTCGCAAGGTTTACGATAACTCTGGCAATGAGTGGGACGTTTACGGATGGTACCTGTTAAAGAATGGTTGGGAATACTGGCAGCTTGAGCCGGTTGATGCTAACGGTGATATGTTTGGTTATGTTATGGGATTCGCTCATGAGTTCGGGACGTTCAACATTCACGAAATTGAGCCGCACGTAGTAAGTGCTACTGAAGGCGGTGGACTTTGGGACTTGGCACCACCAAGCGATAGCGATTGGATTGGTTGGACTTGGTCAGAAAATGAAGGGGAAGAGCTATGAGAATTATAAAAACGGATTGCACGCCGGAAGAAGTGCAACAGGATTTGCCGGAGCTACAAAGGTTAAACGCCGAAGCGATGGAAACAGAATTTTTGTGGGAGTTCTTCGGTGGAACAATCACACTAGACAACGGACATCAGTATCAGGTAACAGGAGAATAGACATGCAAGAATATTTTGAATTCCTAGAAGATTTACGAGACAGTGGTTCCATCAATATGATGGGAGCGCCGCGTGAGTTACAATATGAGTTTGGCCTAGATAGGTCAGAAGCTCGGGAAGTATTTAGTAAGTGGTGCGAGTCACTGAAAGAAAGTTGAGACTGAATCTCAATAGGGTCGCCACGCCCCCCGCCGGCGTCCTTGTTGAGACTGAATCTCAATAAGAAAAAAGTCAGGTATTTCTCCGGAATCTCTAAAGTATTGGGCTTGTGCTTGCCGATAATATATAATAGAATGAAAGGAGAACAATATGACATTCTTATTTTTATTGATTGGTGCTTGCTTGATTGGTTTACTTGGGGCAGAAGTTTTACAATAAAATTCTGATTTTCCTCTTGACAACCGGCCAACTTTATGGTATAATGTAGACATAACGAAAGGAAAAAATTATGAGCTACTTCAAATTCAGACAAAACAATTCATTCGGCCACTTCGTCGGAACTCCGTTGGTATTCGTACAGGCAGATAATGCCGCCGACGCTAACGCTATCGCACAGCAAAACGGTATCTACTTCAACGGCGTAGCCGATGGCATTGATTGCGATTGCTGCGGAGACCGTTGGTGTCCTGTACACGACGACGACGCACAGGCACAGCCTTCGTCGTATGGTTACGGTGGTGCTGTTACTGTTTACAGCGATGGCGATAACTACACGGATTACTCAGGAAAAGTCTGGAAAGTTAAAGTAATTCAGCAGAATTAATTTGACATTGCCGCCAGTGTATGGTACAATCTTAGTATACAAAACAACAACAAAGGGAGTTCATTATGAACAAAACAACAGAACAAATGTTTGCCGAACTAGATGCCGCTATCATGGAATGTATTTGGATTCCAAACGAACACTTGCCGGAAAGCTATCACGACAGCCGTGAGGGTGGCAGAACTCTAAAGCGTATCAATCGACAGGTTGAAGAATCTATTGTTGAAGTTGACCCACGCGAAGAAAAGGGAGAACTACGAACAGCAATTATTGACAGCTATGCCGCTGATGTTGCCGCTGGTCGAGAAATCCAGTATCAAGAAAACAACGAAAAGCTGTATAGAAATCAACAGGCATTTGCCGAAATCATGGATATAGACCTCGATTGATGCCGATAAGTATTACATAGCACAAGGGAACTGGAGCGAAGTCGCTAAGGTTAAGAGCCACTGAATCCCAAACCACACAAGGAAAGAATTATGAGTTTAGAAATTAAAGAAACAACTGTTTTAGCAGTAATCGACAAAGCAATGCAACAAGACCCGTTAGAATATTGCAGTTCATTTTTACAGTCCAACGATAGGACAGCCAAAAACCTTTCGGCTGTGGCTGTGAATCTTGCCCAACTAGTAACCGATGACGAAGACATCGAAAATTTAATCATGGCATCAACGGCAATCAGTGCCGCTATGTTTATGACTTATGAAATGGCTAACGCTGAAATTGAAGCTAAACAATTAGAGGATTTATTCGATGCGTAAGAAATCAAAAAAATTAATTATCAAGGCCGAAGATATTAAAGTATCAACAGGTCATCGCCAGCACTTCACTGGTACGGGAGCGTGGGACAATCGCCCGAAACGTCAACGCACTCGATCCGCACAAACTCGGGCAATGATGAAGGAGTACCAATAAATGGTTACTGCAACTCTGAAAGCCGGTACACCGGTTAAGTTCACCCTAACAGGTATCGCCGGAACGGTCAAGGCGATTAAAAATGACCACGTTCTCATTGAGAACACTAAAGGGGAAACCCTAAACCCAAGCCTTGCCGATGTTCTGGTGATGCTTAAATCGGGAGCGCTTAAGGTATAACTTTCGTTGTGCGGTGTCCCTGTCGGTTCACACCAAGACAGCCGGCAGGGACTACAACGAGACTGTCATAATGGCAGTCGCCGCGCCCCCCGCTGGCGTGCTTATTGAGACTTAATCTCATTAAGAAAATATCTCAACTTTCTCTAAAGTTTTTGCTTGCAATATGCCGATACCTATAGTATAATCAAAGAGTAAGTCAGGCGGCACGCAGTCAGTCAAGCAGGGAAACCGTCAGTCAAGCAGTAAGTCGTGCTATCTGTCTTACCCAAAATAGCTTTCTGGCTGTTTTACATACTGTTTAGCACGCGAGTTCGCACGCAAGTTTATCAAAAAAAATTAAAGTTCACCCTTGACAATGACCGATATATATGGTATACTAGAAGGAAAGAAAGGGAGACAAAATGATAGATAGAAACAAACGAGTATACGTCTACTTCAATCTACATCGTAAGTGTTTCAGTGTTAGGCAAGGCACGCGAGTTGTAGAGCATACAAATCAGGTTTGCTTGAAGGATGTCAGGTATATGGTTCAACCGGCAGGTAGGGCTAAGGTACTAAAAGAGAAGAAGAAGAATGTTCACGCTGGATTGTCAGGCTACTATGTTGACCGTGTTCCAGTTCCGGCAATCAGCTTCGACGTTACATACAACCCATACAAGTATGATTCATTCGTAGATACTGAGGATCATGAAGCTCAGGAATGGTCAGAGTATGCACACCTTACATGTGGCGACGGATGGAGAAACATAGAGGCTATATTTAGTCGGGAATATTTTCAGGAAAAAGTTAAAGTTTCCGCTTGACATTGACGATAAATATAGTATAATGAAAGAGTTCAACAGTTAGTTTTTTTAGGGAGAATCGCATGAAGATTCAAAAAGTCAACGCACTTAATGTTGAGTGCAACAACGAAGTTTACTTGAACACTTATGTATCACATTGGTCTGGCAATGTGGAACTGAAGTTCAACGGCTACGAGTCAGACGGCTCAGAGTACAAGCTGAATGTTCAGCTACCACTTGACAAGGCTCGTGCTTTGGCAAAAGAGTTAACCACGGATTTGGAAGGCTATGATAAGGAGCAAGCAGAAAAAGCTCGTCGTGAGCTTGAAGAAGCTACAGAGGAATAACCCTTTCGTGAGTCGTGGCGGACTATAAAACGCCATTTTACTAAGTTTACTATTTTTCTAAGACTAGGAGAAGTTATTATGAAAGCTGTTAAAGGAAATGTTTTTGCCGTAGAAATTAAAGGCAAAGTAAATACCACCAACCGTAGCCGTGACCAATGGGCACAGATTACTGATGCTCGAAGTGGCAGAGTCCTGCACACTGGTCAACCTCGCTACATCAAGCGAGTGGCTAAGGCTAAGTACAACACACTGTTGGACATCTAGTCTTAGGATGGAATTGCCGCCCTGTAAGTCGTGCGAATGCGTGGGCGGTAATTTTTAATACAAAGATAAAACAAAGTAACCCCTTCAAGGCCTCCATAGCCATTACGTAAGGACAGGATCGGTAAGACGATTTAGGGGTACATCGAGACGTAAGCCTAATCCGGTTCTAGGAACTTAAAAAAGGACGCAGTGCTTGGTGTAGGTGGTACGGCTTGCCACCCTGCTTTGTTTTAACTGCCAAAATGACAGACGCCAGCGCCCCCGGCGGCGCCCTTGTTGAGACTCAGTCTCATTAAGAAAATAATTCCGGAATTATTAAAGAATGTGTTTGACTTATGCCGATACCTATGGTATACTCTTAGTATAAGACACAAACACACAGGAGAAAACACTATGCTGAAATTCAGTAAAGCCAATGCCAAAACGCAAGCACTCAAAAACGATTCAGAGTTGGCGGACTACTTGACCGACAACCGTAAAATTTATTCGTTAGATTTACTTAGTGGTTACTCATGCCCATATGCTGAAAAGTGTTTATCTAAGGCAGTAGTTCAGCCCAATGGTAAACGTAAAATTAAAGATGGTAAAAAAACAGAGTTCCGTTGTTTCTCGGCATCCCAAGAGGTTCAGTATACCAACGTATACAATTCACGCAAGCACAATTTTGACCTATTGCGTAACTTGCATTTTGAAGATATGGTTGAATTGATTAATGGTTCACTACCTAAAAATGCTGGCATTGTTCGCATCCATGTTGCAGGTGACTTTTTTAGCCGACAATATCTAGACGCATGGTATATAGTCGCACTAAGGAATCCTAAGATATTATTCTATGCTTATACTAAGTCCCTACGATTTTGGGTAGGTGGTGTAACTGAAATGCCTACACTACACAATTTTGTTTTGACCGCATCATACGGTGGACGTGATGACCATATGATTGACCAGTTCAATCTACGATCAGCTAAAGTCGTGTTCAGCGAAGCGGAAGCGGAAGAATTAGGTTTGGCGATTGACCACGACGATTCACACGCGGCAAAGCCGTCACTACGAGACAATAGTTTCGCCTTATTGATTCACGGCACTCAACCGGCAGGGTCAGAGGCATCAACAGCACTAAAAAAATTAAAGGGGAAAGGTTCATATTCTAGGAAAAAAGTTCAAGTTTCCGCTTGACAAACGCCGATATATATTGTATAATGATAAGGTAACACGGTTTAAGTTAGGAGGCAGATTTGTATGATGCAATAGGATGGATTTTAATGATGTGGATTTGTTGCTATGTATGGCATCACATCAAAACAGGAGAAGGTTTACCAATAGATTATAGGAAAGGTAATTCATATGAAAATTGGAAATGAAGTTAGTTTCACCTACTTAAAGGGTGCGGATGCTGGAATCGTTAAGGGAGTTCTTACAAAGGACTACGCCAGTAAAGCCGAAGCCTACAGCGGTAAAGTTGTAGAGATTCGTGACATTGCGGAAAATCCGCTGTCGAATGAAACCCTACGATACGGAAGTATCAAGGGTGAGCGTTCTCAAAAGCTAGTTACGCTAGAACTAGAGGACGGTTTTCATAAGGCGTTCTATGACGGTCGTATGGTCGGCCTAGAAGTCGCCTAGCCTTTCGAGGATTGCCGGTCGTGGGATATAGTTCTCATGGCCGGCTATTCTTTCTAATAAAATAAATCGCTTAATGAGACACAGTCTCAATAGGGCGCCGTGGGGGGCGGCGGCGTGCTTGTTGAGATTCGGTCTCAATAAGAAAAAAGTCTGAGATTTATTAAAGTTTGTGCTTGACTTTGGTCGATAAGTATAGTATAATCAAAGGGTAACAAGTTAGTAACAAGGAGAACATTATGGGACTAGACCAATACGCAAGCGCTCGCAAAGGCGAACCAACTACAGACGATGAAGGCTACACTTATTACGAGGATAGCATGGAACTGGCATATTGGCGTAAACATCCTAACTTACAGGGATGGATGCAAGACCTCTATCATGAGAAGGGTGGAGAAGAAGAATTTAATTGTGTCGATTTGGAATTGACACTTGAAGACCTAGACGCATTGGAAGAATCTTTGGATGACGAAGCGTTGCCGGAAACAGTAGGATTCTTTTTTGGCACTGATTCCAGTGACCACTATGCAGAGACAGACCGTGAGTTTATCCGTGAGGCTCGTGCGGCAATTAAGCAGGGCTACACTGTAATTTATTCCAGCTGGTGGTAAAAATAATTAAAGTTTTGGCTTGACATAGCCGATAAATATGTTATAATAAAAGAGTTAAGTTTTTAGGACGAGTTATTAAGGGAGAATCATTATGGCTCATCAAGTAGAAAAAATGGTATTCGCAGGCGCAACACCGTGGCACGGTTTGGGCACTCAAATTGACGGTGAGACTGGTTTCTGGGATTCGTTCCAGCAGGCTGGCCTAGATTGGGAAGTGGATACAAAGCCGTTGTTTACGGCTGACGGAGAACAGGTTTCTCATCGTGCGGCTTATCGCACATCCGATAACCGAATTTTGGGTATCGTCGGTAAGCGTTGGACACCTCTACAGAATCGTGAAGCGTTCGAGATTTTCGAGCCACTGGTCGATTCTGGTGAGATGGCAATCCACACAGCCGGTTCACTGCGTAATGGTGAACGAATTTGGGTGCTGTGTCAACTCAACCAAGACAATAGTGAAATTGTTGCAGGTGACGAGATTGCTAAGTTTGTTTTACTTTCCAACGGACACGATGGGAAACTTGCAGTACACTTTGGGTTTACTCCCATTCGAGTAGTGTGTGCAAATACAGAAGCGTTAGCGCGTGACTGTAAAGCGTCGAAGTTGATTCGAGTGCGTCACTCACGTTTTGTTAATCAGAATGTGCAGTCGATGCGTGACGTGATGAACTTCGCTAATCAGGAGTTCGAGGCGACTGCGGAACAATACCGCTATCTAGCTTCACGCTCAATCAATAGTGATGACCTAGACAAGTATATTAAAATTGTTCTAGGTGCTGACACCAAAAAGTCTGAGGATGAATTGCCTACCCGAACTAAAAATATCGTGGCAACTGTCACGCAGTTGTTCGAGACTGGCAAAGGTGCCGACATCGCTGGTGTGCGTGGTACTTATTGGGGTGCATATAACGCCCTGACTGAATACCTGAACTATAGCAAAGGCCGTAACGAGAATAATCGTATGGACTCGCTCTGGTTCGGTCAGAATAAGACCATGAGCCAAAAAGCTCTTGACACCGCTCTGGAGTTAACCGCTTAGTGGTTCTCCCTTGTGTTGCCCCTTGCTGGCTTAGGCTGGTGAGGGGCTTTTTTTATGGACTGATTGCTTAATGAGATTGTGTCTCAATAAGGCGCGAGGGGGGCATCTGGCGTGCCAAAAAAACATTAAAGTAACCCCTTGAAAGTGCCGATCTATATGGTATAATGTAAGTGTATGCTATATAAGGAGTTACGTCAATTAAAAATAACAGTTAAAATAAAATAAATAAAACCCTTCTAATGGGGTGTATGGGGTAATTCACCCTGACCACCTGTTGGAGGGGTTCGCTTATTGATACTGAGTCTCATTATCATTATGAATATCTAGAGTGTCTCATCCTAGATAGCTTCCTCGGTTTATTGTTTTAGAATAGCACGCGAGTTTTCCCCGAGATGTCTTTTCCAAAGTATCTTCATGTTCTTTTTGTGTTCATTAGCACGCGAGTTTTTGTGTATAATATAGTACAGAAGAAGATTTTAATAGGGAAATGAAATGAGTAAAATTCCAGTAGTAAGCGAAGAGCTAATAGCTGTATTAAAGAGAGACTTAAAGAGGTCTACTGATATAGAAGGGGTTAATCACTTAATAGATTTCTGGAGAGAATTTAAAAAGGATCAACCGGCGCTTTCTGAATTATTACTAACAGAATTAAAATCTGTAGAGAGTTCTATGGCTAAGGGTTATATGGCTCACGGCGCTTTTATTATATATAATGCTTTAAAGAATCAATTAGAAATAGATGAAATGAATGAGGCTTGGGGAGAATAGGACTGTACTATCCTCTCTAGCTTGATGGTCTATTGTTGGTCTTTAGCACGCGAGTTTTTAAAAATTTTAAATAACCTTTTGACCTTCTTCACGGTGTTCCGCAGGGAGAATCCTCAATGCTATTAGTCTAAATAGCGCGGACAATAGAATAAATGGTACAGATAAAAGAATTCTAGTCTTTTTAATCATAATAAAAAATCCCACCACCACCCCGCAGGCCGAAGCTAGCGGCAACTTTTAAATTCCCTATTACTATACTTGGCTATAGTACAGAAAGTACAATCCAAGAAACTTTCAATATAGGGAATCTTATTAAAAAATAAAAACCGGTTTTGATGAAGCAACAGTTTAAAGTTAAGAACCGGAATAACTTACTTTATATGGTACTATTGAAACCACTATTGTTAATTTTATAAAAAAAGAATGTTAGGGAATCTCTTTTATAATGAAATAAATTTTTGAGACTCCCCACATTCAAACAATAGGAGGCTGTATGGCATTTGCCACAATATATTATACATCGAATATACTCGTACTGGTAACTATTCTTTGTATGAATTCTTCTATTGAGTTTTTATAACTAAATTACTTTACTTACATCTGTAATCAAAAATCCTTTTTTTCAATACCGATGTACTATATGATACCATACCAATCACCAAACCGCCATTACAAAATTTTCAAAAAGTGGAAATATCAGGAAGTATTTTCCGGCGTATTATAGCAACTAAATTTGCGCGTTTTTTCTTTACTATATTTTCCCTTTATTATGTTTCCTATATATACAGTATACAAACAAAACCTTTTGGTAATCTGGAAAACAGTTTTAGAAAAATTCAAGAAGGCTCTTGACATTTCCGATATGGTATGTTATATTAGGATTGCGCTCCCAATATATTCCCTTTTCTCTGTACTATCGTGGGTTTGTTACCCAATATCAACAGAAAATTAAATTTTATTAACTTATTGCGCCGGAACGAGGTTCATATGGATAATGAGGAAACTAGATTAGGTTATTCTTTTGTATATGCAGGTATTGGTATACTGTGTGTTGCTGTTATATATCTTATAGAGGTTGTTATAAAGATTGTTTTTTAAAAAGACTAGAAAAATAGGGTTTCACGAGCTAATCCATCTCACATACTGCTGGATAGTTTGGCTAACAATTCTATACTACTTTGTGTGCGGTATTCTAAATACTTAACCATTTTATGTTGTGTTGACCACTTTTTCGTGTATAATATAGATGGTAATCTAATACTCTTGATTAGAGAGATTAATACAATTAAATATAATTAAGAATGTAATTAAAACTAATATGACTTAAATTGAAATGATGCAACAATAATGCCTACAATAGCACTCATATACGATCACTACCTAACTCCTAGCCAAGTGCCTGAAGTAGCTGAGAAAGCCCTTCATCGTATCTTGGTTGGAGAGTTTGGTGCTAAGAACCTGACTGTTGAAAAACTTATTAACGGCGATGTTGTATTTGATTTTGACTTTGGAGGAACATTTATATCCGGTAAGATAAAGGTCTATGATTCACACTTTGATATGATATTAAAGGTTCCTATACTGGTATCATTATATAGGTCAAAAATAACAGAAGAATTAGATAAGCATATACCAAAATACTTTGGAGAGGAAAAATGAAAGTAAGACCCATACACAATGCTGAGGAGAATTGTTACAGGGTTTATATTATAAGCAAAGACTTGAGGCAACAAGTAGGTGCTGACTTCACATACAGCGAAGAAAATCAGGAAGAAAGATGGATAGCCTGTTTAAGCTATGCTAAGGAGATAGAAGAGCAACTACAATATTATGAAGACAAAGACTGATGTTCAAGGTTTTATTAACTCTGTTACTTTCTTTTTTTGATAGCGGAGTTGATGAAAAACTTGTCGTTATAGATTATGTAGATATGGTAGAGGTAAACCATAAGTACTATGAGACAGACGATCCTGTAGAAATAAAAAGACAGTTCATTCAGGTGATATTCTGGGAATACAGGAAAAATGTATTATTGCCTGAATATAAGGACGGTGAGAAGACTGGATATTGGAAACAAGGCTCTGATTATATCGTAAGGGATTATTTTACACTTCTAAATAATAATTACGGACTTAATAAAACAAATGGGATGAGTCCGTATCTATACAAAGGGAAATGGCATACTCACTATTATGACCAACAGGATAAATGCCACAGGATTGTTATTGCTAAACAAATTAAAATAACACACACTCTACATGATCCAGAAGTATTAAATTCAAGAATTGTTGAAACTTCCTCAAGAAAAGAGTTGACAAAGCCCGATAGACATGTTATAGTAAAGAAGATTCCAAAGGAGATTGAGGATATACTCGATAGAGTTATAGAAGTAAAATAGGAGGACAAGATGCCAAAGTATTATGTTTTTTCTGGCAAATTAAAATATATAGTGGATTCTGTATACACTATGGATGCGGTAGCAAAAGCTATGGACGCATACTTCACAAAGCCCAATGTAGATTGGGATGACCTAGATGATTTTATCTATGTGAATGAACGAGGATTTCTAGCTGACCCTGAAGACTATTGTACTACAGATGAGGCTATTGATTATTTAGAATCAGGAGAGGATGAATGAATATATTTTACTTATCTGAATGTCCAGTAGAATCGGCACAGTCACAGTGTGACAAGCATGTTGTAAAGATGATACTAGAATCAGCACAGATGCTTTGTACTGCTCACCATGCGTGCCCAAGCGATGCACAGCGTCCTGAGAAGTTCTACAAACAAGCTCACCTTAATCATCCATCAACTATATGGGTAAGGACTACTACAGCTAATTATGAGTGGATGGTTATACATGCTCTTGCTCTATGTGAAGAATATACTCATAGATATGGTAAGGTACATGCAAGTCAAGCATTGATTGAGTGGTGTGCTGACAATATGCCAGATATTCCAGAGTCAGAAATGACCAAGATGCCTCAATGTATGCCTGATGAGTTCAAGGAAGAATGTAGCGTATCTGCTTACAGGCACTTTTACAATGTAGATAAACGTAGGAGCTTCAAGTGTGTATGGACTGACCGTGAAGAACCGCAATGGTGGAAGGAGCATACATGCTTAGGAGCATAACGATAGATAATGACATGTTAAAATGGTTGGCAAGTAAATTAAATGAAGAGGCAGGAAAGGGCAAAACAATAACTAGAACCATGCTTTCAAATTTAATATGGGATTACGAGAAGAAAGGACGAGAAGATGACTGATCCATTGGATTTAGGGTTAGAACTAGAATGTAAATACTGTGACTATAAAGAAACTATAACTGTTCCTGAAGCTGACTACATTTCTTGGCATAATGGAGAATTTATTCAAGATGCCTTTCCATATCTAACAGCAGGACAGCGTGAACTCATGCTAAGTAATACTTGTGACGACTGTTGGAATAGGTTTTTTCCAGATGAAGACTAGAGATGCACCAGTTATTTTTATTATTGCTTTAGCTATAACGATCCAGTTTCCGTTCCACATATCTATGCTGTATTTTGGGACTCCTTTGTTTATTCTGGATTATTTTTCCAAAAAGCGTAAAGTATCACTTGACAAACGACGATAAGTATGATATACTCATAGCATAACAACTTTTAACAAGGAGATTGAAATGGCAAGACTTGGATTGAATAGTATTTACCAACGAAGATTGGAAACCCGTAAAGGAGGAAGCGGCAAAAGAATCACGATGAGCTGCGGCGGTGGTATGGCTGGCAGTAAGTGGTACGAAG
>VTLG01004257.1_pt1 | contig 28754 bp, 43 predicted proteins | sample 4694571 | NCBI WGS metagenome assembly VTLG01 (sample SAMN12604809, study PRJNA352737) | marine metagenome | biome: ENVO:00000447; feature: ENVO:00000209|ENVO:00000569|ENVO:01000036; material: ENVO:00002151; isolation source: viral sequences binned using virsorter ...
AGTTCGGAAACACAGTAAGCCTCCAGCGAGAAAGAGATAGCGAGAGCAGATTAAGAGTATTAGATGTATATAGAAGTATGCTTCGTCATTATAAAGATCAAGGTCTAGGCGAAAGAAGCAAGTATGCAGGTTGTATTATAAAACAGAATATGATAGACACTTTAGAAAAAAGATATATGCAGCTAGGTGGTAAATTAGAAGATGTCTAACTTGGGCAAGATGTCCAAGAAATGTGATATGTGTAAAGATTACAAAGTAAATAGTCCATTTTATAAATGGGTAGGGATTATAACTAAAACAGAATGTATTATATGCACTAAATGTGCAAAAAGAGAGGGTATAATTAAATGAATCATTTAGATTTATTTAGCGGCATAGGTGGCTTTTCACTAGGATTAAAACAAGCAGGTATAGAGCCTGATTGGATTGGTTATAGTGATATAGATAAACATGCAAATCAATTATTTAAAAGGAGATTCCCAAATGCAAAAGAGCTTGGATCAATTACAACTATTCAACCAGACAAACTTCCAAAAATCGACCTCATCACTTTTGGATTTCCTTGTCAAGATTTGTCTATTGCTGGAAAGCGAGGAGGACTCGCAGCTAATAGAAGCAGCTTATTTTTTGAAGCAATTAAAATCATACAACATAAAAAACCCAAATATTTTATCTTTGAAAATGTCAAAGGTATTTTCTCAAGTAACAGAGGAAAAGACTTCGACATCGTATTGCGAAGCATTGCCGACATTGGGTATGATGGTCAATGGGAACTATGTAATACTAGGTGGTACTTGCCCCAAAACAGAGAGCGAGTATACTTTGTCGGACATATTAGAGGAGAAAGTAGACCAAAAGTATTTCCTCTCGGAGAAAATGACAAGGAAACTGAAGATGATGGAAAGGGAAAAAGAATTGAAATAGTAGGGCATTCGGGGTCAGGAGGTCAAAAAGGAAATATTCATTCATCTGATGGAGTAATGTCTTGCTTAACTGCAACAGATTATAAACAGCCTAAACAAATAAAACTTAACCAAATAGCAACTATAGGAGAAGATAGTGAAGCAACCAGAGTATATGATACTACTTGTGCTAGGACTATTAAAAATGGTGGAGGTATGGGTGCTAAAACAGGATTGCATAAAGTTCATTCTACACAAACAAGAGGAGCAGATAGACCTTCCTTAACTAAAGAATGTGATTGTGGTAGTGGAAAATTAAAGAAAAAGTGCTGTGGGGCATCTGGTGGTTCAGGACATTTATCAAGGAAAGATGGTAATACATATTGTTTAGATACAGGTAATACACAAGCAGTAGAAATTGAAAAAACAAATATACGAAGATTGACACCTACTGAATGTGAAAGATTACAAGGATTTCCTGATGGTTGGACAGATGAGCAATCTGATACACAAAGATATAAACAATTAGGCAATGCAGTAAGTGTGCCTGTAGTTAAAGCAATAATGGAAAGATTATATAAAGGAGAAAGTAATGCCAAATAGAAGTAAAGAAAAAGGTAATAGGTTTGAACGATACATAGTAAGTCTATGTGAACAAGCAGATATACCTGCAAAAAGAAGTTGGGGTAGCGATGGAAGAAGTTTAGGACTACACGAAGAAGTAGACCTTGTTATTGATAGCGATATTAGAGTTCAAGCTAAATGCAGACGAAGATTACCTGCTTATATAATGCCTTCGCCAAATGTAGATATGCAAGTTATAAAGCAAGATAGGGGCGATACTATGATTGTAATGAAATTAGATGATTGGCTTACAGATTATAGAAGATTAATGGAATTAGAGGGTAGGCTTGAAGACGAATAAAGAATATATAAAGTATATTAAATCTCAACCTTGCTCTATATGTGGCTCATTAGAAGTTGATGCACATCATATGGATTTTATAGGTATGGGTGGGAACAGAAAGAAACCTACCTTAAAAGATTTCTCCTGTGTGAGCCTGTGCCGAATCCACCACACCGAATACCACTCACTTGGGCATAAGAAATTTACAGACAAATACAATAGAGATTTATGGAAAGAAGTATATTATAATTTAAGAGGATTTTACTGCGAATGAAATTTACAGGATCGGTTAAAAAAGGCAAATTAGAGCTACACGATAAAAAGTCGTTTAACGAGTTTATTTCTAATAATGAGGGTGATGTATGGGTGATAGTTAAATCTATGCCTAATACTCGTTCTCCACAACAAAACAACTACTATTGGATAGTTATAAAGTCAGTAGCAAATGAGATAGGCTACACCTACGATGAAATGCACCAGATAGTCAAAAACAAATTTGAAATTGAATCTACTAAAGATTTAGAACAAGATGAGTTTTCTGATTTCCTAGATAGAATAATTCGTTATTTTGCAGAACAAGGATTTCCTGTAGAAGACCCTAGACGACCTACCACACTTCCCTAATCTTTAAACTTAAATCATAGACAGTATGAGCCACTTGATTTATACCTATTTCATTTTGGTCAAGTCTTGCTATTGCCCATTGGTCAGGATTATAATTAGGGTCTGAAATATTAGGCAAAAATATAAATGGTAAATGACTGCCTTGCACTCTATTTAAAACTTTTCCAAAGAATGAATTTGATTTATGAAGTGTAACTCCTACATTGTCTGTATATTCAGTTGCATAATAATCTAAGGATTCTGTTTCTGGCATTATGTCTGAATCGTTCATATAACTAAATTTTAATGACCAATTTCTTCTTCCTAGAGTTCTTTGTCTACCTCTATCTGCTAATCGTCTTGTTTCTCCTTCTTCTCCTTCAATATAAATATCATCTTCTTGTGTTGAAAGCTCCCAAGCATATCCAAATGCCCAATATGTTCCACCTCTTGTGTATTGTGCATTGCTTAAAGTAGCACCGCCTTTAGTTTCTATAGTTTTTACACCATCATATTCCCTTGTCATGTTCAATGATAAATCAGGACTGTTAGGAAATGTGTATTTACTACACAAAGACACACAACCTAATTTAACTATATCGTTTGCTGCAGAATCTAATCCTGTAATGACTATTCTAAATCCTTTTATTTTAGTTACCCCTGTATAGCTTAATTCTATAACTGAAAATCCATTATATGTAGGAGCAGTAGATGTGCCATTAGAATTTAAAACAGCAATATTAGATGGGCTAGTCGTGTTTAAGTCTTCATCTATCAAGTGAACATCTATTGTGCTATTTACAGAGCTTAAATTGTGTCCTAAAATAAATAAATAAATATTTCCATCAGTATCAACTATGTCATCATACTCAATAGGGTGGTTTAACCTTATATCGTGTTGTATAACATTAGTTGATGATCCTTGAAATCTATGTGTTTTAGTAGGATTTAATAAATGTAAATCATTTAAATCTCCACTATCATATTCAATATTTCCAATGCTTTGTTGATAATCAAAAATAGGTATATAAAATGCAGGTTTTTTAACATTGCTATATGCCATTAGTAGCCTCCTCCTGTGCCAGAAGATATATCTGCTGATGTAGATGTTCTTCTTATCTCTCTTAATGTGTTATTAATTCTTTTAGTTGTTTTTTCTTTACTAATACGGTCTAGTACTTCAGACGATTCGTTATGGCTTTTGCCTGTCATTGCAACACCATCTTGATGTAAATGATAATAACCTTTGTATTCAGTTCCATTTAAATTAAACTGACCGCCTTTTGTATATAGATTTTCAGTAACTATTTTAACTTTAGTAACTCTAGGAATTTCTCCTACAATGCCTACATTGTTCATATCTTCAAAGTTTGTATTACTACCATCAAAATCATCTCTAATTGCTTCAAACTTGTCTAAACGAACTATTTTAGGTATAATATTTACAGATTTCATATCAGAGGTAATTATTTTACATTCTAAAACCTCTAAATGCCCTGTATAATTTAAAAAAGGTTTGCCTCCTAGAACTGAGCCTAAGCCTACACCTATCAGTCTATCATTATTGTAGCTAATGTAAAAATTTTCAGATTGATGTGATTCTATATCGTAAGTTCCTTTTAACCTAATATCAAATCCTAAAATATCTTCGCTATAGTTAATTCTAATTTTACCATTGCCATAATATATATAATCATTTTTCATTAATCATTCCCTAATATTATACTAACTAAAGCTACAACATCTAAAACATCTATAAGCCCATCGCTGTTAATATCTGCATTTGCCAATTCTTGTCCAGATAATTGTAAACTTCCCATAACATGTTGTGCTAACTGAACAACATCCATAACATTTAAAATATCATCTTGGTTCACATCTCCTGAAAGAGGAATATGAAGTAAAGACTCTACGGACGATGTGTAAGTTTGTGTAGTGTCGTAATTAGGTACAAATGTTGGGTATAATATAATTTCATATTCACTAATAGTGCCTGTGGTGAGTTGGTCTATTATTCCACTATATGGATGAATTGCAGTATCATTTTCTTGCACAACCAAATTAGTAATATATCCCCAAGGGTTTATAGGATTGAAATCAGCATCGCAATAGTACAAAACCCAACCTAATTTAATTTCTGTAGAAGAAGCTTGAAGTTGCTCTGGAATAGAAGTTGTAGATAAATCGTATACTTCATCATCAAATTCAGTATCTTTTATATTCCTAAGATATAACACTTTATTAGAATCGCCTACTGTTGAATGAAATCTAACTTCTATTGCCCTGAAATTGCTAATACTACTTCCATTTAATAAACTACCATAGCCTGAACCATCGCTATTTTGCTCTGTTAATAAATCTTCCCATTGTGTCAATCCAAAATTAGACAAGCCAAATATATTATCTAATTGATCTCTTAAACTAAAAGATAGTGGATAATTAGGAATATACTCTGTACCTATTGTTAAATCTGTTATGACTATTTTTCTTGAATATGAAGACAAATAAGAAATGCCTCCTAAAGAAAAATCGCTATTTTTACCTATAAGAAATTCATTAAATGATTGATAACCGTCAATAACATAAGGCACAAAATCTATTTCTTCATCTAAATCAAAAGCATCATACCAATCGTTAAAATGTCCTCCTATATGTGTAATATTATCAAGAGAGTCTAAAGCATGTAGTTGATGTAGTTTAATTGTTACAAAATCAATGTTTTTAGCAATCTCTATAACTTGAAATAAAGGGTATCTTAAAGCATCTCCAAATATTTTAGGCTCAGTATAGTCTATGCCATGAGCTTTAATGCCATCTATTAATTCTTGTATCTTAACTAAATCCCCTGTTTCTAAATCTATATAAGACAAAGGTAACCTTAATTCAATTTGTAAATGTTGTGTTTTTTTATCATAAAATTTTAAATCTCTAAGATTGTTTGCAGAGGATTCGTCTTGTATGTATTTAGTATCTAAGTTTTCATAACTATCCTCTAAATCTTCAATCCCTAAATATATAAGCTCAGGCGGACTCATGTCTATACTATCGGTAGTTTTCAATGTATTATCTTGCTCGTAATCATAAGCATAAGAAACATCTAATTTAGACACGACATTATTAGCTGGAGTCAAAGATAACTTATAAGAGATAACATCATCTATCTCTATTTGCCTAGCAGGAACATAATCTCTTTGGTAATGATAATATTTATTTGTTGCAATAAATCCTATTTTACCATTGTTTTTTATTCTAGGTGTTATCATAGAACTTTTAGATATTTCAGAAAACAAATCTAGTGAATTAATTTTTTTATTTACCGAATAATCGTGCCTAATGCTACCATGACAAGCCATCCAAGCTTCATTAAACTCATCTTCATCAAACGAACTGTTAGGTATTTTACATTCCTCTACTAAAATATGCCTTACTATATCAGCAGGGTTTATAAGATAATCGCTAGGTGTATAAGTAAAATCTTGAGATTGCCCATTAGGATTAATAAATGTGTGTTGATAGTCTCTCAAGAAGCTATCTGTTCTTCCCTCAGAATTTAAATAATAATTTTTCTCTAAAACATCATCATAATTAACAATGCTAGTAACTTCAATATCTTGTATGTCCAAATCTATATTCATCGTTATATCAGCACCTGTATGAAAGCCAACATTGCCACTTGTTGTATTGCCATAAGTTCTATCATACATAAAAAATTCCATAGAAGACCACCCATCTCCACAGCTAGGCAAAGCATTATTTTCATGTGCTAATCTAATTAAAGGTAAAGATGTTGGAGTATTAAATAAAGCACCACTCTCGTCCGTAAAAAGCATTATGTCTCTTGATAATTTAAAATAAGCATTTTCATTATAAGATAAATCAATATTTACTCCTGTTTGTGGGTCTTGATATGTATTTTCATCATAAAAAGAAATTAAATCTGTTATTTCTGCCTCGCTAGGCTTACACACAGCAAAGTCGCCTACTTGATAACCATTATTAAAACCATCTTCGCCTTGAAGGATATAATCAATATCAAATATATATAAAAAAGGTGCAGCTAAATCCCATATCCCTAACCCTGAAGGGGTGTTTAAATCTCCTTGCACAGGAATCCTAATATTGTTAATTCTATTTTGCAGTACTCTGTAATACTTTGCCCCTTTTACACCGCTATCCCATTGAAGTGAAAATAAACAAGCTAAATTCGCAGCATTACTACCTGCAGTACCACCTTCATTACTAAATGAATATATAGAAGAATGATTTTCGTTTATAGATGTGGTGTAGTCTTTATCTGTTATTTTTAAATATTCATCTTCTTGTATATGTTGATCTTCTGACCCACCTTGTATGAATTGCATAGAATTAAACCAAAGAGAATAATTTGAAGGAACACTTAACTGTAGATTTCTTTTTAATAATATACTTTTAGGAGAGCCATTAAAAAGTGCCTCTACTCTATTAACTCTATTAAACATGCTCGTATCTTTAAACGATACACTACCATCGCTTTTAATCATATATTGTTGTGCATTTTCTGATGTAATATTGTAACGAATATCTCCTTCAAATCCACTTGTCTCAAATTCCACATGAGCATATTTAGTAACATCTCCATATTCTTCATTGTAAATTTTTATTGCTCCAAAAAGCCAAGGGTCAGGAAAATCTTGCACATAGTCTTGAATATTATCTTCCTGTGTAGCTACACTTAGTATATCAGCATTAAATGTGAATCTTCCACCTTCATACCTTCCAACGGTAGGTGCATTTTTTAATTTTCCATACAACATAGGGTAGTATGAGTTTTTATATTTATCTGGGATATTATCACTTGAACCTAGTCTAGCAACAGGTAGTTCTCTGTCTATTTTTTTATCTGACACATCTTCTATAGTTAATGTTATTTCATCTTTGCCATGCGAAACTTTTGTTATATAGCCTGAAAATGTTTTTGGGCATCCACTTTCTGTATTAAAATCTGTGCTAGGAATATTGCTATCTCCTGCATTAGGCAACTGTATAGTTGTACAGGACTGAGACTTATAGTATATAGATACCAATAGGTTTGTTAATGGGATAAATGCTTGTGATAGCCTAGAACTATTATTGTATTCCATGTTGCTTATTTTTAATGTAACTGAGGAAGTTTGGTATTTGCCTGTATCTAAATTTACTTTTTGTTTAATACTAGGGATTTGTAAAAGCAAAGGCTTAAAATAATTGCCATCAACTTCTATATTGTTTGTAGATAAAAATTCATAAGAATACTGTGATATAACGGTGTTAAACTTCTCTATAACAACTAGAGGTATAATTTGTGTATTTTTGCTTAAAGTGTCTTTTTTAAAAGCTTCTGATATTAACACTATGAAACTCCTATGTCTGCACCTCTACGGATTGCATCTTTAATCTGTGGGATTGCCTCATTTTCTATAAAGTCTTGGCTCATCACATTACCTGTAAAAGTAACATTGACTGCACCTCCACCACCTTGATTCATTCTGTTTAAATTTTCTACACCTATAGCCTCTACTGCATTACGACTCATAACAAATTCGCCTCGTTCCGCTTCAATCATAGTTCCGCCTTGAGAGTGTCGCCTTCCTCCAATTAAACCACCTTGTTCAAACTTTTCTAATCCACCTGCTACTGTATTTACTCCACCTTGGAATATAGCTCCAACTACTGCACCTGCAGAAGCCGCTAAAGGAACACCAAGCCATCCAAGTTTTGAAAAGGCATCTTCCATTAAATCTGCAACAGCAACGGCTAATTTAGCTTTTAATACTTGACCTGCAGCTTTAACTGCTGATGCTGCAAGATGTTCATTAGCAGATGCACCTGCAACTGCTCTTTGTGTTGCTAATTTTATTTCTTCTTTTAAAAGCTCAAGTTCAGTCTTTTTTAGTTTATTTTTTTTATTTGATATTTTGTTTCCGTTTTCATCCAAACCAAGGAGTTTTCGTTTGCTTTCTTCCAACATTGCAAGGACTGCAGCTAATTCATTTGTCAATCCAATTTCTGAACCTAGTAAATCTATAGTTGCTATTTGTGCATCTATTGCCTCTAATTGACCTTCTGTTGTTTTTCCATACATCTCTCTAACAATATCTTGTGCTTGCATGTGAAAAAACAGAGAGTTAGTAACAGTCTCTACTGAGCTTCCAAATCGCAACATTTCTTCTGCTAAAGTTTCATAAGACGAGCCTATATCTTCATCTGCTAAAGTAACTGCACCTTCTTTAAATTCTCTATTTAACCTTTTTTGTTCTTTAGTAAGTTCTATAGTAGGATTTATTGCTTCTTTTATAGCATCTGAAACAGTTACTACTCCAGCACTAAAACCGAAAAATATAGCTATTTTTCCTAGCAAACTAGAAGCTAAAGTTGCAAAAGCTGAAGTAAGGAGTCCTACAATGGTTGCACCAGCCGACACAACTCCAAACATATATACCAAAGCTCCTACAAACAATCCTCCTAAAATTATCCCTGCTACTTTAAGTGTCTCACCCATAAATTTTATGGTTCTAACAAATTTATCAATTTTTTCCTCTGTAATCAAATCTAAAAATTTAGTCATGCTGTCTACAAGTGGTGTAAAAGCATTTGCTGCATTGCCTACTCGTCCTTGTAAATTTTCTGCTGCCGCACCAAGCCGTTGGAAAGAAGTTCTAGCAGTATCTGTTTCTTCGTTTAAGGTTTTAACTTTCTCTCTTGCAGATTGCATCGTAGCAGTTAAAAATGCTTGCTTTTTCTCTGCATCAGTCAAATCATCTTTGCTTTTTCCTAAAGCTTCTGCATAGGCTTCATAAGCTTCTTCTGACTTAACAATAATACCAATATTATCTAACATCAAACGAGATTGACGACCAATACCTGTAATAAGTGATTCTACAGACATTCTAGTATCTTTACCTAAAGCATTACCTAGTCTTTGTGCAATGTCAAACATTTCAGCCATCTCATCGGAATTTTTACTTACTCCAAGAATCATCGCATTGTTTGCTTGTTGGAACAAGTCAAAATCTGACATGGTGTTATTAGTAGCACCTCTAAGCTTGTCTATAGCTACTGTAGCACTATCAGTACCTCCTGCAAGTGTATTAAATGCTGTTTCCATTCCTTTTAGATTAGCAGCCTCTTGAGCCATTTGAGCAATTTGTCTTATACCCATAGACATTGCAAAAGAAAACAGTAACATTTTAGAACGAATTGTAGCAAAGCTATTAGCTACTTTACCATTAGTTTCTGCTAGTCTTTTATTCCTAGTGTTTAATGCACCTGAGCTTTTAGCTGTTTTTGCATTGGCTCTGTCAAGTTTATTTATAGTTACAGCTGCTTTTTCACTCGACTTTTTAACTTTATTTACACTATCAGTTAATTTTTTTTGAACTGTAGAAAGTTTTTGTATAGCTGTTATTAATTCTTCATGCCCTGAAGGTTTAAACTTTACTAATATTTGATTGTCAGCCATTCTTTTTAGCCTTTTCTATTTCGGCATTTTCTTTTTTAGCTAATGCCTTTTTAATTATAAAACTTTTATCTATCCATCTTGCAGGGTGCTTATCAAAGCTACCCTTGTAAGGGGATACTCCAAATTCTTTACAATAGATATATTTTTGAATATCCTTTTGGCACTCTTTAGAATACACTATGTTCCTGCATGCAAAGAATGGAATCTGAGCATCTACTGAACGAGCAATGTCAAATTCCCTTCCTTCTGCATTGACCTCTTTAGTTTCTTCAATTAAGAGATCAACTATTTGCCAAACATCTTCATCACAAGTAAACTCTCGCTTTTCTCGTTTACCCTCAATCAAGACAGGAACTTCAGCCTTATAGGGATAGTTATGATACTGACAGCCTCCACAACCGTCAAAGTGTATGTTTAACTCTAGTCGGAGGCTTTCCCTTCCCCCACCATAATGCTTTCTTGCATTTTTGTAAAGATTTCAACTCTTTCTTCAAATGTGAGGGTTTTTAAAAACTTATCTGATGTATTGCCATTCAATCCCATTCTTAACCATTTAGTAATAGTGCTATTCATCATTTTAACACCTTGGACTTTGCCTTTAGCATCAAATTGATATTCTACACTATCTAGTAGCTCATCTCTCTCATCCAGAGATACATCTTTTAGTTTTAACTTACGACCTGTTTCTAGTTTGATATTCATATATCCTCTTATTTAGTTAATTAACATGCAACTTCTACTAAAGCAGTAGATGAGCCAACCCCTGAACCTACAGCTTTAACAGATAAATCTAACATCATAATATCACCTTCATTAAATGCAACATTAGTTAAAACTGAAGCAGGCATATTAATGCCAAAATTTGCATCTGTAAGACTAGCATCATTATTGAGCAATGTTATTCCCTTTGAAGCTCCTGTTGATTGGTTGTTTAAAACTTCAAACATATCTTCTGTTTTATCATCATATTTAACTGTAGCATCTAAAGTAGCAGAAAATTCTCCTGCTCTTGCACATAATTCATAGCCATTTGTTGTAGCACCATGAAATGTTGCAGGATTCTCAAGGCTTAATGAGAATGAACTCATTAATAAACTATTTACCCCTACTATTTGTCTGTAATCAGGGTCAGTCCAAGAACTCATTAAATAATTTTCTGAAGCTGCTGTGAAAGCTGTATCTACTGTTGTAGCTGCATCAGTTAAATCTTCAACTGTTGAACCTGTTTGGAAAGTAGCTGAAAATTTAATTCTTCCGCCTTCTGTTCCTGTGTCACCACTTAAAGTTAAGCTTGTAACAACACAATCTTTAAAAGACAAGTCAGCATTAGTTCCAAACCCTGATTTAATTACTACAGAAAGAGCAGTCCCTGCCAATGAGCCATCTCCTGTTCCTATTTGTTGTACAGCCTTATTTGACAAAAATGAATAAACACCGCTCGCAGCACCTTCTGCTTCTCCCATAATATTTTCTAAAAGCATATCAAGAGCATTTGTAGTTGCAGTTCCTGATACTGATATTTCTTTAACTGATGTTTTTACATCTTGAAAGAAATCTGTCGCCTGCAATACCCTGCTACCGTTCCTCACATCTAATGCTTGTACGGGGTTTAACGATGGACTTCCTACTGAATCTACATCAAGAGCATGATAAGCATTGCCCCCTGATGCTTCTATTGTGCCAAAAGCATCCTGTTCTGCTATTAATACTTGGAACTCTTTTGGCGAATAAGCTGATGTTGAAATAGCCATAACTATTCTCCTTTATTTTTTTTAGTTTTATTTTTTACTTCTTCTACATAATTCCAAGCTTCTTTTGGCACTCTACCCACAATAACTTGTTTTCCTGAATTAATTTTATCTAATATAGATTGACAAAACCCTTTATCGCTAAAACACCACAATTTAGTTATAGGGTTGTCTTTATCTTTTAATTTTATCTTCATATTTCTCCTTATCCTGCATTTCCCATGTGTTGGCACTTCCAATCCCATTGAACTACATAAGTAGACTCATCTTCAGCTACATTTAAGTCAGTAGACTCAAATCTGCAATTAAATGCTTTGGTTGAATCTGTTAATGTCATTGACATATTATCATGTATTAATGCCTCTGTCCTTGATACAAATCTTAAAACATGATCTAATGCAGTCTTCTTAACATTCGCACCACCAAAAACATAATATACATTAATTGTAAACTCTCTAGTTTCTGAATTTGTGTTGTACTCACTTAATTCGCTACCAACAGGTTCAAGGCGAATATATTGTGTTCCTGCATTGCTATCCTCTGCCCCTACATAGACAGGCAAAGTGCCACCATACTCTGTTCTAAGCACACTTCTGAGCTTGTCAAGTATGTTTTTCCAATTATTTGTAAATGTTACTGCCATCTTCTAGTCATCCTTATAGGTTTAAGTGAGCTAGAATCAACTTCTTCTGCAAAGCCTGTTACTTCAATTTCCCATGTATCATTGACTGCCGCAGTAGAATCAAAATTTGTTCCTGCAAATCTTATTTGTAAACCTCCTGATAAGGTTTGATAATCTCCATTAATAATCTCAGTAGTAACTACTTGGTTTCCTTCGTTCATACCTAGCTTATCACCATCTTTAACCCATACAGAGTATGTAGCAGTTCCAATAGCACCACCTGTTGTGTCAATCTTCACTTTAATCAAGTCGTAAGTACCACTCCATCTGCCTCTTGTATCTACAGGGCGAACTGTACCTGTGTAAGTAACATCTCTAATTACACCTTTAGAACCGTCTGATGTATTCTGCCAAGATAAAGCAGCATTACCATTGTTCATGTCTGTAATGTTTTTCTCTGCTTCTTCCATGAATGAAGTTGCCATCTCAGATGTAGGGTCATTAGTCTTAATCATAAATGAAGCTGCAATTAATGCAGTTGTTCTTACTATCATATAGTCAAAGTTGCCTGACTTATCTTTTAATTGTTCTCTGGGTAAATTAGGATCAAGGCGAGAATCTAAGTATCTACTAGCATCAGTTCTAAATTGTGTTACCATTGCTGTAAATTCTTCCCCACCTTCCATTAATTTATCTAATGGAGTGCTAGCTGAATAATAATAACATACATCTTCTGCAGAGTTATAAAACCACTCTCCTTCTACATTTAAGTCAGTATGTGCAGATTGAGCCGCCCCTAAATCTTCGCCATTCGCAAATAATTGAGTTACCACACCACTATCGTGAGCAGCATACTTATTACTTGTTACTTCTACCCATCCATATATAGGAGTCTTTTGATCAAACTCATCCATCTGAGGAAATACTCTTTTTAATTCTTTATGTGTGCAATATATAGGTGCTGTTGCCATCTACCTCTCCTTACCATTTCTTGCAAGACCAATATCTTGCAGTTGTTCTGTCTTTAGCTGTAGCACACTTGTGCCTAGCTCTAAATGATTTTCGTCTAGCAGGACTAGACTTTTTAATTCTCATATTAGGATCGCCAAATGTTACTCGTTTTACTTTACTTCCTGCCTTAACAAAGACTTGGAACTTTTTTCTACCGTAACTAACTTGTCCTTTTCTAATACGAGTTGGTTTGTTTAATCTAACTGATTTTCCTCTATACTTTGCCATTTCACTTTCTCTTTTTCTTGCCCATTTTTTTGGCTTTTTTAGATGGTCTTCCTCTTTTTTTACCGTATGTTCCTTTACCGTATGGCATTTACCCTCCTTATGAATAAATAACTAATGTTAATTCTGCTTCTTTATGTGAATTTGTAGAGCGACCTGAAATAGCACTAACCATATTAACATACTTTGTTGTCGTTGTTGGTATTCCTGAATGAACTGAACCATAATGAAATGCAGTTTTAAATTCTGCTCTATATAATCCTGTAAAATCCACTATCCCACTATCATAATCAATAGTGCCACTTCCAACATCTCCGACTAAATTTCCATTACCATCATCTATTAACATATGCTTTAAATTGTTTTCTGTTTTACCACTTTTCACATTTACAATAGCAGGTGTTGGAAATCTAGTTTTAACAGGCGATTCATGCGCTCCTGTATCAGGCACATTACCTACACCCCAAGGTTCATTTGAAGAATCTGCATCATCTAATAATGTAACACTATCTCCATCAATCCATTTTGTAGCACTAAATCTTACATCTCCATTTACTATCTCTACTTTATAATCTAAATTTGCATCACTAAATGCTTTGTTAATAAGCGAATTTACTTTACCCCAGCTAACATCAGAAGAATCAGTCGTAAATGAAATTTCTGCTGTTGCGACCCCTAATCCATTTTGTATTCTAAAAGCATAAGTAGCACCTGTTGCTAATCCTGTTGAATCTGTTGATGATACATTTACTCCTAGATTTTGATAGCCACCATGTTCAGGAAATTGAATCACTACACTTCCTGCTACTATACCTCTTGATGCTGTGCCTTCTGTTGAACCTCTTGGAACAACACCACTATCGCCTAACAACATACCTTTAAATCTTCCATTTGCATCTGTTCTAATATTTACACCTGCATCGTCTTCTGTACTTTTATTATGTAAATGGCTTCCTGCATACATATATATATCTTTTGTTCCACTATCAGATACTATAACTTGTGCATCATACCCTAAAACACTTCTTTCAACAGTTATTTGTGTAGCACTATCAACAGAAACTACCCTTGCAACATCATCTGTACTTAAATCAAAAAATATGTAATCTCCCACTCTAAACTTTTCTGATAAATTATCTAATGTTAAAGCAGTTGCACTTGCATCATGGTTACCAGTAACATTTGCAGTAGTATCTCCACCTCTTGCAGATGTTGCTGTTAATGCTGTTGATACTTTATCTGATGCCAATGCTAATGCAGATATTGCACCTCTACCTGCTGATGTTTCATCACTATAATTGATTAACCTTAATTGATTAGAATAAATCATTTCCCCTGCACCGATAAGAAATGTCATATATGATGTTTCATCTATCCCTGTTGCAGTATCAGGAGCATCTGCTCCCCAAGCAGCAGTTGTAAATTGCACTTCTGCACCTGTTGTTCCACTATTGTAAATACAAAATGCAGATGGTGCTGCTGATGAGTTGCCTGTTTTTGTAGCAGGTGAGAATGAGTGCATTGTATAAAATTCAGTAGTATCATCTCCCTCATCTAATGTGTATTTAGTTATTTTTTCTTCTATGTATTGTTTTGTGTTAGTAAAGGAGTTAGTTGTTCCATTTGCCTCTACTGTTAATGTTGATTTGACATTCGCCATTTTTTTTCTCCTATACTAAATGATATTTTACTTTAATGTTTAATGAATAATCAGAATTAACTGAATCTGACCTAAAAAATGCTAATATAACTTTACCTGATGATACACTATTGCTATCTACTGTCCATGTGCTTAAATATGCTTGTTCATTACCTGCATTTGTTACATCATCATTATGTGCTAATAATGCACCATTAGATAATGCAGAAGTTGAACCACTTGTAAAATCATAAGAGTATAAGTGCATACGAGTCGTGTCACCTGTTGCATTGTCTGCACCCTCTATTGAATATACTGCATCTATATAAATGTTATCAGCAACATACCACATCATAGGAACTAATTGTGAAGCATATTGTGTATCTGTATCTGCTGTTGTAAATGTTGTCGCAGGGTCTGTACCTGTTCCAAAATCTAAATGATTTGTAGCACTAGAACCACCACTTGCAGACATAAAAGGAATACTATGATGAGTATTAAGAGATGTGTGTGAAAAATCTGCATAATTAGCTCCAAAATAAGCATATTGAGTAAGCACATTAAATTGTCCTACTCCTGCTTTAACTACACTATTGGTAGTATCTACTGCTAATAATCCTGTTCCACCTTTTGTTCTTACACTAAATGTTGATGCTGTATCATCGTTGCTTGGCATAACTTGAACAACATCATCTGATAATCTTAAAGCAGAATTAGTACCCTTTCCATCAGTAACTCTTTCCACTCCTGTATCTATACCATTAGAATCATCATCTACCCTTAAAATAGATTTATATGCACTTGCTATACTTTTTCCTGTTAAACCTGCCATGTTACTCCTTATTGCCCATTATATATTCCTTTTGGCAATGCTGTTGCTTTAATTACAAATGGGTGGTCGGCAATCGAATGCGATGCCCTTATTCCATATTGTAAATATGCTGTTTTTGTTACTCCTGCTGTACTAAATCCAATATAAAATGTGTTAGAAGAACCTATTGCTGCTAATTCTGATGCTTCTAAAACCCATTTTATTACATGAACACCATCATCTACTTCATCATCACTAAAAAAAACACCCGTATTGTCATATTCAAATTTTACACCAATAGAATTGTATGTACTATTATCACTTAATCCAACTTTTATTCTCGTATCGGTACTCCCTACATTTATAAGAAAAGTTGCCTCTATTTCTACTGATTCAGATGGAGGTGTTTGAAATGATATTTTATGTGTGCTATCTTCTACTGTTAAAGAGTTTTGTATTTCAAAAGTGCTTAAATTAGTTAAATCACCCTCTAATCTTGTATAGCCAATAATCTGACCTGCATATATAGTAGATGATGAAATGCTACCTGTAACATCTAAATCACCAACTACTTTCATTTTGTCCTTTGATAATTGTAATGGTGAATTAGTCCCATCTGCATCTCTTACAAGTTTTAGATTTTCATCTATTGCATCTGCTATATGTAATATTTTAGCCATCAACCCTTAAACCTTTAATGAAACCTCTTACAGCTCCACCAACTACATTATCAAATAGATCAATAAACCAAGGTTCAATAGTGCTATTCCAAAACTTTCTGGTAACACTCCACTTACTCATACCTAGTGTTATTGCTTTTCCTAATCCATAAAACATTGTTTCTACTATTTCGCAAATATAATCGTTAGGCACTTTTTTTAATACCCATAAAACTATAGCTGCTGTACCACCACCTGCTAATAATCCTGTATTGTTACTTACTAATCCTAAAACTGAATCAAACATAAATTACTCCTTTATTAGTTTCTCTAGTTTGTTTACTTTTTTTTCAAGCTTATCAATGCGAATATCTGCATCGTTTGGCTCATCCATATATTTAATGATTCTTTCCATCTTATCTAGTTTAAATTGCTTTGCAACTAATTTAGCCACTTTAGGTAAGACTGCTTTGATAACCATTGCAGGAATCATTTGTTTTCCTTCCATTTAGACAAATCCAACATAGGTAAAGGTTTCTCAATGATATGTGTTTTTAATTGGTCGTTTTGTATTGCTACTTTATTGCCACCCTTAACATAAGGTTTGCCATCTACCGTTCCAACTTCATAGACGAAAAATATCGTCTTCCACATACCTACACGAACCACTCTAGCTGGTCTTCCGTCTAGTATAATTACATCATCTGTGTTTAAATCGTTTCCTAAGAATACTTTTATACCTTCGACTGACGATTCAATCGTTGATTTAAATATTAAGAATAAGAGTCCTGATATGAAAAGCCAAAGGTAGTTTCCTAATAATCCCTCTAGCTGTTTCTGGAGTTGTTCCTCCATCATATACTCCTAATCTCTACAAAACCAAAATTTCCCCTTTGTAAGCATACAAATGAGATTTAATAATGCTATTGTTAAACCAACTGTCAAGCCTGCTATTCTTAGCCAAATTTCTATATCTAATAATGATACACCCACTCCTCCAAAAGAAGATATTAAACCTGTAGAGGGGTTACCTATAACTGTTTTTAATGTGTCTATCATACAATTATCCTAAATACTGTCTCGCCTTGTTTTAATTTCTCTGCCGACTTAGCATTGTAACTAGCAAGACTATTGTCTATGTTATAACCCTCGCTGATAGTATTCTGTAGGTCTATCTTAATTCCGTCTCTGTTGCCATTATTGTAAAAAATATAACAATTCTGTGAAGCTCTACCTGATAAGTTTAATGCTCTTTCTGAATAATCATTAGCTCCCACTAACGATGAACTTCTACTAAAATTGTCTCCGACTCTTGCAGAATGAATATGTCCAAATATAACATAATCTATTCCAACACCTCTCATCTTGTATCTGCCTACTATTTGATTGATAGATGTCTCTATTCCGCTTTTAATTGAGCCATTACCGTGCATACATAATAAATTTTGACCTGCTACCTCTACTACCATCTCAAGAGGGTCGCCCTCAATAAATTTTACAGCCGAGTCGTTGAATAAATACTCCAAAGTTTTAAATATGGTATAATCATAATTGTCTGTTGCAATTAGATCACCCCACCCCCAATCCTTCTTAACTCGGCTCTCATTACCAGAAACACTCAACACCGTAACATTAAAGTGTTTGTTTAAATGAAGGATTCCCTGTTGGAGTATATCTACTGCTAAAAATGTAGCCTTAGACCGATTGGTCGCCATTGCCAAGAGTTCATCTAACCTTCTATCTGAATTGAGGAGGTCTCCTGTAAGAGCTACTACTATATTTTTGACACCTGCAGTAGAAAAATACTTAATCGCCTTTTCAATAAAATCTCTTATCCTTTGAGATGCTACAGTAAAGTCATACCTATTGTGTTCCATTTCAACTAATTCATTAAAATGAACATCACTAAATTGTATAACTCCTACTGCCTTACTGCTAGAGCGATGTTTAATAGTTAAATCACTTAAATTATGTTTTTCAAAAATCTTTTTTAATTCTTCTGCATACTTAGAAACTGCATTTTCGACTCTAACATGTTCACGAAATGCTTTTCTTTCTATGCGATTAAGGTCTTGAGCAGATTGTTTTTGCTTGGCTAACTTTACATTTTCAGTAAGTAACTCAAGCTCATTCTCGTCTGCAATGGGAGAAATAGTCTTTATACCACAAAGCTTACATTTCCACCTTTGGCGACCCTTCTGATTAAAACCTTTTTTAATCATTCCTACATTATAGCAGGAAGGACAAACTATCTTATCTCTATTCATATTTGTGTTGTAATTTAAGTTACAACGGATAGATTATGCAAATCAGAGGGAACGGATAATATTACTTAATTCTCTGGCTCGGTTTGGTGTTTGCCTTGCCCATCGAGAGTCTAACATTTCATCTGCGGCTCGCTCCCAATCCTGATTTTGCATATGCTTTAAGGTAAGTTTGAATCGTTTTACATTAGACAACCCCATTTGGTATGCCATCTCAATGATCACACCTTGAACTTCGTGGGGAACTTCATCTAACCAATCAAACTGATTCCTTACTCTTTCAATTAACTTTTCTAACTTTCTTAGTAAAATTTCTTCTGCTAAATCTTCATCTAAATCTAAATCTTTAATAGCAAAGCCATAACCTATAGTGTCATATCCCTCAGTACACTTATAGACTCTACTCCTAAATCCTTCGTGATGTTTAATTCTATTAAGCAAATCTTTCACTTCTTTTTACCCCAATCAATCTTGTCGTAATTATCTTTGTACTCTTTATCATTTTGATAATTAAATCTAGGGAAGTCGCCTTTACCATTCTTGCTAATGCCTAAGTCGTTACCACTAAACTTTTGAACTCCACCCTCTCTAACTTTTTTACTTAAATCTTTCATTTCTTTTTTGCCTTGGGTTTCTTTTTTGCTTTAGGCTTAGGGGTTGATTTAGGTTTTGATTCATAGATACTGCTAGGGTCGTGTCTGTCTTTAATTTTAACATATCCATTTGCCTTTAATTCGGCAACTTGCTTAATAACATCTCTATCGTTATCATCTTCTGAAATTCTTTTAATTCTTTTATCTTGTTTATACCAATATTGAGCCATTTTACTTTCCTTTATATTATAATGGGGGTAGCGAACCACCCCCATATAACTTTAAAACAATTAACTATTACGAAGCATTAGTTAATTTATATCCTTTTTTATTGTTTGCACTATCAACCAACTTAGCACCATATATCATATCGGCAACCACTTTAGTTCCAAGAGCATCAATAGAGTATTCTGACTGCACTCTTACATCTTGTTGAACTGCACATACAGCAGCAGATTTATGAAAAATTGCTCCTGATATTGCTGTCCCTGCTGTTGCAACTGTATTAGACATATAAACATTAATGCCGAACAACTTACCTATGAAACCTTTTGTAGCTCCTTCAACAAGAACTGTGCCACTACCACTTGCATCTGCTCTCCAAAAATTCTTAGAGATACCTCCACTCGGATCCATAATGTCTGCTGCTAATGTTGGGTTTACAACAAAAGAACAATCACCATCCATGTAAGGAACATCATTTTCGCCTAAGTTAGCTAATGCAGCTTGAAACTCTGCAGCAGTCATAGCATCATCAGCAGCTAAAGTAGCTCCCTCATTAACACCGTCAAGCTCTGCCCATATATCAGCATCTACAGCTCTAGCTAAAGCTTCCCCAAACATTTGGCTATATTTTGCAACTAAATCAGCATTTGATTGTATCATAAGTATATCTTCAAATAACATTGCATTGTATTTATGTTTATTTATCGCTAATTGAGTTACTGTTGTTGCAGTAGCATCATAAGTAACTAATGAATCAGCAGCTTTATTTGATGAAGCAACTAGATCAATTTGTGGTATATTTACAATATCACCAGAACCTTTAACCATTGATGAGAAATCCTCAACTAAATTTTTAAAGATTGTTCCTCTTTCAAAGTATCTGTAGATACCATCTGACCATAATTCAGGTACAAAATCATCGGCTGTTGAAGTTGTGTGAGCAGCACCTAAAATACTGTCGCCTGTATCTGCACATGGAGAGTTTGCCCATGCACCATGCAAAGCATAATTTGTATATTTTTCGAAATTCATTCGATTTACCTCATTATTTTATCCTCTATCAACTGCTTTCGCCTTCAAGTAGGATTTAATTTTTATTTCTAGCAGAAGCTACAATGTTATCCCAATTAGCTCGTCTTTCTCGTTCATCCATTTTAGTCCAATCTTCATTGACCTGTTTGTGATTTGATCTTGGATTCCCAACGACCTCTGGGGCATTCGCCTTGCTAGAGTTAATTTTACTTGTAACATATTCAAGAGTGTCTAGTGGTAAACCCATTAGAGCTTCTCTATCATCTTCAGGATGCTGTTCAATTAATGATGCTCTTTTAGCTTCTTCATACTTAGACCATTTCTCAGAATTAGCAGCTAAAGATTCATTTTCAGAAGCGACTTTTTCATACAAAGTCTTAAAATCTTCTTTTTCTTTTAACTTATCTTCTTCTGCTTTTGCAAGTTGTGATTCTAATTTTGCTAAACGAGCTTCAGCTTCCTGCGACCTTTTTCTATACTTTTTGCTTTCTGCAATTAATGCACTATTGTCAGTCGAATCGTTAGTGCTTGTCTGTGTAGTTTCCTCACTAACTGTTTCGGTTGCTACTTGTGTTTCTTCGGACATACTGTCCTCCTATATTTTGTGTTAAAATGTAGGTAAAATGCAATATCTTGCATAATACCATAACTATAACTTAAATTAATATACTTGTATTTTGCAAGTATTTGATGACAAAGCAAATTGAATATAAGAAAAAATGGTTTGATTTTATGGGATATTCACCTCATAATGGTCAAACAAAGTTGCATTATCCAACTAAGGAGACTGCAAGGTTTTTTGTTATGGTTTGTGGTCGTAGATTTGGGAAGACAACAGCTTCTGCTATGGAAGCTACATATATTGCTTCTCAACCCAATAAAAGAATATGGATGGTTGGTTTATCCTACGAAAAAGCTGATTTAATGTTTAGAGAAGTTTGGCAAAAGATGGTAGTAGGTAGAGCCAATGATATAATAAGAGCATCTGAAAAAGATAGATATATTAAGTTTAAGTGGGGAACTGTAGTTGAAGCTAAATCTGCAGATAATCCTGATTCTTTAGTTGGTGAAGGGCTTGACTTGCTTATCATAGATGAGTGTGCCAAGGTAAAAAGGCGAATATGGGATATGTATTTATCGCCTACTTTATCAGACAGAAAAGGTAAATGTATATTTATTACTACCCCAGAGGGTTTTAATTGGATTTACGACCTGTTTTTACTAGGTAAGACTGATGATTTATGGGAATCGCATCAAGCTCCTTCGTGGGAGAATAACTTTGCTTTTCCTGATGGACAGAATGACCCTTTTCTTCTTGAAAGAAAAAGGAATATGTCAAAGGAGTTGTATGAACAAGAGTATGGTAGTCAGTTTACATCATTTGAGGGTAGAGTATATCCGTTTGACAGAACTCTCGATATGGGGAACTTTTCATATAACCCAAGTCTGCCCACTTTTTGTTCCATTGACTTTGGCTATAGGCAGCCTGCTGTTGGATGGTTTCAAATTTATAGAATTGAAGGTGTTTGGCATATAAATATGATAGATGAGATATTGCACGAACACAATATTAAGACAGATGAGCTAGTTACAAAGATTAAAGCTAAACCATACAATGTTAGGGCATATTATGGCGACCCTGCAGGGCATCAAGCTCAAGGGCAGTCAGGGTTAGGAGATATAGAAATTTTTAGAAGACATGGCATACAAGTGCATAGTGTTAGAGATAAAACATCAAGAAGTATAGCTTCAGGGATTAGTCATGTCAGAGGGTTTATTGAAAATGCACAAGGAGAAAGATTTTTTCATTTAGATAAGAAATGTACAAATATGGCGATAGATTTGGAAAATTATCGTTATCCTGAAGCAAAAGAAGGCAAAGATTTAAAGCCAGAGCCTATAAAAGATGGTAAACACGATCACGGTACTGATATGCTTAGGTATTTCTTTGTAAATCAATTTCCAATTAAAAATAGAGACATAAGGATGGTAAAAAGATGACAGTAGAACAAATTATACAAGAATCCATTAAAGAATCAAAACTGCAAATAGAAAAAGCTAGAAGGCTAGAGACTAGAAAGCTTCTTGATTATTACACAGGAACAGAGACAGACAAGTATATAGAGGAGTATTTTTCTGCTGATGCTTTTAGGGAAATACCTTTATACAATGCAAACTTTACTCGAAGATTTGTAAATAAAATGTCAAGAATTTACACAGTAGGTGCTTCTAGGAATATGGGTGAACAATATGCTTATTTAAGTCGTAAAAAAGATGCAAGGATGAAGCATGTAGAAAGAATGACACGATTATGTGGAACAGTTGCGACACAGGTCGTTTATAGAGACGACTTGACTACTCCTTGCTTTGATTATCGTCCTGTTTATTATTTTTCAGCACATTTTGATGACAATAACCCTTTTGTTCCTTCTGCGATAACATATCCTATTCTTTCAGGGGTAGATGACCCATCAGTAACAGAAAAATTACAATATGCTTATTGGGATTCAGAAATATACATACACTACAATGAAGATGGAATGATTATTAATGAATATGAACATGGATATGGAGTTATTCCATTTTTATTCACTCACAAAGAAGAATTAATAGACTCTTTCTTTGTAGAAGGTGCTACAGATGTGATGAGTTGCAATGAACAAGTTAATATTACAATGACTGAATTGCAGTTAGGTTTAAGATTCCAAATGTTTGGGCAACCATTCATAACAGGATTAAATGGCGATAAAGCTTTGGAAAGAGCAGGTTCTGATACTATATTAGACCTACCTGAAGGTGCTAATTTTGGCATAGTATCTCCGTCAGGAAACATAGAAAGTGTAATAGAGAATGTTAAGTTCCAAATAGACTTAGTAGCTCAAAACAATCACTTGTATGTTCAATTTGCACAAGATGGAGGAGAAACACCATCAGGTATTGCATTGAAAATCAAAGATTTAGAAAGATTTGAAGATTATCAAGACGATTTAGAGCTTTGGAATATGTATGAGCATGACTTATACGAAGTAGAGAAGGCAATAGCAGGATATAACGGTATTACTTTACCTGAAGAACTAAATGTTGATTTTAATGAGCCAGAGTATCCAAAAACAGTAAGAGATCAAATAGACTTAGATAATCATAGGCTAGCCAATAACTTAGTAACACAAGGTAAGTTACTTGCAGAATACAATAAAGACTTAACTATAGAGGAAGCAGATGCCATCATCCAAGAAAACAAGCAGAAAAACGAAAAACTCTCGCTCTTTGATAGAGTTCGCCAAGAAACTCAAAGACCTGAATAAGTTTGACATAGATTTTGAAGGCAATATAGAAAGTATCATAGCCAATCCAAGAGAATGGGCAGAGCTGTATGCTGAAAAGACAATAGTAGAAAATATACCTCGCTATATGAATGCTAAAGAGCTAGGAAAGGAGTTTGCAGATGAAATTAGAAATAAAAAGTAATTTTAGTTTTGCAAATCTTAAAAAAAAGTATAAAGAAATTCAAAAAGAATTTATAACTGAATCAATAAATAAAGAAGCAGATAAAATGAAGAAAAGGGTTGCTACAGGAACTACTGTAGCAGGTGATGCTATGGAGCCAATAAAAGATTCAACTCTGCTAACACGAGCTTTAATGAGACAAAATATAATGACTCCCCCTTTAAATGCTTCTGGCAAGCTTAGAAACAGCATTAAAGCTACGAAAACAGGTGTAAGATTTAAAGAGTATGGGATTTATCACAATAAAGAATACACAGTTAAAAATAATCCAATAATCCCTCCTAAAGACAAACGAGGGCAAAAAAGTTTAAAAAGAAAAGTGTTTTTCTTTGAAGGTAAAAAAGTTCCTGCTAGAAAATGGCTGCACGATACTGATAGCTACAGGTCTGATGATAAAACTTTAGAAAAATATTACAAAAAAATAAAAAAGGCACTTAAAAAATAAAATGGCGAGGGAATATGAAAATATTGAAGAAGCTACGGCAAATCTTACAGAAGAAGACGAAAGACTCCTCTTATGGTCAGCAATCGGAGCAGCAGCAGCAGTTGATATATTTACTGCAAGAATTGAATCAGAGATTCTTAGACTTAGACAGGCAAATGTTGGAGATGCAGAAATCGCCAGAATACTTAGAGATGACCTTGCAAGCAGAGGAAGAATATTTGGCGAATATGCAAATAATCTTCGCAGAGGAGTTGTATCAGGAGTTATGCAAGGTGCTAGGATCGGACAAGATACCGTTTATGGCAATCGCCTAAGTTTTAGGTGGGTAAGTGTAGGTTCTAACAAGATATGTGCAGATTGTCAAGATAGGATCGGCAGAATTGAAACTTGGGAGGCATGGGAGTCAATCGGACTACCTGCTACAGGATTTAGTATATGTAAAGAGTTCTGCTATTGCCAATTAATCCCTGAAGATGTAGAAATAGATGATAGGGTAGTTATTTAGTCTTTTTTAGGTTTTCTTACTTGTTTATGCGAATGTCCAATAACTTCACTAATATCGAACTTATTTAACGATTTTCCAGCTTTATACATAAAAATTATAAGAACTATGAATAGAATACGAGCTAAAATGCCCATATTTAGTCGTTTTTAGGGGTTTCTACAGGTTTTCCGTACTTTTCCTTAAGTAATGTTCCAAATTGCTCTCTATCGCCTTTAAAGTCAATATAAGCATTTATCAATCCCATTAAAGATTGAATGTGTTGGTGTTGTGTGTTTACAATTTTAGTTAATTGTTTAGTTGTTAGCTTTTGCATCTGTTTCCTTTTTGATTATTTCTTCTTCCCAAGCTTTTCTTTGTCCTTTTGTAGGTCGTCTAGCACTTAATGGTTCTACACCTGCAGCTTTAGCTCTTTTTTGCCATTGATACCATTCTTTTCGTTTTTGGCTATACTTTTCTTTCTTTATGGCATCATCAATTTGTTTTTTCTCTCGCACTTGTCGTTTAACAGGTGGTTCAATGTCTCTATCAGGTAATGTTTCCACAATAGGTATATCTTCCATCACTTCCATAACCTCTGCATCTTCTACATCATCTATATCTACTTGCTTTAAATACTTTTCAAAAGGCGAATCAACTGTAACATTAATATTCTTAACCAATTTACCACTATGCTCTAATACTAATCTACCTGCTTGGACATTACCAGACTTAGCTTCTCTTATCATAGCAGTCAATACTGCAGGCAATTCACCTCCAAAGAGTACCATATACCTATCATATATAGCATCCATGAAGTTAGGGTCAGTTCTCCATTTACATATAGTTCGTTCAGTTATCCCAATCTCATCTGCTAACTCCTTAACCGTTAAGTTAGGGTTAGTAGCAAAGTGTTCAACTGCAACCTTTTTTATTTGATCATATTTTTGTAGTTTTGACATATATTTAATATACAACACTTTTGTAGTTATTTAAAAATCTTTCCCAAAATGCTACTTTTAGGAGTTAATACCCCTATTTTATGAGGAATGCTAACCCCCCTACCTGCCATGTGAGCCATACCCCCTCCCCCCTTTGATGTAGTTCATACCCTCATGAAGTGGTACATGATAGCCGTAATAATTAATCTTTTATAGTATTAAAATAATTAAAATACAAGTTGTTTAATGGTTTATTGTATTGTATAGAGTGTAATTGTATTGGCTCGGCTTTTTGGCTTGGCTTGATTTGATGAAATTTAAAGAACGGCTAAAAATAATGGCCTACATTAAAAAAACTAAATAAAAAAGTATTAAAAAAAATAAATAACTTGCTTTAATTCAAATCAATTCTAAGCCCCAAAATATAGCTTTAAAGCTATTATGTATATATATTGTTAGTGTACTATTAGAAATTAAAGATATTACGGCTCAAATATCAAATTCGCATTCTCACGAACAGCAAAGAAAAATATGCTTGACTTTAATTAATTTCTATTGTATAGAATAAAAATATCAATTTAAATATCATATTAAAAATATTTTAATTAATTGAAAAGATTTGTTTGCATATTAAAAAATATGTATTAAATTAATATTAATTAAATAAAGGATTTAAATATGAAAATATCAATTAACAATTATGAAACTTCAAGTATAGATTTACATACAATACCAGAAGATACAGAAGACATTGCACTTTATATAGTTGAAGTATTAGGTTATTCAGAGAGCAATATTGATTGGTTTGTATATAAAACTATTATTAATCATTAGGCTATCTGATGAGGATTTTATATCCGAAACGGCTATTTTTTAGCCGTCGTAGTCAAAAATAAACGAAAGGTAATAACAATGTACAAAGAAAATGAAATAAAAGAATATGCACAAGAACAAATAAAAGAAAGTTTAAAATATGATAATGATTATTTAAATAATGATATAAGTGAAATACATCATGATTTATTTAATACTGATTATTATTTAATATATTATTCAGAGTGTAATAAATGGTTAGGCTCTCATGTTTTTGAGTGTATAGGTATTATAAAAGAATATGAACAAGATAATTTTGGCGAAGTTGCAACCGACTTGTCAAGCTCAGAAAGTGTTGTTAATATGTATGTTTATATTGTAGGCGAACATATTTTACAAGATGTTATTAATGATATAAAAGAAAAAGTATAAAATGATTGCATTGCTAACAATTCTAAACATAATTAGTATTAGTTACTTATTACTAAATATAGAAAATGAGCCTCTAAAAATAGCTTTTAAAAAGCTTTTATTAATAGGTTGTAACATCATATTAATAATTATAATTAACATATAAAGAAAGGTATTAAAAATGTATCAAAGTGAATTTAAATATATAGATGATTTGTCAATAGAAATTATATATCATAATAATCATATAATAATAAAAGATGAAAATTATAATAAACTTACTTTTATTGATTATACAATAAAACAAGCTATAAATGAATTTAAAAAAACATATAACATATAAAAAAAGGGTAAAAAATGAATATTAATGAAAATATTTTGAATTGGTATAATACTTGTAATTTAAAATTTGAACAGAAAATTATAATATTATACTTACAATTAGAAAATAATAATAAAAATAGTAAAGTTTATAAAGATACTAAAGAATTTTTAAAACTAATTCAAAAATAAATAAGAAGGGATCACAATGAATATAATTAATAATAATAACTTATTATTTTACATTGATAATAATAAAAATAACACAACTAAATATATAATATATGATAAAAATAAAGATTGTTACTATACCTGTAAAATTGGTATTCAAAAAGGCAATATGATATTGAAATTTGTTTTATATGCCTGTTATAAAATTAGTAACAATTTAACAAAGTGTAATTTTAATCAATTTGATAATATTATAAATAAAGATAATAAAATGAATTTAGCTATTAATTATAATAGATTATATTATAAATAGCACAAAATAAATTGCATATAGGAAAAATAATACTTGCTTTGAATTATAAAAAAGCATTATAATAATAATAAGAATTTTAATTATAAATAGGAGATAAAATGAAACACGATGTTAAAATAAGAAAGCCACTTAAAAAGCCAATAACTAAAGTATTGAAAGATAATATTTTAGATGGTTGGGAATATAATATTATTCAAGTATCTATGGAACATAATGTGGAAATGCATACAGATTTAGTTAAGGATGGTATATCCAATGAAGATTATGAAGACGCTAAATTTTCATTGGATGTATTAATAGGGCTTTGCCTTGCTCAAGAAAAATTAAATAATATATATGGGCATTGGAATAATTCTCTATTTCCATCCCTCCGAAATAATATTAGAGATTGGAAAATTCAAATTGAAGAATTAAAAAATAAAGATGAGGAGTTATAAATAATGGATTGGTTAGATACTTTAATAATGATTGACTATATTATAAATTGGATTTTTTTAATATCTTTAATGTGCCTTGTTTATAATATTATAGAATACTTGAATTATAAATAGATTTTTGAAATTGTCTATGTTCCGAAGTCATGACTAATGCTACTAACATAATCGGAGTAGTCATAGGCAAAACTGGTAAAAT
>VTLG01005984.1_pt1 | contig 28730 bp, 44 predicted proteins | sample 4694571 | NCBI WGS metagenome assembly VTLG01 (sample SAMN12604809, study PRJNA352737) | marine metagenome | biome: ENVO:00000447; feature: ENVO:00000209|ENVO:00000569|ENVO:01000036; material: ENVO:00002151; isolation source: viral sequences binned using virsorter ...
ATATCCCGGAAAGTGACTTGGGATGGGTGATTGACGAGCTATTTAGCAAAGCCAACAAGCTGTTATTTTTAAATGTTTCGACATTCCCGGCATTAAAGAAGTTTAGTGATGGGACAAACGTGCATATTTCAGTGTTTGATTATATGGCATGGCTTCAGTTTATAGAGCCTATCCAGAAACGATATCCGTATGTGACGGTTCATGCGTATTTCGATTACATCACCAAACATGGGATAGGGTTATCAGACGGGTACAAAATAGAGGGTAGAGATGCCAACGATAAAAATTCCGTACAGGCCAAGGCCGCTACAGCTTGAAGCACATAACCGTAAAGAACGATTCGCACTGCTAGTTTGCCATCGAAGGTTTGGCAAGACCGTTTTTGCCATTAATGAACTGATACGCTCAACCATAACGTGTCAGCAACCGAATCCACGTTTTGCCTATCTAGCCCCGTTATATCGGCAAGCGAAAGCGGTAGCGTGGGATATGTTAAAGCATTACACCCGACCGATACCGGGGATGCAGTATAACGAAGCGGAGTTACGGGCAGACTTCCCGAATGGCGCAAGAATCTCGTTACATGGTGGGGATAACCCAGACCATCTCCGGGGTTTAGGATTTGATGGCGTGGTACTCGATGAGTACGGGCAAATGTCGCAGCGTTTGTGGACAGAGATTATTCGCCCTGCATTAGCGGATAGAAAAGGCTATGGCATCTTTATCGGTACACCGAAAGGGTATAACTCCTTTTTCGACCTCTTTGAACACGCCAAAGATGATGACGACTGGTATGTCGCCATTCACCGGGCGAGTGATACAGGTTATGTCGCAGAAACCGAATTGAGTGCGGCACGCAAGCAAATGTCGGAGGAGACTTACAATCAGGAGTTCGAGTGTAGCTGGACGGCGGCAGTACAAGGGTCTTACTACGGGCGATTGTTAGAGGAAGCGCAGAAAGAACAACGAGTAGGTAAGGTCAACCACGACCCCGGCTTATTAGTGAATACCTGGTGGGATTTAGGTATGGGCGATGCGACATCGATTTGGTTTGCCCAGAAGAACGGCGCAGAGATACGCCTGATTGACTATTACGAGGCGACAGGTGAGCCGCTAAGTCATTATGTAAGCGTGTTAGAGGACAAGGCGAAGGCAGGCGAATGGAAGTACGATTCGCACGTTTTACCGCACGATGTGAGGCAGCGTTCACTAGACACCGGGCGTACACGGGTCGAGGCATTAGAGAGTTTAGGGGTAACGGTAGACATTGTGGCACAGCACAAAGTCGAAGATGGCATTGAATCTGTCAGGCGTAACTTAAAGAACTGTTGGTTTGACGAGTTACGGTGTAAACGCGGATTAGATGCGTTACGCCAATACCGGGCGCAATATGATGAAGTGAGACGGACGTTTCGATTGAAACCCGTACACGACTGGGCATCTCATGCGGCAGATGCTTTCCGATACGGTTGTATGCACGTTCCGATGAAGTACGAGTGGCAACCTTTAGATTACGAGAACACAGGTATCGTTTAAATGGCAAAAGCAAAACCAATCAGTGACGAACAGATCGCATCGATTTGTCGTAGCGAAATAGATTCAGCGTCAGGTAAAGCAGCGGGTGAGATATCCCATGAGCGTGCGGTCGCGTTGGATTATTATCATGGTGAGCCATACGGCGATGAAGCGGAAGGCCGCAGTCAGGTCGTTACTCGCGAAGTCATGGAAACGGTAGAATGGATACTGCCGTCATTAGCACGCATATTTACCGATAGCGATAACATGGTGACGTTTGACCCGGTGAATGAGACGGATATTGAACAGGCCAAGTTAGAAACTGAGACTTGCAACTATGTATTCTGGAAACAGAACCGAGGATTCTATAACACCTATACGTTTTTAAAAGATGCGTTACTGAGTAAAACGGGCATTTTAAAAATCTATTGGGATGATTCCGAGGAAGAAACTAAAGAAGAATACGAAGGGCTAGATGAAGTGCAATTAGGGGCGTTATTAGCTGACCCGTTTGTAGAACGAGAAGTATTGAAAGCCGAGCAAGATGAGCTAGGGCTTATAAACGTCACGTTAAAGGTAAAGGAAAAGTCCGGGCAGATTAAGATTGAACCTGTACCGCCTGAAGAATTTGGGATAGCACGCTATGCCAGAACCCCTTACGTTGAAGATACCAATTTTTGTTACCATCGCACGCTAAAGACGTTTACTGAACTGGTGCAGATGGGCTATGACATTGAGTTGATACGCTCATTACCTTATGACGAAGCTGCCCAGACTGAAGAAGAACTGGCACGACGGAACAAAACGGACGAAGAAGAACCGTTTGACTATGTATCGCAAGAGTCGATGCGTAATTACTGGATTACCGAGTGTTATATTCGGTGTGACCGGGACGGTGATGACATTGCTGAACTGTTACGGGTGACACTAGCAGGCGGTCATTATACGGCAGGCAGTAGTCGTTTACTGGGTATCGAAGAAGTAGACCATATGCCGTTTGCAACTGTCAGTCCGATACTGATGCCCCATAAGTTTTTTGGTATGAGCTTGGCTGATATCACAATGGACTTACAACGGATTAAGTCGGTGTTACTAAGACAGATGCTTGATAACACCTATCTAGCGAATAACAGCCGTACCGCTGTTAATGATTCGCACGTTAATATGGATGACCTGTTAACTTCGCGACCCGGTGGAGTAGTCAGATATAAGGGTGAAGGTGCAGCAAGCCAATACATTACCCCGATTCCGCATAATGCGTTACCCGCAGAAGCCTATTCGATGGTTAGTTATCTGGACGATGTACGCAAACAACGGACAGGGGTAGGGGATGAAGTCGCAGGGCTTGATAAAAATTCACTAGCGAATGTCAATACAGGGGTCGCAGCACTGGCGTTTGACGCGGCACGCATGAAGATTGAATTGATTGCACGCATTATGGGTGAAGTAGGGTTTAAAGATGCGTTTCGTTTGATTCACGAATTACTGATGAAACATCAAGACCGCGAACTCATGTTAAATGTTGCGGGGAATTTTCAAGCAATTAGACCGTCTGAGTGGCGTAAACGTCAGAATACGACGGTCAATGTAGGTACAGGCACAGTATCCAAAGAACGGCGCATGATTGCCTTAGAAACGGTTATGGCTAAACAACAGGAATTAGTCCAAGGCGGTGCAATGGGTACGATTGTGCAGCCACACCAGATTTACGAGTCATTGAGAGATATGACTAAAGAGATGGGGTTGTTACCACAGCAATACTTTACTGACCCCAGAACCGTACCGCCTCCACCTCCACAACCCGATACGCAAACGGATTTGGCGATGGCACACGCGAGAGCGTTAATGATGGACGCTGAGTCCAAAATACAAAAGAACCAAGTCGATATGGCTCGCGCCCAAGCGGATATGCAAATCAAGCTCAAAGAAACCGAGCTTAAACAGCAAGAGTTAATGTTAAAAGCGGATATTGAACGCATGAAAGCAGAACTCACCAGTATTCAGCGTGAAACGGATACCGATCAGAAAGTGGCGAGTCTGGAACTAGAGATGGATAAACAGGCCACCGCACAACGGTTAGAAGAATTGGAAATGCAATTAAAAGCAGTCGAGTCCGAGCGAGAGCAGGAAATCGATATTTATAAAAACCAGATGAACAACCTGACCAAGTTAGTAACAGAAGAAATGAAACACGATGGCGAAGCTGAGGAAGCAGGCGAATTAAAGACGTTGGTTAACCAGTTAATGACCGAGAACGAACAGCTTAAAAAGAATATAGAAGCGTTAGATGGCTCAGAAGGATAAAGAACGCGCTTTCAAGGCGCAACAAGTTTTAGATAACGAAGTATACCAAGAGTCGATTAACGCTATTCAGAATCAACTCATTGAGGCGTGGCAACATACGGCGGTCTCTCAGCAGGAAGAAAGAGAGAAAATCTATCAAATGCTGTTAGCAACGAGACAGATCGTATCGCACCTTGAAGATGTAATGACAACCGGAAAAATGGCAGAGATGCAGGAGTTAAATAATGGCTGAACAACAAACTTTGAGTATTGAGCAACGCATAGACCAGGCAATGTCTCCCCCGCCTCCAGAGGGCAAAGGGCAAGCACCTGTAGAAAATACACAACCTTCTTTATTAACGCCGGAGACGGCAGCACCCGTAGAGCAAGCGGAAGAAGTGGTAACAGAACCCGTTGCTGAAGAAGTACAAAGTGAACAGTCAGCAGAGGCAAGTGAACAACCGAATGAAGGCGTAAGCGAAGAAACAAGTGATGCGGAAGAAATCAGTTTAGAGACATTAGGGCAGTTAGCTGACAATATTGGTGTCGAAGTATCTGACCTCTATAAACTGTCGATTCCGTCAACAGATACCAATACAGGGGAACGAGTCGAAGTATCGCTTGGTGAGCTTAAGGATTCGTTTACCGCACGGGAGCGTTCATCGCGTGCAGAACAATCCGCTAAAGAACTGAAAGAGCAGTTAGAAGCGGATAAGATACGGCAAGACCAATTATTTCAGCAACAAGCAGAAACGCATGCCGCAGCATTGAATCAAGTCGATCAAATGTTAATGGCAGAGTTCAATAATGTCCCTTGGGATAATCTGAAAGCAACAGACCCTACCCAGTGGACAATTAAACGACAGGAATTTACTGAACGGCAAGCCGCTGTTCAGAATATGCGTCAACAAGCCGCCCAAGAGTATCAAAACCGGATGGCTCAAGCGCAACAAACACAACAGCAACAGATGCAGGAAATCGCTGTGCGAGAGCAAGAGAACCTGTTAAGAGCGTTGCCCCATTGGAGAGATAACGAGAAACGTCAATCTGAGCAAGGTAAGATGCGTGAATATCTCCTGACTGCCGGGTATAGCCCTGATGAAGTAGACCAAGCGTATGACCATCGCACAATTGTGTTAGCACACAAGGCGATGATGTATGACCAGATGTCACAGAAGGGTAAAACGGCGAAAAAACGGGTCGTAAAAATTGGTAATAAAAAAGTGCTCAAACCGGGAGCTAAACAGACCAAAGCACAGACCCAACAGGATGCAGAAGCACAGTTGAGAGCCAAATTAAAAAAATCAGGCGATCATCGAGATGCGGCTGCTTTGATATCACAACGATTAAATAGAGGATAGTAATATGGCAGTACCAGCTGGTTCATACCAAACTTATACGGCTATCGGTGAGCGAGAAGATTTATCAGATATTATTTATGACATCTCGCCTATGGATACGCCTTTTCTTTCAAATGCGGCACGCGAAAGCGCAACCGCAGTATTCCACGAATGGCAAACCGACTCTCTGGCAGCCGCTTCAGCGACGAACGCCCAGATTGAGGGTGACGATGCGACTACCAATACAGCAGACGTTACGTCACGCCTTGGTAACTACACGCAAATCAGCACAAAAGTTCCGAGGGTAACAGGCACATTGAGAGCCGTTGCGACAGCGGGTCGTGCAGATGAGTTGTCCTATCAGATTTCCAAAAGAGGACGCGAATTGAAGCGTGACATGGAAAGCACTTTGACTGGTAACCAAGCCGGGACTGCGGGGGGAGCGGGGACTGCCCGAAGCTCGGCTGGACTGGGCGCTTGGCTCAGCACGAACCAAGTGAAACAAGGTGCTGATGCGACTACGCCGCCGACTACTTCGGGTGCGCCTGCGGCTGCTCCGACAGCGGGTACAGCGGCTACATTTGTAGAGGCTAATCTACAAGCAGTAGTCAAAAGCTGTTGGGACAATGGTGGCGATCCGGGTGTCATCATGTGTGGCTCGTTTAATAAACAAGCGGCTTCCGGGTTTAGTGGTATCGGTACGCAGTATCGTGACGCACAACCGAATGGTGGACTCGCACCGGGTTCAGTGATTGGCGCAGCCGATATTTACATATCAGATTTCGGACAGCATCAGATTGTTGCTAACCGATTCCAGCCTGCCGCAACAGTGTTTGCGTTAGACATGGAATACTGGTGTGTAGCGTATCTACGCCCCATCCAGACTGACGACCTGTCGAAAACGGGTGATAGTGATCGAAGAATGATTCTTGCTGAATATACGCTTGGTGCTAAAAACGAAGCGGCTTCCGGTAAGATTTTTACAACGACCACTTCATAACTTATCTCCTACCGCCTCGCAAGGGGCAGTTTTATGGGCTTCCTTCGGGAAGCCCTATTTTTTAGAGGTGAACTATGTACGGTAAAAGTTACGGCAAAAAACAAATGAATCACGATTCAACAAACTTTTCAAAAAATGATAAGCAGCATATGAAAAATATTGGGAACTTCTCATCGAAAGGTTTAAAGCAAATGCCAAAGAATGCAACATTTGGCAAAGTCAGTAAGCGTCAATCGTGAGTAAGCGTTTAATTGATTATGATGCGGAGTCCCAAACCCAAACCTGGCACGACTATGATGAGGTAAACGACATCACAACGATTGCAGAGGTGCAAGATTGTGAACCGTCTTTAGATATGTCTAAAGCGTTACGCAACGCGGATGTAGGCGGTGCAAAAGGGTTGAATGAGTATTCCAAACAAGGCATCAAGAATAACTGGTGGCACGTTGCGTCCATTCCTAATTCTGTAATTATTAAATGGAAAAAGGAAAAGGGTGTCGATGTGTTTAATAAACACCAGTGGAAGGAAGTGCAGAAGTTACTTAATGACAGTGAGTATGCGTATCTGAGGACTGGCACAGGGCGTGTCTGAACTCTTAACGGACTGTCACCAAGCGTTAGAGCATGGTGATACCGAATTTGCAGGCGCATTGCTATTAGAACATTGTCATTCGTCCCCAAATGACCCCGAAGGTTGGGTCATGTTATGTCGATTCCTAATTGACGGCGGGAAAGCTCCCTTTGCGTATCCAATCGCAAAACAGGCCGCGTTAGCGCACCGTTCATGGAAAACGATGATGATGTTAGGGGCGACAGAAGCGTCGCTACAAATGGCTAAACAGGCGACTAAAACGCTTAAACGAGCGTTAGCCATGATGCCAAAAGATGAGTCACCAGAGAATCAAGCGATAGTGTACCGATTAATGGCAAATGCGTGTGTGCAGGGTTATCAGTTTAAGCAGGCTGAACATTATGCCCAGAAAAGTCTAGCGATAGAATCGCACCATCAGGCACATACCGCCTATGCGTTTTCAAAGTTACATCAACGCGAATGGCAAGAAGGGTGGCAACATTATGTGCATCAGTTAGGCCATGCAGAGTTTAGGAAAAAACACGATTATGGACTTCCTGAATGGCAAGGTGAACCCGATGCCAAGTTAATGGTTTACGGTGAACAAGGTTTGGGCGACCAGATAGCGTTTATGTCAGCGTGTCCAGTGACTCCTTTACAAATTAACTGCAATCCCAAGTTAGAAACGCTGTTTAAACGCACGTTCTCGCGTTCCGAAGTGTATGGAATGCAGTTTGAAAAAGAATTTACCCCGGAAGTTAAAGCAACGCATCAAACGTCAATGGCAACGATGATGCAATGGTCAGACATGAAACGCCGAGGGGCGTATTTACTAGTGTCTAACGAAAAAAAACTGATGTACCGGGGTTTGATAGATAGTCTTAGTGATAAACCAAAGATAGGTATCGCGTGGACAGGCGGTATGGTCGGCAGTGACGGCTGGCGTACCCGAAAGCTAGACCTTCAGCAACTTAGCCCCTTGTTACATCAGGATTATACGTTTGTCAGCTTGCAGTACAAAGACTTCAAAGATGATATTGAAAGTTTTAAGTGGGAGACAGGCATTAAGATACACGACTTCCCTTGGGGTTCGATGTCGTCTGATTATGAGGATACCGCTGCGTTAGTGGAAGCGTTAGATGCGATTGTGTGTGTACCGACAACGGCCTATCACTTGGCAGGCGCATTAAGTAAACCCGCCTATGTCCTAGTCCATGAGCAACCGCACTGGCATGAAGGGCTAGAAGGCGAGTGTCCTTGGTGGGAAAGCGTAGAGTTCTATCGGCGCAAAGAACTCGGCACAGAGAAAGCCATACAAGCAGTTATCACTAGACTAAAAGCCAAGTTCTATGCGTTACAGGGCGCAGCATGAAACCTTTAATCCGATGGGTAGAGGATAAATATTTGTGGGTGATTAGTAAGCTCATTGATTGGATGGGTTGGTGGTCAAATAACCTAGCAACGTGGCGATATCATCTGGTGTGTTATGAAGCAAGATATCAAGCGATTAGAAAGGGGAACGAATGAGAGTCTATATTGGGATCGATCCACGACAACCTGTAGCCTATAACGTCTTACAATGGTCAATTACAAGGCGTGCGAGTAAACCTGTAGCGATAATCCCGCTTGTGTTACCACAACTACCGATTACAAGGCGCGGTCTAACCGACTTCACCTATAGTCGTTATTTGTGTCCGGCATTATGTGGGTATCAAGGGGTAAGCGTGTTTATGGATGCCGATATGCTTGTGCTGAATGACATTAACCAGATTAGCGAGTGTGTAAACGGCGACCATGCAGTGTATGTCCGTAAGAGTGAACACCGATTCGAGTGGCCGAGCTTGATGGTTTTTAACAACAGCCAATGCCAGAAACTCACTAAAGAATACATTAATGATGAAAGCACGAACCCACAAAGTTTTGAATGGGCAGATTCAGTAGGCGAATTACCAACTGAATGGAATTTCACAGTGGGATACGACGCAGTGACCCCCCGTTCCCCTTGTCTTGTACATTACACTGCGGGTATCCCACATCACCCAGAGACAAGACAGTGTGACTACGCTACCGAATGGTGGAACGAATACGAATCAATGATAGGAAATTGTTCATGGCTAGAATTGATGGGCGATTCCGTTCACGCAGAAATGGTGATTAACGATATTCAAGAGCGAAAAAATAAATGGCAATCACGAACTATAGCGAATTAAAAACTGCCGTAGCGAATTGGACAGCGCGAAGCGACTTAGGCACATATGTCGATGAGTTCATCGATTTAGCCGAGACGTTTCTAAAGCGTATTCCCGTACCCGCAGAATCTCCAGAGATAGGTGGCGTGCGAGGTAATATAACCAGAGCAACGGGTACGTTAACAGCAGGCACAGCAACGCTTTCATTACCGTCCGACTTCCTCGAAATCTACCGTATGACCTTAACAGGCAGCACGTTTGTCACGTTACGCTATGTGACACCTAACCAGATAGCGATTAACCATCGAACAGGGTCAGGATTACCGTCTTATTTTACGATATCCGATGTCATAGAATTTGATGTTGCCCCTGATTCTAACTATGCCTATGAACTGAGTTATTATCCCGGCGTTACAGCATTGAGCGATTCCAACACGACGAACTGGATACTGACTAATTACCCGGATACTTATTTGGCAGCTACTTTGTTTCATGCGTTTCGATTTTTACAAGACCCAGAAAGTGCAGCGTCATGGTTAGGTCAATATAAACAAGGAAGCTGGTCGGCCAGTGAAACGTACCGATTGCCTAGAGTGTCTCAAGGTAGCGTAGGCATTAAAACGGATAGCGCGAACCCATGACGATACAAACCATTAATTTCGGTAATTTTGAGCCAGACTTACCTGATTTATTTATTCCCGGTACATCGATTGCTAAGAATTGCGTACCGCATCAAAACTCTTATTTACCTTTTAAAGCTATTTCAACAGATTCGACTGCGTTAACAGCATACGCTAGAGGGGCTGTTTCGTTTTCCGACAAAACAGCAGTAACAGAAATGTTTTGTGGAGATGAAACAAAACTGTATCGATTGGTCAATTCGAGTGGCACGTTAACCTGGACAAGTGTAGGCGGTTCGACTTATGCGTGCGGTGATGAAAGTTACTGGGAATTTATCAAATGGGGTGAGAAGGTTATAGCAACCAACTTTGATAATAATATCCAAATACGGGATTTTGGTGCGTCGGGAACATTTGGAGATTTAGGGGGTAGCCCACCAAAAGCAAAACACATAGCAGTAGTCAGGGGGTTTATTGTATTAGGCGATGTCGACTCAGGGACACATTATGCAAGTCGGGTGCAATGGTCAGGTTTAAACAATGGAACATCGTGGGGTACAGTTCCTTCTACGCAAGCAGACTTTCAGGATTTAGTCGGTGATAACGGCAAAATTATGCGGATAGCCGGAGGCGATGTCGGTATTATTTTTACTGAGCGTGGCATCTGGGAAATGGAATATATCGGTGTGCCGTTGGTTTGGCGATTTACGAATACTTCGGTAGGCGTAGGAACATCGGCAGCAAGAAGTGTCGTGCGTTATGGCAATAGTTGTTTCTTTTATTCGCAAGATGGTTTTATGCGTTATGACCTTGGAGGGCAATTAACGCCGATTGGTGATAAGAAAATAGATTTATTTTTTAAAGACCGGGCGCAAGTGTTACAACAACATCGAATGGTTGGTGCAATCGATGTGCCGAATGCCAAAGTAGTGTGGAGTTATGCTACAGGTACAGGCGACCCTACGGAATTAATTATTTATGACTGGAAAACGAATAACTGGTCGTTTGTTGAAGTAAACCATGAGTTAATTTTTGAAGGGCGTTCAGTAGGCTATACGCTAGACGGGTTAGATGCAGTATCCACATCATTAGATGCCCTTCCAGCCTCATTAGATGCAGATATGTGGAAAGGCGGTCAGCTCGCCCTATATGTTTTTGATACAACGCACAAAAGCGGTACGTTTGGGGGTTCAGCAATGACGGCGAGAATCGAAACAGGCGAAATAGCAACCGAATCAATGGATATGATGTATTGCGATAAGGTGCGTCCATTAGTCTTAGGTGGAACAGCGACAAATACAGTTTACTTAGCTTCCAGGGACAACTTAAATTCCGATATTACTTACTCGTCAGGGGTCAGTGCAAACAGTATCGGAGAACACAATTTTAGGGCATCACACCGTTATTTACGTTTTCGCGTGGACATTGCAGGCGGGTTCGATAAAGCCATCGGTGTGAGAGCTAATTTAGATACTAGAGGGCGAAGATAATGCCGTTATCATTAGCAGCACGACAAGCGTTTCCGGGTTTAGAAACAGCAGTGCGTAGGGCAGAAGATCGCCACAAAACGAACCTAGAGCGTTTGGGAAAAGCTAATTACAGTTGGGCAATCCCAGAGTCGGGTCAAGTCATGGAAGGAATGTTTGACTATAAAAATATTCCGTATCAAGGCACATATGGATTTGGTATTCGTAATGTCGGGGTAGATGAATCAAATATTTTAAACCGCATCAATTTAGCCCGTAATAAATTTTTAACAGGCGATAAACGAGGCGGCCATCAAGAAATATATGATCATATGGTGAAGTGGGGTGAGCAGAATAATCCTGGGTTAGTTAAATATTTAGAAACGGGAACTGTACCAGAAGGTGTGTCAATGGACACGCTGTTACAGTCTTATGATTATGGTGTAAGAGCGTTAGGCCAAAAACAACAAACTAAAAAGCCTAGTTTTATGGCAAGTCTAGCACGCAGTGTGTTGCCAGCAGTAGCAGGAGCGTTTGCTGCTCCGCTTGTCGGGGTAGGTATGGCAGCAGGCGGTGCGGCAGGAGGCGCAGCAGGAGGGGCATATCGAAGTGTTAAAGATGATGCGGGACTGTTAGGAACATTAGTAAACACTGGTTTGGGGGGTGTGGGTGGATATGGTATAGGCAGTGGGTTGCAAGGGTTAACGGCTGTAGCTCCAGTAGGAGTGACAGAAGCGCAACAGATAATGGCAATCAATGCCCAACCGACATTAACCAATGTAAATACTTTAATGCCAGCCGATATTGCCCAACGAGCAGCAACAGCCGCACCGATAAATGTTGCGGGTCAAAGTACAGGCACAGCGTTACAAAATGTAAATACGTTAATGTCGCCAGCACCAGTTCAAGTGCAGTTACCTCCATCGCCAGCACCTATTGCAATGAGTGCAGATAATATATCGTCGCAAATAAGAGACAGGGCAGCGTATGTCGCACCCGGTGATACCGTTAATCCGTACATACAAACTGGAAGCATTACCGGGGCAATAGGTGAGGCACACCCATTAGCGCAATTAAACGCACCAGAATTAACGTCTATTAATCAGTTAATGCCAGACGATGTATTTGAAAGAAGCGTGACAGAAGCATCATTGTTACCAGAGAACAATGTCTTAGAACGAGCGAGAGCAACGAATGAAATGTTAGCAGACGAAGGCTATCAAATGGCAACATCTGATGCTTTAGTTGATAAAGTAACACAAGACATGTCTCCGAAAATAGGCGCAGGCGATATTCTTAGGGCGGCAGATTTTATTTCGGGTATTGGAGCAGGAGGGCAACCACAAGGCAGAAAGTCTATACCAATGATGCCGTTAGGTTCTAATCCTTTTCAAGAAGCTGACATTCTCAACTTTTTAAGACAACAAGAATTAATTCAATCGCAATTAGCAAGACTAGCTGCTGGCGGTGCATCAAGAAGCAGAGAATATGACTTGCAGAAAATTTTGGAGAACGTGTAATGCCTACTGAAACTACTACTTCGCAAACGATTCCTTATGGGTCAGATTATTACGATGACATTTATCGAAGGGCGCAAGACCTATACACAAATCAACAAGGCATTTCACCGTACACCGGGCAAGAAATTGCGGGGATGTCGCAACAACGAACAGATGCGTTGGGATTAGCAGAACAACAAGCAAGAGCAGGCACACCGTTTTTAGGTGCGTTAAACCAACAAATAGGGGGGACGTTACGAGGGGATTTTTTGTCACCAGAATCTAATCCTTATTTGAAAGCAACGTATGACCAAGCAGCAAGAAGTGTAGGCGAAACTTTTAGAGATTACACGCAGCCTCAAACTGATGCCCAAGCATTAATGGCAGGACGATATGGTTCAGGGGCTTTAGCCAATGAAAGAGCCAGAAATACAGAAACTTTTGGACGCACATTAAACGAACTAGCTACAGGAATTTATGCGCCTGCATATGAAGCAGAAAGAAACCGTCAATTAGATGTAATGCGTTTTGCTCCTGATGCACAACAAATGCAATACGTTGACCCAGCACGATTAGCAATGGTAGGGCAAGAATTTGAGCAAGACCAACAACGCAGAATTAATGCAGATATGGCACGTTTTTATGCAGCGCAAGAGCGTCCTTTTGACGCTTTAAATCGGTATGGAAACACAATCGGAAACTTAGGTTATGGCGGCACACAAACTGGCTCTTATCACACTCCGAGACAAGGTTTAAACACCGGGCAGTTGGTAGGGTTAGGGTTAAGCGGGTTAGCAGGAATGTCCCAATTAGGGGGGGCAGGCAGAACGCTTGGGGGTATTGCAGGCCGAACTTTAGGAAACATTGGAAACTTTTTAGGATTTTAGTTATGGCAGAAATACGAGATTATTCAGTTACGGCAGACGATAATAATGCGAGTAGTCCGAATGGCATGGCTAATGGCTGTGCCCCATCGACGGTAAACGATACCTGGCGAGAAGGCATCGCCAGAATGAAAAGATGGTATGAAGACTGCCAAGGAGCAAAAACAACTACGGGTAGTTCTAATGCCTATCTTTTAGCGGCATCAAGGGTAGTAGCTAGTTATGCAGCTGGTGATGCGTACATGTTCAAAGCCAACCATACGAATACCAGTGCTGGCAGTACATTAAATGTGGACTCAGTAGGTGCTAAAGCAATCGTGACACCCACAGGGGCAGCAATAGCGGCTGGTTCTATTACGAGTGGTGGCGTTTATTTGGTAGCCTATGAAGCATCTGCTGATAAGTTTATGTTAATTGGCGGTAGTCATTCTGGTGGCGATAACCCATTTATTTATAATTCTTCACCGACTTTAACACTTGAAAACTCAACATCAGAAGATACATCTGGCGGTAGAGAGTCCCAAGTAGTATTTAAGGGATTACAAAGTGGTTCTGAAGAATCGACATTAGGTAAAATTACTGTTTCACATGATGGTTCGTCAGACGATCAAAAAGGGAAAATTGAAATAGCAGTAAACGATGGGAGTGATAATGATACCCCCACTACTGCTTTAACTATTTCGAGTAATTTGACAGTAACAGCAAACGGAGATTTAACGGTAGCTGACGATTTAAGTTTAAGTAGTGATGCGGCAGTAGTTAATTTTGGATCTGACAGTGACGTAACCCTAACGCACGTTGCTGATACCGGCGTTACGTTATCTGCTGGAACGAACGATACAGTATTACAAATAGATTCAAATAATGCTGATGCTGGTTCTGCTCCAAAATTAGTTTTGAATCGAACAACAGATAGCCCTGCTGATAATGATCAAGGTGGGGTTATTAAGTTTGATATGGAGAATGATAATAACCAGCAATTTAACGCGGCAAATATATTTGCTAAAGCTACAGACGTTTCTGACACTACAGAAGATTCTTCGTTACATTTTCAAACAATCACGGCTGGTTCATCAGCAGATGCACTAGTTTTAGCAGGAGGTAGAATAAATTCTAGTGCTTATAGTCCTCCTGGTTCAGTTGTTCAGGTAGTAGTTTCAGCGGCCGCATCAGCTTTTACGACTTCTACTAGTCTTGTTGATGTAACTAATGCGTCAGTAGCAATAACCCCAGCTTCTTCGAGTAATAAAATTTTTGTAATAGCTAGTATAGATGGTTTTCAAGCTGGGGTAACTAGTGTTAACCAACTTTACCAACAAAATTTATACAGAACTATATCTGGAAGCGATACAGTATTAAGTACCAGATTTTTATCTTCGCAAAGTGGTAGCGGAGGGTTGCAAATTTATGGTGGAATAGCACACGCAATTTTAGATGCACCTTCTACAACAAGTGAAATAACTTACAAACTACAACATAAAGTAAGTAATTCAGGGGGTTCTGCTGGTGTCAATTCTAGCAGCTACATTATTGCAATGGAGGTACAAGTTTAATGAACATACCTACAATGTTTGACGCTCTTATAGCATTATGTCCAGGATCTGAATGGACTTGTGACGGCACTTATAATTCTATTGTTTGGCATAAAGGTAATGGCTATGAAAAGCCAAGTGAGTCTGCGGTTAATGCAAAGATAACAGAAATAGAAAATGCAAAACCAATGGTAGAGTTAAGACGGCAACGTGACGCAAAACTTACCGATACCGATTGGGTTGTGACAAAAGCAGACGAGACGGGTAGTGCAGTTGCAGATAATTGGAAAACGTATCGACAGGCTCTAAGGGATTTACCAGCAAGTGCAAGTCCAAGTTTAGATAATGACGGAAACCTTATAAATGTTACATGGCCGACAGAGCCAAACTAAGTGTGGAATATTACGAAGGAGCGGCAATAGCTTGCTGCCTAGCTATGCTTGGTGGGATGTGGATGTTTTTGCAACGCCTTATATCGTCCAAGTTGAAGGAACTATACGAAATCACAGTCAAGCTCATTGAACGTCATAATCAATCCGATACCCATGCTGACAGACGGCATGAACAGATTGTCGAAAAGGTAGACGAGTTAGAGGGTCAGATATCACAACTCAGGGAAAAGGTTAGTTTTTTACAAGGGCGCATTAACGGTAAGACGAGTGGTTAAATGGTCGAACCGCTTACGATTATTGCTGCTGCTAAATTAGCTGCAAATTCCGTATCAAAAATAAAGGCCTTGTGTGAACAAGGTGCTGAGTTGCACCAGATGGGAAAACAATTAAGCGATTTCTTCTCGGCTAAACAGGACATCGAAAAGCAACACGAAGAACTGCAAAATCCTCCCGTATGGAAAAAGGTGTTAGCCCCTGGTAGCACACAAGCAATGGCAATCGATGCGGTGATTCAACGCAAAAGAACCCAAGAACTGATGATGGAGCTTCATAGAACTTTGAAGTTCCGGGGTATTGATTGGTCAGAAGTCGTAGCAGAAAAGAAAGCGATAGAGGCGATGCGCCAGAAGCAGATATATGCTCGAAAAGAAATCATAAGAAAGTGGACAGAAGGGATTTTAGTGATAGTCGCTACCTTGTTAACTTTCGGCATTATTGGAATATTTATTTACATTTACAGTCAGCGAGATAAATAGATGGGAATACTAGATGAAATGTATGGTTTTGGTCAGCAAGGCAATGTGCCAACAGACCCGACAGGTGGGCTTCTTACTCAACGACCAGTTAACGTGCCATTTGGTATGCACTATGGCGCAGCGTTGATGGGACGCGATGGTAACGCAGAAACTTCTATGAGGTCATTGTTAGGGGCTTTTTTTCCAGCAGTACAAAGCTACGGACAGCAGTTAGTTAACAATAGAAACCTAATGGCACAAAACGTCCAAAATTATTTGCAGTTTCAAAAAACTGGCTTAGAAATGCAAAAACTAGAACAAGAAGTTAATCAAAGAAAACAAATGACAGAGTTGCTCCAAAATATGCAAAATTTAAGTTTTGGCGGTAACAATATGTCAGCTGGCAGTCGTTTTGCCCCTGCTATTGGTCTTGCGCTGGCTGGTGGTGACTATGGAGATGCAGCACAATTGATGGGGAAAAGTGTAGAAACACAATTACAGGCAGAAGAAAATCTAAGAACTGGCAAAGGATATGAAACGCCAACACAAACAGCTGTAAATGCAGAATTTGCTAAAGACTATCAATCGTTCATAACACAAGGCGGTATAGAAAAAATGGACGGGCAAATAGGAGTAATAAAAGATGTAATAGCAGATTTAGAAAAAGCGCAAAAAGAAGGTAGAGGAGAACAAATATCGGGTGGATTTACGGGCATTGTATCTAAAATTCCGGGGATTGGTGAATTAGCAGCACCCGAAGCAGTGGATATTAGAGAACGTTATGAATCTACGGTGCAAATGTTGTTAAGACAAATTTTAGGTGCGGCGTATACAGCTATAGAAGGGCAAGGCGTAATGTCGAGAGGTTACAATCCATCTTTAGGAATAGAATACAATTTGCCAAGAATGAAAGCGTCCTTAGAACTGTTAGAACGTCAAGCAAATCTAAAAAAACGAGCAGTAATACACTACGAAAAAAATAGAAATCTAAATACTTTTCGATTGTTTGAAAATGAACAAACAAATTCATTACAAAACAGAGATATTTTTCTTCAAAATTTAGAAAAATTTGAGTCACAAATTTGGAATAAAACTCCACAGAATAATAATGAAACAAATGGAAACCAGCAAAACAACAGTTTTACAAGTTCTTCAGGAAAAACATTTGAAGGGTTGCAATGATGAGCAGGGAAGCTATTACTTTTAATCTAAACAAAATTAAAGCAACTGGTGGCGATCTTAATGACGCTATAGAATATTTGCGCCAAGAACCAAGAATACCTCAAGGCTCAACACAAAATCCTACACAATTCTTAGACTTGTATGTAAATGCGGCACAAGATATGTTCAGGCGAGAGGAACCCAGTGCGTTAGAAAGCGTTGGCCGAGGAATGTATGACTTAAAAGTAGGTATCCCTCAAGCACTAGGAATGTTATCACCAGAAGAAGAAGCAATCGAGCAAGAAAAGGAAGCGTTGTATGAACGTAATATAGGCGAAGGATTTGATTTTGGTCGATTAGGAGGGCAAGCAGCAGCAACCGCGATAGGAGGTGCGCCGGGAGCAGCAGCAAGGCTCGGAACATTGGGTAGAGGATTATTAAGTGCTGCTGGCGCAGCCCCAATGGGTTATGCGCTGTACGAACCGTCTACAGTGCAAAAACTTGAAAACGCAGCTATATCATCATTAGTTGCAGCCCCCTTTGGAATGTTTGCGCCTCCTGTTGCTAGAATGGGCGGTGCATTAATCAATAAAGCTCAAGATGTAGGCGAACGAGTATTTACTAATAAACAAAATATTAATGAGTTAATTGACCAAGGCATTTTATCGGCTAATCAAGGGCTAGACTATCCGTCATTGTTAAATGCAAACACGCAACAACAAGTAACCCAAAATGTAGCAGCAAGAACAGGTGGGTTATTAGACGATAGAAATTTTGATCCAGAAGCAGCAGTGCATAGAGAAATGGCTGAACGGTTTGGGTATACAGGTGATACAGCATTAACGAGAGCGCAAGCTACACGCGACCCCATCGATTTAGGAACTGAAGAAAAATTGAAAAAACGCGAGGGCGGTGAAGCGATTACGTTGCGTAAAGCTGCACAAGAAGAACAATCTGTTAATGTAATGGATCAATTTGCAGACGAATACGCAAACTTAGGTACACCCCTTGATGTCGGAATAAATTTAGAAAAAGCTATTAAAAATAGAGCGAAAGAATTACAAAAAGAAGTAAAGGATGCCTATGATAAAATACCGACTGGATATACTGTCCCTGGAGAAGTAATAAAGGAGATATTCGCAGAAACCATAGGGGATTTCCGAGACAACATATCAGCAGGCGTAAAAAAGAGAATAGAAAATTTAGGTAAAAAAGATTTTACTGTAAAAGAAGTTTTAGAATTAGACAGGCTTATCAGCAAATTAATGCCGTTTGAGCCAGCTAACAACGCTCGAAACGCAGCGCAAGGCGCATTAAAAAGTAATATATTAGATGTATTAGATGAAATTGCAGAACGAGAAGGTGACGAAACAATTAAAGAATCGTTACAAAATGCAAGAGCAATAGCGCGTGATAGATTTAACGCGTTGAGAGCAGATAACAATTCGAGCGTTATTCAGCAATTATTAAGAGATAGAGTAGATAGCGGAGATATCCAAGGCAAGGTCATAAGAACAGGGCTTGATGATATTGATGCGTTAAGAAATCTACTTGGCAATGATTTTAATATGGTAGAAGCACTATACGCAGATGATATATTAAGGGCAGCAGTTCCAGACGCACAGTATTCACACCCTGCGTACAATAGAAAAATAACTCGCGGATTGGGTGGAGATAAAGTGCAACGAGTGTTCGGTGAAAATAAAGCAAATAGATACCTAGACTTTTTAGGTGTTTCAAGAAGGTTGCACACATTGCCAAAACAAACTCCAGCTAACCCTTCAGGTACAGGGGGTGCAGTAGCAGATATACTTGGGGATGTAGCATCTGTCGGGCTAGACATTGCAACGCCCGGATTGGGCGCGGCTCAACGTATGTTAAGGCAAAACTTACAAGAGGCAGCAGCAGAGGCAAGCGATAATCAAGCGCGGCGTATGATAGGGGGGTTACTCCAAGACCAACCGCAAACATTGCCTAGAACTAATCCTGTTGATATTCCAATACCTACTAATCGTCTTTTAGAGCGTTTTCCAAACGTAGCAGGGATTTTGGGTCGCGGTAGGCCGTCAACTTTTGACGATTTGCTACGCGGTAGCGCAGTACCCGTTGGGGTTGGGATAGGTAGCCAATAAAACGAGCAAGAACAGCAGCCGTTAAAAAAATGCAGAAATATACAATTAAAAAAATGAGTGCTTTAATCATATGAACGGTTATGCCCCTGGTAATCTGTTAGGCCAAGCAAGGCTGTCGAACACCACAGCAGCAGCCCTATATACTGCGGTAGTCAGGACCGAGATAACGAGATTAATCGTTGCCAATACCACAGGGAGCGCAGCTACCTTTCGTTTGTTCCATGACGAAGGGGGTAGCACATATGATGAGTCTAATGCCTTGATATGGGACTTCTCTATCGCCTCTGGAGCGTTCTTCGATTCACTCCAATCATACAACACCGGGAACGGAATTACCTTAGTTCCTACTGACACGTTAGGCATTAGGTCAGGCACAGGAAATGCCCTCACGTTTAGTGTGTACGGAGTGCTTTCCGGGGTGAGATAAAAAAAGGGGCATTGCGCCCCTTGGTAGTATTAGTCGATAAGAGTCGGCAAGAAATCGTATGTCCAGGTATCCCAGTAAGGGCTAGACTGTTTAAACGTAGTTAAGGCTTTATCAACCTCAGCTATAGTGATATGTTGCGGCAACCAAACGTGTAAGTGATGCCAGTTCAAATCAAACGGATACTTGCCGTCAATTAGTTCTTCAGTTTGATGCGTAGTACTACCCTTATACGGGTGCGCTACTCTACCCTTCCATTTACAATCGTAAGCTATACTCATAATAACCTCCCTTGAGATATAGTTTAAAATACCATACACTAAATAATTCTTAGCTTCTTGTGGTGGGGGCTGCCTCCCAGCCCCCTTTTAAGCTCAACCAATAATTAAAGTTTCTTCTTCGCACACTGGGCAAACATGGCATTGGTCTGCTACGGTACGACTTGCCCGGAACTTAATACCACAACTAGAACATTCGATTTTTATCATTCGAGTGGACTGTTTTTTCCTTTGGCTATAATCAATAGCACTATGAGGATATTCCCCTAGTTCTTTAATAACAGGATTAATAAAGTTATCTACTAGTTGTTGAGATTCAGTAGTGCTAGTCATCTTTCCTTCCAACCCAACAGCTAAAGCGCATTTTCTAAAAGCCCCACGATGTCCATGCTCGCATCCCACACTAGCGTGTACCATCTCATGAATAAGGATGCCTATAGCTTGTTTGGGATCGTCTATTGTCATAGAAACGATTATCTCAGTAGTGTTGTCGTTGCTTGCTGAAGGCGACCAACATTCCCCAATGCGTCTTTTCTTGCTTGCTAATCCAGATTTTGATGGAAAACCACAAGTTACTCTATACTTGGGGAGTGTGTAACCGTTAGGCTTAAACAATTCTACTTCTGCTTTTTGTGCTGCTGCTACTAACCATTCTTCTCTTGTGTTCATTTTGTTTCGCCTTTTAAAATTTCTATCTGCGCCATTTCGATCAAACATTCGTTGCAAGCCCTCCAGCCGTCTTCGCTGATTTCTTCAGAACACTCTCTACAAACTGGCTCCCAGCAACCAGCATGATTTAACACTTCTTGCCCAGAACACTCAGGCCAAAACCAATTTTCTGGATCGTTACCATCTATAAAGTCTGGTTCTAACCGCACACCACAATCCTTGCAGTGCTGAATTTTTGAGTAGTTACCATTTTTAGTTTTTCTCCAAGCCATCTTTATCTCCTTGTGTTTAGAAGGCGGGGTAGTTAACCCCGCCATCGTTACTTATAGTTGGATTCCTTGTTTACCAAAACCGTAGTGGTAAACATCGTGAAGCCAACTTTCAAATTCCATCGGTGCTCCAGCTGAATCAGGTCGAGGGTGATTGAAATCTAAATGCAACTGCATTTGATAGTTGTAGTCGGTAACGTATTTGTCATACGCACCCTTGATTGCATTTCTTTCTATCTTCCCTTCAGAAACTAAAGCGTCGATATATTGGTTAATTATTTTCTGGCTCATCTGCATCTCCTTATGTTTAAACGTTGTCGATATGGTTATATTAGGTCAAGAGTAACCATAAGTCAACACTTTTTTTCGGTATAAAAATCAGTTACTTACGAGCAGTTTGAGTTTTATTTTTGGGAGCAGCTACTAAAGTTTTAGCAAAATCACGCAGTTTTTCAACATTGGATTTGTGAACCCACAAAGTTATCTCAGCCTGGTTTGCTTTTTTTTGACGCTCTCGATACGCGGCTTGATTCATTCGTTTGCGTTCAAGATACTCAGGTGTTTTGGGATACAGCTTCCCATTGCTTTCATAGAAACCATTTTTAGAAGGGGACATCGCTATCTCCCTTAAAAGATTTTTTGTCGTCAACATCATAAGCGTTTACCATTACCCTACTGTCTCCTTCACGCCGGGGAAAGGCTGCAAGGTTAATGTGAGACTCTAAAGTAATGTACTCCCCGTATTGCCCATCGTGAATGTGGCCTATCGTCACATAACTATTTTTTTCCTCACCGTTTTTATTTGTGTAACTCCCATTCTTTACGACCAACCTTTTCTTAATCATTATTGTTTTCTCCTGTTCCAGAAATTCTATTTTGTGTCGAGCTAGGTTTTCGGTATTGTTCTAATTCTTGATCCGTGAGTGACAAATGTTCATCAACTATTTTTTTGTAATCGATAGAACCTTTTTTGTGAAACACCGTATACTGATATCCAATGCCTGCACTGCTTTTGTTATTAACAAGTTTTGATAATTTTTCCTTAAGACTTTTTTTGGCATCATCTGCGTTCTTGGCAATTTCCGAAAACTCCCGGTATTGCTCATGCAAATATAACCATTCCTCCAAATCATTATTTTTTACTTTTTGATAATCACCATCAATCGGACTTGGCGGCACGCTAGCGATGTAAGACGGCCAGAACTTATCCCATGCTTTGACGATGCGTTCACGCCAATCACCGTCTAACTCAACTGGCATATGCACAATGCAATCATTGTGTTTGCAGTACACGCAAAACACAGCCGTTACATCATGGTCGCCGTCCCAACCATCAAGACTTGCTGCAAAATAATCGTCACCTGTCATAAAAGCTGGAGGAAATGAGTTGTCTAAATCACGCTCTAACAATTCCCTAGCCCTAGCTTCGAATTTATTGCCATCACGCATCGCCTGGTTAACTACAACAGTATCTTCACCTGTTTTAACTTGATAAAGTTGCAAAGGTGTCTTGGGCTTCCAAGGGCTTAATCCCAAAAGAGATGGAGTCTCACTTGCCATTTTTAATGTGCGTCTAATTGCCAACCATTGTTCCGACCCAACTTCAATGTCTGGCACATCACCCCAACCGCCAGCAAAAAATTCCATCACAAACAGTTGATGTTGTACTTGTGCCATATAGTGGTCAGGTAAAGTATTGCGCTCTACCGATTTCCACAATTCAGATTGCGAACCCTGATTAGGTGTTTTAAATTCAACAATCATGCGTGCTGTTCCTTTAGTTCATTCACTAGCACTGTCCAATTCTTAATGCGTTGCGTAGCATTGTTGGTTGTCGAAAAAGATAAACGCCACTTGCTCAACTCTTGAATAACTTTATCCAAATCATTTTTCGATTCGACCATAGCCAAACGATCGTCAATTCCAGATGCCATTTCATCAGCTTCGTTTTGCAAACCCACTTCTGCATTTTTACGTTTAGAATTTTTGATCTGAGTTTTAGGTTTTGAATTACTTGCCAAATTACCATCATCATCTTCATCTCCAAAAATATTTAACAATGCCATCTGGCAATAGCGTTTGGTGTAAGTAATCGCTGAACCGTAGGCGTGGGCTGTCCTGTCTTTTGGCTCTATCCAAAAATCCCATTGAAGTGAAGCTCCACTGCTGTGAACTAATTTTGTCACAAGCAAACAACGTCCATCACTTTTTGTAACAGGTAGTTGCATTATCATTAATCCATGTTTTGCGAGAGCCGGGACTGTCGCTCGTTGAATCGCCCCCAGGGTGACAAACTTGCTTTTAAAATGCGGGTTTGTTGAATCGAATAACACTAGATCAAATTCCAAACGTGCTTTTGTCAAAGCCACATAAAGTTCGGTGAGGTTGCCTTCCTCTTTTATTGCGCCTTCATTGTAATAACTTGGTACGCAAGGAATTTGCTCGCCGTCAAATTCAAAACTGCTTTCTTCTTTCATTATATTTTCCTCAAAATTGTGAAATCACACTTTACCATAACCATTTAAAATATGCAAAAACTACGGTGTAGACGCAAATTTAAGAGCGTTTAAACATTCTTTTAAAAAAACACTTGCGGTTAAGTGTGGTTATGTTAATCTACAACAGAAGTTAAGAGTAACCATGAGGAAAGCAAGATGAACACAGTAGATAGATTAATTAGAACGAGAGAGAAAATTGCAAAGCTTAAAAAAGAAGAAGCTGAGTTAGCAAAGGAATTAAAAGAGATGGGCTTGGGAGTTTATAAGGGGAAGCAAGTTGCAGTACAGGTTATTGAAAAGAGCCAGAAAAAACTCGACACAGTTTCGCTCAAGAAAAAATTGTCGAAGCAACAAATTGCTGCACACACCAAAACTTATACCTTTCTTCAAATCTTAAAAATTGCGTAGGGGGAAATATGAATAATTTAAAAGAACTCGGCATCAACAGTTTAGTCAAACAGGTTTCAAATCTAGAATCTGTTGGGACTTGTTATCAAGGTTTAATCAATGCGTCACAGTTTGAATTGGGGTTGTGTTTTGGCGACCCGGAAATGTTGCCGGAAAATCAAATTGAATGGTATCTGTTGTTTGAACGGGCTGATGCAGATCCAGTTCGTGCAACTATCTACGGTACAAATCTTGGAACCAACTTTCACATAGGTGGCGACAGCAAAGAAGCTGTAGAGCTTGTCCACAAATTTTTGAACGAGGTTTAATCATGCGAGAAAAAACTACATTGGAAAAAATGGCTGATACTTTGCCGTTGGGCGAAAGTGCTACGCCTTTGCACGAAGGCGGTCTTTGCGGTGCGGTGATTTTTGAAATGACTGACGAGGTAGGTAGTTTTTTTATCGGAACAAAAGGTATACGCCAAAAAAGAAACAGAGGTGAATCTAATGTTTAGAATTGAAAAAGGAATAGCGATTCCTAAAAAATCCAGAAACAGAAAATATCCCTGGGAGCAAATGGAAGTTGGAGACAGTTTCGTTGTGCCAAGAGAAATGAAACGTGCCGCTAGGAGTTCTGGCAAAAAATGGTCAGACAGGCATAAGGGAGGCGAAGTAAAATTTACTGACCGGAATGATACGATTAGTAAAGGCAGTGAAATAATTTTGTTAACGCGAATATGGCGTATCAAGTAAGTTTGCAGATGATAAGCAAAGCTGTTAGTGTTGGGGGTGTGGGCTTCGCCGACAAAACGAAACCCACACAAATCCGAAGAAGTTTTGAGGAAAATTTCGGACTCCACAAGTCTATAATGAACCTCCTCAGAAAACAACCTTCGGCGTACTCCCTACGGAATAGGGGCGTGGTTAGTCGCCGCTGGGAAGAAAAGCTAACCAACTAAAAAGAGAGGAACTACCGTCCTAACCCTGACGGCCTCGACAGTGAAGCCCTTTTTGGGATTCAATGGAAGAACGACCAGACCTTTCGAGGTACGGAACAGTAGGCTAAGAGACAAAAGCCTAATACCTGTTCACTGGAAAGTGGGTTTGATGTGTCTAGGAGATAAAAAAGGTGATTTATGGAAAAATTAGAACTGCCAGACTGGATGCCTCCTGATTTGTGGGATGAATGGATAGAATACAGGCGGCAAGACTTAAAGAAACCAGCAAGTCAGAGAAGCCTCAAAATGACGCTTAAGAAGCTCGACAGGTTGAAGGCGACCCATTGCCCTATTAAACTAATAGAAATCGCTATAGAGAGAGAATGGAGGGGTATATACCCAACTGAGGAGGCAAAGTATGCACCAGATATCGAACATTCTGAATTTTCAAACCTTTCAGCAGCAGAAAGAGTCAAAGCCAAGATTCAGTCCCAACACGCTCTCCGTGTTGTGGCTGGCGATGGCAGAAGCCTTCGGAACTCGCTGGACAAAATCGATGGGTGATTTGCCGACCGCTACCTGGGAGGCTGGGTTACGCGATTTGAATGACAAACAAATTGCCAGAGGAATTTACCATGTTATTAATTCTGGGGATGAGTGGCCGCCTAGTTTGCCGAAATTTAAAGCACACTGTAAAAACTGTGAGGGTTGGGAGAGTAGGAAAGAATATGTGCCGATGCTCACAAAAGAAATGACAGACGATGAACGTAAAGAATATGCAAAAAAAATACAAAACCTAAGAAACATTCTGAGTGAAAATGGATTGGACTAATGCAGAATTTATAAGAGCTTATTGTGAAGTGGCATCGCGGGAGTAAATATCACCAAGTTGATAGCGATAAAAAATATTCGATATCAGCATCGAAAGTACAAGGAAAGTGGATTTACATTTTATGGGACGCTGAGACAAAAAAGTTTTTAGGGCGTTTTGAAAACCCAAAAGCAGCGAAGGAGGTAGCCGATGACCTTGAGCGAGATCGAAGAAAAAGTGATTGAGATGTGGTTGTTGTCTGTTGCGCCTGCGGAGATTGCTCGATTTGTGCGTTTAGACATTGCCGAAATTAATCGCATTATTAAAAAACATGAGGCGATGAATGGGCTTGCCAACTGAGGAACACGTTGAAGAATGGCTCAAAAAGTTAGGGGAATCAGACCAACCCTACGCTTCAGCTTGTGCGACTTTGACCGTAAAAAAAGAAAGCCTAAAGATTGCGAAAGCCAGAGCGTTAGGGGCTACCGGGACAGCAGCCGAAAAAGAACGTACCGCATTAACTAGCCCGGAATATCAGATTGCAATAGAAGAATTGCGGGATGCGGAGTACGAAAAAAAGCTGCTCGAATTGCGACGGACCCAGTACACCTTGGGCATAGATGTTTGGCGAAGTTTGAACGCTAATATGCGGAAAACTTAATGGGTATTAAACGCGACTCGACTGATGCGTGGTTTTCAGCCTGCGTGCGAGAACGAGCGAACTGGACTTGTGAACATTCAGGATTAGTAGATACCGAAGCACAAGCTACAGGCAAAAGCCGGACAATGGAATGCGCCCACATTTACGGGAGAAGAAGCCGAAATGTTCGTTGGTATCCCATGAATGCCGTTTGTTTATCCAGTGCGAGTCATCGGTATTTTACGGAAAGGCCAATGGAGTTTGCTAGTTGGGTGAATCAACATCTGGGGGAGGGAGCAGTAGAAATTCTGAAGGAGCGAGTAAATGACTTGTCGATTAAATATTCAAAAACAGAAAAAAAAGCCATTGCGAAACACTACAAAGGCGAATTTGAAAAAATGCGAAAACAACGCGAAAACGGAAAAATCGAACGCCTTGAGTTTATCGGATATGATTGATTTGATTCCGCGAAAAGATTTGCAGCCAAGATGAGGTTCAGATTGTCAGACATTTCCGAGCTATTGAAAGACTGGGCAGAGTGGTACAACAGCAGTTCGTACCCAGATTCCACTACTATTTGGAAATTACTTCACAGCCCTGGCGATGTAGAATTTAAAAGCCGAATCCCTGCGGGTGTAATTCCACCGCCGGGGCTAAACCAAGTCCAGTTAGCCATGAGCAAGCTTCTGACAAGCAATGTTGGCCAAGATGTAGCCGTATGCAGAATGTTCTACTGCATAGGGGTGGAACGCACAATAGCAGAAACAGGCTATTCCAAACGCAAGGTGTACGAGCGCAAACGGCGAGGAGAAGCGGCTATTGAGGGCTTTTTAAACGCCTGATTAAATTTCACCCCCCCTTTTTTATGTCGTCCACTGCACACAGAACGACATTTGTTTACTTGTGTTTATTTCACCCCTCCTAAAGTCAAATTTCGAGCAAAATTATCTGCAACAGGTGGCCTAGAATACCTCGATAACTAACGTAAGTTATTGATTCCTAACAACTTTAAATTAATTAAAATAATGTTTGATTTATGGTTACAGATAAACCATACTATTCATGTAGACCAAATTTACACAAGGAGAAAGAAGATGGAAACACAAGACACTTTGAACGCAGAGTCAGAAGCAAGAGCTTACGAAATTTACGAAAAGAACTTAGCGGAACAAGAATTTGCTGAAGGGGAAGACTTTTACGCACTAGGCTTAGTTATGGGTTATGCGATTATAGAAACTGTCAAGCCTATAATAAATTTTAAAGATGACGGCCTACCCTTCTAAATAACACAATAAACGGGGCGGGAAACCGCCCCAACACAACACAAGGAATATTTTATGTACGCACTAACTTTCAAAAACAAAATACTCATCAAGGGTTCTTATCGAGAAGTATTAGATCACTGTAAAGTATTAAGAAAAGAACAAGGGTATCTACTAAGTGATTCCCGATACAAGTTACTCAACCTCGAAACAGGAGAACCAGTATGCTAGACGGAACCAACCATTCAGTATTTCGTAAGTTACCCACAAAGTATTGGACTACAAACTATGGAAGTGGAGACTACGAGGATCGGGATTATCCATGCTGGAAGTATTCATGTGAGGCTGGTGAGTATCGCACTGACAGTTTACTGAAGTTAGTCTATGCAATTGTCGTGCATAGATTTAGTCATTTTTTACAAGGCAATGGGTTTAAAGATTAGGTTAGAATCCTTGTGGGGGCTGGTCAGTGTAAAAGCTGGCTGGCCTTTTTATTTTACCCCCCCTTTTTTGTATTGTTTTTTGCACAAAAAAGTGATACGGTTTATGTAATCTGGCAAAAATGACTCTAAAACCCGTACAAAACGGGTTTTTTTATGCGTGATGGATTTATACGAAGATTTAAAAACACAACTTATCCGGCACGAAGGCATAAAATTAATGCCTTATCGTTGTTCCGCAGGAAAATACACGATAGGTGTTGGTCGGAATATCGAAGATAACGGCATCAGTGAGGAAGAAGCCATGATGCTGCTCGACGCTGATATTAAAAATTGTGAGGCAGAACTGGATAGGGTAATGCCTTGGTGGAAGGAACAGCCCAGTGCAGTGCAACAAGTATTACTAAATATGCTATTCAATTTGGGCGCACCGACCTTGATGCAGTTCCGCAAATTCCAGACTTTTCTGCAAACTAAAGAATACAAGCACGCGGCGGAAGAAATGCTGGATTCCAAATGGGCAGAACAAGTGGGGAGCAGGGCAATCGAATTATCCGAAATGGTGAGGAATGCAGATGATAGCTAACTCAGTAATCGGGGTAGCAGGCAAAATTCTTGATAAGTTCGTTGAGGATAAAGACCTCAAAATGAAGCTCGAACATGAGTTAAAACGAGAACTTCACGATGCAAACCTAGCCCAAATTGATGTAAATAAAGAACAAGCAAAGAATCCGAGTCTTTTCGTTTCAGGGGCTAGACCCGCAATTATGTGGATTTGTGCGTTAGGGCTTTTG
>VTLG01009530.1_pt1 | contig 28725 bp, 49 predicted proteins | sample 4694571 | NCBI WGS metagenome assembly VTLG01 (sample SAMN12604809, study PRJNA352737) | marine metagenome | biome: ENVO:00000447; feature: ENVO:00000209|ENVO:00000569|ENVO:01000036; material: ENVO:00002151; isolation source: viral sequences binned using virsorter ...
AGTGAAATAAATACAGAATGTCCAAGTATCGCAAATCCTAATTATATAGCATACTAATTATGAATTTTGGAATTACAATATTACTTGCTGGACTTTTAACATTGTCTGGTTGTAGTTCAATTAAACAGTTAGATATTTTTAGTTTAGATTTTGAAAGAGAACCTCTTGCTCTAGAAAAACCTACGATTCAACAATTTGAAAAATTAAAATGGATTATTATTACATCAGAAAATGCTAATGAAGTATTTAAAAAAATGGAAGAACAAGGTATTGACCCTGTTATATTCGGTTTAAGTGATAACGATTTTCAATTACTTGCTAAAAACTTTGCACAGATAAGAGCACATATGATGAAGTTAAACATAATGATAGATGAGTACAAAGATTACTACGAATCAGATGTTATAAATAATGAAAAAGAAACAAAATAGGATAAAAAATAATGGGTTCTTTCAAAGGTTTACTAGACGCAAAATTCATGCCACCAAGAAATTGGTCATTGGATGCTCCACTTAAATTTAAATCTGAAACTCTTACTGATGAAGAAAGAGAGTTATTAGTTGAGTGTGGTATTCAAGTTACAAAAACAACAAGAACAATTACAGTACCAAAAGGTTATATTACAGACTTAGCTTCTGTACCTAGAGTATGTTGGACATTCATTGCACCTTTTGATGTTGCAAGAGCAGCTGTAGTTCATGACATCATGTATGAAAAAATAAATGGTGCATTTAAGAAGGGAATTATAGAATCCAAAAGAGAGAGAGAGATATACAGAAAAATAGCAGACCATATGTTTTTAGAAGGTATGGAATCTGCTGAACCACCTGTATCTAAATGGAAAATATGGTCTGCATATTACTCAGTAAGAATGTTTGGTCGTTGGGCGATTAATAGTTCTGCACCTAGAAAGGGGATTTAAAAATGTGGGAAATAATACAAGAAATGGCGGGTGACCGTCTATGGATTTACACTGGTATTGCTGGAGCACTACTTGGTGCTGCTTTCTTAGCATGGTTCAAAGATACAAGAATGGGATTATGGATGTATTCTAAATTTGATTCATTCCTAAACTTCTTAGTTGAAAGGTGGTGTTGGACTTGGTTTAAACAAGATGAAAATGCTTGGCGTAAAAGATATCCTAAAATTGTAAAAAAAATTGATGAATTAGAACAAGAGATAAAATCTATAAAAAGGAATATGAGATAAATGCCAGATAAAAAAATAGAATTAGATGTAGAGATTCTTAAAAAAGAAGTCTCTGATATGAAACAGATACACTCTAGATTAGATACTGCTATCACCAAGATAACAGATGTATCTAATTGCATTAATCGTATGTTGGCTGTCCATGAAGAAAAGATATCTCAGCAAGAAGATGTTCAAAATAAACAACAAACAGACATTGATAGTAATGTTAAAGAATTACATTCTAGAATTACATCAAATCAGCAAGAAGTATTAGAAAGAATGACAAAACAGCATCGTGAGACAGAATTAGAAATCAGAAGATTAAGAGAAGATGTGGTTAATAGAATTGGTGTATTAGAGAAATGGAAATATCTAGTTATAGGTGGTGCTATTGTAGTTGGATTTATTGTACAAGCATATATGAAAAATTTCATGTAAACCCTTGACATTTCGTGTATGCACCTGTTAGTATTGCAACATGTATTACATTGACCAGAAATATCTACTTTTAGTCTCATCTCAATTAAAACAGTTCAAGAAAAAATCAGACGGATTATATAATTTTCGTTGTCCCTACTGTGGTGATTCTAAAAAATCTCAAACAAAAGCAAGAGGTTTTGTATTTCGTAAAGAAAATACAATGATATACAAGTGTCATAATTGTGGGATTGGAGCAAGTTTTAAAAATTTATTAAAACAAATTGATTCAAAAATCTATAATGAATATATATTGGAAAGGTATAAAAAGAAAGAAGTTGAACCCGATATAAGTAAGTTCACACAACCTAAATTTTTGACAAAAGATTCACCATTAAAGTCTCTTATCAAAATATCAACATTGGAGTATAATCATCCCGTAAAGAAATTTATAGAAGATAGACAAATACCAAGTCAATCTCATTATGAATTATTTCTTGCTTCAAAATTTTATGAATGGGTTAATACTTTAGTACCAAATAAGTTTCCTAGTCTAGATGGTGACCATCCAAGATTAGTGATTCCATTTTTTGATGAACAAGATAGAATGTTTGCTTTTCAAGGAAGAGCATTTGGAAAAGAAATTCCAAAATATATAACTATTATTCTTGATTCAGAGAGAGATAAGATTTATGGTCTTAACAAAATAAATTGGAATAAAAAAGTTTATGTTGTTGAAGGCCCGATTGACAGTTTGTTTTTAGATAATTGTATTGCAACAGCTCAATCAGATTTAAGAATTAAAAATAAAAAAGATAATGTAATTCTTATACCTGATAATGAACCTCGTAATAAAGAAATTGTAAAACAAATAGGTAAATTTATAGATGATGGTTACTCGGTTGTTTTATGGCCAGAGTATGTGAAAGAAAAAGATATTAATGAAATGATAGTCTCTGGTAAAACAAAAACAGAGATACAAAAAATTATAAATGAAAATGTGTATTCTGGTATCAAAGCTAAAGCACAATTTGTTTTTTGGAAAAAGGTAGAATTAAAAAATGAAAAAAACTTATCTCGGAATCAGTATAGACACGGATAAAGATAAACTACTATCAGAACAAGCAGCAAAATTATTAAAAGATTATTATTGTAAAGAGGGAGAAGATTCACCTCAGATGGCATATGCCCGTGCAGCTAGAGCATATTGTTATGGTGATTTAAAACTTGCTCAAAGAATTTATAATTATGCTTCGAATAAGTGGTTCATGTTTGCCTCACCTGTATTATCAAATGCTCCTAAACCAAATGACAAAGTAAAATCTTTACCAATTTCATGTTTTCTATCCTATGTACCAGACACCCTCGAAGGTTTAATTGAACATACTTCTGAATTAAGATGGTTATCAGTTAAAGGCGGGGGTGTCGGTGGACATTGGTCAGATGTTCGTTCAGTATCAGATATTGCTCCAGGTCCCGTACCCTTTCTACACACAGTAGATGCGGACATGACTGCCTACCGTCAAGGAAAGACTAGAAAAGGGTCTTATGCCGCCTATATGGATGTCTCACATCCTGATATACTAGAGTTTCTAACTATAAGAATACCAACAGGTGATGTAGGTAGAAAATGTCTTAACATGCATCACGCTGTAAATCTTTCAGATGATTTTATGACAGCAGTAGAAGATAACGAATTATGGAATCTATTAGACCCAAATGATGATACAGTTAGAGAAACACATAGTGCTCGTAAAATATGGGAAGCAATATTAGAAACTAGATTTAGAACAGGTGAACCATATATTAATTTTATTGATACAGCAAATCGTTATCTACCAAGAACAATGAAACGAAAAGGATTAAAAATTCATGGTTCAAATTTATGTAATGAAATTCATCTTCCAACCAATGAAGAAAGAACAGCAGTATGTTGTCTATCATCTTTAAATTTAGAATTATGGGATGAATGGAAAGATACAGCTGTTGTAAAAGATTTAATTACATTTTTAGATAATGTATTACAATTTTTTATAGACAACGCACCAGGTTATATCAAAAAGGCTAGATATTCTGCGATACAAGAGAGGTCACTAGGATTAGGTGCAATGGGTTTACATTCACTATTTCAAAAAAACAGAATACCATTTGAATCAATTCGAGCTGCAACATTAAATGAAGAAATATTTAAAAAAATAAAAGATGATGCTTTAGAACAAACAAAATTACTTGCAACAGAAAAAGGTGAGTGTCCTGATATGAAAGGAACAGGTAAAAGAAATTCACATTTACTTGCAATCGCACCAAATGCAAATAGTTCTATGATTACAGGTTGTTCACCTTCTATTGAACCACATAAAGCAAATGCATATACACATAGAACAAGAGCAGGTTCGCATTTAATTCAAAACAAATATTTAAGAGAAGAATTACAAAAAATAAATATGGATATACCAGAAGTATGGACATCAATAATTACTAATGGTGGTTCCGTTCAACATTTAGAATTTATAAATGATAGTATTAAAGAAGTTTTTAAAACAGCAATAGAGATAGACCAGAGAGTAATTATAAAATTAGGTGGAGAGAGACAAAAATATTTATGTCAAGGTCAATCACTCAATATATTCTTTCCTGCAGGGGCTTCAAAAGAATATTTACATGATACACATTTTAAAGCATGGCGTGATGAATGCAAAGGATTATATTATTTAAGAACAGAAACTTCTCATAGAGCTGAGAATGTTGCTGAAAAAATTAAGTTAAATAAATTAAAAGATTACTCAGAAGTAAAACAATCAGAAGAAGATTGCGAAGCTTGTGAAGGTTAGGAGATTTTAATGGAAGTACAAATTTATACAAAAACAGGTTGTCCATTTTGTGTTCAAGCAAAACAATGGTTCAAAGAATCTAATATAGAATATGTTGAACATTTAATGGATAATGAAGAAAACCGATTAGCATTTTTTCAAAGAATAAATCATAACCAAGAACAGTTAGGATTAAAATTACCACAAATTAATACTGTACCACAAATTTTTATAGACGGAAGTCGTATAGGTGGTTATACAGAATTACTTAAAAAACAAGAAACAATTTTAAAAGGTAGAGGTGGTGGTCTAACCAAACTATCAGAAACCTATAAACCATTTTATTATCCGTGGGCAGTTGATTTAACAATTAGACATGAGAAAGCACATTGGATTGAAGATGAGGTTGATTTATCAGAAGATGTAACGGATTGGAAGATGAATAAAATAACAAAGATTGAAAAAGATTATATTACTAATATATTGAGACTATTCACGCAGTCAGATGTAGCAGTTGGCCAAAACTATTATGACCAATTTATTCCGAAATTTAAAAACAATGAAATTCGTAATATGTTAGGTTCATTTGCTAGTCGTGAAGGTGTACATCAAAGAGCATATGCATTATTGAATGATACATTAGGATTATCAGATAGTGAATATCATGCGTTTCTAGAATACAAAGAAATGGCAGATAAGATTGAATACATGCAGAAAGCAGATGTATCTAATCATAAAGGTCTTGCAATTGCATTAGCAAAATCTGTATTCAACGAAGGTGTTGCTTTATTTGCGTCATTTGTTATGTTATTAAACTTTCAAAGATTTGGTAAAATGAAAGGAATGGGTAAAGTAGTAGAGTGGTCTATTCGTGATGAATCTATGCATGTAGAAGGTAACTCAAACTTATTTAAATCATTCTGTGCAGAACATCCTAAAATTATAGATGATGATTTTAAAAAAGAGATATATAAGAATGCAGAAAAAATTGTAAAATTAGAAGATAAGTTTATAGATTTAGCATACAGTTTAGGTGACATAGAAGGTTTATCAGCTGAAGAAGTTAAAAAATATGTTAGATATATAACAGACAGAAGATTATTACAATTAGGATTAAAAACAACATTTAAAGTTAAGGAAAATCCACTATCATGGTTAGAGTGGGTATTAAACGGTGCAGACCATACGAACTTTTTTGAGAATCGGGTAACTGAATATGAAGTTGCAGGATTATCAGGTTCTTGGGAAACTGCATATAATCAATAAGTATAATTATGCCAATAAAAGAAATAGTATGTGATTCATGTCAGGCTTCATTCACAATAGAATACGAAATGTTAGGACATCAGTATGATGTAAAATTTTGTCCATTCTGTAATGAAGTTTTAGAAGAAGATATGTCATGTGAAATTGAAATACATAATGATGACCCCTACGACATTTAAACCAGTAATATTAAAAAATGTATGTTCAAAAACATATTTAGATATGATTATGCATATGTTGCCAAAAGTAGAATCATGGCAAAACAAAGAAGAACATGATGTTAATTATAAAAAAATTAATTTAGTAAAATTAAATATCGTAACTCATGGTAAGTTTGATAATGAACTATTAGGTGGAATAGCAGTTGGATTATTATCACAGATATATGACGCGGGTGGTAAAGATTATCTTACACCAGAAATGCATTTTTGTGCTGTAAGTGTAAAAGATAAATCAACACCAAAAAATTTTCATACTGATAATTGGGGTGAAGGTAAATTAAAAGTTTTAGGAATATTAAATTCAGATTGGGATAGTAAAAAAGATGGTGGTGGATTTATTTGTAATGATGTATCATATATATTAGAGCCAACAGATTTTTTAATATTTGATTCAAATCAAACACATTCAAATAATATAATTACTGGTAATAAAGATAGGTATGCAATAGATTTTATGCTAACTGCAAAATAAATTATGAAAACACAATCAGCAAAATCAAAAGGTAGAAAATTACAACAATGGATGAGAAATCTGTTAATTGAAAAATTAGAGATACACCAAGAAGATATTGAATCTCGCTCTATGGGAGCTGGTGGTGAAGATTTAATTATGGCAAGAGCTGCAAGAGCAAAGTTTCCATTATCAATAGAATGCAAAAATCAAGAAAAAGTTAATGTATGGGAAGCTTATAAACAAGCAGAAGAAAATTCAAAAAGTTATGAACCCATAGTAGTCATAAAAAGAAATAATTCTAAACCTCTTGTAGTTATTGACGCAGAATATTTCGTTTCAATGTTTAAAGACTTATAAATAGGAGTAGTTATAAGATTTTATAAAGGATATTAAAAAATGAAGAAGATTATAGGGGCTTCTTTATTATGTTTAGTTATGTCGGTTATAGGAATAGCCATTGCTGATGATGAAAATACGCAAACAAATACAAGTGGTTCAAACACAAATATAACAGGTGGTTACGAGTCAACTACTGAGAATACCTATTCGGGTTCTGATGCTGGCTCATCTACAACCAACGACAATTCTACCACAACTTCAACAACCACAGGTACTGATACCAGAGTTGCTGGTATGGCATCTGCACCATCTATGTCTGCATATTCACAAGACCTATGTATCGTAGGTATTTCTGGTGGCGTTTCTACAATAGGCTTTGGTATAAGTGCTGGTAGTTATGTAACGGATGAGAACTGCGAGAGAATTAAATTATCAAAAGTTTTATCAGACTTAGGCATGAAGGTGGCTTCAGTTTCAATTCTTTGCCAAGACCCTAGAGTATTTTATGCAATGGAACAATCTGGTACACCTTGCCCATTCGAAGGTAAAATAGGAAAGGCTGCTTCAGACCAATGGAAAAAATACGATATGTTAAGACCTGATTTTGTACAATACACATCAAGATTAAGAATAATTGAAGACATGCAAGATGAAAAAGAAAGAGCAGCAAAAATTGCAGATTGGAATGCTAAGATGAAAGCTGCAGAAAAATTAAGAAATGGTGAAGTTGATGTTGAAGATACTATACAAAATGAACAAGCTATAATGATTGAGAAAAAGATTGAAGAATTAAAAAAAGAAATTAAAAAATCTAAAAAGGTTAATGTAAATGTAACTGTTGGTGATGACGGTGAAGTTGAAAAAAAAAAGTAACTAAAATTGATTCAGCAGTAAATGCAATCAATTATGAATATAATCAAAAATTATTAAAAAATATTATATTTTTAGTTATATTTTTTGGAGTGATTTAAATGAAGATTAGAGATACAGATTCGGTAGATTTAACATTAAAAAATCTGATAGCTATTATAGCAGCTATAGGTGTTGCATTATGGTTTTCTTTTGGAGTTTTAGAAAGACTTAACAGTATTGAAACAAGTCTATTATTAAAAAATAGTGATATTGAAAAGAATACAGATTTTAGAATTAGATGGCCACTAGGAGAACTAGGTGCATTACCTGATGATAGTGAACAGTTTATGCTTATAGAACATTTAGGAAAATCAGTAGGGAAGATTGAACTTAAAATGGATAGTATGACACATAATGAAGTTAATATTAATGTATTAAAAGATGATGTTGATGATTTAAAAGATGATGTAGAAAGACTTAAAGATAAACAAAGAGAATTTTCTAACGGCAATAAATAGTCATGAAAAAGTTTATATTATTACTATTACTAATACCTAATTTAGTATTAGGTGATGAAGTAACCACAGATAATTTAATAGACAATAATTTCGGTGGTAATTGGTCCCCTCAAAGTACAAATAGTTTAAGTAACCATAATGGTAATAATATTATTGCTGGTTATAATGACAAGTTTGTACAACATGATTCTGTATCATTATCAGATGACGCTAATATGACAGAAGCTCAAATTCAAAATGGTTGGAAATCAGAATTTGCAACAAAAATTTGGCATTGGAATACAGCAACTTCCGTAACAAAAATGACACAAACAATTACCGATAGTGCTGGTAATATATCAACACAAATAAGAAATGTAACAAAGTCTAGTTGTGGTTATATAAATTGTGGTTCATTTAGTACCCATAATGGTGCATTAAGTACACATACACAAGGTAGTAATACAGCAACAGATTTTGATATTGTAGTGAGAGTAGATTTTGAGGAATCAACAAATAATTCAGGTCATTGGGCAGTAGATTTAAAAAATCCTACACTTAAAATTACATACGAACAAAATCCCGTATCACTAACCACAGTACAAGAAATAGAAGAAGCTGCCGAAGATATAGAAGAAGCTATAGAAGCATTTGAAAATCAAGAGATAGGTTCAACAACATTCCAAGAAATGGTAGAAAATATAATTGTTGATACAGGTCTTGATATGACACTTACATTTGAAGAACCAGAAATGGATATGGAAGAATATTTGGTAATGGAAGATGATTTAGAAGTAGGTACAGTAGAACAGTTAATCGAAGATGAGATGGCTGGGGTTTCATTTGTACCAATAGAAGAATTTGAAGAAACACCAAATGTGGATATGGAAGTAGAAATGGAAGAACCTACATTTGAAGTAGAAAATATGCCTACAACCTTTGCTATGGAAACCAATATGGATATGGAAGAACCATCATTTACTGAAATGGCAGAAGATACATTTACATCTGCTATGGATACACTTACAGATATGTTTAATATGGACATGCCAGAAGATATGTCAGAAGAAGTTGCAACTGAGGTGTTAGATGCGATGGTAGAAATGGACTTACCTATGGATATGCCTATGGATATGCCAGAAACTACCTCAGATATGGATACGGAAATGGATACTTCTGTGGATATGGAAATGGAAATAACAGAAGATATGCCAGATATGGAAGAAGCTCCCGTTGAAACTGTTGCTATGAATAATGAAACTGAAATGGAAACAGAAATGGAACCTGAAATGGAACCTGAAATGGAAACTCCAACACCAGAGCCTGCACCTGAAGAATCAACACCTACTGCTGAGGTAGAAGAAGAAGCTCCAACACCAACAGGTGGTACTGCAGCAGAATCAACAGAAGAAGCTCCTATTGAAGAAGAAGCTCCTACCCCTACGGAAGAAGCTCCAACACCAACAGAAGAACCTACTGAAACTGAAAGTGAACCAACACCAACAGAAGAAGCTCCAGCTACAAGTGAAGAAACACCTACTGAAACAGAAGATAGTCAAACTGTGGAAAGTGATGAAGAAACAACTGTTGCTGAAACAGACACAGATACATCAGTTTCAGAAACATCAGATACAACAGTATCAACAGAAGTACAAACTATCGGTGAGAAGATAGAGAAGATTATTGCTAAAGTAAATGCTAAATTAAAGAAAGTATCAGATAGAGTTAGGGCAGTACAAATAGTTACTCTAAAGGGTATGCAAATGGATGGTCCCCAATTAACATCATATCAAAATAGAAATTTCTATAAGGATAGACAGATGTATGGTGGAAATCCCAATTTCTTTCAAGATATAAATACTCTTGCACAACAACCAATATATGCAAATGTGGCGTTAACTGCTTATCAGAATAATGACCCACTAAATAAACAAAGATTGATTCAACATGAGATAAATTATGAGAAGAATAAAATCATGTTAGAATTAAGAGAACTAAGAGGACAATAAAATGTTAGACATATTAAAAACTAAAGTTACTTTAGTTGCAGCTACACTTGGTTTAATAATCACAATAGGTGGTGCTTTTACTTGGTTTGGTGAAATTAATACTAGATTATCAAATATAGAGAAAAATATGGGAAGTGATAAATCTGGTGTATCTATTCAAGAAAATGTCAAGTCTATTTTAGAGAATGACAAAAATAACAAAATCAATGCAAAAGAAATTGAGTTATTGAAACTTCAAATCAGAGAAATCCAATCCAACTCAGGTAATCCATTATCCAACTAATCTAAATGAGAATCATTCTCATTTAGACCCCCCTAAAATAAGAGTAAAATCAACCCTTGACAATATCTGTTCAACCTGTCATAATGGTAGTAAGATGAGTGAAATATACATTTCGTATCAAAATAAGAATATATCTTATTTACACAAAATCAACAAAATCCTTGACAAGTCTTGTTTGACCTGTTAAGATTGCTATACACAATAAAAATTGAGAGGTCAATTAAATGGGTCAAGTAAAACAACAAGCTATGGAAGATGCAGAACATATTTTAAATATAACTGCTGCTAAATTAGTTGGTGGTGATATTGATGAAGATGAAGCATTAGATATTTTAGATAAGAATATGGACAATTTAAAAATTATAGGATATGAAAACAAGTACGATGCAATTCATGATATCTATGAAACAATAGAAAGAGGTGTTAAGTGAAAGGTAGTTCAAGTAAACCAAGACAGAATTTTCAAGTCAGAAATTTCGAACAGAAAAAACACTTCAAGAAAAAACCAATAAGAGAACAGGCAAAAGGATTATCTGTAAATATTTATAGTGATGATATAAACAAAGCTTTAAGAATATTTAAAAAGAAAATTCTTAAATCTGGTCTTTTAAATGAAGTACGCGATAGACAGTTTTTCACAAAGAAAAGTGAAAAGAACAGATTGGCTAAATCAGCTGGAAGACAAAGGTGGTTAAGAAAATTGTCAGAGACACCAGGGCCACATCAATATGCAAAAAATTATAGAAAAAGAAATAGGACATTTTAAATGAAAGAAATTAAATTATTAAGATTAACAACAGGTGAAGATATTGTAGCAGAAGTAATTAATACAGAATACGCAGATAATGATAGAACAGTTACAAGAATATCAAAACCATTTGTAATAATACCAATGCAACGGAATCCTGCTCAAGGTTCAGAAACTAAATTATACTTTTCACCATTCATTCCATTTGCAGAGAATGAAGAAATGAATATTAAAGAAGAAAATATTATAACTGTAAATGAACCTAAGAAAGAAATTAGAGATAATTATTTACAATACATAGGTGCGATAGTACCAGTAGAGAAAAAGATTATATCATGATAGATAAAAAAGATAAAGAAGGTAAGGTACTTATAGGGCCTTGGGGTGAACCCAAAGCCAAGAATGATGCTGATGCTGATAAATGGATTAAGGAAAAATACGATAGAGAATTAAATAAAAAAAATACTCAATTAAAAATGAAAGAAAAACTATCTAGGGTAGATATGATAACTGAAAATATTATGATACAGTTAATTCATACTTTAGGTGAATATGATTATGAGATTGGGAAAGATGATTTTATTTTAGATGTAGGTTTTTTATCTGAAACTGTTAAGGCCGTGATTTCTAGACAAGAAAGAATACCACATGTTGTACAGGGATTAATTGATAATCTTATGACACCAGAAAAAACTAAAGATGATAGAGGTCAGAATATATATTATTCAAGATTTAATTCACCACTTTTAAACGAGTTGATAGAAATGGCTAATGAAATAAGAGAGACACCTACTGATGTAATATTTGAACCAGATATGGAATTAGATACAGAACCAGAAGAAATATCTGGTTGGAAAGAAGATAAAGATAAAGATGATAAAGATGATGATAATGGTGGGAAAGAATTTTAAGAATTGCAATAATGTAATCGCCGATATGACTATACGAGGCGTAAATTTAGTCGTTGAAAATAATAATATTCGAAAGGAGAATATAACATGGGAAGAAAGAAACTTTCAAAAACACAACGCGTGTTAAACGCGTTTGAGAGAGGTGATGTAATCACTTGGGCTCAATTAAGAAATAACTTTGATTTAACTTCACCACAAGCGTTGGTAGATAAGTTAAGAAGTCAAGGTCATATGATATACATCAACAAAACAGATGATGGTACTTCATATAGAATGGGTACACCATCACAAGCAATTATTACTGCTGGTGTAGGTGCTGTATTAATGAATGGAGCTGCAGATAAAACTATCGTAGCTGCTGGTATTAAAGCACTTTATGGAACAGGTGTTTCATTCGCTTCTTAATTAGTTAAGAATTAGTGGGTGTGGTCTTTACAGACAGATGGTCCCGCGGCTTTTGTCGCTTTAAACAGGCCACACCTTACTAAACAGAATTTAAAATGATATTAATTGACATGAATCAAATCTCACTAGCATCTTTAATGATGCATTTACACATGAATAAAGGTGAGTTAGAAGAAGATATGGTGAGACATATGATTTTAAATTCTGTACGAATGTACAGAACCATGTTTAATGAAGAATATGGTGAAGTAGTTATAACATACGATTCTAGAACATATTGGCGTAAACAAGTTTTTCCCCAATATAAATGGAATCGTAGAAAAAATAGAGAATCTGATAATAAAGATTGGGATAGTATATTCGGAGTTCTTAATCAGATTAAAGATGAAATAAAAGAATTTCTTCCTTATAAAGTCGTTGAGACTTATGGGGCAGAAGCTGATGATGTAATTGCAATACTATGTAAACATTATCAGAGTGAGAAAATCATGATTGTATCGGGTGATAAAGACTTTATACAGTTACAGAAATATGATAATGTAAATCAATATAGTCCAATTACTAAAAAACTCATAAATGGAGTTGACGCAGTTGTATATATAAAAGAGCATATACTAAAAGGTGATAAATCAGATGGTATTCCAAATGTCTTGTCACCCGACCATACTTTTACAGATGATTTAAGGCAGAGACCCTTGACATCTAAAAGAATGCATAGTATAATGGCTCAAGAAATTGATGATTTAAATGATGAAGTGAAAAGAAATTATCAAAGAAATGAAAGACTAATTAATTTGGACAATATACCACAATTATTAGAAAAGAATATTCTAGATGATTTCAATGATGCTTCTTGTGGAGACAGAAGTAAATTGTTAAATTATTTTATAGAAAAAAGACTAACAAGTCTAAATGAAAATATTGGAGAATTTTAAAATGGCAGATAATTATACACCATTGTTTTCTGAGGTACTAGATAGAGTACATAAAGCGAAAACAAAAACAGAAAAAGTAGAAATACTACAACGACATGACCATCCGTCTTTAAGAATATTACTTAAAGCATCATTTGACCCTACTAAAGTGTGGGTAATACCTGCAGGTTATGTTCCATTCAAACCGAATGACGCACCTGAAGGAACAGACCACATTAATTTAAGTAATGAAGCAAGAAAGTTGTGGCATTTTATTAAAGGTGCAGACCCAGATACAAAACAAGCTCAAAAAGAAAATATGTTTATACAAATGTGTGAAGGTCTACATGAAAATGAAGCAAAACTTTTAATTGCTGCAAAGGATAAAAGATTACATCAAATATATAAAGGTTTATCAAAAGATGTAGTAAAAGCGGCTTTTAATTGGGATGATAATTTCATGATAATAGAGCCATCAGTATATCCACAAGCACCAGGTAGTGCTTCAGGCGTATAAATTACTTGACAAATTGTGTATAACCTGTTACCATGGTTAGAATGAGGTTACAATAAAAATAAATTCTCGTTCATGTCGACTCACTCTCTCTCGACCTCATCATAGAGTTGACATGGACACCTAAAGAGAATTTAATTATGAGGTTAATATATTATGACTAGTGAAAAATTAAAAACAATAAAAAAAATTCCCTATAAATTTGTACATGTATTTTGGTTGGATATAACATCTGATTCATCATGGCGAAGTGTTGAAGATGTAAAAGAAGAAAAATTACCAAGATGTCTTAGTACAGGTTTTTTAATTAGTGATGAAGATGATATGGTAAGACTTGTATCAGATTTTAATTTTAAAGAAGATGGTAGTATTGATGAATGTGGTAATTCTACAATTATACCTAAAAGTGTGGTACAAGAGATAAAAGAGATTATGTAATATATGGAATTTTTAATAATTTTAATTCCTACAATTATAATATTAATAATTTATTATAACATGGATGAAAAGAGAGAACTAGAGGAAAAAAGATTTAAAAACAAGTTAAAAGATAAAGATAATTAATATATTATGGGAATAAGAACAACATTTAGTAAAATAAATTTAAAAGATATAGTAAAGATACCATTTAAAATGGGCCCTTTCTTTGAAAAATATGATGGTCCCCTAGAATTTAAACATGATAGGGATATGACAGCTCAAAGAGATAATGAGTTGAAAGAGTTAGGCAACAAAATATGGTTTGAATCAGATTTAGTAAAGGAAAAAAATTATGTTAATAAAGTTGCAAATATTATAGATTATGGTATAGATTTTAGAAGTCCATATGAAAATATAGTTGAATGGGGAGAAAACAATTCTAACGATTTAGTTATTATGCATAAGGGTAAAGTTGAAGCGTGTTTTGTTGCTTGTGCAAGTGGTTGGAATCCAGGTGATAAAATGGGTAAGACTTTAGAAGAATTACACGAACCTGTTGCTGATTCTGAAGCATTAAGAAAGGCAAGTGATGGTATATGGAGAGCAATGACAAGTGGTCAAATGTTTCACCGATATACATGGGGAATTTCATCTTTAGGAACATACAGTAATCATCCACATTGGCCAAGACCAGATTTTAGTTCTTTAAATCATTTATACTTTAGAATAGAACATGAAAGAACAATAACAGTAGATGAAGACACAGCAGCATTTCTTATCGAGGTAGATGTTTATCCTTTACAACAATTATTTCATCTACATGATACAACAGCTGGTAAAGAAACTGATTATAGAAAATTAATTATAGATTCTGTTTATAGTATGTCTGATTCTGTATTAGAATATAAGAATTTAAGGAAAGTGAAAAGATTATTAAAGAAATCAGAAATGGTGGGAAAATATAACAATGCAAGTATCATATGAGGGAGGAAAATATTATGAAAGAATACAACACAATATATAATACAGAAGAAGTAGAAAAGTTGAAGATAGAAATAACAGACTTGAAAGACCAAATAATAAAAATAAATAAAAGACTAGTTGAGTTAGAAAGAATAGATTTATCTGATGTTGAAGCATCCAAAATTAATTAAACAATGCCAACATATACATTTAAAAATAAAGATACAGGTGAAATCTTTGATAAGATGATGAAAATAGCTGAAAAAGAACCATATCTTAAAGATAATCCTAATTTGGAGTCAATGATAACTGCAACTAATTTTGTAGGTGACCATATTATTAAAAGAATGGATGGTGGTATGAAAGAAGTTTTAGAAAGGATTGGTGATGGTAATCCAAATACACCACTTGCAGACAGATTTTCAAGGAAGTCAACAGAAGATATTAAAAAAGATAAAATAGTCAAGAAATACAATTTAAAGGATACTATAATATAAAAATTAAATAAATAGTTATGTGCTAATAGCCAACATATTATTAGTAAGACTAATACATATATTAGTAATACAGAGACTATACACAGGGAACCTACTAACGGAATAGTAGGTTCCTACTTTTAGAGAATAGTTATGAATAGAAGAACAAATCCCGTAACAAGAGCTATGATGAAGTTCTATAAAATGTTAGTCGTGCCTGATAAAAAGAAGGCCGAGAAGAAGGGTTATGTCAAACATAAAGGAACAATAGATGGCTAAACCAGAAGTAGATGATATTATAGAACACTCTGAGCCAGCTTCTGAAAGAGTTGCCACAGGTAAGGTAGTTCAATTATTAGGTTCTCAATTTGTATATGAAGTTCATAAGATAGTAGAAAAGGGTAGAGAAAAAATACCTGCAGATAAAACAAGTACAAGAATGTGTATGTTTAATGAATCTTGGAAGAAAATTTAAGGGGCAAAAAATATGATAGAAGTAAATGGTAAAAGTTTAGAAACTGATGAAGAAGGTTATCTTTCTAATTTAAGTGATTGGGAAGAAGGTGCAGCTACAGCAATGGCAAAAGAAGAAGATATTGAGTTATCAGATGACCATTGGGAAATAATTAATTTTCTTCGTGAGTATTACGAATCATATCAGGTGGCACCAGCAGTAAGAGTATTAACTAAAGCAGTCGGTAAGAAATTAGGTAAAGATAAAGGTAATAGTAAATATCTTTATCAATTATTTCCATACGGCCCAGGCAAACAAGCATGTAAGTTTGCTGGATTGCCAAAACCAACGGGATGCGTATAATATGTCAAAAAAGAAAGAAATACACTCAGGTGATTTAGTAAAAATTGAACCAATCACAGATAATCAAAAAAAAGTATTTGAATCATTTAGTCAAGGTAAAAATGGATTTTATTTTGGTAGTGCTGGTACAGGTAAAACATTTATATCTTTATATCTAGCATTACAAGATGTTTTAAAACAAGGAACATCATTTGATAAAGTTGTTATTGTTCGTTCTTTAATGCCAACAAGAGACATTGGTTTCTTACCTGGTGATGAAGAAGATAAAGCAGCACTATATCAAGTACCATATCAAAACATGGTACAGTTTATGTTTAAGCAACCTAATGAAGACGCTTTCAAATGTTTATATGAAACACTTAAAAGACAAGGAAGTTTATATTTCTTATCAACATCATTTCTAAGAGGTTTAACTTTTGACAATTCAATTATAATAGTTGATGAGTGTCAAAATTTAAGTTTTCATGAATTAGATACAATTATAACAAGAGTAGGTCAAGATTCTAAAATACTTTTCTGTGGTGACTTTAGTCAGACAGATTTAGTCAAAACAAATGAAAGAAATGGTTTACATGATTTTTTAAGAATTTTGGAAAACATGGATGAGTTTACTTGTGTTGAATTTGATATACCAGATATTGTTAGGTCTGGTTTTGTTAGAAGTTATTTAATTCAAAAAACTAAATTAGGTATAGGAGTTGATGTGTGAAATGCAGTCAAGAAGGTTTAGAACTTATAAAAAAATTCGAAGGTTGTAAATTAAAATCTTATAAATGTCCAGCTGGAGTATGGACAATAGGATATGGTCATACAGAAGATATAAAAGAAGGTGATATAGTTTCACCAGAAGAAGCAAATAAATTATTAAGAGCTGATGTTTTTAAATTTGAAGAATATGTAACTGACAATGTAATAGTTAATTTAACACAAAACCAATTTGATGCTTTAGTTGCTTGGACATTTAATTTAGGTGTAGGTAATTTAAGAAATTCAACAATGTTAAAAAAATTGAATAATGCTGATTATACATCAGTTCCTTTTGAAATGAAAAGGTGGAATAAGGCAGGTGGTAAAACTTTAGATGGTTTAGTCAGAAGACGCCAAGCAGAGTCACTACTATTTGAAAGTAAAGAATGGCACAAAATATAAATTATGACAACAATAGATTTCCCTGTTTTAAAAACTAAGACAGTTGATAAAAAAAGATATTATATAACACCAGATGGTAATGAATACCCATCTATAACCACAGTATTGTCACCTAGAAATAAAGATGGTATAAACAAGTGGCGGGAAAGGGTTGGAGAAAAAGTTGCAAACTATATAATGAATAAGGCTGCAACAAGAGGTACTAAAGTACATAAGATGTGTGAAGATTATCTAAATGGATTAGATATGGAACATCACAAAAAAGACTTTTTACCATGGTGTTTATTTAAAGAATTAAAAGAACAAACTTTTGATAATATTAATGAGGTAATTGCACAAGAAGCAGTTATGTATTCTGATAAATATAAGATAGCAGGAAGAACTGATTTGATAGCTGAATATAGAGATAAGTTATCAATAGTAGATTTTAAAACATCTACAAGTGAGAAAAAGGATTCATATAATGAAAATTATTATATTCAAACTACAGCATACGCTGAGATGTTTGAAGAATTAACAGGGAAACCTATTAATCAGATAGTAATTTTAGTTGTAACAGAAGATGGTACTGTACAAGAGTTTATCAAAGATAAAAAAGACTACATACCATTATTAGAAGAAACAATAGAGGAGTGGTATAACAAATGAATGTAACATTTACAGAAAGTGCTGCTAGTAAAGCAGCAGAAATATTAGTGGATGAGTCGGAACCAGATTTAAATGTTCGTTGCTTTATACAAGGCGGTGGTTGTTCTGGTTTTCAATATGGATTTACTTTAGATAAACAAAAAGATGATGATTGGGTATTTGAAACTAATGGTACTAAGTTATTAATTGACCCTATGTCTGGTATTTATTTTAAAGATGCTACCATTGATTATGTGAGTGACCCATTAAAAGGTTCTCAATTTGTAATTTCAAATCCAAATGCAAAATCTACATGCGGATGTGGAAGTAGTGCTGCTTTTTAAATAATTTAATATGAAAAAACACGATACACCAATGTTAGATAATCTAGAGGAGGGCCCATGGCCTTCTTTTATATCTGGTATCAAGAGTTTAAGAGATAGACATGAAGATTCACGAATCAATGCTATGTCTAATGATTTACTAGGTCAACTTGAACATAGTTATGAAACTAGAAAAGGATATTGGAAAGGTGGTACTGTATCTGTTTACGGATATGGTGGTGGAATCATACCTCGTTTTTCAGAAGTAGGTGACCAGTTTCCAGCGTCAAGAGAATTTCATACACTAAGAGTCCAACCCCCAGCTGGCAATTACTATACAACAGATATGTTATTAAAACTTGCTGATTCATGGGAGAAGTATGGTTCAGGTCTTATAACCTTTCACGGACAAACAGGTAATATCATGTTTATTGGTTCAACAACAGAAAATACACAACACTTTTTTGATGAAATAAATGAGTATGGATTTGACTTAGGTGGTGCTGGCCCATGCGTTAGAACAGGTATGTCGTGTGTAGGTGCTGGAAGATGTGAAATGTCAAATATCAATGAACATAAAGCACACAGATTACTTGTAAATAATTTTGTTGATGATATTCATAGACCTGCATTACCATATAAATTTAAATTTAAAGTATCTGGTTGTCCTAATGATTGTATGAACAGTATAGAAAGGTCAGATATGTCTATTATAGGAACATGGCGTGATGATATTAAAGTTGACCAAGAAGAAGTTAAAAAATTTATTAAAACCAAAGGCAGAAAACATATTATTGATAATGTCATCACTAGATGCCCTACTAATTCTCTTTCTGTTAATGATGATGATACTCTTGAAATAGATAATAAATCTTGTGTAAAATGTATGCATTGTTTAAATGTTATGCCAAAGGCACTATCACCAGGTGATGATAAGGGTGCTACTATATTAATGGGTGGAAAAAGAACATTAAAGATTGGTGACCTTATGGGTACAGTAATCAAACCATTTGTTAAATTAGAAACACAAGAAGATTGGGATTATCTAGTAGAACTTGCAGAAAAAACAATAGATTATTGGGCAGATAATGCCTTAGAACATGAAAGATGTGGTGAAATGATTGAACGAATAGGATTACAAAACTTTTTAGATGGTATAGGTGAAGATGTTGACCCTAACATGGTAGCAAATCCAAGAGAAAGTTCATATGTTCGTGTAGATGATTGGGATGATGAAGCTAAAAAGTGGTATGAAAAACAAGATGAGAAAAGGGCATGAATCAAGTAGTAGAAAAAAAAGTAAAGAAAGAAATGAGAACACCAATCGAATCTGGTTGCCCAGATGGTTTTCAATATATGCACCCAACAATGCGTAAGAATTTTGCTAGTTGGAAATATCATGAACACCCTAGACCTGGTGTTTTATTACATGTTGCAAAATCAGGTGATAAGATATGGACAGTTAGAGCTGGTACTCAAAGAATTTTAGATGTATATTCATTAAGAAAATTATGTGAAATTGGAAATGAATATGCTGATGGTTATGTAAGATTTACTATTAGAAGTAATATTGAATACATGATTAAAGATGAGGAAAAGGTAGACCCATTAATTTATGCATTAGAAGATGCTGGTTTTGTTGTTGGTGGAACAAAAAATTCAGTAGCAATGATTGCACATACTCAAGGTTGGTTACATTGTGATATACCAGGTACAGATGCGTCTGGTGTTGTTAAGGCGTTAATGGATGAATTAATAGATGAATTTAAAAATGAAGAAATGCCTAATAGAGTTCATATGACTACATCTTGTTGTCAGATTAATTGTGGAGGTCAAGGTGACATAGCAATTAATATTCAACACACAAAACCACCAAAGATTAATCATGACTTAGTTTCAAATGTTTGTGAAAGACCAAGTGTTGTTGCAAGATGCCCTGTGGCTGCTATTAGACCAGCAATGGTCAATGGAAAAGCATCATTAGAAGTAGATGAAAAAAAATGTATTTGTTGTGGAGCTTGTTATCCACCATGTCCACCAATGCAAATTAATGACCCAGAACATAGTAAACTTGCTATTTGGGTTGGGGGTAATCATTCTAACGCAAGAAGTAAACCAACATTCCAAAAATTAGTTGCAGCAGGTATTCCAAATAACCCACCTAGATGGCCAGAGGCTACTGCGATAGTTAAAAAGATAATAAAAGTTTATAAAGATGAAGCTAGAGATTGGGAAAGAATCAATGATTGGATTGAAAGAGTTGGTTGGCCAAGATTTTTTGAATTAACAGAATTACCATTCACTAAATATCATATTGATAACTGGCGTGGTGGTAGAAAAACCTTAAACTCATCTACATATATTAGACATTGACAAAATAGATTATACCTGATATAATGGCTATAATATGATAGATACAACAGTACATACACCTAAAACCTTTTCATTAGAGATAGAAAAACTTGCATTCGAAAAAAGATGTACACATCTAGAAGCAATAAGTATCTATTGTGAAAAAGTGGGTATTGAACCTGTAACAACAGCAAAGTTGTTGACTAAAAGTTTAAAAGAAAAAATAGAGGCAAATGCAAGGGAATTAAATTACTTACCTAAAACAGCAAAGTTACCATTATGAAAAATCCTTTATTTGATGAGTTATGTGATGTTAAAATAGAAACTTCTAAATGTACTAAATGTGGTGAAATAAAACCTATAAGTGATTTCGCATATGGAGAGTTTAATAAAAAAGGTGAAAAACGATATAAAAACTATTGTAATTCATGTGAAAATAAAGATAAAAAGTTAGTATTAAATTTCAAAAAAACACATCCTCGACCAGATAATCATACATGTGATTGTTGTGGTAAAACAGAAGAAGAAATTTTAAAAGAACGCAACAAAGATAACTTTGGTGGTAGAGTAAAGAAAAAAACTTTATGGACATGTGACCATGACCACAAGACAAAAACTTTTAGAGGTTGGATATGTTATTATTGTAATAATCTAGCTGGTGCATCTGCAGAAATTCCTGAAAATTTAATTAACGCAGCAAATTATATAATAAAAAATAAGTGCAACCAATAGATGCATATTTAATGTATTGTGCCATGAAGGCACATTTTGACAAAGGTGATTATGACTTTGTAAAATACAATGGAAAATCTAAAGTGTCAAGAGATTCATTTTATAAAAGGAATGATAGAATTTTTTTTGTTAAATTAACTCGTAAATATAAGAGTAAAGAAAATATACAAGATTATCTACTTGCTAATTTTTTAAAACACTCAAAAGGTTGGGTTGGTAAATTTCATGAAGATAATTATACAGAATGGCAAAAGAGAATACAGAGTTTGACATATACTTTTAAATCTGAAATAGAACCTATATTAGATTCAAAACTTATAGCAATATCTGAAAATAAACATCCTAAACTATTAAAAGAATATCTAGGTAAGAGAGTATCATTAGAAAGTATAATGATATTAGATTCAATTTTAGGATTTAGCCATACATGGAATATTAAACTTAAAGATGATTATACATGGAAAGATATTTCTAAACTTATGAATGATTATAAAAGTTTTTTAAAATTTGATGCATCTAAATTTAAATTTGTATTAAAAGAATTAATGTCATGAAATTATTATTAGGTGATTGTTTAAAAATTCTTCCAACACTTTCTGAGGATAGTGTCGATATGGTGTTGTGTGATTTACCTTATGGTACAACACAATGTAGTTGGGATAGTATAATTCCATTTAAACCAATGTGGAAAGAACTCAAAAGAATTACTAAAAATAATGGTTGTATAGTTTTATTTGGACAAGATAAATTTACAGCAAAATTAATTTCATCAAATATTGAAGACCACAAATATAACTTAATTTGGAACAAACTTTTAACAAGTGGTTATTTAAATGCTAATAGGATGCCTTTGAGAATACATGAAGATATTATGGTTTTTTATAATAAACAACCTACCTACAATCCCCAGAAAACAATAGGTAATAAAAATCATAGTGTGGGAAATAAAAGTAAACCAATAACAAATGAGGCTTATGGAAAACACTTTTATAAAACTGACCACAATAAATTAGGTAATTTAAAACATCCTAAGTCAATATTAGAATTTAAAACTATTCATCCCACTAAAAGAAAACATACCTCAGAAAAACCAACAGATTTATTGGAATACTTAATAAAAACTTACACTAATGAAAAAGATACTGTTCTAGATTTTACTATGGGTTCTGGTTCTACTGGTTTGGCATGTGTGAATACTAATAGAAATTTTATAGGTATAGAAAAAGATGAAAAGTTTTTTAAAATTGCAGAACATTATTTAAATTTAAAAGAATTAATGTCATGAGTAAAAAATATATAGATTTATATAAAAAATATCATCATGAACACGCTGGTTATGGAAATGGTGGTGGATTAAAATTTTATTTAAATCATATAGTAGATTTAGTACATGATACAAAATCAAAAACTCTACTTGATTATGGATGTGGAAAAGCAGAAGGTTATTTTAAATATAATCATCATAAACATTGGGATATAATGCCAGAGTTGTATGACCCTGCAATAACACAATTTAATAAACTACCTGATGGCCCATTTGATGGTGTGATATGTTTTGATGTATTAGAACATATACCAGAAGAAGAAATACCAGAGACAATTAAAAATATATTTGATAGAGCAAACAAGTTTGTTTTTTTAGGTATTGATACAAGTCCTGCTCAAGCAGTATTATCAAATGGTGAGAATGCACATTGTACATTAAAATCATTAAGGTGGTGGGTAAATATGGTTAATGAACATGGAAAGAAATTATATACACATGTTATGACAAATGGACAAGATAGTGGTTATGAAATTTTAAATGATGAATTATATTTTGATATGTTATGAGATTAAATGTTTATAAGAGACCAAATTGGTGGTTGTCTATGGAAATAACAGAAGATGAATGGCCAGAGATAAAAGAATATATAGAAGAAAATAATATATGGTATACACTAGTATTAGGAAGACATGAAAAAGATTAAACAATTAGATATGGAATTGGCTGGTGGTTGTAACTACGCATGTCAAATGTGCCCACAGAGTTTTGGTCGTGAAAAAGAATTTAAACAAATACTTAAATGGGATAACTTTGTAAAGATTGTAGATGACGCCATTGAACATGAAGTTGAATCAATTAGTATTCATGGTGGGGGTGAACCCACTTTAAGTAAACATTTTATTAAGACTATAAAATATATTAAAAGTAAAAATGTTAAGTGTTTTGCTTTCAGTAATGGATATATTTTAGATGATAATATGATACAAGAGATAGCCGATAGTGGTCTTGATATGTTTCGTATATCATGTATAGGATATGATAGTGAAAGTTATAATAAATGGATGCCAACTAAAGTTAAGAAAGATAAATCAGATAGATTTTTAAAAGTTAGAGATAATGTTAGTAAACTTGTAGATATATGTAAAGATACTAATACAGAAATACACGCTAATCATTTAATCATTGATATTAATCAAAAAGATTATGAAGTAGAACAGTACATAAAGAATTGGGTAAATATAACTAATACTAAATCAGAAATATGGATGATGCATAATTGGTCTGGTGAATATACAGAAGTTTATCCTAGAAGAAAAGATAAAAGAAGAACCTGTGGTAGACCTATGGCACCAATGTTACAGGTTAGGGCTGGTGGTTTAGATAAACATCAAGGTGCGGTAGTTGCGTGTTGTATGGTTCTTGGAAATGATAAAGAAGCAACTCTTGGTCATTTAGATACAAATACTATACAAGAAGTTTTAGATGGTGATAAGTATCAAGAGTTGATAAGAGCACATAAAGAAGAAAGATTTGATGATATACCATACTGTAAAAATTGTGACCAATTATGGGATGTACCAGAGAGTTTAGTATGGACAAATATAGAAGACAGAGAATATAATCAATCTCATATAGTAGGAGATTTAAAACTTGCTTAAATTTAAAGAAACACCTTGGCCACATTTTGTAGGTTCTCTACCTAAAACATTTTATAATCATGTAAAAGATAATTGGAATACAAATGAAGAAGATAAACAATGGAACAAGATTAAAAACAGGTCAGATATTTTTGTAAAGGATGATAAAATAAATACAGTTTTAAGTGAAGTTATTTTAGGAGCATTTAATAAGTCTAAAGATATCTACAAAAAGTTTTATCCTAGATTTGATGCTGATAGAGTTTGGTTAAATACACAACATAGTTTTGCTGAAAATCCATTAACAGATAAAGGTTTTCCAATGAGAAAACTACATATGGATAATGGTAATAAACTAGTTACAGGTTTATGGTATTTTAAAAATGAGAATGAAGAAGATGATGGTGGACATTTAACTTTACATAATCCAATAACAAAAGAAGAAGAAGAATTTAGATATAAAGAAAATAGTATTCTTTTATTTCCTAATACACCTATTAGTTGGCATTATATTACTGATAGAAAATCATCTAAGTATCCTAGAAGATTTATTTGTATGAGAGCTGAAGCAAAGATTAAATTACATAATTACCAAACTAAAAATGGTAAAGATGTTTTAAAATATGAAGATATAATTAATAATTATGAGTAATGCATTAATATACGGAAACGGAAAATCAAGATTAGAATTTAATCCACAAGAATCAAATTTCGTTACTTGGGGTTGTAATAGAATATATCGTGAAAAAATACATATTGATAATTTAGTTGCAGTTGATTATATAAGACAACATGAGATATATTCAGATGGTTATGCCAAAGATAATGTTTGTTGGTTTTCAGATTGGCATGAGTTACCTAAACAATTTATTGATAAACCTGCTTGGGGTAGTAGGCATTTAGAATTATTAAAATTAGGTTTTGATAAAGACCAAATTTTTGAAAACAGTAAAGTAGGAAAAACAAGATGTGTAGTTAGGGGAAAGAATCCATTTACAGCAATACAAAAATTTTATAATATAGAAAAACCAAAAGATGAAGGTGAGATAGAAGCATTAAAACATAAGTGTATGAGAAATACAGGTCTCTATATAACATGGTTAGATAATAAAGATAAAGTAAATCATATAAACGAATTTGAAGGTAATAGTGCTGGAAGTACAGCAATGTATCTTGCAGCAAAACAAGGAGCAAAAGAAATTTACTTATTAGGATTTGACTTAGCAACACCAGGTAAACCTTTAAGTAATGTTCATGTATTACCAGGGTATGAAAAGGGATTTGATTCTCTCACTTGGGAAAGACAGATGAAAACTGTTATGAGAGAATTTAAAGATGTAAAATTTTATTGGATATCACCACAAGAACATACAAAAAGATTTAAGGGAATTGATAATTTAAAATTTATTAAAGAGTTAGGAAGACATGAAGAAAATTAGACAATTAGTTAAAAATCAAGGAATAGATTGGTGGATTAAATGGTTCGCAAGTATCATATTAATAATTGGAGTATCAACAACAGCAATGAATATGTATCCCTATAATATGTACTTTCAATGGATAGGTATAACAGGTTGGTTAATAGTAGGTATATTGTGGAAAGATTGGGCATTAATTCTAGTGAATACCATAGGTTCATTAATACTACTTGCAGGTATTATACATTATCACTCATTAGATTGGTATCTAGTAATTTATGAAAGATATATTCAGGTAAGTTTATGAAAGCATTAATATATGGAAATGGTGAATCTAGAAAAGTTTGGGATATAACCAAATCTTATAAAGGATTTGAAACTTGGGGATGTAATGCAATTTACAGAGATTGTACAGTTGATACTTTAATCGCTATTGACTATGGAATACAACAAGAGATATACAAGTCTGGTTATGCAAATAAAAATGAATGTAGATTTGCAGATTGGGCTATACTAGAAGATTTTGATGTAGAATTTTTAAAGATAAATTATGCACCAAAACATATACATGAAACTGAAAAGGGAAATAGAACAAGTTGTGTAGTTCAAGGAAAAGAAGTAGAATCTGCAGAAAGAAACTATTATGAAATGATAAGAGAGTTTCCTAATCTTGATAAAGAAGATTTAAAAAGAAAGTGTTATAATAATGTAGGTCTTTATATTACATGGATAGATGAAGAAGATAAAGTTTTTAGTATAGATTATCCTAGAGAATGGTGTGCAGGTGCAACTGCAATACATCTAGCTTGTCAAGAAGGTGTAGATGAAATATACATATTAGGATTTGATTTGACAAGTTATAATGAACCTATTAATAACATCTATAAAGGAACAGATAACTACTTATCAAATGAATCTAAGGGGTTTAACCCTATAAATTGGATAAAACAGTTAAATACGGTGTTTGATGAGTTCATAGACACCAAATTCTATTGGGTTGAGAACAGAGATACTAGAAGTCCTAAGATGTTAAAGAATAATGTTGAAAATATATCTTATAAAACCCTTGACAAGATTTGTAAGACCTAGTATAGTGGTAAGAATAACTATTATAAATAGTTATGTATCGAAAGATACACAAATAAACATACGATAATATAATAACATACGGAGAAAATAAGATGTCATTAGATAATCTAAAAAGCAGTAATTCACTTAATAAACTGTTAGACGCAGCAAAAGGTGAAACTGATACCCAAGAAAAGAAATCCTATGTAGATGAAAGGTTGTGGAAACCAGAGTTAGATAAGTCTGGCAATGGTTACGCAGTTATTCGTTTTCTACCATCATGTGAAGGTGAAGACCTACCATGGTCAAAAGTTTGGAGCCATGCATTTCAAGGCCCAACAGGTCAATGGTACATAGAAAATTCTTTAACAACCCTTAGTCATAAAGACCCAGTATCAGAACACAATACTAAATTGTGGAATACAGGTCTTGAATCAGACAAAGAGATTGCTCGTAAACAGAAAAGAAAGTTACAATACTTCTCTAACATTTATGTTGTAAGTGATACAAAACACCCAGAGAATGAAGGTAAGGTATTCTTGTTCCGTTTCGGTAAGAAAATCTTTGACAAGATTACTGCAGCAATGTCACCTGAGTTTGAAGATGAAAAGGCAATCAACCCATTTGATTTTTGGGAAGGTGCTAACTTCAAATTAAAAATCAGAAAATTAGATGGTTTTTGGAATTATGATAAGTCAGAGTTCGAAGACCCTTCAAAACTTTTTGATGATGACGCTCAAGCAGATAAAGTTTGGAAATCACAATACTCTCTTAAAGAGTTTAGTGCACCAACAAATTTTAAGTCTTATGATGAGTTAAAAACCAGACTAGATGCGGTACTTTCTGGTACTGTAACAGTTGGTAATGTCGCTGATAAAATAGATAATGAACCTGTAGCAACCCCTAAAGTTGATACAAAACCTGAAACTACAAAGGTTTCAACACCAGTAGTTGAAGAAGATGATACATTAGCGTATTTTGAAAAATTGGCTGAATAATCCAATTTTGATTATAAGGTGTCCTTTCGAGGGCACCTTTTTTTTATCCTATCTTTTAATATAATCATTATAAATAAACACATGGCAGCAAGTAATTATATTCAACAAGTCATGAAGACAGCTGGGGGTAGACCTAAGTCTGTTCAATGGTTTCGTAATAAAATCAAAGAACTTGGTGACCCTACACCGTCACAATTAATTCGTGACGGACAAGTAAGGTCAGGTAGACCCTTTATTGGTCTATTGAATATGTTTTTTTATGACCCTAAGATGAAAAAAACATTACCATATTATGATAAATTTCCATTGATATTACCAATAGAATTTTATAGTGATGGTTTCTTAGGAATTAATTTACACTATTTGTCTATGCCAATAAGAATTAGATTATTAGATAAACTTATGGATTTTGCTAATTCAAAAAAACTTGATGAGAATACTAAAATTTTGGCTAATTATTCAAGATTAAAAAGGGTAAGAGAAATAAAACCTTGTTTAAAAAGATATTTATCTAATAATATAAAGTCTAATTTTAGAAAAATAGATGCAACTGAATTTATAGTTGCGGCTTTGTTACCAGTTCAAAGATTTATTAAGAAAAGTGAAAGTCATGTTTGGGCACAATCAAGAGGTATGATATAATGGCA
>VTLG01013026.1_pt1 | contig 28721 bp, 25 predicted proteins | sample 4694571 | NCBI WGS metagenome assembly VTLG01 (sample SAMN12604809, study PRJNA352737) | marine metagenome | biome: ENVO:00000447; feature: ENVO:00000209|ENVO:00000569|ENVO:01000036; material: ENVO:00002151; isolation source: viral sequences binned using virsorter ...
TCTGATTTAGATTGTTTTTTAACCCAAGCATCGGCTCCTTTAGCCACTTTCTTTTTTTGTTTTTCAAAATCTTTTTTACCTTTCTTTTTTGAAAATTTGTCTTTAAGTCTTTGAAAAATACTTTTAGCTTTCTTTTTTACACTTGGATCTGAACTCTGTAATGCTGTAGTACCTTTAATTTGTTTACCTTGTGCATTTTTCATTTTCACAGTTGCCATAGCCGCAGCTGCCATAGCTCCTGGATTTTCATTGAGTATATCTTCCTTTTTCAAACGACTTTTTTCAGCTCTACCACGATTTTTTGATTCAGATTCAAATCCCACGATCTTTCCCCCCTTATGTGATGCGTCTTTACCATCACCATTACCATAAGTACCTTTCTTTCGATTATACTTATTTAATTCTGCTCTATATTTTTTAGACTTAGTAGAAGATTGAAACTTTTTATATTCGTCTTTGTAATCTCTTTCAGCTTCATTTACGGATTCTTTAAATACTGGTAAACCTTTTTTCTTTTGAGCTTTATTTATTTTTTTGATTATACTCTTTTTCATTTTCTTCTCTTCAGGTGTATTAAATTGAGTATCAAAAACATATTGCATATATCTATGGTATTGTTCTGGATTCATTTTTTCACTTACAAATGCTTTTATACCTTTTTTTAAAAAGTTAAAAGATTCACTCTTCTTTTTCTTTTCCCACTTTTTAGCCATTTCAGGTTCATTAGCGTGCATCCATTTTCTCTGTTTTTCAGATTTAAAAGGCATTATTTCATTCCTTTAACTGCTTTAACAGCATCTCTCATAAAATTAGTTACATTTTTTTTGTATAATTTACTTACATCATCAGCTAAACTTTTATTAACTTTATCTTTTGACATAATAGTAACTAATTCCCACATAGTTAATCTGAAAGATGCTTCTTTTTTCATCAAACTCTGTAATTTTTTCTTTCCTTTAACCACATCATTTGTAGATTCTTTTATCTTACATTCACAAGTATTATGTCCACCACAACCACAATCATTATGTTTTTCCATTACATTTGTTAATGTTGGTAATGGTTCACCAAACTTTCTATCCCATGTAGATTCATTAATTAATTTTTTTAATTTAATCATCTGTCATACTCCGCTAATGCATTCCACATTTCTGCGAATGCTTTAATTCCGTTACGAGATGCTTTTTGCCAATCACCCCTTTTTGCATTTTTCTCTAAATCTTTTGCCATTCTATGTACTTTACTTGTTAATGTATTCCAATCATACATACCAATACCAGGTACTTGAATCTTTTCAGATTTCTTTTCATTAACAAATGATGAATCAAGTCGCCAATCTCTCCATTTTTCAGTTATTGATTTTTCCCTAGCCACTATATTCCCCTCATTATGTCATTTATAACAGACTCAACCTTACAATATTCACCACAAGTTCTACCAACTGGTTGTGTTTTATCAACTGATTCTTGCATTGGATACATAAATGCACCATGTGTAGATGGGTTACTTACAAAATCAAATGCAATTAATTCAAAATCTGGTTGTACTTCTTGGGATTGTTCTCCACCTTCACTTACAGTTTCTACTGAACCCATTCCACGTGAACTAATACCTAGTTTGATACCACTTCTAAATAATTCTTTTAATATATTACCTGCTGGTGTGCCCAATACTTCAACCTCACCTAACAGATTATCACCTTCCCAATGCATTTCAGTAATATTATGAGATACATTAGCTAAATTTACAACAGAAGATTCTGGATGATCAAGTTCTCCCATTGCTCTACTTTGTTTAATAAATTCTTTGTGATATTTTTTAGCCTCACGAACAAGAACTTCTCGTGGATAAACTCTACCATTTTGATTTTTAGATTCAGCTCGTTGTAATACACCACGAACTACTAACTTTCCATCATTCTCTTTCATGGATTCAGTAATTTGTTCTGGTTTTATTTCAAACGGTAAATAATCTACTATTAATTGTTTCATTTATCTTTTCCCATCATTATTTCATGTTTAAGACTCTCTAACATTTCAATCCATTGATTGAGCCTTCTAATCATATAATTCTTATCGACATCTTTCTTTTGTATTTCAGTATGCCATCTTTTTAGCAAAGTCGAAATACTGAAAAGAGTGTCCATATAGGACTTCTTTTTATCTTCAAAAGGCATTTTACACTCTTACTGTAATTGACCAACTTTGTTTGCTAGTTTTACTAACCTCTCACTTATTTTATGTAAAGCCTTATGTGTATTTTTCCAATATGACTGTGAATTGACATTCAATTCATTTTTTAATTTAACATTCATTTTAACAAGTTGTTCTAAACTATTCAATCCATCACGAACTTCTCTCATTGAACGACCAATTTTTTGTTTTGGAGTCATAGTATCATCATTTCTATACTCGTGATATTTTCCTTCGGTTACTTTTGTATACCCCAAAACCGCTGGATTTTGATGACCTTCTTCATATCCAGCTTTTTTAATTTTTTTTGAATTTTTCTTCCGAAATGCAGCTGGTGTTTTGGGTGGGCCCGCTCCACCATCGATATTACCAGTAACAGAAGCTTCTTCTAAATTTTTCAGTTCCTGTTTAATCATTTCTCTAATATAAGTTTTAAAATCACTAATTTTCATGGACATTTTTGATCTCCTTAATTAGTTCATAATATCTCATCAAAGTTAAAACTTGTTTTTCATTAACTACTTTACCTTTGGTTAAATTACCAATTTGATTTATAGCTTCAGTTAATTTTATTTTTGTTATTTTATCATCTACTTTTGGTAAATGAATTTTTAATTCTTTTTTAATCTTTACAACTTCATCATTAACAGTACTGCGTAATGAATTTGTATTACTTATATTATTAATATAATTTTTCAACAAACTTCTTTGTGATTCATTTAATTTCTTATATTTCTTATTAAATTTATCAACAAGTATTTCATAAGCAAGTAATCGTAAATCTTTATCTTTTTTAGAATACTCTTTTAAAACTTTTTCTTTTACTTCTTCTTCACTAACTTTTTTATTAGTAATATGTTCTAAAACAGTAAACTTTGAACTAACAATATGATCTGGTTTAAATGTTTCTTGAGAAGTTTCAGATTGAAATACATTATAAATGGAAGCTAACACTCTATAATTTGATATACGACCATTAAAAAAATCACTTGCATTATAATTTTCTTTAATTTCTTTAATAAGATTATATTTTTCACGTCGTAAAATAGAATTACTTAATTTTTGTCTTGATTTAATTACTGCATCAAGTAAATGACTTGCTTTATTTTCAGATTTATAACTTTTTTCTGAAAGAATTCTATATAATTCTAATTCTTTTCCCAATTCAGTATTTTCATTAAAATATTTTTTAACAATAGAAACTGATTTAGTACTCTTTCCAGCTAATACATCAGCTGTTATCTGTCTTGTTAATAATTCAAAAAGAATGCCGGTATTCTTTATTTTAGAATGTTTTAGTTTTCGAGCCATTATAAAATACTCCAGTTCTTATATATATATTTACTCATAAATAAATATAAAGTTAAACAATAATTATTCATTTGATACACCATTAGTTAAAGAACTTACCTCATCTTCATACTCTTTTTCCAATTCTGATACTTCAGTTATAATTTCTTTATCTTTTTTACCAAAATTCATAGATTTCTTTAATGAATCATATTGTGCTAATGCCAATGTTTTACCATATTTAGGTGAACCACTACCACCTTTTCTTTTATCATGTGCACCTAATGGATCTCTACCTCGTGCACCACTATCTTTTCCATATTTTGGGCCTTCCTTTGGTCTTCCTGCTCCATTCCAACCACCTTCTGGTGAACCACCTTCTGGTCCTAAATCATCTAATTCATGACCAGTTCTTCCCATAGCTAAATCAGATGGTGTTCCAGCAGCTTCTCCACTTTTAGCTGGATCATTTCCCTCTTGTTCAATTTGTTCTCTTCTAAATTTTTGTTTATAATCAAAAATAATTTGTTCATCTTCATGTTTTATCTCTTCTTCAGTAAACCCAAATACATTTTTATAAATCCATTCTGTAGACACTATACCATCACTTAACATGGATGATGCCAAAGAAGTTTTATTATTCCACAACTCTATTTTTTCTTCTTCGTATATTGTAGATGGATTAGTTAAATCAAGCTCAAAATTAACTAAATCAGAATCGGTATATCCTTGTGAATACAAATGTACAATAGCAATCTTAGTTAATTCTGAAAGCGTGATTCTCTGAATTCTTTCAATAGTTCTTGCAAACCTTACATCTTCAGCAGCCAATGTAGCTTTAGAACCAATTTGTTCTTCGTAACCCAAAAATGCTTTTGGTATTCTTAATGAAGCTAAAAGTTTATTTTTCAAATATTCAATATCTTCTGTAGCTTCATAAGTTAGACCTGGAAGAGAATCTATACTCGTTCCACTATCACCACCGCGAACTGGTAAGAAAAAGTCCTCAGTAATATTTTGCATGTTATATTTTAAATTATAATCGCCTGTAGATTCATCGACTACTGGTGCTTTCTTCATTTTATTAATAACTTGTTGCATGTAATTATCAACTTCTGCTGGTGGAATATTACCAATATCTAATTTGAAAATTCTTTTTTCCGGCGCTCTCATGATTCTATGAATTAACATAGCATCTTCCATAAGAGTTAATTGTTTCCAAATCTTACGACCACCTTCAATTTGTGATTTACCATAAGGTAAATAATTAGCATCTGAAAGTAATCTAAAATGTGCTACCTCATAATTTTCTAATTCTTCTTTTGTAGCAGAACGTTCAGATTTATACCTATGTTCACTTGTAGAAGATTCAATTAAATATTTTACATACTCTGGATTTTCTGGGTCTAACCCCTCCACCCTTGCTACATCATAAACTGGTAATGGAACTACATTTGTAATACCATATTTTTCATGGATTTCTAATTTTAAAAAGAAATCACCATACTTACACATATTACGAATCCAAGGCCATAAATTAAATTCTATATTTACAATATCATAAAATAAATTATGTAATATTTCTTTAATTTGATGATTATCTGTTCTTATCTCTAAAACTTCACCATACTCTGATTTCATTGTAGATTCATCTGCGTAAATATCAAGTGCAGAAGATATTATTGCGTCTGAATCCATAGATTCATAATCTTTAAAAAGATTTAATCTCATTGTCCTTGTTAATAATGAATCAGAATATCCACTCAAACCAGCACCAGTGAAAATTTTCTGATATCTATCAACAAGATTCTGTTTTGCAATAGATTGTGCTCGACTCGTATCAGCTACTTTCAATTTTTTGCCACCAACATTTCTTACAATAACGTTTGTAGAAAAAAGTCTTAATAGTCTTGATCTTAAACTTTTATCAGCCATTTTTTACCTCTTAATTAATTAACCATTCTAATGATTCTTTTTCTTTATTTATTTCCATAACCCAGGAATCATTTTGGTTATCATTTGGTGTATAAACACCTTGATTTGATGTTATACTATTAATTGCTTTCTTTTGTAATTCTATACCCTCTGATCTTAATCTTAAAGCTGTTTCTCTTATCCACAATCCCATAGCATAAGACATTACTAAATCATCGTTATAACCACTCATTGCTTCTGCTCTACTACCATTATAAATAAAAACAAACAACTCATCAATTAATCTCTGTGAATGTACAGTTACTAATTTCTCTCTAAAAAATTCTTCTAATTTTGCTATTACTAATGGTCTTGTCTTTTGAGTTAATGTAAATCCAGGAACTAATTGTTTTTCAGCTCTATTTATTTTATTATTAATATGTCTTTGAGTATCTACTATCTGTAAATCTTTACTCATATAAAATAAATTTTCGTATTCTCTATCAATACATTGTTGAATAGCAGCCCAACCAATGTTATTATTTTCAACTACCAATAAAGCGTTATTATATTCTGTAGCAACATTAACTAATAAATTACCAAAATCTCTTGTCGAAATTCTACCTTTATATTCCGCTACTTGTTCTAAACTTTCTATATCTATAATATGAAAAGCTGAATAATCTGTTGCGTCACCACGACTAACATCAGCACATACTACATAATCTTTTGTATAATTTGGTGGCTCCCATATCCAAACATTACTATCTATACCTCTTTTTTCAATTGGTTCTTTTACTTGTGTATTTTTATATTCTTCTAAAATCAAACCATCAACTACAGATTGACCAGAAGTAATAAAATCACAATCACATTCTTGAGCCGCAAGAGATGGACCTAATAATTTATCTTGTTCATCTCTCCATTCCTGTTGTCTCTCAGGATGGGATGTCCAGTGTAACTTTATAAAATTAAAATCATTTAAACCATCTTCTGCGTCCATCCAAGTTCTATGAAACCAATTACCAACACCATTTGGTGTAGATAATGCTAAACATTGACCACCTGTTGAAAGTGTCTGAGATGCTGCTGCCCATATTGTATCAATCCTATCAATAAATGCCGCTTCATCTAATACTAATAATGACAATGCCTCGGAGCGTCCTGCATCCTCACCACTTGATACAGCTTTGACTTGTGAACCATTCTTATATCTCAATGATAATTTATTATCTTCAACACATTTTTGTTTTAACCAACTAGGTAGATTAGCATGCATTACTCTTACTTTTGTTACTAAATTTTTGGCAACTTCTTGTTTAGTAGCAATTACTAATATATTTTTATCTTGATGAAATGTCATCATCCATAAAGAATATCCAGCAGTTAATGTACTGATACCCAATTGTCTAGCTTTTAAAATAATATTAAAGCGATGTTGTACAAAATCTTCTATTGTTTTTTCTTGAAAGTCATATAAGTGAAAAGGTATTTTTCCCTTTATTGGATGTTGTATCACACAATACTTTTTCAAGAAATAAACAGGATCAGAAGCACACTTTACATACTCCTGTCTGATTACATCTTTTAATTGTCCATTTGAATTTCTATTCATATTAATATACTACGTGTACAGTACAACTTCCACTTATTTCTTTTACACCAATTTCATAAAGTGTTTTAGCTGTTACAGCGGATGTGGAAATAGCATCACCCTTTGTGGGTGTTATCACACCTTGACCAGCGGTTTCCACTATAAATCCACTTGAACCCGCATTAGATCCTGTGAAAAAAGTTATTGTGTTTGTAGGTCCTGCAGTTATTATTTTAGAAAACTTTGCATCGTCTTTGACATCAGGTGCACTTCTATCTATCCAACCTACGTCACTTCTTCCATTTGCTCCACTTGTTATAGTTCCCATTTAATTTCTCCCATTTAGTACTATTCCAGTACTTTTAATTAATTCATAAAAAGAAAATTCATCTTGTAAATCCAAAACACTAAGATTCTTAAAAATTTGTGAATGTAATAGATTATTAATAAAGTTATCATAAATTAACTCTGTTTCTTTTGTATTTTGTTCATTCATTTCAGCATATTGAATAGCTACTTCTTTCAAATCACTAAGTAAGTGAATAAATTTTTTTAAATCCTTACCACCTATCACATATATTTCTTTATCTGAAATCATTATTTTTACCCTATATATAAATATATTACTTTAAAGAATCTTCCATTTTTTGTAGGAATTCTAATGCTTCATCAGCTTGTTTTTTTATATGAGTTATATTCATACCCCATTTTTCTTTATCTACTGAATAACCATCCGGTCTAAATTGTTGATAAAATTCTGGATTTTTTTGATCTCTAAACTCTTTTATCATTTGTTTTTGATCTTTAATCCAATCTAATTTATTAGCAATTTCTTTTTTTTCAATCCATTCATCATAAATACCATCTATTCTCATTTTATTTTCAATTTTTATCTGACAATCAAAACAATGTCCATATAAATACCACATTTTATTATCTAATCGTTTTTTCATAATTTTATCACACTCTGGACAAAACCAAGGCATCCGTGCACCTTTAGTTGCTTCAAATTTTTCATCTATTCTCTTTTTTTCTTCTTCTTTTTCCCTTTTTAACTTATTTTTGAACTCTAAATCCTCTTTAGTTACAAAAATTCGTTTTTCGGGTGTACCACCATCTAAAATAGACTGTAAAGCTTGATTTTGTCGTTTATTTTCTCTACTATACCCTGACATAACTACTCCTAAAAATTTAATAACCCTAAAATTTGATTTACTGGTGCAAAAGCACCTGTAAACTTGTAAGTATTACCTTTATACTTAAAAACTATACCTTCAGATGGCACTATTGATGATAATCCACCTATTTTCTCTAATTTATCTAATTGATGCTTCAAAGTCTCTATTTTTTTGATGTCTCCACCACTTTTTACTGTTTTTATAGCATTAATAACGTCTTTTCGTATCTTTTGTACTGCTTTTTCAGGTGAAGCTGCTAAATACCCACTAATATTCTTTAAAATCTCCGCTCCAACGTCAAAAAATAACACTTCAAACGGTTTCATATTCTGTTTTACCCACTTAGAATGATCATTTTTATCAAATGATAGTACCCAATCAAGAAATTTCTTATTATCTATGTCTTTTCTTATCGTTGGTATCTTATATGACTTATCAAAGAACGCCCATCTCTTAGTTAAGTTAACTAAAACATGATTTGGTATCTTATACTTCATTTGTTTCGATGCATTAAAGATAAATTCTTCCCAATACGACTGATGATACTTAGCTAATGTATCATTATCTTTTAATTTATACTGATTTTGTAATTTCTTTAATCTATTTAAATATACTTTCTTCTTTTTACCGAAATCTTGTACTTTTGGTACTGTTAAAAACTGAGGTTTACCTATTTTATAATGTTTTTGTATATCTTGATTAACTTGTTTAATCATACCAGCTAACATACGAGCAGAATCTTTAGGTTGTCCTATTGCTGTACCACTTTCATCATATTCTAAAGTACCATGAAACACTATTTGTGCTTTATCATAATCAATTACATTAGCAGACTTTGGATACATAACTTCTAAGTTCATCCAGTTTTTACCATTACCAAATATCTTATCTTTTTGTTTATCAGATAAAGAACTTATTGATTTATTCAAATCTTTCATTGCAAAAACAAAGGCATCTCTAATATCACCTCTACCTGCAAATTTAGAAGCAACTCCTTTAATATCCATTGAAGTTGCACCAAAATTCTTTAATTGACCTTTGTTTCTAGCTGTAACCAATTTGCCATCTACCCAAGAAACCATTAAATTTTGTCCATCAAGTTTCTCTGTAACTCCATCTTCTCGATTAAGTTTACCACCTAACCCTAATATAACTATATTCTTTAAATCCGAAAATGTAATATTTTTATCGTCAAATGGATGGTTCATATGTCCGTAAGCTCCACCTTCTACCAATAAATTAACTTCCTCATCTAAATTAATTCTTTCTTTTAAATCTAACTTATATTTTTTAGTATTACCTACATTATCATCACCAACACCTGGTAAAACTGGTGTTTCTACTTCTACACCAGTGTATTTTTTACCATCTGGTGTTATACCCATCCATTTTATTATCTCATATCCTAAATTTCTTAAAACAGTTCCACTTATATGATTTTTATATGTGTTAATTGGATCTTTAACTCCAAATCTAGTACCATATTCACCAGATTGTTTTCTGCCATATGCGACAGCAGGTACAACATTATATTTAAGAGTATAATCAAAGTCTGGATTTACAGCATGTTTTCCTAAAATAAATTGAAGTACTTCCCAACCTTTTCCAGCGTACATATCATCTATCCATTCTTTAGAGTACTTTTTATAATCACTAAATCCTCTATAAAATGTTGGTGGTCCATCATCTGCACCAAATGCTTTACTTGTACTACCTTCTTTTATAATTTTATCAACGTTAACATCTAATAAAAATTCTTCAATCAAATCACCACTTAATTTTTTATTTTCAAACAACTTTTTAAACTTGTTTACCATCATAGTATAAACACCTTTATCAAAATAACCAAACGCCTGTTTAAATAATTTTTGTCGTTCACTATCATCAAATTTTGGTGAACCAAGTAATTCTCTCATTACAGTTCCACTAACTTCTTTTCCACCTACACTTACACTAACGTGTGGAGCTGTTAAGATATATCCATGTTGTTCAAATCCTTCTAAATTACCTTTATTCTTTTTATAATCTTGATAATATGTCTTTCCACCACTTTTCTTTGTTCCACCTTTTAATCTACCAGCATCTTTCTTTCCAAAAATATAAACAACTGCAGTAGTTTCTGAATTATGTTTACTCAATGTATTCTTTGCTACATAAGGTGTTACTTCTTGAATAATTTTATTTTTAGGAATACCCATTTTAACCATATGACGAACTTTTTCTTTGAAGTTCATTGGATGTCGTGGTGGTTGTTTGATATTAGTAGTTGTTATATATGCATCATCTACTCTTTTCTTCAACCATTCATAAGTTTTTTTGTGATGAGGTCCAAATGGTTGAAATCTTCCACCATATATTCCAATTACTTTTTTAATTTTTGAAGCTTCATCAAAAATATTAACTGTTTTATGTATTCTGAATGTTGTAGCTTTTCTACCATTGATAGTTGGCATACCATGTTTATCTTTACCAATGTCTTTAATCTTCATTTTCTTGTTTTTAAATTTACCTACAAGAATAGTATCACCAACTTTAACTGGAATATTAATATCCTCTTTCATTATCTTCTGTTTTTCAACCCATTTTTTACCAAGATTATTTTTCACAGGTCTACGAATAAAAGAACCAACTCCTTTTTTAACCAACATATTAAATTTCTTTGTAGCAGCTTTTTCACTTAATGTATCATTATTATTAACCATTAAAAAATTAGTATTACCAAATAATCCTTGAAATGCTTCTTTATTTCTCTGAACTTCATGCCAGCTGTCATTTACAATTTCAGGACTTAATTTTCTTGGTCTCTCCATATTTCGTTGTTGTGCTATTTCCAAATCCGTATGAACAAAAACCATAAAACAATCATAACCAATTTCTTCCAATTCCATTTTTTGTTCTCGTATTTTACCAAATTTATGACCAGTACCATCTATAATCATTCCAAGTCTACCATTCATATAAAGTTTTTTACGAGCAGCAGTTATCTCTTTTCCTCTACTTCTCATTCCACTATAATCATCATAAGTTGGATCTGTAAGTTGTCTAAATAAATCTTCTGGCATATTATCTAAATCAGTACCAAATCCATATTTCTTTAACATACGAGTTAATTCTTTATCTTGATTTACAAGTTTTAATCCGTGAGCAGATACATTAACTTTCTTTGGTATTCCGTATAAACCACTAGCAACATAAGATTTACCACTTCCAGGTCCACCTGCAAGAAACACTGCTTTAAGAATACCAGGATCATTTACTCCCTCTTCAATTAAAAAAGGTTCTGTTAAAAATTGTGTTAGTTTATTCATTAAACTTCCAATGTTCTCCTATACCAACCAAACAAGAACCTTTCTTGTTCAGGTTTTCTATTTACTAAATCATAGTAATGTTTTAATCTGTAACAACGAACTCTATCCAATGATGGGTTGGTGTCTTTTATTGCACCTAATGTCATTGGTCCAAGTCCACCATCAACCTTTAAATCTTTACCTTTAGCATTACAAGTTCGTTGTAATATTTTTACTGCAGTTCCTTTACCTTGATTTACACACATATCGAAATAAATATGTTTAAGTTGCTCAGGCATCTCATCCACTTTGTTTTTATCCCAATAGTCTTGTTTATAAATATCTTTAGCTCTTTCTTTCGTTAAATTTTTGATATCTTCATCTGGATAGAATCGTTTAGCGATACCGAAGTTAGTTTCACCACCTAAATCATTAGGATCGTGAACATATCCGCCTTCGTGTTCTAAAGTTATTTCTATTATTTCATCAAATGTTGTTAACATTTATTTTCTCCTGTTTTTCCTTATGTTCCAATTAAACTACCCGTCACAGATGCCTTTAATTGATTTAAATCTGAACTACCTGTAATCTGTGCTATTAAATTATTATGTGCCTGGGTTAATTCTTGTACAGACTTTACTAAATATGTTGTTAATTCTTCAACTTTATATTTCTGAATAATAGGAGTACCTTCATCATCAACAGCATCTTTTTCACCTTTCACACTATTTGGAAAAACTTCTCCTACTTCATGAGCTATAAACGAAGTTCTTTGTGTACTATCTTCTTGATAAATACTACAAGATTTTTGTGTAAAATGAATAGGTCTTAAAGAATTTATTTTTTTCAATATACCATCACTAAATGAACCTGTCACACTACTTATATTTTCTTTAATACGATAATCAGATGTAATCGCACTCACAACTTCCGTAGTATCAACCCAACCTTCGAGATTTGAGCCATCCCAGTTAAAGTTTATAATATTATCACCATTATCTGAACCACCTGTACCAGCTCGGTCACAAAAACCATCAAATGATATATAACCATCAACTTCAAGCTTCGGGTCTTTAGTAGTAGCCGCTTCAGTAGTTCTACCAATCAATACATTACCAATACCATCTGTAACAGCTGTATTACCATCTGTTATTCGCATCACTTCGTTTGATACAGTATCATCGTTTTCATTTATAGTCGAAGTTCCAAAAACCAGATGTCCACCTTTATCACCTGTACCATGAGTTTCAGAAGCTACCGCTCCAATGTATGCACTTGCCTCTTTTACTGAAGATGGAACATTTCCATCAGAACCATCAAATCCAACACCGCCAAGCCAATTTCCTGAAGTAATTGATGAATCACTTCTAACAATAATTATTCCATCATCACCATCACCAGCAGTATGTCTAATATCTAAAGTATTTGAGGGAGAAGTTACTGTTCCTGCAAAACAGACTTGCATTTTTGAATTCACCGTAACCAAATCATTAAAGTGAAATCCAGTAGCCTTGTGGCCAAACGTAACATAATCATCAGCAGTATAAGCAAATCTTAGTCCAGCATTGTAACCGCCTACACCACCAGCAAACATTGATATATATCCTGATTCGTACCCGTCATCGGTAGCAATCGCGAACATACTTCCTGTACCAAATAATTGAATTCCAGACCCCGAAACTGTAGATCCATCTTGGTCATATTCTAGGGTATCACTAATTTTAACTCGTTGAGTTCCAGCAGTATCGTAAAATTTTGCAAAATTATCATCAGCATCCAAATGAAATCTACGACCAGAAGTTGCGGTCTGCACATCAGCAGTTACTTCTAATGATCCAGCAGAGCTATCAAATTTCATAAACTTTGATGCATTTCCAACTCTGAAAACATTATTGTCACCATATTGTATCCAAAAACTTCCAGTAGCTGAAGCATGACTAAAATCAGAATTAGTTGGCATTGGTCCATAGGCTATTCCAGTCCACCCATCATCTCCACCATAATACCATACTGGACTAGTTCGTTCACTTCCAATAGTGAATACATTTTCCTTTCTAATAGTACCAGTAGTAATTTCCCAACCACTTGCTCCACCAATTTTACCTGAATTTGCTGTAATTTCTCCTGTTATTATTGCATTAGATGCTGTAAGAGCACCTGTAGCATCAACTACAAACTTTTCAGCTGATCCGACAGATATAGCATATCCCCCTAGAGTACCATCCGTTCCTCCTATAAATATACCATCAGTATTTGCATTCCAACTTTCTTTACCTCCAAGTTGTATCATAGGTACACTTGGATCTAAACTAATACCAGTACTTGATAATTTAGTACCAACAGTCCAACCACCAATTGTTCCAGCTGTCGCATTAACTTTTCTAACAACAATGTCACCGTCAGATTTTAAATGAAAATTAGAAGAACTAACTTCTATATTGCCCTCAGAACCACTTATGTATTGACCAGAACCACCTAAAAAGAAAGTAGGTGTTTTCATATAAAGAGTTTCAGCAGTAGAATTATATTGTAGATATGAACCGTTTGTTGCACCTAATTGGAATCTAAGTCTATGATCATGACCACTAGTACCACCATGATAATAGTCAATAACAAATGCCTTTTTAGTACCACCATATGCTGCAGCAGATTCACCTATTCTGAGGACAGTTGACAAGCCATAAGCTGAACCTGTCTGTGCAGTAATTTGAAACGGAGACGAGTCTGGAGGGACCATAGACCTACCACTGCTATTAAAATTCCAATTGGTTTGTCCCATCATAAAATCAACTCTACCGCCATCAGTAGAGGCCTTTGATACGTAACGTGCTCCTACACCAATTGGATCTCTAGTTGTAGATCCTGAAGTTGATGATATTTGGAAATCTGCATCACCTAATTCAGCTCCTACTGTTGCCATATATATTGAACTAGTAACATAACTACCACCAGCTGCTGGATCACCAGCTGCTTTAACTTTATCCGCTTTAATTTCAGTCGCGGTAAGTTCAAAACCACCAAGTTTACCATCTGAAGCCATTACAGAACCACTCATTTCTAAACCAGCCGCTGAAGCAGATAGGTATGTTTTTGATCCTCTCTTTATTGCAATTTGTGAAGAGTCAATTAAAACATGACTTCCACCAGTTGGGCCAATAGTTGTGGTTGTTCCAAATGAAGCAGAGACAACTGTTCCTTTTCTAATATCTATCTGACCATCTGAATCGATAAGTATATTACTTTGACCTGTATCAGTTCTACCAATAATTGCATCAGCACCATATTGTGCAATAGCTTGATCAGAACTATTCAATACATTCATTCCAGCACTTGTTAACTGAATCTTCGCTGCAATAGAACCAGAATCAACAAGAGTTCCTGCAATTGAACTTGCCATAGAAGCAGAATTTGCATTTTGTGAACCACTAATTTGATCAGCTAAAGTAGAATCAATAGTAAGAGTACCTTTAAAAGCTGAACTCCCATCCGCTTCTACATAAAATGATGGTGTATGTATTTCACCATCACTAGTTAAAGTAATACTTCCGTTTGATGTATACCCACTCGTATCTTTTGTTCCAGTATAAAGTGCATCTGTATCAATATTCCATCCACCTATTTTTTGTTCATTTTTACCAATGTACACAATGTTAGAGTAATTACTGGCTGAATTCTTTTTTATTATTTGTATTCCAAAATCATTTGAACCTGTAGCATGAAGATTAGTGGTATCACTCAATCCACCAACTCTAATTACCTTTACATCTCCATCAGTCGCATCATCATCATCTCTGTATATGTGTAAACCTTGTTGAATATTTTGAGTGTTATCATTTGCAACCGATAAATAAACTCTTGAAGTAGCGGTTGTAGAATGACCAGAAAGTGCCTTACTGATATAATCACTGGATAATTCCCAATTAGCAATTTTACCGGCGGTAGCTCTAACTGTTCCTTGCATCGTAACATCACCTGTTCTCTCAAGATGAAAATTACTTGAACTTATTTCTAAATTTCCCTCTGAACCACTAACATACGTGGAATCTCCACCTAAATAAAATTTATCTCCTAATATATTAACCTTTGAACCACTTAGGTAGACATTTTCAGACTTTAATACAAAGTTTGTAGTTGATGCACCATCTCCACCAGTTTGACTTGTACCAAATGATACTAAGTTATCATTATCTTGTTTGAATAAGAAATTACCATCATTTTTTATATATGCATCCCAACCACTACTATAATAACCTAAATAATTTGCAGTTAAAAATAAACCAGTGCCACTTGGTGTATCATTTGGAACTATAATAGCGTTATTAGCATCAGTTACTAATCTAGAACTAATTGATGATGATGTGGCTGTAAAAGCACCAGATACCGCGGTAACTGCCGTATCTAAATTACTCTGAACAGCACTTGATGAAGCTTCTGCTCCAGTAGCTAAATTTTGTGATAAAGTTTCTGCGGCACTTGCTGACGCTTCTGCTCCTGTAGCCAAATTTAATGCCGAAGTTGTTGCATTACTTTCTGCGGCACTTGATGAAGCTTCTGCTCCAGTAGCTAGGTTTTGAGCAGTATTTGTAGCATTTGTTTGTGCAGCACTTGATGAAGCTTCTGCTCCAGTAGCTAGGTTTTGTGATAAAGTTTCTGCCGAAGTTATATCACTTGCTAAAGAAGAAGTTGCTGCTCCTAATGCTGTTGTACTTGTTTGTAAATTTGTAACACTCGTGCTCAATGATGAGGTTTCACTATTTAGTGCAGCTAACTGATCTGATGTTGGACCACCTGTTATAGTTATTGAACCCTTAATTGCTAAACTAGATTCACTTTCATCCCAAACAAGTGCATCCTTTAAACTAAAATCTCCACCACTATCTAAATAAAAACCTGTATCTGTATTATTAAAATTACCAGCTCCAGTATATAACTTACCTGAGTCCATTTCTATACCAGCAATAGAGCCAGTATTAGCTACGATACCACCTTCAAGAAATACATTCTCACTATATAATCCAAAACCAGCAACTGCTGGATCAGTACCATGTAGTCTTGATGTACTTAATCCACTTAAATCACCAAGTCTTGCTTTTAATTCTACGTCATAAACTCCACTACCAGTTCTTTCAACAATATCAATAAATGGAGTTGCTTGGTCGGATGGATTCGCATTTATTCTAACATAGCCAGTTCCAATTCTACCAGTAGACACCACAACTTGACCTGGTGCATATGAATGTGATAAATTTGCATTTGCCCCAACAAAATTTCCAGAGCTTCCGCTTTGATATCCACGTCTAACATATAACTTTCCACTAAAGTCTGTTTCACTTGATGGATTGTCTCTTGACGCACTTTGAACTAAAACATATTCAGTTGAGAATCCAGTATCGGTTATCTTTTTAATTGATAAAATCTCACCACTACCACTCGTACCACCAGCTGGTTCATAACTTCCTGTAAATCCAGTAACATTTACCACGCTCATCGTAGTTGCACTAGCTGATATATTAGTTGAGCCTGTTATTACTGTTGAATTAGCTACATATAATTGACCACCTACAGCATTTACTGTTTCTTTTTCAAAAACTGCAGTTGATAATGTACCACGAATTGTTACCTGTTCAAATTCGGCACTACCATTGCCAGCAGAATCTAACCTAAATCCTTTTACTCCACTTGCAAAATCATTTGTTTCTATAATACCACTTGACCTTAAAGTTAAATTAGAACCAACAATTGTATCGCTACTCAATGTCCAACCACCAACTGTACCAGATTCTGCTTTTAATACCCCCGCTTTCGTTACACTAAATGGTGCTTGAGCAAAATCACTATCTCCCAAATTTAATCCAATATCACCATCTACTACAAATATATCTGTACCACTACCTAATGTTATACTTTTTCCAGATGGATCAATAGTAAAATTAGTTGCAGTTAATGTATTTGTACCTAATGTAAATCCACCTATTGTTCCTGATGTAGCTTTCAATACACCTGTGTTGGTAACACTAAATGGTGCATCATCAAAAGTTTCATCACCCATTTGAATACCAGTTCCAGGTATTAATGCTATATAAGTACTAGATGCATCACTTCCAGCAAAAAATCTATCATCATTAAGAGTCCATCCAGCAATAGTACCACCAGCAGCTGTAATTCTACCTGACATAGTAACATCACCTTCAGCTTGTAAATGAAAGTTAGATGAGCTTATTTCTAAATTTCCTTCAGAACCACTTATGAAAGCACTAGTTAAATTACCCATCATAAATTCTGATGAGCTCATTATCAAATTACTACCATCATATTGTATTTTTGCTCCACTTCCACTACCAACTAAAAATTTACCAGTACCATCCATATATGAACCAGAACCATAAATATCTAATGGTGGTGTAGCACCAAGTGCTATTTTACCATCGTTAGTTCCACTATCTATATCTAAATGGTCGGTATTAAGGTTAAAAACAGCTGTTTTAATTGTAACACCAGTTCCAGCAACATATTTTATGTGATCACTCGCACTTTGGCCAGCGAAAAATGTTAATACACCACTACCATCATAACCTAATTGTATTCCTGGACCATTTCCTACGGTATGAGTACCGATTGTTATTTTTGGAGTTGAAGTTCTTCCATTTAATCTTAAATTTGTATCACTATTCTGTAATAAGTTACCAGAAATATCCCATCCAGCAACTTTACCTGCAGTTGCAGTAACAGTTCCCTGCATTGTAACATCACCTGTTCTCTCAAGATGAAATTTAGAAGAACTTATTTCTATATTACCATTAGATCCACTTATGTATTGTGAAGCTTCTCCCATATAAAATTTTGGAGCTTCTAATCTAACTTCACTTCCACTTAATACTGTAGTACCAGAACTTTGTATTTGAATGTTACCAGTAGAACCACTAATGAAATTAGTATCATTTCCAAAATAAAAAGCAGATGAACTTATAGATGCATTAGTACCATCAAATGAAAAGTGAGCTCCTGCAGCATCACCTACTAAAATTAAACCTGTATCACCTTTTAAAAAAAATCCTTTATTAGTACCACCTATACCAGTTGGTACAGCTGCTCCTGCAGCTATATATTGTTCACTAGAAGTGATTACAAGATTATTTGCATTCATTCCAAATGAATCAACATTAAACTCTGCTACAGAAGCTGTTACATCAAAACTATCAGATTTTATACTAACACCATCAGCGTCCGCAACCAAATATGAAGCAGCCGAACCAACCGCAAATTTAAATTCTCCATCAGTATCAATTCCCATTCGTAAACCACCTTTTAACGAACTCTTATTGAAACTAGATCCTGTACCCATCGATATTATACCAAGATCTGAACTCATAGTAACAGAATTTGGTCCTGTTCCAGATGTTAAAGCTCCTTCTTCTATAACCCATCCACCGACTTCACCACTTGTAGCAGTTATTTTTCCACCTAAATCCATATTACTAGCTGTAACATTTCCAGTATGATCAATTTTAAATGCACTTGAACTAATAAATAAATCTTCAGTTGCATTTCCTAACGTAACACCAGTAGTACTTAAAGTAGTATCTCCTATATTAAATCCACCAATAGTACCACCCTCTGCAGTAATAGCTCCTGACATAGTAACGTCACCATCAGCAGTTAAATGAAACTTAGATGAACTTATTTCAATATTACCATCAGATCCACTTACAAATTGTCCAGAACTACCTAAAAAAAACTTTGAAGTTTTTACATCAAAACTTGAACTATAATTATTATCTGAATCTGATGTTCTAAATTTTAAATAACTTTCATTAGCACCAGTTACTCCATCATGTATTTCTATTCCAGCACCAGCATAATTATCAGGTGAATTTGGTAACACAGAACCACTCCATATCATAAAACCACCTTCACCACCAACTGACGCACTAACAAATCCTTTATAACCAACTGAACGCATAAATGCTGAATTAGCTCCAGCCATCTCAATACCTGAACCTTGTACATCTCCCATAAACATAGATCCAGTTAATAAATTATCATCACCTTCTAATATTAAAGCTGAACCAGATATATTTACATTATCAATAAAAGTTAATGTTTCCGCTGTATTTCCATTTATATCTAAATATTGAATTAAAAAAGCCCAATTATCTGGTCTCAATGTATTTGGGTGTATAGGTACTCTAAATGAAAATTCATCTGGAGAAAATCCAGTATTAACAGCTGGTCGTAGAGATACATTACTTACAATCCATTCACCAGAATGAATTCTCAATTGCAAAACAGTATCAGTATTTTTTATTCTATCTAATTTAAAATTAGGTATAAATGTATGATTTATTCTACCAAAATCTTTCCATCCAGCTGGATCAGAATCAAGCATCTCTAAACCAACTGGTCGACCAAATTCATTAGTTATTGTATGTCCAAATGAAGATGCATATTGTATTTGTAAATCAGAAGAATCTTTTAATTCAGATCCAGATAAATGAAAAAACATTTTAGCACTGTTGTATCCACTCCCATCTATACTATTTTTTTTAGACTTCTTACCTTTAGCATTAAAACTTAAAGTATAAGCAACATCCTTATTAAGAGTAAATGCATATGTACTATCTAAATCAACTCTACCAACTTGATTATATGTCTCATATGAACCTGATAAATACATACCATCTGCTAAAGACATAGTATAATATGGACTCAATGTATTTGTAGAATTATCTCCACCATATGTATTCCAATATTTATCTATATGACCTTGATCTATAAAATAACCACTTCTCAATACACCCGATGGTGAAACTGAATCTATTAATAACTCAGGAGAAGTTACAACGGTATCTAATAAAACAGGAAAATTACCTAATGATGTTTCACTTCCGCCAGAAACTTTTACTCTAAATATATCTCCACTAAAAGTTCTCATATTTTCTATCGTAAAATCTGCATAAGAATCAAATCTATAACTACTTGTCGATGGTACTGCCCAATCTATATATGAAGCTGTAAAGTTTGAATCTGTTGTATCATCACCTAAATTAGAATGTATTCTTTGAGTTCCCGTAACAGTCCCTGTTGGATCTATATATTCAACAGAATATGGTTGTGTTACTGTCAATTCTCTATCACTTATAACATTTTCCACCCTTCCAACAAAATCTGGAAATGTAAATGAATTATATATATCATCTGCTGAAGGAGCCGTTGTGGACATGGGGAAACCACTTAATGTTCGTGCTGATGCAGATGGGATTCTAATGTCAGTAATAGTAATATTAGCACCAACTAATTTAGTATTAAAAGTATCGGCACTGTCTGAACCTTGGTCCTGATTTAAATACAATGTCATTTGTGGTGGTTCTGGAGATTGAAATTCTCCTTTGTATCCAAATTTTTCTAAAAATGCAATAGGTTCTTGTATACCAGTTCTATATTGCCATAAATTTGCCTGATATTGTAAATCACCTGTAGGTGTTTGTGATAAATCTTGTGCCTCTTCTTGGGTATTTGTATCTGATCCACTATCGTAAGTTGTACCTTCTATATCTGAATGTATTATTCCATATATTCCATTCCCTTTACTGGGTCCTCCAGTTATAAAAACATTATCTGGTGCATCTAATTTTCTTTGAGCTTTTACTAATTCTGTTACAGCGACTTTTGGTTTTTTATAAAATAATATAGGTTGTTCATTAACAACTTTCTCAGTATCTATATTAATAGTTTTTCTATATTTTACATTATAAGTTCCTACAAATTCAGGTGGAATTTGTATCTTAGTTTCATCTAATTCACCTAAAATAATAAGTTCTGCTTCACCAGGCACATTGAATGGTGGTGGATATACTTCAACACTTATATATCTATACGGTAACTTTGGAGAATTTATTTGTCCATATTTTACTGGTTGTGTCCATACAGTATTTCCAACTTTGTCTAATACTTCTATTTTTAATGGAACATTAGATTTTAGAAATTCAGAACCAAATATTTTAAATGCAGAACGACCCTGTACAAAGGTATCAGGTACATCTTGTATTTTGAAAATAGTATTATCTCTATCTTCTAAAAATACTTCTACTTCTCTTAGATTTTCTTTGATTCTTCGGCGTGGAATAAAGCCCATTAATAATTCTCCATATATCAATAAATATTAATAATCGAAATTATTTAAATAAAGTAGTCAAAAAGTAAGTAAAAAGTAGTTATGAGATATTTATTTATATGAAGGAAGAATTTGTAACTATAAAAATAAGAAAATTGTATCGTGATATGATTAAAGAATATTCAAAAACGAATGGATATAAGATGTATGCTCTTATTGAAGAGCTTATAAAAGAAAAATGTACGAAAAGAATATTATATTCTAGTCAAAATTAATATTACTAAAATTATTCTCTTTTTTAATTTCCAACAACGTATCAACAGCATCTCTCATAGAATCTATATGAGATACAATTAATGCAAACTGAAATTGTGACTTTAGATACTGAAATAAACTATATACAGAATTAAGATTATCTGAATCCATAGTTCCCCAACCTTCATCAATAGCTAAGAAATTACTTCGTGGTAAATTAGATACATTAATTAATCCAACTCTAATAGCAAGAGATGAAATGAATCTTTCCATACCACTACTTAATTCAAGGGGCCACACATTATCATCATCATATACTATGTAATTATTAATATTTTTTCCATCCATTTCAAATAACATCTGAAAATCTACTAATTGAGCAAGAATGTTATTTACTTCTCCTTCAATAGTTGGAAGTGCTTTTGTTATTAATTCATAAGGAACACCATCACGCTTTACAGCATCTAAATAATATTGATAAGCATGATATTTACTTTCCAACTCTTCAACCTTTTCCATATTATCTAATATACTTCTTCTCTTAGTATCAACCACTTTTATTTCACCAAAAATATTATTAATACTATCATTTAAAGTTTCATGTTGATTATTAATATCATCTAATTCAATTTGTTTTGTACCCATTTCAGATTCTATCTGTTGATTATATACAATATCTTTTTCTTGTTCATAATATATAATAATTTTTTCTTCTATTGAACTTAGTTGATGTAATATATTTTTTCTTTTTTCTTCCAACAAAACCTTTTTACTATCAAGTTCATTTTTCAATGATAATACCTTTTGCAACTTAATCATAATATCATCTAAATCTGATTTTCTCTCTCTAGCATGATATAATTTTTTTATTTGTTCAGATACATCATCTAACTTAACTAAATAATCCTTAACTACATCTTTATCAACTTCTAACTTTTTCTTAGTTTCCATTGCATCAAGTGTGAATGGATTACTCATACAATAATCACAATCATCATCCCATTCTAAATTGCCAAGTTTTTCTATCTTATCTAATTTAGTACGAACTTCTATTTTCATTTTATCCAAGTCTATATCAAGTTCTTTCTTATGGCTCTCTAAATGTTCTAATTCAACAAAATTTTCTTCCGTTTTTTCATCCTTATGACTTTGTATCTTCATATTTAATTCACTATTAAATAAAGATGCTTTTTCAACTCTCATATCAACTTCACCAAGTTCAGTATCAATATTACTCAATGTATCAGATAATACATTTTTATTTTCTTTTAATTTATCTATATCTTCTACTGACTTATCAGTTGGTTTTAATTTCTTAGTTAAAGTTATAATATTATTTTCAGTTAATTTCTTTTTACTCTGTATTTCTTTTCTTTCATTTAATAAATCAGTATGAACTTCTTTGAATTGTTTTTTCTGTTCTTTTATTTCTGCTAATTCTTTCTCCCAATCATTTTCTTTGAAATTTTTAAGTACTGCCGCCACATCTTTAATTTCATCCGATGCTGTAGTCCATAATTTATCAAATATCTCTAATCCCATAAACTGAGCTAAAAGTGTTTTCTTTTCCTTTTGAGTTTTTTCAATGAATACTGAATTTTTTATTTGTGAAGATAATGCAGTTAAAATAAAATCATCATAAGAACCTATTACTTTTCTTATATTAGCGTCAGTTGTTCTACGTTGATCTCCATTCATGGATACCTTTTCACCAATATCATCAATAGTATAAAAATCTACATCAACTTTAACATTACCTTTTCTTTGTTTTTTAGCTACTCTTTCTATATAATATTCTTGACCATCTATTTCAAAATTAACTTTACAATAGAAATCTTTCTTCTTATTATTAAGAACATTTTCCGCTTTGAAAGCTCTACTGCAAGTATCAAATAAACAAAAAGATAATGCATCTAATAAAGAAGATTTACCTTGAGCATTTGGTGCAAACATTCCAACTATACCATTTAGTTTTGTAAAATTTACAATATTTCCCTCACCATAACTAAACATATTTGACCATTCAAATCTTTTAAGTTTCCAATTTACATTTCTATAAACTTCTTCTTCTGGTAAATCTTGATTTAAAGATTCATTAATATTTTTTATTTTAAGTAATGTTTCTTCATCTACAATATGATTAGCATTTAAATAATCTACTATCAATTGATATTGAACATCAGTATTATTTATATCACCAATCTGTATCGTTTTATTTCTTACTCTATCTGTACTATATAAAGAATCAGTTCTTGTAACTGACATTTCTACAACACCATACTTATCGTGAATTACTGCTAAAGCTTTTTTTAATTCAGTAGCGGTTGTATTAGAAACCCTAACTCGCAAACGAGCTTTAGTTGGCATATCATCAGCATTAGGTAGTATACCATTATCAATATCTAATGTGTAATAACCATAATCATTTGGTATTTCAATATATTCAGATTTTCTCTTTGGAACATCCCACAATAAATAACCATGAGACAACCCCTCACCATGATTCTGTTGAACCAATGAGCCACAATAAGAAATGGTTTCTTGTTTATTGAGATGTTGTCTTTTATGAATATCACCCAACAATCCCATATCATAACCTTTGAATTGAGTAATCTTCACATCAGATGGTAATCTAAATCCTAAATCTGTTTCGCATCTATCTACTGTTCCGTGAAATAATACAATCTTAGTCTTACCTTCTACATCTTTAGCTTTTATATATTCTTTTTTATCATCCCAAACATCCCATACTACAAATGATACATCAGCACATTTATATACGCCTGTATCTTTTAAGTAATGCAGATTAGGGTGTTTTAAATTATCTACTATTGGTGAGAGACAATCCATACGAGAACGATTGTTTAAATTACAATCGTGATTACCAGCAATAATAATTGTAGGACAAATATCTGCTAAGTTTTTAAATAACCTTGATAGTTGGTCTATCAGTTCTGGAGACATATCCGTTTTAGAGTGAGCTATATCACCACCAATATAAGCTACTGCATTATTTTTATGTTTTTTTACCTCTTCGTATGTTCTTTCAAATACTTCTTCGTATTCTCTATGTCGTTTGAGATTACGAATTTGTATGTCTGAAATGTGATGGATATATTTTAATTTACGAAATGGTACTTTTACAACTTTTGGTTCAATCAAGTAGTTTCCTTTAATAACCTTTTTACTTTAGTTATCAGATTATTAGGCACTAAAACATCCCATGATGTTTCTTCGGATAAAACACCATTTTCATAATAAATAGTTGAACGTTCCAAATCAAACTTTTGTATAAGTTTATCAAATAACTCTTTATGTTCAATATGAACTTTCCATTCATTATCATTAAATTTCCATATGTTTTTTTGTTGTGCCATTTAATTTTATTTTCATTAAATCTGAAAACCTCGTTGTTTGTGTTCTTTGTATTAAATATAACAAATTTTTAAAACCAATCTCATTTGGGTCTTTTTCTTCTAATTTCATCATTCTAACATCTATACCATTATTAATGAAATTCTCCGAAATCTTTACTGCATCATTTATTGCATCATTATCTAAAGCTAAATATATAGTTTTAACCTTAAATTCAATTATTTTTTTCTGTAAAGTTGACATTACAGTTTTTCCAAATAAAGGTATAGCATTCCTTTTAAAAGACATCGCATCAAATACACCTTCACATAATATTATTGGTTCATCCCAATTAATAAATAAATCAAATCCAATTATATCTTTTGTAGTTGTACAATTACGATATTTCATTTTACTATTATAAAAATCTCTACCTACAAAAAAATTCAATTGACCTTCTGAATCATAGCTTGGTATAATAATTCTATTACTATAAAGTCCTTCATCACAATAACCAATATTATATTTTAATATATCACTATCATCAATTCCTCTATTGTGTAAATAAGTTAATGCATGTCGTTTGACAATACCATCACCACCATTTTTAAGTGGTTTAAATTCGGCGGGAAGGGAAAGAGAAACATTGATTTCTTGGATCCGAGGATTTACATAATAATTATCATCTATCAATTCCCTTAATTCATCAAAATGTCCTTTAGAAGCCCCTACCTTCTTTAACAACTGAAATAAAGTACGACCTCCTGAATTAGATACCCAACAATGCCATTTACCTGTTTGAATATTAATCTGTAATTTAGGTTTATGATGAGATATAAAGGGCGACCAATACATATACTCATTTTGTTTTTTCAATTTTCTACCATTAGAACTGAGTACTCTATTAAGTAGATTAACAATTTTATTCATTCAATAATTCCAACAACTTATCAAATTCTAAAACAGCATATGTTTTTGTTCTATTTCTTTTAAATATAACCAAAGGTGTGTGATTACCACTATTATCTTCAGCTTGTTCTAAAGCACCCCATATATTAAGTTTTTCTTGATTTTTACATTCTACACTAAAAGGGAATAATCTGCGAGCAGCAGGTGATAAAAGTATATCTTCTCCACTATCTCCCATAGTAATAGAACGAACATCATCTTCTTCTAATGTATTAAATTTTTCTAAGATTAAGTCTCTGACCTTATTTTGTAACCGTTTGCCTTTATTTTTAGCTGAACGTGGCTTCATCTATATATTATTCTTTTCTTTTGGAAATTAAAACAACCATTTATAATTATTAAAGTAAAATCCCAAATTACATTTTATTTTTTATAACCATTTATGTAGTTCTTGTTTAGCAAATTTCTCTGCTTTTTCTTCCCATTTATTATCATCATGTGGATCTAACCCATCATAATTAGCCATTGTACCAGCTTGAGTATATTTCTTTATATATTTTTTAACACCTAATCTCTTAGCATCCAATGCGTGTTTTATTTCATGTAATACAGTCATAAGAAATTCTTTAGCTGATTTATATGATGGTCTTAAAGTTATTGTATCAGTTTCAGGAACATATTCACCAAATTGTTTACCAGTTCCAATTTTTACTTTAGATTTCAATCCATATGATTTTACTAACGCAGTAGCATTTTCATGATAATCAACTCTTTCTGATATAAGTGATTTTAATTTAATCATTTCTTATATCTTTTATGTCTTTATAAGATTTACTTCTGGTTATCATTCTTCTTACCATCATAGCTTGTTTTTCTAAAGCTGTAGATATAACTCTTTCTTTAGGTGCGTGTTTTCTAAATAAATCAGATAAATCTTCCAAAGCTTCTACTGAAGATTTAAATATATCCTCAATCGTATCGGATCTTTTTGATATATATCTCTCTTTTAGTAAATCTTTCAGTTTAATCATTTTCTATAGTTTCCTTAACCCAATCATCTAATGGTTCTGGTAAACTACCTTTATTAAAGTATCCCCAATCAATGTGTTCATGATCTAAATGAGGCACAAATCGTTTATCACCTTTAAAGGTATATAAATAAAATGTTCCACCATTATCTTTTTTATATGTTTGCGATAATTCTGGAATACCATTTAATACTATTTGAGTTTCTTCTTTGAATTCTCTAATTGCTCCTTCTAATGGTTCTTCATCAATCATCATATGTCCTTTAGGAACATTCCATTTTCCAGAACCAGCACTTAGACACAATAATACTTGATCACCATAGTGGTATAAAATTCCACCGCTATCTTTAGTATCATTTTCATCGCGTTCAAATAATAAATCTTTAAGTTTAATCATTTTATTTTTCTATAATTATTTGCTCCCAAAAGCTTTTGAGAAAAATCCTTTCTTCTTCTTTTTATCACCTTTTTTGATTTTTTTCTTCTTCTTTTTCTTCTTCTTCTTCTTCACGTCCTCAGCTGAAGCTATCTGGCAACACTCTGTAACTTCTTTTGTACTACTTGTTTTAGTTGTCTCAACTATTGCTTCTTGTCCATTCACAGGTACTGCACCGAATAGAATGACCAGTGAAAGAATGTATTTTAATATGTTTTTCATATTATTTCTCCATTTGTTAATTTTTATAATTTTGCTTTAACCCAACTCAACACATTAGATAATCTTAAACCGTTACGAACCAAAACAGCTGTTTCCTCTGAACCTAATTTGTGTCCAGATTTTATAGCGTCTTGTAAAGTCTTAATCATTTCTTTTTTCATCTTAGAAGTAACCTTAACTTTTTTATGTTTACCCCAACCATCAACACTTTTAGCAGGTCCACTTCCAACACTCATAAATCCAGATGCTCCGTATTGTGGTTTAAATTGATACTCTATAGTTTGCCATCCACCATATTGAGCTTTACCATATACAAAGTCAATCATAAGGCCGGTATTTGTTGTTTTATAAGCGTCACCAACTTTGATATCTGCATCCGTTAATTCTTCTTTTAGTAAATCTTTTAACTTAATCACTTTCTATCACTCCAATATTTATGTCTATCCCAACTACCTTTAAAATGTTCTTCACCTTGATGGTATCCAATATAATAAGCAAGACCACCAACCACTACTAATCTAACTGTTTGACGAATCTTACGTTTGTCAGCCATTTCTCTATGGTTATTAATTTCTCTGAATGAATATTCTTCTGCACGCTTTGAATGAGCTCTTTTATGAGCGGCATCAAATTTTCTCCACTCCATATCTTGTAAAGTTCGGACTACCCAGAAAGGGCTGGCGTCATCCGATTTTTTACCTGTTGATTCTTTTTTATCTTCTTTACCAACTGAATCATGAAATGGATCATCTTCTGCTTCTTGTGCTGTTAAAGGAATTATCAATGCAAGTGCATATATTAACTTATTCATTAGAATGCTCCACTTATAGCATCATAATCACTAAACATCTTTTCTGCCTTATAAAACAACATTTTATCTAATCTAGCTCTTGCTTTTGCTGTATTATTTGCATCTCGTAATAAATCTTCTACATACATTAAACCTTCATA
>VTLG01014741.1_pt1 | contig 28721 bp, 33 predicted proteins | sample 4694571 | NCBI WGS metagenome assembly VTLG01 (sample SAMN12604809, study PRJNA352737) | marine metagenome | biome: ENVO:00000447; feature: ENVO:00000209|ENVO:00000569|ENVO:01000036; material: ENVO:00002151; isolation source: viral sequences binned using virsorter ...
TTCATGCTCCAAGAGCAAGCCATTTTTAGCAATACAGGGTCTAGCTTCATTATTCAGCTCCAGAGCCAAAGATTAAAAATACCATTCCAGCTATTACAATGACTGTAACAACCAATCCCAATACCATCTTTGCTAACTGTTCTATTAGAATCTGCTCTTCTTTTTTGGCTGCCACCCTAGCGGCTGCATTTGCTTTACGTTTAATTTCACGTTTCTTTTCTATCTTGGCTGCTTCAGCCTTAATTTTGGTCCACCTATGGGTTTGTCCTTTTCGCATATAATGGTCACGGATTTTTTCCATCATCTTCTCAATCCGTTCTTCTTGCTGATCTATCGTTATTGCTTCTTCTAAAGCCGAACCCGCCAACAAATCGTCAGTGCCAGCATCCCTAGCTTTCTTAATATGTTCTTCAACTTTCTTTTTGGCTGTGAAAAATTTACCAACCTCACTCGCCATGTCCTCAACGTCTTTTTTCTTAGCAATCAATCCTTGCACTGTGACAAAGGCGGTGTCTAACGCTTTGATGGCTAAAATAGCCTCTCCTATCATGGCTCAATCCTCTTACACATAGCGGTAATGTTTGTATTTACTGAATTAAGGATTATTCTTTGAGCAAACTTTTCACAAGTAGTCTTCTCTTGGAAACACAAGCCGCCATCGCAATCAGATATTACGGATACACCTCCTATAATTAGTATCAATATAAAAATATTCATTTGTCATATTAATTAGCTGGGTACGCTTTCCAATCACTTGCGGTTGGAATATCAATGACTTGTGCTCCATGCGATGATTTGTGATAAGTACTATCTAAAGCCACAACCAGTAAATGTGTTAGCGTTGATGAATTTCCATCATCGCCATAGAGTCCAAAAAGTTTGTGAGCATAAAGAGTGTTACTTCTATGCCACCAACCAGCAACAGAGTTGTCGATGTCGCAATAGTAAATGTCTGTAAATTTTCCGTTGGTTGGATTTATTTTAAATTTCTTTAAAGTGTTCTGACCCGAATAAATATCATTGCGTGGATAAATATAATCAAAACACATAAATTCATTTTCAACTCCAGTGCTGACAAACCCACCTTGTCCGTAATTCATCATTTGAGTTTTTGGCAACCATCCACCCTCAACAGCATTGGGAAAATGAGTAGGCGCTTGATCGAATTGTGTCCAGCGAGATGCCTCAAAATAAGGGTCATACATCATAACTACCGGAGTGCTGCCATCCATCAACAAGAAAGCAAAACCTTGATAGCGAGTTGGATCAAAGCCAGTGGTAATCGCGTTACTAACATTACCTGTATGATTTAAGGTTTGCGCTACATATGAACCATTTATGTCGTATCTCCAAATTTGTAGTGGATAATCATTTGTCGAGTCTGGATAAATTCCATGTTGGGTAATCATGCGTATGGATCGGCTTGTAGCACCAGTTGTGTTATGACATTGAGTCATACTTCCCATAGTAGGGTATTGAGCACTGGAATTAATCGTCATTATTCTGTAGCTTGCTCGACTGTTTGATAGGTCATAACCCAAGTTGGCTATGTATCCATTAGCATCATCATTTGTCGGTAACACTTCACGGTGACCACCGTTTGAATAAAGACCATTACCACTACCTTGAGCTGACGATTCTGAATTAAACCCACCATTATCTAAAAAACCATAGTTGACGATATTGAATTGATGGCTTGATTGACTGCCCATAACAGTATAGCCATTTGAACCCATCTGTCCCGAACCTTCTATTGTGAAGTATTGAGTCGTTGAGTGAATGTTTCCATTATAATTGGTGTGATACCACGCCCTGTTATAATTTGATTGCCATGTTACTGTTCTTGTACTAGGCACAACACTAAAGGATAGCGTTGCAACTCCACCATTATTATTTCCAGCATAATTAGATGCGGTTGTTTGCGTATAAGCACTTGTCAGTATAAACGTATTGCCTTTCGCATTGTTTGTGGCGTTTGTGTCTCTACCTCGAAAAACAGGTATTTGCGCCCAACCAGTAGCCATCACATCACCCAAACCTTGGCTAGACATATTGGCGTTAAAGTTTGTGCTAAATGTGTTTGTTCCGACTGTAGGAGCATAGGTCGCGCCAGCACTAGCAGCATCACTCCAAGCAATATCAGTGCCGTCAGATTTTAAAACTTGATCGGCAGAGCCTTTAGTTAGGATTGCAGTTGCACTAGATGAATTGCCGTAGAGAATAGACCCTCTGCTTAAATCATCTAATAGATTTATTTCGCTTGCAGATGCAGTTAAATCATCAAGCACGTTAATTTTTGAGCCTGCGTCTGCTATGTCTCTAGCAAGACTTTTTGCTGTAGCCGTATTCAACTGACCGCCCATTCCAGAATGACTACTGCAATAGTAGTAAAGCGTTGGCGCTCCAGCCGCTACGACAATTTGTGTGTAAGCTCCGCTACTTCCAGCAGTACCTGCTGTGGTCACGCCAGTAGTATATTCAGTCCCACCGCCATGCGTTCCGTCAGATGTTGTTGATAACCGTAGAGGATGAGTCGCGTTTGAGGCATCAGATTGATCGAACGTGTAGGTCTGCCCCTCAGTCAAATTCAGAGTGGCCTGACTTACTCCGTCTATGACAAACTTGCCAGCCGCAACTGTAACTGTGAAAGTGGTCATTTGACCTCCTAGCTAATGTCTATTTGCAAAAAAGCAGCTATAGAGGGATCAACAGGTTTGGGTAATACAGCATCAGAAGCGTTATCGTCTGTAACCCCCTCAGTGCAATCTCTAAGTTGCTGTCTATAGATGTCTAGCGTTGAGATACTTCCCTCATTTAATTCCAATTTTTTCTGAACGTCTGCAAGGTAGAGACAGTCAGAGGCTTGCAAAGCTGCATCACGTTCTGATCTAAATTCATCTAAAGTATTTGCCATTTTAGTTTCCTTAAAGAGCTGTAAAGAGGCTGTCGGCTGGGTATTCGAATATTTGGACGGTTGCTTGGTTTCCGTTTTTCAATCCACCAATCAATATATGAGTTGGTGCGCTACTGATGTCAGAACTATCACCGTAAAGTGCTGCTGCCGTAAATTGAGAACCGTCATAAATCATCAGGTCTGTATTTTTTGAAGCGTCATAAACTTTAAGATTGCTGAATTTTCCATCGCTATAATTAATCGTAAATTTAAACATTAAAAATGGTGGGTAGTATGGATAACTGGTTGCACTATTAAGAGTCAAATATTCGTTAATATTGCCTGTCGGAATAATCATGTCTCTGTTATTGTGCAAAGCAAAAGGTATATTTCCCAAAGTTCCTCTATCATGAGTTTGAGTCGTAGTAGCCCACTCGCAAATTTGTCCATAGTAGTCGTAGTTGAATAATTTGAGGTTGCTACTGCTAGGATCTTTCACAAGAAAAGCGCATTGTGAACTGTATTGGTTTCTATCGAAACCTGTCGTTACTTCAGAACCAACATTATTACCTGCATCAATCGCAATCTTTGAATAACCATTAGCAGTTCCGTAAGTCATTATATGTGTCGGTAAGTTAAAACCCCCGCTGTTAGGAAACAGGTTAGCATTTGTAATCAACGGATGCGTAATCATATTTACCGATTCACAAGTAGAGGTATTGGTGTTTGGGCAAGCGGTTACACTACCGACTGAACCATTGCCCTGTCCATGACCAGCACCAGAGTAAGTACGATAAGATGCCATGTTATTGTTGTTTTGATTGTATCCGTGTATAAAAGCTCTAGTCGCGCCAGCAGCGTTGTAAGGTAAAGATTTTCGAGGTCTATCATTATGGTATGAATCGCCTGTCCAACCTCCCATAATATTGTTGACATTTGACCCATTTACGTCACTTTGACGGTAAACTGCATATCCAAATGAGTAACTAGTACGATTAGGCCACGCAATATTGCCAAAACAAGCCATCTCCCCACCGCCATCCGCACCAGTACCAGCCCAAGTGCTAATACCATAACCACTGGTGTTCGACCAAATTTCAGTTGGAGTTGTGATACTTATACTTTTCGTTGATGGAGTAACAGCAAATCCACAAGCTGCAAAAGACGTCTCGGTATTGGCGCTTGAGTGATTACCAGTAATAAAGGTAAACGTATTCCCTCCTGTGTGATTAGCTGTTGTTGATGAACCAACTCGCCAAAGTTGGACATAACTAGGACTTGATACAGTCCTACCGTTAGATATATCCGCTGATGTTCGCAAAGGCACTTCGTAGGCAGTTCCACCGTTCCAATTATCGTAACTAGTACCACCCGCTGCATCGGCAAATGACAATGTGCCAGAGCCATTTGTTTTTAAAATCTGATCGGCAGAGCCATCTGCCGCAGGGAAATCAACAGCACCAATAAAAGTGTTAAGGTTTGCATCAGCAGCAACAGGTACACCTGACTTTTGTAATGCTCCAGTGAAGTTCGCTGTTGTATCTGAGTAACTTGGTACACTGACACCACTCTTCTGCAAGTCACCAGTAAAGTTTGCAGTCGCATCGGAGTACATAGCTGCACCAGTTGTTCCCAGTGTGTAATAGCTAAGTGATGACCATGCTGTCGATCCATCACCAGCTTTTAGCTTGCCTGTATCGGTTTCAAGTCCTAATTCGCCTTGCGCCAAAACGCTGTTTGCACTTGTCCAATTTGCTGCGGTATCTCGTCTAATCTGTATTCGATCAGCCACTAGCTGTTCCTCCGTCTATATTTTGTTCGGTGGTGTACACCGAATTTGCAAAACCACCATCTGGATTTTTAGTTGATTCAAGGATAGTAAATGTTCCATATGCCACGATGTCGATTGTATCACCCGCCGCAGCTCCATGCGTAAGAACTGCTGAAGTGCCGTTCGTAGCATTAAAGTCTACTCCATCAACCATCTTAACGCCATTTACGAATAAATCAACGAACCCTACATCGTATCCACCTGTTATATTAAAATTTGTCTGATTTGCAACTGCTGTATACGTTACCCTAGTAGCAGTTCCGTTTATTCCCGACCCAGCGTTGCCCCACGCTGTTCCGCTATAGATTCTTAATTGATTAAGAGTTGTTGAAAAATATAACGCTCCAGCTTGTAAAGGGTTTCCATCATTGTCTGTAGTTGGGTCTGACGATTTAGCTCCTAAATAAGTATCATCAAAAGAGTCCCATGCTGCTTCGGCTGAAGCCGCACTACTAGCAGATGCTGCGGCACTATTACTACTATCTGTGGCGCTGCTTGCCGCAGCGTTTTGACTTACTAACGCAGCAGCCTGAGCTGTCTCCGCATCAGTTTTTGCTGTCTCACTAGCGGTTTTTGCTGCTACCGATCCTGTCTCAGCAGTTTCTGCTCCTGTTTTTGCGGTTTCAGCCGCAGTTTGAGCTGTTTGAGCTGCTGTGGCGCTGTTAGCTGCTGCCGTAGCACTGGCTGCTGCTGCCGCGCTTGTACCTACCCAATAAGAAGGACTTGCAGAAGGCTCATTGTTTAGGTTTGAATTTTGCAATGAGGTGTAAAAGACACCATCGCTACCTACTACGTTTTCATTAATTGCATAAGTATTTGTTGATACCCACGCAATACCTATTCTGGTCCAGTAAGCAGGAGATGACGATGGATTCTGATTAGCGTTGTTGTTTTGTATGCTTTGATAAAGTATTTGATTTTGCGTGACGTTAGCGCCTGCTGCATAGGTTATTCCCGCACTCCACTCTATTGAGTAAAGAAGTGTCCAGTATCCTGTCGTAGAAGTAGGATCATTGTTTTGGTTTGCAGAGACTAAGGACCGATAATAGACACCATTACTACCCAACACCACAGCGTCTGCATCGTATATCTTAGTGGCTACCCAAGCGTCACCAAAGGCTGAAGCAGTCTGTCCTACAGGATCACGCACCAGTATCTGCACATCACTGGAGTCCGTTAGTATCGCCTTAGCGTTACCAGTGAAGAATATGTTTGGCTGTCTACCAGCCGCAGTTAGTATAACCGGATTAGTATTCGCTACCGTCTGGTTAATATCAGAGTAAGTAGTCTTTAATGTAGTGGTTCCTGAATCATAGAAGTAAAGCTTTCCAGAGCCTAGAGGATCACCAGCGTCATCAAAGTATTGTGCGTTTATTTCGCCAAATCTAGCCATTGTTATTCACCCGAATTATTAGCCTGCCTTAACATCTCTACAACAAGCGCCCTGTCAGCTCTTAACGATTTTATTGTATCTGGATCAGTAGCTTTTTTAATAGCTTTATCTGCTTGTCTTATTGTAGCAGCTATTGATTTTCTAAACTGAGGACTCATAAAAAATTTTCCTCCAGCATACATTCCTGCCAATGTATAAGCTAAAGCAGATACTTGACTTGCATACGCATTATAAACGGCAAAAGTACCAACACCAGCAGCCAAACCCATAACATTCATTACTTTTGATCTTTGTCCTAAAATACGGTCTATACTTTGAGATATTCTTGCTATAGCATTAGCTCCTTCGTCTGCCGCTTTTTTGCCAATATTGTCTAAAGCTGTATACATACTAGACTGTCTTGACAAAGAATCTCTAACTGCTACTTGTGGGTTTTTAGAAGCTATTAAATTGTTAAGTGATTGCCTAACTTCTTTCACAGCAATAGAAGCAGCATTCTCTGTTGCTGGGTCTAATATTTTTGGTTTTTGACGAGAAACATATTGGTCAAATTCTTTTCTTGCGTTTAATAGACCAAGACTTGTTGGAGGATGATTATTAACAATAGTTTTAGCTTGATTTATATATCTTGCTCCTGTTTTTGCTGCATCTCCTACCATAACTGGCGATTCTTCAAGAGTTTTTAAAGCAGAATTAAAAACATCATCAACTTCGCTCTTTGGAATCATTACTTTTGAATTTTTTAAAGTATTTGATAAATTTTGCGCCTCTTTGGTTAGCTCTGACGAAATATTGTTATAATTTTTTTGCAAAGTGTTAGATGGTTTTACAGAAGGAATATTTTCTATTGCACTAATAGCTTGAGCTTCTGATGTTGACGGTGCTATGTTTTTTGTATTTAAAATACCAGACTCTGTTGTTCTCTTTACTTGTTCTTCTCTTACTCCTTTTGTTTGTGCTGGCCTAACTAAATCTTCTAAAAACGATTGTCTTCTTGTTTTTATTGTTTGTTCTGCACTTTCATCAATAGCTTTTGAGGTTGCGCCTAGAACGCTTTGCGATTTAGTCGTAGGGTTTGTTTTAACCGGAGATGCCACTAAAGCAGTATTTGCTAAAGCGTCAAAGTTTCTTGCTAGTCTTGGGTTATTTTCTGCCCAATTTTGATAAGATTCTGTACCAGATTGCATAGCAGACAAACCTTCTTTAACTAAAGGCTGTTGCACAAAAGGATCAAACATATATGTTTTTATCCAATCTTCAACAGGGTCCGGTGTCACATTTTGGACACCATAACCCGCACTTACAACTCCTTCTCCAATAATATCAAGAACAGACCCTGCCCCTACTTTCCCAATTAATTGAAGAACCGTTTCTCCTGCTGTTTGTTTTCCTGACATACCAGCATCTCTTATATCCATTGCCATTTCGCCACGCCTGCTCATATCGTCACCAACTCTTTCAAAAAAGTTTGGTCTTGATGGCTCAGGCTCAGGCGTAGGCTCAGGCTGAGGAACCGGATCAGGCTCAGGAGAAGAAATGCCGCTAATATAATCCTTTGCGGCTTTGTCTATAACTTCCAAAGAAGTTTCTTCTGGAAACCGTAATATTTTACCATCAGGCATTTTTACGTCAGGCATTAGCTTATCCTATTACCGTTTTCGTCATATTCTATAATATTTTCATTGTCTGCCATATCTTCTGCCATATCCCAAGCAGGGCCAGCTTCTACCTTCATGCCTTCTACAAAGCGTTCCCTATTTGCCCTCTTTTGTTCTAGCACTTCTGGCTTATCTCCAAATTGTGGAATATATTGTAATGTTGCAGAGTCAAATTCTGATTGTTGTATTGCAGCTCCAGACTCAAGCCTTAAAGTGGCATTAATAAAATTTCTTGTTGCTTGATCGAATTGTTGTTGTTCAGAACTTTTTAAATTATTTGGCATAGACTGTTGGGCAAATGTAGCAAAAATATTTCTGTCTATAATAGAACTTTCTAAGTTATCTAATATTGAAGAAGCATCTTGTGCTCTATGCCCAAAAACGGATGCTTTAGATTGGTTTTGTTTTATACTAGGAACTTCTGGAGTTTCTGGTTCAGTTTCAACATTTGGAAAAACAGGTTCTCCAGTATCTACATAACGCAAAATTCCATTTTGATCTGCTTCCATCTCTCTTGTTGAGCTGCCAGTGCTAGGAGAAGTATACCCATCTATATTTTCTATTCTTCCTGTGTCTATATTTACTTGCAAAGGCATATCTGGAAGAGCAATGCCAGCTTGTCTTGCTCTTTCTCTATCTTCTCTTGTTATCATTCTGAATCTATCTAAAGGCTTGCTCATTTCAGCAGGCGTTAAGTAGCCAGCAGCAAATGCAGATTCTAGGGTAGATTTTAGATATGGCATAACCGTAGCCATACCATCTGGTCCTTGAGCATCTTGCATGATTTCTAATGTTGAACTTGTATCTAAGCCAAGCTTTCTTTCGTTTCTAAGCCTGTCTTCCATCAAGTCCATAAACCCTTGATAGTCTCCATTCTCAGCCATAGCATAGGCGGTAAAGTAATCCTTAGCTAAAGACTTATCCAGCATCTCTCTTTTTTGAAGCTCTTGCACACCAAGCATACTTTCTGCTTCTCTTTCTTGCATTTGCTGCTGTCTAAACTCAGGAACCTTGTTACCAACCATTGCTCCCAAAGCTCTTAACTTTGTAGGAAGGTCAGCACCGCCCCCAACTCCCATAAGCTTTTGTCCTCTTGATCTTGTAGTGCCGCCCAAAGGCGCATCTAAAGACGGAAAGCTAATAGGGTTTCCAGTTAACGGATTATCTTCTACAACCGGACCTTCTTGATAAAAAGTATTTTCAATCATTTTTTTTACCTACGAACCGGATTTAGTTGGTAATTTGTATTACCCATAGTGTAATTACCCCAAGTGGCATTAGGATTTTGATAGTTAGGGTTAGGGATTCCCTTAGAGGTATCCACTTTCGCTCCACCATCATTTCTTCCAAATACTTCTGCTCCTAAAGCAGCAGAGTTGAAAGCATTTTCAATTCCTTGCTGATAGTTTGGAACAGCTATTGGAGCCATAGGAAGTCCAGCCAACTGATTACCAATACCTGATTGAATGTTTGATTGATTAACTCCAAAATTTTCTTGCGCCCTAGCTTCGTTTATTGCTGCATTGTTTCTTGCGTTATTGATGCTTGAAGCTGTGTTTCCAACCAAATTACTTATATTCAATCCCTGACTTCCAAGAATGTTAGCAAGCTTATTAGAAGCATCGCCATATTGGTCAGCAAGTTTAGTAGCGGCATCAGTTCTACCTGTCGCAAGGTTAACCCCTAGCGTATTAATAGCGTTAGCCGCAGGAAGTCCTGTGTTCAAATTTAAACCAGCCATTTGAGTTGCTGCGTTAAATCCTCTGCCAGATAACTGATTTATGTTAGCTATTTGGTTTTGTAAGTCCTGAGAAGCTAAACCAGTGTTATATCTTGTTAGCTCTTTTAATACGTTGCCGCCACCTAATCCACCAGTTGCAGCCGCATTTCTCAAGGCAGCTCTTTCTCCTTGCTCTCTTAAAAACTTCATCTGAGGACTTTCTTGATAGGCTGCATCAAAAGCCGCCTGACCATCTAGTCCAGCCAAAGCTCTTTGTGTCCTTAACGCATCTTGTCCAGCAATAGCATATGGGTTTATGTCTTGCCTTCCAGCTCTGTTAACAGCATCAAGAACGTCTATTGACCCTGCTGTAGTGCCTTTTAAAGCTTGTTCTGAACCCTTTAGCCCTATAGGTATGTCACTACCTGTCGCGTAATTTGCTACCGCAGTTAAAGGTAATTTATCTTTTGCTGTTACTGCATTGGGATCAGTAGTATTTTGTATTCCAGACGCTCCAGCAGCACCACCTCCTGCGGCTCCTCCTGTTACTTGATCCACCATAATTGTGGTTCCAGATAAAGGGTCTGGAGTTCCTGCTAATCCTCCACCAGCAGCTCCACCAGCAGCGCCTGCTGCTGCATTTGTTGCTTGATTGTTAAAAGCCGCCATAGCTGCTGGTATCCCTTGAGGATATGGGTTAGCTATGTCAGTAAATCCTTGTTGTTGTACTTCTTGTCTTCTTTTTAACTCATCAGCAACCTGTTGTTCCTGCACTTGAAAGTTGTTAGCTATTTGTGCAGCAGTATAAGTTCCAGCCTCTAAAGCATCCTGCACTAGCTGAGTTTCTGCCTCTGTGTAATCTCCATCTACTGGAATGCTTTCTATTTGCTTTTGAGTTGGCGCAGAAACAGGAAGACCTTGTTGAGCCTCCTTAACCTGAGCCTCATTGTATAAAAAATCTTCTTTTAAGCTTTGTTCCACAACCGCAGGAGGCGCAGAAAAGTATTGAGCTACCTCTGAGGTATTTGCTACACCTTTCTTAATCAGTCTTTCTACTGCCTTTGCTTGTTGTGGCGTTGCCTTCCCGCTAGTGTACGCATTTGCTGGGATTCCTAACAAGTTTCCAACAACTACAGTTTTAGGAACCTTAAAATATTGAGCCACTTCTCCGACATCTACAGCGCCAGAGTTGAGTAAACCTTTTACTCTCTCAACATCAGCATCAGCGTATGGAGGTTTTTTAGGTATGCCTTTTAAGTTGCTTAATGCCATCTAAGTCACCACTCCCATCATAGCGCCTCTTACCTGATCTCCGGTAAAGCCATCCATTGATGTATCTATGTTTGTTGTCTGTGCGCCTTGTGCAGCAACCATATTAGGCAAAGGCCTGTCGTATATTCTGCCTTCTGCTTTACCAAAATTATCGTAATGCCATTTAGCATAACCCTCAAGACTATTAAAAATATCGTTTCCGCTACCGTCAATTAATGTTTCTTTGTTTTCTTCATAGTATTTAGTAAGGTCAGGATAATTTGCTAAGTATTGAGAAACATCTCCGGCAGTAAAAGTTTCTTGAGCAGTATCTCCATAATCTGGAGTTGCCATTGGCGTAAAGTTTATTCCTGTTGGATTCGTAATACCTGTTAAGGCAGACATATCTACAGGAACACTTTGCGGCTGCAATGCTCCGTAGTTAATAGGATCACCCAATGTTGCAGCTCTTTGACCCATTAATCCTGCAAGTACAGCCTGTTGAGCCATGTATCCAGAATCTTGCAAAAGGTCCACTCTAGGCTCAAAGGTGTTTCCTGTTAAGGCTAGGTTTGCGTCAAGGCCTTGTTGTCTCACATCTTGAGCAGCATTATAAGAAGGCTGAAGAGCATCTGTGGCCCTTCTGCCACGATCTAATATGTCTTTTCTTAATTGCTCTATTTGCTTTTCGCGCTGTTTGGCAGCTTCTTTGTTTGACTTGTAATCCAAAACGCTTCCACCGAATGAAAGTACTGCGCCTGCTACACCACCCGCTCCTGATGCTCCATTTGACATAATATTCTCCTAAACGGCTATCCAGCCTCTTTTGCGATCACCACCAATTTCTGCCAGCATCTTTCTGTATTGAATGCTGCCAGCACCTCCAGAAGTGTCTAAGTACAAACTAAACTGCCTAGCCTCTACATTACCTTCTGGTGTACCTGTTCCTGTAATGGGAATACTCAAAGCAGCATCCTGAGTATACTGCCTGAAAGCATTAGCCATTGTTCCATCTCTCTCAACTATTGGCTGCGCTACATTTAACTTGTAAGTCATGCTGCCGCCTCTATCTCAGCCGTTAGTTGAATAAGTACAGGCTTTACAGGATCGCTCATAGTAAATTTAAAAAGCTCAAACCTTGAAGCTCTGCCGTTCCTTCTCCATATAAGTCTTTTGTCGTACTCACCAACCTTACCCATCTTTCGGTATCTAGCACTTGTCCAGATTTTGCCGTTCTTACTTCTTGACATTCCAAGCAATGGATCAACGCTATTAGGATTTCCTACACCACTTTCTACTGTCATCTCTATAGAAGGCAGCACAAAAGATTCCATATTGTTTTGAAAAGGTTGTGTGACTATTGTTCTTTGTATAGGAGTATCGTACTCCTCAAAAATATCTGCATCTAGCCTGCCTATTCTACCATCAGTTATATCGCCACAATAGACATTGTTATAAGCTCTAACTAACGACTTAACCCTGTAAGCTCCTAAAGTGCCATCTATAACAGACCTTCTTTCATGCCATCTTTTACTTATAAGGTCATAAACAAACGTAGTGGAAGGCAAAGCAAAACCAACAAAGTAAGCTCCCTTCTGAGCATAGGACCAAGAGTAAATAGCATTAATCTGGTCCGTTGTGAGACTTCCTAGCTCTTTATCTATTGCCGTTGTAGATATTTTTACAACGTCATTACCGCTTAACGCCCATATAGCAGGAGATTCTCTATAACCGGACCCGATAAATATAAACGTATCTTGCAATGACTGAATACTAAAAGGACTGACTATACCCTTACTTAAAAACAATCCTGTCCTTTGAAACGGAAAGTCTGCGCCACCAATATTTGAAAACGCTTCTATTGTTTGGGAACCGCCAATAAACAACTGGTTCTTAAACACTACCGGAGCAACAATCTCATCAGGGTCAGACTCTGATGTACCAAAGTCTAAAGCGTTATAGCTAAGTCCATCGTTTATGGAGCTTACAATAAACTTCTTACTGTCTGTCGTTAAACAAAAATATCCATCTATGTAGACTACCTGTTGAGGATTACCGTTAGCAGTAAAGTCTACGTCAGTAATTTGTGTCAGTGTCGTAGAGGTATGGTCATAAATGTAGCCATTACCGTTAGGAACCAAAACTAACATCTGAGTTCCATTGTCTGCCATAGACACCAATCCACTACCAGCAATCGTTCCTCTAGTAGTCAACACATTGCTAGAGTCCATACTGTAAAGAGTGTTGCCTATTACAAAGTAAGGCACACCGTTCATTTCATGTGCGCCTCTGTTTATCTCTAGGCTGCTTGCATACGCAACTTGCTCTATACCATCAGTTCCAAACAATGTTTCCTGATTTAACGCTGGAGCCTGAACTATATTTGGATAAAAGTTAATGCACTCTTGCGCTGAAATAGGCAGAGAGTCACTTTCATAGTATCCGTTTGCTATAGGCAATATAGTTTTTGGCATTAAGAAGTCCTGAAAGAACCATTAGTTACTACCAAATCATCAGTTCCTGACTCATTGGCTACAAATAGCTCAAAGTAATCGTTCTGACCCGCAGTCTCTATCCAAGCAACATTAATATTCTTTTCAACAGTCGCATCTACCTCAGTGTTTACTCTAGAAGCCGTTACTATTGTTCCGTTTTTAGCAACATACAAAGACGCATTCTGACCAGAAGCTGAAGCCGCTTTTACAGAAATGCTTGCATCTATTTTTACTTGTTGCGATGACGAGCCAGTGTAAGTTATCCTGCCGCCTGTAGTGCCAGCACCTATTCCGCTTTTTTCAACTACCCATGTGCCAGCTACTAACACCGCATCACCAGCTCCCGCTATTGTTGTAGCTGTACTGTTACCTTGAATACTTAACAATCCATCAAGAACTGTATTAGCGGTTTCTGAAATTGTAAGATAGTTATTGGTCCTAGCTATGGTTATTCCATCGCCAGCAACCAAAGAAACTATGTCTGGCGTGTCATCTGTTACATTACGCAGTATAGGTTCACCAGTGGTATCTGCTGTAAAGTTTTGTTGTATCTTTACACCACCATTTGCGGATATGCTAGTTATGACACCCGACCCGTTTTCTAAGTTTCTTATTTTGTTAACGGTTCCGTCTACATTTAAAACAGCAGTTCCAGATGGATCACCTTCTGTAACTATCGTTCCAGTAACACCAAGACCGTTAAGAAAGTTTGTATATAAAATTTTATAGTTTGTGCCGTTAACAACATAATCTATGTATGCGCCAGCATCTACAGATGTCTTTGCAACAAAGTCTGATTTTTTTCTACCTTGCGATCTATCCATTTGTATTTTGCTCCAAAGCTATTGCGCCAGTTGTTTCTGCCAAAATATCTGCTTCTGAGTCTGGATAGAAATGTCCAGAGATGCCTGACAGGTCACCCTCGTTACCTGAGCCTAATGGTAATGTAGAAGGCATTTCGCTTTTTGTTATAGTTTGTCCTATAAGGCGCATTGTATTCATGCCTTCTTTTGCAGCTTTTATAAGGCCTTGTGACACTATACCGTTATAATCTGGGGCTACTTCTATAGCTAAGTTAGCAATAACGCCTCTCAGAGCGCCTGTGGGAATAGTGACTTCATCGCCTATACCGGAAACAGTGGTATATCCTAACTTAACACCCTGAGCATCAAGCTCACCCATGTAATTGTTCATGGCAAAAATGAAGTCAGCGTACTCGTCTGCTTCTAATGGAGCTTCACTAGCCTGAACTAAAATTCGTTGTAACGATGCTTTTGCAACTTGCGCGACAGTAGCCATTATTCAAATTTTGCTCCCTTAGCAGTTAATGCACTTCTCTTAAAAGCTTTTGCTGTAGGCGCTCCTTTAGAATTTGGCTTTCTCATTCTTTCTGGAGTTTTGCCAGCAGCTTTTTGTCTCTTAATACGTTTTCTCTTTTTGTGAATATTTTCGTATAGTCCCGCCATTATTCAAACGTAGCTCCTCTTGCTGATCTGCTTCCTTTGCATCTCCATCTCTTTCTAGATAAACGCAAAGGACTATTAGGGTCTCTTGCTGAACGTGGATATTTTTTCATTTGAGCATTGCTTCTTGCACAATACGCATCTCCTTTAGGAGTGCCAGCTCTAACTCTAGGACCACCATCACTTGACTTTCCAGCTTGACCAAATGACACCTTGCGCCCACTAGAAGTTACCTTAACTTTTGCTTTACCTTTAGCTGGTGTTGCCATTATTCGTATGTAGCTCCAGCGTTTATTTTCTTTTTCTTTTTACGCATCTTCTTTCTTGCTTGATTAGCAGCAGCTCTCCCAGCAGGAGTATAAGCAAACTTTTTTCCACCTACGTTTGGCATAACTTAATCCTTTTATAAAAGATTCAGGGAGCCGAAGCTCCCATCGTCTTTGGAGAGGTTCTTATACTCCGAAACCATGACCCGCCATAAACGGATTGAATGTTGCATAAGCTGGCAACAAGTCAAAACGAATCTTCTGGGTATTGGCATCACCGTCAGCATACTTACTAACTCTGATAGACATACCATCAGAAGTAGTAGCAATAGTGTCGGTTGAGTAAAGCTTAGGCAACTTCACAGTACCTATGCCGAAAGCTTGCTTCATGTAGAACAAGTTTGGCTGATACATAGTTGCAGATGCACTAAGTACAGTAACAGCAGCTCCGTTAGCAGGAGCAGCATCAACAGTATTGTACTGTCCGTTAGCCTCATAAATAGCAGGACCAGCAACAACTAGGTTACCAGCACCAGAACCATCAAGAGTAACGTCAGCAGTAACAACACCTGTCCACTCTACAGCAGCGCCACTTTCATTAATCATCGCAGTCTTGCTATCAAGATTTAAACGATTGACGTCAGCAATCTTAACCATGTCTCCAGCCTTAACAACCATATTGGCTTGTAGAGCTGTTACCGCTAGGGTTTGAGTCATAGTGTCTTTTGCTGTGACATAAGTTGCATCAGGAGCAGCACTCAAAGTACCAGCTCTGTCAGCGCCTGTGCCAGAGGTAAAAGTGTTTAAGCTCTGAGAAGTTAACGCTCTAAGTCCACCAAAGTTGGCAGAGATTTGAGAGTTCTCCCAAGCTGTACGCACCAAACTATCTGAAGCATTCAGGCCATTTTGAACGCTTGCTAGTTTAGTAGCTGTGAAAGGATTCATAACATAAAACTTATCAGCAGATGCTGGTACGCCTATGCTATCCAATAACGCTCCAGCACCAGCTACGTCAGTCCAAGCGTCAGCAAAGACACCATGACTACCATAACGGAGTGAAGAGTTTTTCATCATGTATCCACTGAGGTCTGTTTCCAGATCAGTAACAATACGCCTAGCAGCAGGAGCCAATATCTGGTCTAGCTGGTCAAGTTCTAGAGCTTCTTCAATGTTGCTCCAAGAAGTGGAAACAGTGAAGTAGTTCTGAACCGTACCAGTTGCCTTGCCTGCAATGATGTCAGACTTAGCTGCGCCAGATATGTCACCGCCTGCTGTACGGATTGAGTTGTAGTCGTGTGGACGTTTGAAGTCTACATTACTACCAGTGGAAGGATTAAATTTGCCACTCAAGAGCTGAGTGTCAACGGTTTTAGTAACTACGCGAGAAGCTTCAAAAGCATCTAAAAATACTCTTGCCACTTTCCGAGTAATGTTACTCGATAAGTTATTAGCCATTGGGCCACCTCATTCATTCAAAGGTTGCTCCTACTGGGCCTCTAGCTTTAGGCGCTGAACCAGCACCCTGTGGCGTATCAACCGGAGGAGGAGCCGCACTTACTTTAGGTTTAAGTTTTGCAGCTTCAGCCCGAATCTGATTTTCTATCCTAACAGCAGCCTGCATTGGAGACATATTGCGAATGTTGTCAAGTTCAACAGCATTCTTACTGAGGTACATGGTAATCGCTGGACCCATCTCATCATCTAATATGTAATCAACAAGGTCTTGCGATACACCAAAGCCAGCTACAGTGTTACCCGCAACTTGCAATTCCTCTGGCGTTATACCCAAAGCAGCAGCTTTTTTAGAATAAGAGTTAATCTTCTCGTTCTGTTTAGCTACATACTGTTCTTGCTCCTGCTTCTGAGCCAGCATTTGTTGTTGTTGTAACGACTCTTGCTGAGAATCATAAGCAGCTTGTCTTGCTATTGCCTCGTCACGTTCGCCAGCCTTTCTCCTGAACTCCTGATCGCTTAACTGATAAGGGTCAGGCGTTGGCGGTATAACAGGCCTCTGTTCTTTAGGGGCGCTTTCTTCAAGAGCTTTGATTCTGGCATTTAGGCCTTGAATCTCCCTATCCTTTTCAGAAATTTGGAAGACTTTCTTGCCTATAGCTTTATCAAAAGCTTCTTGTTGAGCCTCGTCAAAAACAGGTTTAGTAGATTTTTCCTGAGCTTCCTCAGTATCCGTGGATGATTCGGAGTCAGTTTCCTGACCTTCAGGTTCAGTCTCTTCAAGCTCAAACGTAATGTCTGTAGCCTCATCAAGATCATCTTCTGGTAGCATCTTAACCTTCCGTAAATGCCGTCAAATAAACGGTGACGTTCCGCACCTCCAAAAAAGCGTGGAGTTCGCTGTACTTTAACTATACCACATATTGTGGTTTTTCATAATTATTTAACTAATCTGATAAAATTAATCCTCTAGCAATTAGATCATCAATCATCTCTCTTGTAATGAGTCCTTGTCCTCCAGACTTTAATGAACCAGCTAAACCAGAGCCAGCAGTTCTTGCTCTTCCTCCAATAACAGGTCTTTCCCTATTAGGAATATCGAACATTTTAATGTTTTTTATTTTTGGTTGTATTTTGTCCCTTTGAAAACCAACTGTTCCATCATCTAGTTTTTTAATATCTATATATTCTTGACCAGCCTCTCGCCCTTTTCTCATCATCTCATCTATAAAGTTTAAATTATTTTTATATGTCGGGTTCCAATCTAATATGCTAAACCCTTCAGTTGTTGCTCCTATTGGAACTCCTGTTAACGCAGCAGGATAAGATGGATGGGTACTTCTTGGTTTTGTTTGTCCTGACTTTGGATCAAGTAAATACATTGAGTTAACCATTCCCCAATCTTTGTTAAATTGAGAAGGGTCTGTCACCAAAGCTCTTGATTGAGAAAGATTTAATGCACCAGCTTCTCTAAATTCGTCTAAAGCTCTAGTTACATTTTTTCTTTTACCGCCTATAGATGCTAAATACTCGTCTGTTACATTATCAATCCCCATCCAATCTGGTATTGGCTCTTTGCCAGCAGCATATTTATCGCCTTTCTTTGTTAATACTCCATTTCTTATTCTTTCATCTAATAATTTTTTATCTTTCGGTTCCATCATAGCTCTAGAATATTTTACCGCTATGTTTGTTGGCATGGTTGCAAAGTCTGGGCTAGAAGGAGTCATTCCATGTGGAGCAAAAATAACACCTTCTCTTCCGCTAAGTTGTTGCGCCTTTCTAGCTCTGTTTATTTGACTTTGAATAGCTCCGTCAGCAGAGGCAAATGCTTGTCCAAGTTCCATTTGCTCAGGCTGAAACCCAAAGAAAGTTCCACCTCGCATTTTTTCATCTATAGGAACTCCATCTAACGATATTAAGTTTCTAAGGCTGCTGTCGGTAGTATCTGTTATGCCTGTCATGTAGGCTCTGTCTTCTAAGTCAGAAGCTCTTGCAATGGGAACGCTTCTAAGCTCAGGTTCACCCCATACAGGATTCATGTTGTTTACTGAATCAACATCTAAGACTCTTTCTAACAATGTTGTATCTCTAGTAACCTCTGGTGTATCTCCTGTTATATCCCTCAACGCACTAATAGCACCAGAGCCAGCTACTCTATTGTCACCGCTAAAAAAAATTGGATCGCCTTGATCGTTTAGTCTTGGTTCTTTTCTAGTCGTTACTAAGTTTCTAGGATCATCTAATTCAATTCTTGTAGGTCTTTTGGCTAGAACAAGTGGCCCTACTTGTAGAACTTGCTCTGTCTCTCCAAGACGTTGACCGTTTCTCTTATCGTAAAAACCGCTTCCTCTTGCTGGGTTCATCCCAACTTCTACCCATTGGTCAGCATCAGGAGCTGTTCCGTTTAATATGTCTCTAACTTGCTGCTCAACAACTTTAGGATCACGATTTTCCCAAGCGCCTTCCATTCTTCCTATTGTGGATTTATCTTTTGCGCCCCTAGCAATATCTAGAGCTACGTTAGGCTTAGAATTAAAAGAAACATTGTTAAGAACAGCAGTAGGCCCATAACCTAAAACAGTGCCACTAGTACCAGCGTCATGCACAGTTGCTACCCAAGTGCCTTGATTCTCATAAGCTGGTATATCTAACCTTGACGATGCAGGAGTTCCATCAGGAAGCGTTACGTTAACGCCAATTATTCCACCTGTTTTTTCTCCCTTGCCAAGAGCCATCGCTATCTCTTCATAGCTTGGAACTTCTAATACTTGGCCTATGGGTTCTGGAGGCAATACTCTTTGTACAATGTTGTTGTACTCTTGTATGTCCATATCGCCATCGTAAACTTTTTGAGCCGCCTCTCTTATTTCCTGTGGGATTTCGCTTTTAAATCCTTTTCTTGTAGAGCGCCAAGCATTTGTCCCTTCTTGCGTAATGCCTAGCTTTTCTCTAGCGTCATCTAAATTTCCACCGTATTGCTCATAAGCTCTTTTCTTACCGCCAGAAGGTAGTCTGACCCCAGAGGCTAAAACGGCTTGTCCTGCTGTTGGGTTGCCTCCAATCATAACCGCAGTAGGATCAAAGCTAACTATTCTTTGTTGTTCAGGATCGTAGTATTGTCCACCAGAAGCAGCAGCTTTTACTTGCTCTGTTGTGTATTGAGCTAGGCCTTCTGCCATATCTAAACCTGACCTTGCTACGGATGCTTGTTCTTTTGCATCACCAAACAAAAGATCGCCTACAGCGTTAAGAGCTGACTTAGTTCCTCTTACTAAAGGCATATACTCCATACCAAACTCTGGCTCTCCATATTGAGCTGGTATCGTTTTAACTTCTTGACGCATATTTCCTCTGGGACCAAAAGAAATATTTCCTGTAGGGATAGTTCGCTCTGGACTTATAACTTCTCTACGAAAAGGCATAAAAATATCTGTTAAGCCTCTATCTCCACCATAGTCATAACCAAACTCTGGTTGTTCAGGAACCTTAATACCTCTACGCTCTAACTCTTGTATTGCTTTCTGCTGGTCATCTCCAACAGACAATGGATTCTGCTCTGTGTAACCAGAAAGTTCGTCTAAGTCTCTTAATGCACTAACAGGTTCAGCCACTGTTAAATCCTTAAACTAAATAGTTAACTGTGTATTCTCTGGCCCTAGAGCTTTTGGCTCCACGCCAATCGTAAGTGTCTATCACTGTCACTTCTTCTACTGTCTTAACAACAGGCTCTTGCACCACTTCTGTCCTAGTCTCTCGGTTAACGTGAGTTGAGACTAACGGTACTGCTGATACTGGTCCTGTCGCAATCTCATTCATCGTAGTTGAACCAAGGGTAACGAGACTTTGGTACATCATTTATGTTTTGTAGAGTGTCTCTTCCCATCACAAACTGAGGAACGCCCCCCAACTCTCTATTCCTGCCACCACTAGCAATAGTCATCATAATTGCATCCTTAGCTTCTTTTGGACTCAATCCCTGTCTTGCAAGCTCTAAACCAAACTCATTGTTGATGTAATCGAGGTACTCTGTTCTTGGGTCTTTGCCTTGTGACTTCTGCTTAATAGCTTGAAAGTGTTCTTTAGCCTGAGCACCAAGACCAGCTAATGGATTCTGTCCTGCGTAATAAGCAAATAGCGCATGATTGACTATGTTGAATATCTCTTCATCGCCTCTTATGCCTGTGTTCTGCCTATTCATCTCGCCTTCTTTTGGCAGGACCAACTCAACCCTAGAGTTTTTTCCTATTAAACCAGCATCTACCATCTGATTAGTAAGCTCTACTGCCTCCTGAGATATAGCAAGCTGTCTTTCATCACCAAATCCTAGAGCATCAGCGCCCTTCTTAATTAAGGACTCTCCGCTATCAATAAGGTATTGCTTTAGTTCATTGTCCACGATTAGCAATCCTCATAAGGTCTGGAGTGCTCATGTTTCTCATGCGGTTCTCGTTATTCATCTCTTGTATTTCTCTTTGGTTCTTTATCTCTTCACCAAAGGTCTTAACATCAGTGTTGTCTATCTCTGCTCCAGCCTTCTCAGCATCTACCTCTACCTTGAGTCTGCTAGTCTGAGCATTAAAAATGTCTACCTGACTCTTTGCCTGATTTACTAGAGATGTATTCTGCATCTTCTGAGCTTCAATCTGTATACGCATAGTTTCGTTCTGCACTTTCTGAGCTTCTACTTGCGCCCTCAACTGCTCTGCCTGAGCCTTACCCATCTCTGCCTGAGCTATTATGAAAGCTGGATCAGGTTCTTGTGGCTGTTGTTGAGCTTGAGCCATAGCCGCTAATTCGTCTTGCGTCATCTGAGACTGAGGTATCATTCCCTGAGAAAGCATCTGCTCTCTCTTTCTGTCAGAGATTTGTTTTGCTGAAGCAGTAGAAACATTATCCAATAGGACATCACCAGCAATCTGCAAGATAGTAGGATCAATCTTTGCTATCTCAATGATGGTGTCGATTGTCTCTTTCTGTCTGTTCTTAAAGCTTGCTCCAGCTCTTACACTTACATCGTAAACGCCAACAGACAGATCATTTAGAGTTACAACCTCTCCAGTTTGCTGGTCAATCTGTTGCGTATTAATCGGAGCTACATCATAGGTTTGATCTTCTTTAAGAATCCTAACCGTTCTTGCTGTGTTGTATACTTTTGGGATAGCCTCTACCAATACACGCCCAGTTGCTCTTATGCCTGTCTCTAAGGCACTGAAATACTTGAGCGTAGAGTTGTCACCCTTGTTTTGTAATTGCTCAATAGCTACACCACTTTGTAGTCCAGCATTTTCTCCCATGTTTGATGCATACATTCCTGAAGCGTAAGTAATCATGCCACGCATCGCTTCAGAGATTGTTCTAAGTCCAGCGTTGATTGCTGCGCCTCCTACTTGTTGAGGCGGGTTTGGAGCATCAGGATCAGGATTATAAAACTGCACAGGATCAGAGTTAGTGTTTAGTGTAGCCAAAGTATCTTCATGCCCAGAGGCCTGAGCTGGTGTCATCATAAACTTGGCTCTAGGTGCTAAAGCTCCCTCTTCAATCTCTCTGCTTACTGAGTAGTTCAATACTCTTTGAGGATCAAGCAGCTTCTCTACTACACCCCAATAGATAGACTTGTTCTCTGTAATTCTGTAGTTAGCATAGATAGGGACAACAGGCATTCTGCTAAACACTGTTTCCGATTTATCCTCTAACCAATCTTTTCCGTCAAAGAATCTACTGCAAACTGTTTTTTGTATTCGCTTTCTTCTTTGTATCTCGTTGATTCCCATTGCCTTAAAGTCATCAGTCACCTTCTTCAATTCGCTGTCAGCCTCATGCACAGCACCATTGTCAAACATGACTAGCTCTCTATCAGACTCTTCACAATAGATGAACTCACCAATAACAATAACTTCAGCCTTATCGTAGTAAGCATCACCATCTCTGCCTTCCGACACGCTTTCCTCTGAGCCATCAGGCCATCTGCGCTGGTACTCTTCTTTGCTTATGGCGTGTAACACAAAGCAATAACGACTGTCAGACTTGTCTTGTCTGTCTGCTGCCGGATCAAAGAAGACTCTATCTATGGCATTGCCTATCTTTTCTATAACCAAGTCTTGCTCAAAAGAATCATCATCAATATATTTCTGTGAAACTCTCCAAGCATCAAAGCCGCCTACTACCATTCCTCTGGCTGACTCTGCATAAACATCTGCGGCGTCACTCATAGTTTCTATATTGCGTATGATTCCATCGTAGGTGTTAGCTATGGACTGAGTAGCACTACCGCCAGCAGGCGCAATCTTTACATCGAACTCTGCCTGAGTTATCTCTGAACAAATTTGGTCCACAATAGGATTGACCATATCAAAAGTGTAGCGTGGCTTTTTCTCGTTCTTTGCCTGACTTAACCACTTAGGCTCCCATTGCCCATCTCTCTTGTCTAAGAACAATGCACACTCTCTAGCCTGATCTCTCATATCTTGATCTGCATTCTGAGCTTTGGTTAGAAGTTCATAGACGTAATCGTGCTCTTTGTATTTCTTTGAGGAGTAAGGCTTGTCTTTATATTTCATCAGTCATTCCATCCTGCAAAATTAATTTTAGTGGGCGCTGCTTTTATCTTAGGCCTGTAGCAAGCCATCATTAAAGCGTCACCCATGTTTGGAGATGGTAGCTGATAAGGCTTTCTTGCCATCTCTATCTTGGACATGATCTGTATTTTACCAGTGTTGCTACGCTTTAACGGTATGCGGCAAACCTCTGACCGGATTTGGTCTAGGTTAGATATGCTTGAGGATAAGCTAATTTGGTCCTCTGGGTCTACATATTCTCCACGCTCAACTGCACGATAAGTGTTGTAGAACCTATCTCTGAGCCGCCACCAGTATTGCGCTCTCTTATTAAAAAAGGTTTCTCTGTTAGTCTTGTTCTTTGTCTTGCCGCCTTCAGTGTACGGTTGCTCTGGTTCTTCTACTCCCTCTGAACCCTTGAACATGAAATAGTCTATACCGTTCTTATCGGCTAATGCGCTATCTACTTGCCTTTTAAGACTAACACCTAAGCCGTCACAATCCCAGACAAACCAATCTGCTCTATGCTCTAACGCTTTGTCCAACGCCCAATCCATTCCGTCTGCTGCCTCTCCTGTCACCATTTCACTGATGTCTAGGATTTGGTTTCCTCTCCTAACACAGAATCCTTTAGAGTCACCACCTGTATCAGATGGGTCATGGCTGGCTATTATCGCGCCTTCTCCCTTCCATCCTAACTTAGTGTGAGCATCAATAGCTGAGTCAAACCACTCTACGCTTATTAGACTGTCTTGTATTTCATCGTAGAACTCACCCTCCCAGATATGTTTGTACAAAGCTGATGACATACTCTTCTTATCATGCAGCCTCTCTTCTTCTAGGACCGTAGGGAATTTAGGGTTCTTGTCGTAGTTAACCCAGTAGATACAGTGCAAGTCATCAGAGTAATGCTTGTTTCTCCTTAGCTCTTTCTCGAACGGATTAAAAAACCTCTGGCTGAATGCATCGTTCTTACTGCGCGGGTTCGCGCTGATAAAGATTTGGCTACCCTCTTTTCGTAGTGTTGGAGTTAACGCCTTGAGACTTTCAAAGCTAAGGCTCTGCCCCTCCTCCACCCAGAAGAAGTCAAAGTCATGGTAGGACTTCACATTCTCTGGTGATCTGGCTAACCCTCTAAACACAAAAGCTGTATCACCATTCCTCCGAAAATTTATCTGGTTACTTTGTATCTCAAACATATTTTGCAGGCCTTGCCTCTCTATCTCTGCACAAAGCAAAGAGTAAACGCTGTCCTGCATACTGCTCTGAAACTCTCTGAAGCAAGCTGTCTTCTTGCCTTGCATCGCTTTAGCTAGAAGTATATTGGCTATGCCTACGCTTTTGCCTGAGCCTCTGCCGCCAATGAGGATAACGAACCTTGCCGTAGACTGAGCAAGCCTGCCAATTTCTTTGTTGATGACTGTAAGGTTATAGTCCATTAGGCGTAAGTAGCGCCTTTCGGACCAGCCTTCTTTTTCTTTTTCTTCTCTTGAGCTTTTGCATAGGCGATTGCTATGGCTTGGTTGCGTGGCTTTCCAGCGTTGATCTCTGTGCGGATGTTGCTGCTTATGGTTTTCTTGCTGCTACCTTTCTTGAGTGGCATAAATCCTCCTCAGTCATCTGCGCCAATAACTGTGATGGTTACATTTACGTCTTGATCTACTTCTACAGGTCCACCGTCAGCGCCTGTAATTTCTTGTCTAGACTTCTCAGTCCATCCCATTGTATGCGAAAGATAGAGCTTTAAGCTTGGGAAATCCTTATCAATAATTGCTTTATCTTTTAATGTATTTACAGCAAGCATTCCCGCCTTCATTCTACTCTGCGTATAGGCGGTAAAAACTCTTTCATCTCTTTTGAAAATTTCTCGTAAGGTCTTGGCAGTTATAGAAAAATACTCTGCTAACTGGTCGTGAGTTAATACCGGACCCAGTTCTTTGATCTCTTCTATTTCGTCTTCTGTAAATTTACGCTCAGGTCTTGCCATCGCTTCCAACTAGACCAAACCCAGAGAAGGGAATATGAGCCACTGGCTCAATATCTTGAGGGTCTCCTCTGTCAGTCCTGCCTCCCATTGCTATACGAAAATCACATTTTGCTAAGTCTACCATTTCTAGTAGATCAGTCCACTGAACTACAAGTAAACAAATCTTGCCAGTATCTTCATGCAATCTCTTTGCAGCTTGCAACTTAGCCAATGATAACATATACGTTGGGTAGCTCCCACTAGGCTTGTTTCTATGCTTCATCTCAATAAACGCCACTATCTCTTTGTCTCTCTCAGCACAAAAATCTAGCATAGACTTTTTAGGAAGCTTAATTAGCTTACAGTTCCACATCTTTTCTAGCTTTGTTTTTAGAAAACTTTCGTTGAGCCTGTCTCCCTCTGTTTCATAAATTGGTCTACTCAAGGCCTTTCTCCTGTCTAACTTGTCTTCTAGCTTTAGCTTGGCGCATGAACTTATAGTCTGAATGCTTTATTTTCTCTTTCTTTTGTACCGAATGTTCATGTATTAGTAGAAAAGTATCATCTAACTCTTTCTTTTGCATAAGCTTGTAGTCTCTATCTGGTGCGAACGGTGTGTCACCAGAGAACAAGTCAGATGTTTTTAGACCCACAGCCTCTGCTATTGCTGGAGCCTTAGCCCCACAAGCAAAGCAGTAAGCCAGTATTTTGTCCTCAACAATCTTGATAGTCATGCTGGGATTTTTGTCATCATGTACAGGACATAACGCTGTATACCTGTCATTGCCTACTTGTTTAACTTTCTGTAAACGATTCAAGAAGTTGTTAACGTAGCTCATCATCGTTCTCCTCTTTGCCTTATTAAAAATGCTGTTCCGATAAAAACCCTCTGAGCAATTCTGGCTCAATGCGAGTTAGCAGTCCCTCGATTGAAGTCCAATCGTTGGCGTCAATGTCTGATTTGATTTGGTCGATGACCTTATCAACTAACCCTTGTTTATCACTCATCATCGTTCTCCTTCATCGCCAATGTTGTCAAAATCAACAAAAGCCTCTTCAAGCCAGCTTGGATTAGAATAATTAATCACTTCTTCTGCCCAGCTTTGTATTTTCTTCAAACTTTGGCTGTCTGTATGTTTTATCCAACCATCTTCATCAATTACAATTTCTTTTATTTTTGCTAATAACTGTTTGTTTTTTAAATCGTGGTAATGCAAAGCGCGGGTTACTGCTGTTGATATTTTTGCTGCGTTGCTCATATCATCGAGCGTACTTTCTAATGTTTTAATAATTATGTTCCACTCAGCGCCAGATAGCGTAATCGTAAACTTTTTTTCTAATCTTGCGCCTTCAAAGAGTGAATTAGTTGCCCCACAACTCCTGCAACCAAAATCGGTAGCTGCTAATCCATACAAAAGTTCCTGTTTATTCATCATAATCTTTGCGCCTCCTGCTCCTCTATCTCCCAAGGCTCTAGCTCTCGGTAAAAAGGCAAAGACTCTTTCTCTCCATCGATAATAGATTCAATCCATGATTTACAAGTCTTATAGTCAGCAGGAGGATTATCGCCTTCTTTAAAATCGTTGTAGTTATTTGCAATGCCTCTTCTCGTATACTCGTCTAAATCGAAAGTAATTCTGATCTTCATCTTTGAGCCTCTCTCCGCTTTGCGTTCTTAATGTTCATGTGCTGGATGTAACCTCTAACCTCTACTGGTATTTCTGAGCTGGCTACCTTGTCTAGACCTCTGGGCCATACACCAAACTTTTCTTTGTACTTCCAGCTCGCCCATCCTTCCTTATAGCCTCTGTTCATACCAAATCTAATCAAGCCGCTAAGAAATACTTGCTTGTCTTCTTTGCTGGTTAGCTTGTTGACCTTGACTAGCTCTTTGCCATCATCCTTGAGTATCTCGGCTTTAGGAGGTAGCTGATAGCCGCAGGCTCCGCAAGTTCTGCCTTGAAACTGGCTATAGCACACAGGGCATTCCTGCATCTTGAGTTCAACTTCTGGTTTCTCAACTTGCTCTCGTTCTTTGAAGTTTTGCTTACCTTCATCTAGCTCTGAAGGGATAACGTCTTCTGGGAATTGTCCATGCTCCTCCAGATTTCCAGCATGATCTAGATAGGTCGCTATCTCTTTATCTGGATGTATCCGCATAATGCGCCCAGCTCTCTGCACAAAACTAATCAGAGACTTAGTAGGAAAGCAGTCTATGAGGATTTCAGTAGATGGAGAGTCATAGCCAGTTGCCAGAAGCTTTGAGCATGACAACACCTTGTAAACTCCATCCTCAAAGTCCTGATAGATTAGCTCTCGTTCTTCATCAGGCGTGTACCCATCAATATGACAGGCTGAAATTCCTGCCTGATTAAATCTCTCTACTAGGTTTTTTGAGTATGTAATGTTAGGAGCAAAGGCTATTCCACGCCTTGTAAGTCCTTTAGAATGCTTCCTGTAGTTTTCGATGATGTCTCCTGCCAGCGTATCGTCTTCTAGCATCTTCTGTCCTAGCTCTTCAGGGTCGTAGTCTGAGCCTCCAGTAGATAGAGCCTTAGTCTTGATACCCTTAGTGTCTAGTCTCTTGCCTGCATAATACTCTACAGGACACAACCAGCCTTCCTCTATCAAGTCTCTAGGCTTTTTGGTGACAATCAAGTCATCGTATGTCAGTCCGAGATTTTTGCTGTAAGGAGTCGCGCTCATGCCAATGAAGGGTATTGCATTCCAGCGATGCATAATGTCTAGAAGGCCTTTGTACTGAACGTGGCACTCGTCAACAATACCAACATCAAACCTTAGCTCTCGATTAATAGCAGTCTGAACGCTGGCTATCTGAATTTTCTTGGTAGGATCAAAAGGTCTATCTGCTTGAATAACAGTGTAGTCAGCTCCTAGCCGCTTAAAAGTTTCTTCAGTCTGTGCAAGCAACTTTAAGCGGTCCACAAAGAAAATACCTGTTTTACCCTTCTTAGCAGCAGACATCAGGATATGAGCAGCGATAGCTGTCTTTCCGAAACTACATGGTGCTGCCAATATTGGTCTAAGCTTCCCAGACGCTAGGCTGCCCCTCAGAGCAGCTACAGCGTCTAATTGATGTGGTCTAAGTTCAGCAACCATTAGTATGGCTCCCTTGATTGAAGATCAGGGTCATAATAATGCGGCTGGTAACACTCCTGCTCAACGTGAGAATCAACGTGATCGTGAATCCATTTCACCAAAGCTTCTCTGATAACCTTCTTTAGCTCCTGAGCTGCATCAAGGTTTTGCGTATCGTTCCTAACAACATTGACGATTAGTTGTGCATAATCGCCAGCGTCAAGTTTTTCTACAGCTTCGTAGTAAAAGTCAGCGTCTGACGTTGGGCCAAAATAAATGTCTATGCCTTCGTCAATTATTTCATCTGGGACTATGCCCCAATCAACTACGTTTTCGCCATGATGGTTAACTACCCATTCAGCGCACTTTGCAAAGAAAAGGTCTTGCCTTTTGCTCCACTCTTTTTCTGCTTCCATAAATTTTACTATTGTCATTTTTTATCTCCGGTTAAAGGTTTTTTAATTGGTTCCAAACGTCTGATGCAGTAGTAGTTGGATTGCCTTCATGCTCTCTCATCTCGCATTCCCACGCTTCGTGATCTCCTTCGCCAATGCCTGCATTAGCACAAAAAACAACATCTAAGCCAATCGCTAAAAGTTTTATTTGCTTTTGCAACCTTTCGTTTTCTTTTTTTAATTTGGTTATTTCTCTTTGAGTGTTTGTCATTTTTTTCTCCG
>VTLG01016476.1_pt1 | contig 28716 bp, 47 predicted proteins | sample 4694571 | NCBI WGS metagenome assembly VTLG01 (sample SAMN12604809, study PRJNA352737) | marine metagenome | biome: ENVO:00000447; feature: ENVO:00000209|ENVO:00000569|ENVO:01000036; material: ENVO:00002151; isolation source: viral sequences binned using virsorter ...
TATGTCCATTCCAAATAGAGGGTTTTTTTCACCATCGCCAGACCAACGAAAGTTTTTGTTTTTCCCTCGTATCTTGTGTACATCCTTTCCGTATGGGTAGTAATGATCGCCAGTTTGAGTGATTTTGACTCCGTATTTGTCCAGGGTGCTTTGTTTGATGTTTCTGTCCAATATGCCCTGTGGCTTGAATACAGGCTCGTCAGTCGATTTCTGTACTTTTGGGTGTATAGCCAGCACTTCAGCGGTAGAAACGCTCTGACGGCTTTCTGTGGGCTTTTTAGTGGGTTTTATTGGTTTATTGCACTTATAACAAAAATAATAACTGCTACCATCGTCCTTTTCATATTCCCCTACGTTGGAACTACCAGCTTGAGAACACTCCACGATTTGAGAACATGAAAGATTACGAACAAATTTGCTTTTAGTTTTCATAAATTCCTCATTATTTAGACTACATAGTCATAATAATACATAGTAATAATAATTATAATAATACATAATAATATATTACATAGTAATACCATATTTTTTAACAAATGTAAATTATACTTAAGTATCACTTAAGTGTATATTGTCGTTTATTTCCAACGTTTCAGAGTCCCCAAAGTATCCAAAATCATCATCAACCTCTGGTAAAGGTAGACAAGACGCACAAAGCTGCACCAGCTCGTTCGTGTTGCTACCTTTTAAAGAGTCTTCAAAGTTGGTTAATTGAATGTTACATGATTTACACCTAGACATTTAAACGCCCCCCTTATCATCATCTGGTATAATGTTTTTTACATGATTATTAAAAGTAATGTATAACATCAAAATTGCTATAGTGTAGACCACTAACAGAGTTATTAAACCTCTGTCAAGTAAAAAATTAGTGTTCTGAATAGCCTCATATAACACGCCAAATATAAAAGCTGGCAGCATATAACCTATAGCAGTCATTAATACATAATAATATGTTTTTAGTTTCTCTTTCATTGTTTCCCTTTCAATTGAAATTATTATAACCTTTCCTACTCAAATAGTCTTTAGCCCTTTTAATACAAAATTTAGCTTCTTTAGTATTAATTTTAAATATTTTCTTTAATTTTTCAGGCTTTACGGCTGAAATGTTGCCGTATAATCTGTTGTTGTCGCTATGGTCAATATGCCGATATACGATTGAATCCATAACCCAACAAAAAATGTAAGCTCTTGAATCTTCTCTAAAATTAATATTTTGATAATAGTTTAAATCCCTCATCTCATTCATTGTTTATACTCCTCTAGTTAAAATTGTATTCCAGGCAATAAGAAAATAATCCATAATGCCACAGTCAAAAGAAAATTGAATAGTGTGTTCATAATTACCCCCATTGTTGTGCCATAGCTTCAGCAATTCCCTTGAATGTTCTGCTTCTGGCGATTGAATTTCGTGGCGTATTATACCACCCTTTTGTATACCTGTGACCATTTTTCGTAGTTATATAGGTCAATTCTACCACGTTGGTAGGTTGTAGCTTTGGCAAGTTTTTCAACCATAGACACGTCTTTTTACTGTGATCGTGGCCGTGGTGATAAGGTTGTATGATCTGGTCATACTTTGGTAACTGTGCTAATTTAGACGGAACTGGATTTTCAACGCATATTTTAGGAATATCTGCATTCAGTAAAGCCATGAATAACGACGTATCCGGCTTAATGTTTTGCTCCTTGTTCAGCTTTGCACGATTACGGCACAAATAAGTACAAACAGGATGAGCGATCATTAGATCCCATCCTTTATCTAAATGGTTTAATACATCGTCCTTGATATGTTGCCCTTGAATTTCTGTATCCATAAGGTCACAACTCCATGCGTCGTGACCTCGTGCCTTGAATGCTTCTCGTATAATACCTGACATTTCACAAGCAATTAATACTTTCATAATGCCCCCTTCTCTTCTAGTTCTAAATACCTTTGCATAATAGAAATATGGTCTCTGACTGCTTTTCTTTCTAATGGTCTAAATTCCTTAATATCTATTTCAGTATAATACCATGATAAGATTTTATCCTTAGAAAATTTCTGTTCTTTTCCTTCTATTTTAGCTAGATAGATGTATTCTTCGCCACTATCAAAGCCACTTTTTAAAAACTCTTCTTCATTCTCGAAAGTAATTGTAGTGACTTTTTCGCCCCTATCTCTACCATAATAAACATTCTGGTAATCATACAAAGGATTGTCCCTATCATCAAAGCCAATAGGATAGCCAATAAAATAGCCCCATTTTGAAGCATCACCCATTTTTATAGCTTCTATAACTTTTTTTTCATTGTTCCAGTTTTCGACAAGGTTATAACCTAACCCGCCTGGGTATCCGTCCCAATGATGATAAGAAGAGATAATCTTTCCATCGTCTAGCATAATTCCTATTCTTGCTCTTGTTGCCATTGTTACACCTCCATAAAGTTTAATTAACATAATAGAAGACTCTACATGAGAGCCTTCGATATATTAACTTTCCCTTATAAAACGTCTTGTTTCGCTTATTTCTAATTCTTCCCCTATTTCTAGCCTTTGTAGTTCCGGCTTTATCTGGCTATCTGTCCTAGTGAGACGACCGACAAAGTAATTATCGGACGTATCATCACAAATTAAAAAAGTCTTTTTCTGCTCGTTTGGGTCTACTTTAGATATATAGTCCCATATTAAATTACTACTCATAATATTACCCCTTTCTATAATTAATACATTCTATTTGATATAGTTTCCGCATAATAAGATTATCAATCCTCATATACTCATTAGGCGTCAATATACCAGCATTATATAGCCTATCTAAAGATATTTCAAGTTTTTTTATATCTTCAGTAGTCCATGCCTTGTTGACTCTGTTTGCCATTGTTTCAAAGTTTGTTTCCATAAAAACCTTTCAAAGTTTACTAATTAACATAATAGAGGACTTTATACAAAAGCCCTCGATATGTCAACTATTATTTTACGATCATTGAATTACTACAAATGGGACAAATACTAACAAATTCCCTGTCATAAATTTGATAATTAACATCAATTGATTTATCAATAAATTTTTGAGTTTGTCTATATGAATTATCGCAACCTGTACAAGAAACTTTAATTAACCTAGTTTTTTGCTTCTTCTTTGCACTGCTGAGATTCATTTTAGCATGTGGGTAGTCGCCCAATTTTGATTCTATGATAGGCTTGTATTTCTCTTTGAATTGGTCGCTGGCTTCCGTTGCTGTTGGTTTGCCAGTCAATCCCATTGCATAGGCTAAGCGTTTAAATGGTGTACCATGACCACTTATTAGACCGTCTACCGCATGACATAATTCGTGAGTGAGAATGTCTAAAACTCGCATTGGGTTATCTTCTTTGGCGGTAATGAATATCTCATAATGCCCTCCATCGCTTGCTTTATCGCTCCAACAATGTCCTATTGCTTTGCTTTTGGTTGGTTGTGTCACTGATACCTTGATTGAGGGAAACGGTTTATTAAAATGAGAATATTTACCAGCTAATAATTTCTTCTGCTTTATTAGTTCTGGCTCTAGCTCTTTTACTGCTGCATTGAGCCATTCTTCCCTAGTGTCAAATTTAATCATTATTTAATCTCCATTCCAAATGAGTTGTAAAATATAGTCTAACGCAATCAAACATACGCCACCAGTAAAACTAAAGACTACTAAAAAAATAATTGCTTGTGTTGTTTCCATTAAATACCTCCTAAGCGTTTAAATGTTCACCCTTTCAATATAAGTGTACTAATATTATATGTCAAGTATTTTCTTTAATTAATTTAATATTATTTTTCTATTAATTGTTTTAATTTGATAGTTTAAAACTATGATAACTACTTGATACCTAAGTATAATATACTAAAGTATTAGATGTACCGAGATTGTGCATAATGTTTCATTGTGGTGCAACATAGAAACACACGCAACCTCAAGCAAGAATCATACCAACTTACCTGGTATTACCCTGATACTTGAGTGGTTATATTGGCACAGAAATTGCTTATGCACTAACATTGTGCAATCTGCACTAACGGGGGGAGGGGGTGTGCTGTATTGTTGTATTTATGCTGAACCCACACAGACACTAAAAAAAGTAGTTGACAAATGAGAAAAAATATGCTAGAATTATGTTTTTGAAGAAAGAGTCTATATAGTCATACTGGACATTTAAGTTCATAGTAATTAATTATTAATAATTATTTATTATATTTACTACGAATTACTACGAACATTATAGCTATATTGATCTATATAATGAGTAATATAGGGAAATCAATGGATATCGAACATTCTCAGAACATTGAGACTGAGTTAGAGGATTCTACTCAAAGCTCAATAGAACCAGAGAAGAAGAGAACATACGCTACCAAAGCCAAACAGCTTACTCCAGTAGGAACAAAAGTAAAGAGAAGACCTGGTAGACCCTCAAAGAAAGAGATGGAGTATGTAGCTCTCAAGACAAAGAGAAAAAAGAGTTCTCTTGTCTCAAAACGAGAAGAGACTCAAAAAATCAGAGAACTTATGGCTAGGATGCTAATTACGAATGGCGATAGGGTTCTCAAAAAGACAATTGACATCGCCATGACTGATGAGCATCCTCATCAGATGGCAGCACTAAAATTATTAATAGATCGTGCGTTACCAGTTTCTGTATTTGAAAAGGATAAGCAACTAAATAAAGGAATAACTATCAACATATCATCAGCAGCAGAACCGAAACCAGTAGTGATAGAGGATTCTGATGGAACTTGATGTTAAGTTATTAGCATGGCAACAAAAGGTATGGAATGACCCTACCAGATTCAAAGTTGTTGTAGCTGGTAGAAGAACTGGTAAATCCAGGTTAGCAGCATGGTTATTAATTGTTAATGCTCTTCAAACAGAAAAAGGTCATGTGTGGTATATAGCCAACACTCAAAGTCAGGCTAGGGATGTGATGTGGTCTACTCTGCTTGATCTGGGTCATCCAGTAGTAGAGTCTAGTCATATTAATAATTTACAGATCAAGCTCATTAATGGCACAACCATATCATTGAAGGGTGCTGACAGACCTGAGACAATGCGTGGAGTATCTCTCAAGTTTGTTGTGATGGATGAGTACGGCTCTATGAAGTCAGAGGTATGGGAGACAATTATCAGACCTGCTCTAGCTGACCAGAAGGGTTCTGCACTGTTTATAGGCACTCCTTATGGTAGAAATCATTTCTTTGACTTATACAACTATGCTAATGATAGTGGTGACTCAGAGTTCAAAGCATGGCATTTTAACTCATTTGATAATGATTTATTAGACCCTAAAGAGATAGAGGCAGCTAGAAAGTCTATGTCTAGTTATGCTTTCAGACAAGAGTTTATGGCTTCTTTTGAAGCTGCTAGTGGTGGTTTATTTAAAGAAGACTGGATACAGTATGATGAAAAAGAACCAGAAAGAGGTAGATGGTATATAGCTTGTGATATTGCAGGATTCTCTGACGTAGCTCATGCTAACACTGCTAGAAAGAAAAGATTAGACCAAACCGCTATAGCAATAGTAAAAGTAGATGAAGACAGATGGTGGGTTCGTAGTATAGAACATGGTCGCTGGGATATCAAAAAGACTGCTTCCAAGATATTTCAGGCAGTTACAGACTTTCAACCTCTGTGTGTAGGAATAGAAAAAGGTATTGGTAAAAATGCAGTAATGGGTTATTTGTCAGACATAATGCGTCAATACAACACATACTTCAGAGTAGAAGATGTAACTCATGGAAACAAGAAAAAGATTGATAGGATTACATGGTCACTACAAGGTAGGTTTGAGCATGGTAAGATAACTCTGAACAAAGGCTCATGGAATAGTGAGTTCTTAGACCAGTTGCTTCAGTTTCCTAACCCACAGGTACATGATGACCTAATAGACGCACTATCATACATAGAACAAGTACAGATACCAGAATATAATTTGTATTACGAAGAAGAAGAATATGAACCACTAGACACAGTAACAGGATACTAAGTAGTATACCGTTATGTGTACCACCCTTAGGAAGATAATATGAATAATGAAAGTTACACAGTAAATCCTCTAGTATCATGGGTACTAGGTCAATGTGACCAATGGAAAGTACACAGAGATACAAACTACCTTGACAAGTGGCAAGAGTATGAAAGACTTTTCAGAGGCATCTTTGATGCTGCGGATAAAACCAGAGATTCTGAAAGAGCCAAGATTATCACTCCTGCACTGCAACAAGCAATAGAGTCCCACACAGCAGAGATAGAAGAGGCTGTGTTTGGTAGAGGTGAGAAGTTCTTTGACATTACGGATAACCTGATAGACCCACAGAAGGTTGATATTCAGTTAATTCGTAATCAGATGCTTGAGGACTTCAAAAAAGGTAACGTAAGAAAAGCAATATCTGACATCATTTTGTTATCTGCAATCTATGGTAACGGTATTGGTGAAATCATTGTATACGAGAAGAAAGAACTAATACCAGCTATGCAACCAGTAGTAGAGATGGGTATCACAGCAGTAGGTGTACAAGAGAAAACAAGATTCTGTGTAGGACTAAAACCAATCACACCATACAACTTCTTAATAGACCCCTCTGCAAGCAACGTACAGGAGGCTCTAGGCTGTGCTATCGAAGAACTGGTATCTATCCATTCTGTAGTATCAGCAATGGAGTCAGGAGTCTATGAGACAGTCTCAGACCTATCTCAGTATGCAATAGAGACTGATTTAGAGCCATCACAAGAAGTATCTGACTATCAGGAAAACAGAGTCAAACTTCTACGATACTATGGACTCATACCAAAGTATATGTTGGACAATCAAGACGACTCAGAGAAGTTTGAAGAAGTATTTAACAAGCAAGCAGATGAGTATGGTACTCAGGCAGCAGACTATAGTGACCTAGTAGAAGGTATTGTAGTTATAGCAAATGACCAATATTTACTCAAAGCAGAAGAGTCACCATACATGATGAAAGATAGGCCTATCGTTTCTTTTCAAAATGATAGTGTTCCTAATCGTTTCTGGGGTCGTGGTATTGCTGAGAAGGGCTACAATATGCAAAAAGCTATTGATGCTCAGGTACGATCACATCTTGACAGCGTAGCACTAGCTACAGTACCAATGATGGCTATGGATGCTACTAGATTACCTAGAGGTGCTAAATTTGAGGTAAAACCTGGTAAGACTATTCTTACGAATGGTAACCCAGCAGAGATTCTTTATCCTTTTAAGATAGGTTCAGTCGATGGTTCTAATATTAATACTGCTACTTCTTTTATGAATATGTTACTTATGGCTACAGGAACAATAGATAGCTCATCATTACAAGCTATGACTACAGCAGAAGGAGCTGGATTATCTGTAGCACTGTCGTCAATCATAAAGAAAAACAAGAGAACACTGATAAACTTTCAAGAACAATTCTTGATACCCTTTGTAACCAAGTCTGCACACAGGTTTATGCAGTTTGACCCAGAGAGATATCCTGCACAAGACTTTATATTTACTCCTTCTAGTAATCTAGGTATCATAGCTAGAGAACATGAGCAGATGCAGTTTATGAATTTATTGAAAACACTAGGTGCAGAGTCACCAATCGTACCTTTAGTTCTGTCTGCAATCATAGAAAACTCTAGTTTGAACAACAGAGAGCAGCTAATACAGCAACTACAGCAGATGATGCAACCTAATCCACAGGAAGCACAGTCACAACAAGCTGCTGTACAGCTACAATTACAGAAAGCACAGCTAGAATTAGCAGATTTACAAGCTGATGTACAGCTAAAACAGGCTAAAGCACAAGGAGAAGCGGTAGAAACACAGTTAAAACCAGTAGAAACACAGGCTAAAGTAGCTGCTAGTGCTTCTAAGTATTTAGGAGATGCTGATAACCCAACAAAAGAGTTTGAAAGACGTATAAAACTAGCAAATGTGGCTCTAAAAGAAAAAGATATTGATACAAAAGCACGAATTGCAGAATTACAACTACAAGCGTCAAGAAATACTTGACTTTTATAAAAAAATATGCTATAATCACGCATTAATAAAGCAAAAAACGTGCCAATGGAAAAAAAATTATTAGATTACTATGATAACCGTTTTGCAATGATGTCTTCTAAGGGTTGGAAAGACCTTATGGAAGATTTACAGAAGATGTATGATGAATACAACAGTGTTCAAAACTGTGAAACAAATGAAGAGTTTCATTTTGCTAAAGGACAAGTAGATATACTAAAGTATATGTTAGGACTGAAGGATATGTCTGAAAAAGTATATGAAGACTTGTGTGCAGAAGAAGAACAGAGTTATACAAACACATAATGACTAGAAGAATATTTGAGTTTCAATGTAATAATTGTTCTAATGTATTTGAACAATACATTGATGACTCTTTAAAAACAACTAAATGCCCTATTTGCGGTTCTGAAGCTACACGCATAATCAGTAAACCAAGAATAGACCTAGATGGTTGTTCAGGTGATTTTCCTACTGCTGCTGACGCATGGGTTAGACGCAGAGAAAGTCACATGAAGTATGAAAGAAAGATGGGCATAGGTCAAGAGTATAGTAGTATGGGATAAGGTTAGACCCCCATTTAAAGTGTCTTTCCTAAAATGTCAACTGACACAGGAGAGTATAGTGGCTGAGTTTGTAGAAGAAGTAGAAGATAAGAAAGAAGAACCACAGCAAAAAGAAGAAGTAAAAACTGAAGAAGTAAAAACAGAAAAAGAGATTCCTGAAAAGTACAAGGAAAAAACTCTTCAAGATGTTATATCTATGCACCAGGAAGCTGAGAAGTTAATAGGCAGACAAGGTGCAGAGTTAGGAGAACTTCGTAGGGTTGCTAATTCTTATGTTCAAAGTCAACCACAAACAAAGCAAACAGAAGTCAAAGAAACTAGCGATGATGATTTTTTTGCTAACCCTAAACAGGCTGTAGACAACGCAATACAAAATCATCCTAAGATCAGAGAAGCAGAACAGCTAACCCTAGAAATGCAAAGGTCGAAAGCTCTTTCATCACTGAAAGAAAAACATCCAGACTTTACAGAGATTGTAAAAGATCAAGGGTTTCAAGACTGGATAGGTAATTCTAAAGTAAGAGCAGAGTTATTTGCTAGGGCTGATCGTAGGTATGATTATGATGCTGCTGATGAGCTTATTTCTACATGGAAAGAAAAGAAACAGATTGGTAGTAAAACTGTAGAAATGGAGAAACAGGCTAGATCACAAGACATCAAAAATGCTACTACAACTGTACCAAGCGGTAGTGGAGAAGCACCATCTAAGAAAATTTTTAGACGTTCTGACATAAGAAATCTTATTAACAGTGACCCTGACAAATATGAAGCTATGATGCCAGAAATAGAAAAGGCATATAGAGAGGGTAGAGTCAGAGGGTGATATTTTAGAAAAGGAATTTAAAAATGGGTTTAGGAACTAATCATGTAGTGCAATCAGAAGTCAATACCGCAGGTTTTATACCTGAGGTTTGGTCGGATGAAATAATCGCTGGCTATAAGAAAAATCTTGTAGCTGCTAATTTAATTAAAACAATGAACATGAAGGGCAAGAAAGGTGATGTAGTTCACTTTCCAGCTCCAGCAAGAGGTTCAGCTTCAACAAAGGCTGCTGAAACAGAGGTAACTTTGATTCAAGAGTCTGGTACAGAAAAGACTGTAACAATTAACCAACACTATGAGTATAGCCGTTTGATTGAAGACTTTGCAGAAGTACAAGCATTGACTTCACTAAGACGTTTTTACACAGATGATGCTGGTTATGCACTAGCTACTAGAGTAGATACAGACGTACTTTCTTTAGGTAGACAGTCACAGTCTGGTTCTGGTAGTGCTGCTTATGACAAAGGTTTTCTAGGTGGTGATGGTTCTACATTCTATGTAGCTGCTAGTAATAACGAAAGTGCTATTACTGATGCAGGATTTAGAAGAGCTATTCAGCGTCTTGACGATCAAGATGTCCCTATGGATAATCGTAACTTTGTCATACCTCCTGTAGCACGTAATGTAATGATGGGTCTATCACGATTCACAGAGCAAGCGTTTACAGGTGAAGCAGGTAATGCTAACACCATTAGAAATGGTCAGATTGGTGATATATATGGTATTAAAGTATTTGTATCTACCAATGTGGACACAACTTCTGGTTCTGGCGGTGCTAGAGTATGTTTATTGTTCCATCCTGAGTTTGGAGTATTGGTTGAACAGTTAGGTGTTCGTGTTCAAACACAATACAAACAAGAGCATTTAGGTACGCTCTTAACTGCTGATACCTTGTATGGTACTGGCGAGCTAAGAGATACTTCTGCTGTTGCTCTTATTGTTCCAGCTTAATTTTAATAACAGGGTTGGCTGTAGCGGTCAACCCTTTTCTTTATAAGGATGAATAATGGCTACAGTAAAAAGAGGACAACATAGACAGTTTCAGGGAGCTTTCTCTGATACCTGGACTATTAAAGACACATTTAACTTTGGTTCAGTAGCAGATGGGAATGAAGAAGCTACTGGTGTAACAGTTTCTGGTGTTGGATTAGGTGACATGGTTCTAGGAGTAGCTGCTAATGTAGATGTAGCAGACCTAGATTTAACAGCACATGTTACTGGAACAAGCCAAGTTACATTTCAAGTAAATAATAATACAGGCGGAGCAATTGATTTAGCCACTGCTGAATACACAGCTCTTGTAGTTAGACCAAACTGGTAAACATGATAACCCTCTTCGGAGGGTTTTTTTGTTAAGGAATAATTATGGCTTTTTTTAGAGGTACTGGTGGTGCTGGTACTGCTACTTTTGAACAGTTACCATTAGCAATTAGTGAAGGTGGAACAAGTGCGACTACTGTAGCTTCTGCTAGAGCATCGCTGTTACCTGATTTTTCTGGTAATGCTACTTTTGTACTTGCAGTAAATTCTAGCGCAACAGATGTAGAGTTTGTTACAGCACAGTCTACTATTAGTTATTCTGATGCTACTGCTAATTTTACAGGCATATTACAAGAAAGTGGTAGTAATGTATTAACAAGTGCTGACATTGGTGTGTCAGTAGCTTCTGCTGGGGTTACAGGAGGAGGAGGAGTAAGTTATTCTGATGCTACTGCTAATTTTACAGGAGTGCTACAACATAGTGCTAGTAATGTTTTAACACAATCAATGATAGGTGTATCAGTGCAAGGATATGATGCTGATATAGCATTTTTAGATGCAGCAACAGCAAACTTTACAGGAGTGCTACAAGATGGAGGAAGCACAGTTCTAACAGAATCAAGTACGATTGAAGGGGGTACTTACTCATGACAACCATTTTAACCAAGAAAAAAGACTCATCAGGAGCGCCAGCGACTGCTGATATCACTAGCTCTGTAGGAGGAGCAGAGTTAGCAGTTAATACTGCTGACAAAAGACTATATACAAAAAATAGTAGTAATAATATTGTAGAGGTAGGTACTAACCCAGCATCATTAAATTTAAATGCAGATTTAACAAACACATCAGGTAACTTAGTAGTAGACCCTGCAACACAAGTGTTTGAGATAAAAGGTGACGGTTCTTCCGTAGAAGGACAAATACAGTTAAACTGTCATGCTAATACACACGGTCAAAAATTAAAAGCACAAGATCATAGTCTTAGTGCTACAAATACAATGTTGTTACCTTTAGGTTCAGATTCTACATTAGTGTCTGAAGTAGGTACAGCAACTTTAACGAATAAAACTATAGATGCTGCTGTCAGTGTTAGTGCTGTTGGAGCTATAACAAGCGGTACAGTAGTATCTGATGTAGATGGCAACTTAAGAGACATACCTCTAAGCACAAAAGTATCTGGTGATTATACTTTAGCTGTAACAGATGCAGGTAATCAAGTCATAGTTAATTCAGCTAATGTTGTAGTTACTGTACCAGGTAGTAATACTTTTGAAGTAGGTGATATAATATCTATTATATCTGTAAATGGTTGCACTGCTACTATAGCTTGTACTGCGGTAAACGCAGTCAAAGCAGGAGACTTAGCAGCAACTGCTTTGCACACATTAGATGCAAATGGAGTTGCTAGTATTATGTTTAGTTACACAGCAGACTTAGCTGTACTTACTGGGAATATTTCATAATGACAGGTGTACATCAATTACTATTTTCTAACTTTTCTGTAGATGCTGCTCCTACTGGCACACCTATTCAATTTTTAGTTATTGCAGGTGGTGGAGGAGGCGGTCACGGAAAAGGTCTTGGTGGTGGAGGCGGTGGCGGAGGCTATCGCACGAGTTACACATCAAGTGGTGGAGTTTCAGCTCCAAAAGAATCTGGCGGTGGTGCAAGTGTTGAGTCAAATGTTTTTATATCTTTAAGTACAAATTATACAGTTACAGTAGGTGCTGGAGGAACAGCAGGAGTAAACAGTGCAGGAGGAAATGGTTCTAATTCTGTCTTTGCCACAATCACCTCAACAGGAGGTGGTGGAGGTGGTCGTGGAGTTAACATAACAGGTGGATGTAATGGTAATTCTGGTGGCTCTGGTGGAGGTGGTGGAGAAGACCTTACTTTTGATGGTACTGGTGGTGCTGGTACTGCAAACCAAGGATTTGCAGGCGGTGATTCAGATCAAGGTAGTAATAGAGCAGGTGGTGGAGGCGGTGCTAGTGCAGTAGGCTCAGATGGTGCATCAAGTTCAAATGGTGGTGCAGGTGTTAATTCAGACATTACTGGTTCATCAGTTGGTCGAGGTGGTGGCGGTGCTGGTTCTAATATTTCTGCTGGTGGTAATGGAACAGACGGAGGAGCAAACGCTACAGGATCTGGCACGAGCAACACTGGTGGTGGTGGCGGTGGAGGTTATGGAAATAATGGAGGTACAGGTGGTAAAGGTATAGTCATTCTTCGTTATTCTAATTCTTTAACTATTTCTAATCCTGGCGGTGGTTTAACACTTTCAACGTCAACGGTAGGTTCTGAAAAAGTAACACAAATTACCAACGGCACAGGTAATGTTTCATGGAGTTAATATGGCTTATTATGCGTTCTTAGATTCAAACAATGTTGTAACAGAAGTAATTGCAGGAAAAGATGAGGGGCAAGGCACAGATTGGGAAGCACACTATGGAAACTTTAGAGGTCAAACCTGCAAAAGAACAAGTTACAACACCCATCAGAATCAACATAGTGATGGCAAAACTGCTTTTCGTGGAAACTATGCAGGAATAGGTTTTACTTACGATGCAAGTTTAGATGTATTTTTGCCGCCTAAACCATACAACACTTGGATTTTATCAACTGCTACAGCATCATATATTCCTCCAATAGCAAAACCAGATGGTGAAAATTGGGAGTGGAGTGAGACTAATCAATCATGGATTGATATTAGCGGTTCCACCGCAGGGGGTGTTTAACAATGAAAACAGAAGAATTACTAAACGAATTAGATAAAAGACTTACTACACATGAAGCAATATGTGCAGAGAGATGGGCTGAAACACTTTCTAAAATCAAGAGACTTGAAACAATCTTGATTGGTTGTTTTGGTTCTATTGTATTAATACTTATTACTATCATTTTAAAACTAAGCTAAGGAGAAGTCTATGTACGGCATGATGAAAGGCAAGAAAAAACCAATGAAAAAATCCATGAACGGTATGGGTAAGAGTTATGGTGGTAAGAAAATGATGGCTAAAAAGCCAATGAAAAAACCAGCTAAGAGGAAAGCATAATGCCTGGTTCTAAGTTAAAAAAAGGTTCTTCTAAAGATGCAATATCTAGCAACATTAAAAAACTTAAAAAAGAAGGATATTCACCACAGCAAAGTGTAGCAATAGCTTTACAGACTGCTGGAAGAACTAAAAAAATAAAAAAGAAAAGGAGTAAACGTGGCTAAAGGAGTACCTCATTACTTTAGAGATGGTAAAGAATACAAAGGCAAAATGCACAAAATGCCTAATGGTGATGCACATTCTGGTGCAACGCATACCAAGTCTAGTAAGAAACTTTATCATTTTAAAGAACTTTCTAAAACAGCACAAAAGAGGGCTAAGAGTGGCAATAAAAAAGTCTAAAAAGTCTAAGAAATCTCCTACACCTACTAATAAGGCTTTGTATAGTAGAGTCAAAGCAGAGGCTAAACGTAAGTTTGATGTATACCCATCAGCTTATGCTAATGCTTGGTTAGTAAGAGAGTATAAGAAAAGAGGCGGAGGTTATGCATAATGTCACTCAAGGAGTGGTTTGGTAAAGGTAAGAAAGGTGACTGGGTAGACATAGGAGCACCTAAAAAGAAAGGCAAGTTTCAGCCTTGTGGGCGTAAGTCTGCTAAGGACAGTAAAAGAGCCTATCCTAAATGTGTTCCTAGGTCTAAAGCTAAAAGTATGACAGAAGCACAAAGAAAATCTGCTGTAAGAAGAAAGAGAGCAGCAGGAAACCCAGGCGGTAAACCTACCAATGTGAGAACATTTGCAAGGAAAAAGAATGGTTCAAAAAAAGTATCAAAATCCTAAGGGTGGTCTTAACAAAGCTGGTAGGGCTTATTTTAAAAGAACTACTGGTGCTAACCTAAAACCACCAGTATCTGCTAAGAAGGCAAAGAAGTCACCTAAAGCAGCAGCTAGACGCAAAAGTTTCTGTGCCAGAATGCAGGGGATGAAAAAAAAGAGAACAGGCAGTAAAACAGCAAATGACCCTAATAGTAGGATTAATAAAGCACTTAGAAAGTGGGATTGCTAATGGCACTAACAACAACATATTTAGATTTAGTAAATGATGTACTAGTCAGGCTTAGAGAAGCTCAGGTATCTAGTGTATCTCAGAATGGGTATTCTTCTTTGATAGGTGCTTTAATCAATGATGCTAAAAGAGAGGTAGAAGACGCATGGAACTGGGATGTGCTAAGGGAAACAGTATCATTTACTACACAGCAAGGCACATTTAACTATAACTTAGATGGTGCTAGAAACAAGTTTAGAATTATTTCTGCACATAATGATACAGAAGATGTATTCTTACGCTATCAGACAACAGCATATTTTATACAAAATTTATTATTAACAGATACTCCTACACAGGGAGCACCATTGTATTATAATCCTAATGGTGTAGATGCTGATAGAGACGGTCAAATAGACTTGTATCCTATTCCTGATGGTGAGTATATAATACGTTTTGATTTAGTAATACCAGAACAAGAACTAACAACTGATACTGATACCACAGCTATGCAGAAGAATGTAATCACATCTCTTGCATGGGCTAAAGCAATAGAAGAGCGTGGTGAAGATGGAGGTATTAGCGTATCAAGTCAGTATGCAGTAGCTAAACAGGCTTTAGCAGATGCTATAGCTATAGAAGCTGCTAGAAGACCTGATGAAGAAACTGTGTGGTATCCATCATAATGCCTAATAAACCTATACAACCAGTAGCAATAACATCACCAGGTTTTTTTGGTATTAACACACAAGACTCTGGTGTTACTCTTGACTTATCATTCACACTAGAAGCAGACAATGCTGTGATTGATAAGTCTGGTAGAATGGCTGCTAGAAAAGGATGGGAGTATCAGACAACTGCTGGTGGTACATCAACACTACCAGAGGTTTTAGTAGAGTTTGACGCATACACAGCTACCAATTCTTATAATATTATTAGTGGTGGTAACAATAATTTGTATGAAGGTGAAGGCACTATGTCTGCTCTTCCTGTATATAATGTAAGTGCTACAGGAACATTAGGTTATAGTATAACAGATAACAACTGGCAGTTTAAACAGGCAGAGTTTGAAAGTGGTCTTAACTTTAGTCCACACATGTATGCAGTACAAAAAAATCATCAGCCTTTGGTATATAATAAATTACCAACAGGAAGTTTTGGTTTTAGAAGATTAGTAGATGTTGGTAATGTTCCTTCTGGGTACGGAGCAACTACGTTTATACCAAATGTAGCGTTATCAGCTTTTGGTAGAATGTGGATGGCTGATATAAAAGATGACCCGTTAACAATATACCATAGTGTATTACTAGACGGTTCAGACTTTACTGGTTCTGGTTCAGGACAGTTAAACTTAGAAAAAGTTGTACCTGGCGGTGACAAGATAACAGCACTAGCTGCACATAACAACTTTCTAGTAATATTTTGTGAACACCACATTGTATTGTATCAAAATGCAGATGATATAAGTAATATATCATTGAATGATGTAATAGTAGGTATAGGATGTATTGCAAGAGATTCTATACAAGTTATAGGTACTGATTTAGTATTTCTATCTGATAGTGGTCTAAGAAGCCTAGGTAGAACTATACAAGAGAAGTCAGCACCATTAAGAGACTTGTCAAAGAATGTAAGAGATAACTTTCTTGCACTTGTAGCGGTAGAAAACAAAGATGAGATAAGAAGTGTATACTATGAGAAAGAGGCATTTTATTTACTAACTTTACCAGCTTCAGGATTTACTTTTTGTTTTGATGTAAGGGCAACACTACCTGATGGTGCATACAGAGTAACCAGATGGGATAGTATAGACCCCTCAGCATTAGCAGTTACACATGATAACAGACTACTTATAGGTCAAACTGACGGTATAGCAGAATATAAAAACTTTACGGATAATGGTTCTAGTTATATATTTAGTTATCTATCACCATATTTAGACTTTGGTAGACCTGATATAACAAAAATACCTAAAAAGATTAATGTAACAGTTATAGGTGCTATTAATACTACATTAGCTTTGAAGTGGGCTTTTGATTATGAAAACAGTTTTAATAATGCTGATGTACAAACACAAGAAGGAAACATTGCTGAGTATGGTACAGCAGAATATAACATAGCAGAATATTCAGCTTCTGTATTTATTGATAAACTTAGTACACAATTGTCAGGAAATGGTAACATCTTACAGGTGGGCGTAAATGCAGCAATAGATAATAACCCTCTATCACTACAAAAGATAGATATATATTCAGTCTTAGGAAGGACTATATAAATGAGTAATTATACAAAAACAACTAACTTCGCAGCAAAGGACACATTAAACAGTGGTGACCCAAACAAAGTCGTTAAAGGAACAGAGATTAATACTGAATTTGATAACATTGCTACAGCAGTTACGACAAAAGCTAATTCTGCCTCCCCAGCGATAACAGGCACAGCAACCATTACGAATGTTGTACTATCAGGAACAATGTCTGGTGGTTCAATAGAAGGAGGGACATACTCATGAGCACTTTTACAAATGCTAAAAAAGTACCTGGTGGTTATGAGGTTTTAGTGCCTGACAATCCTAATAATCCTATGGGAACTTATTCAAGAAAATTTATTCCTGATGATCAAGTTAATGTAACTAGTTCAACTACTAAACCATTAGGTATGGGAGCTACTGAAACTACTTATAATATTAATGTAGATACAACACCAACTACTACTACGTCTTCAGAACCCACCACAGCCTCACCACAGCCCTCTGGAGACGCTAGTAGCCCTACTATGCTTACAGAGTCAAGAACGCAGACACAGGCTCGTGAGAGCGTTACAGATGATACTACATTGTATGAACAAAGAGTTAATAATCTTAGAGATGAATTTAGAAAACAATATGATGTATTAGAAGCATCAGGATTTAGTTACGTAAATCCTAGTGATGTAAATTATATTATAGAAGAACAAGCTAAAGAGTTTGCTAAAGCTGGTTTGGATAGTATTAATGATTTAGGTAAAAGAACTGTAAAAACAGGTGTTACAGATGTAGAAGTAGATAAAGTAACAGATGCTAACGGAAATGTAAGGTATGAATATACAACAGGAGGAATGATAGGTTTTGGAGGAGGTCAGCCAAAAACTATAAGAGTAAATCCTAGCACTGTTAAAGAAGTAATGACAAACATGTCTGGTAATTTTGGTAACCCACAACCAGTTTATATAGCAACTTTGCCTGATACTATGGATGAGTTGTTTAATAAGAAAACAGGAGAGACAGTAGACGTATTTGCAGGTGGTGGTACATTGTCAGGTGACCCTGATGAGCCTACTACATTTGGTAACTTGTATTCAGGTGTAGAAGGTGGTGCAGCATTGAATGTTAAGTTTGCTGGAGATACTCCAGTATTCTATCCTCTGTATCAAGATACTTCTGATAGAGATTTAATAACACCAGCCGTTTTAGCTAGTAGTATTGCTCTTAGTGCGTTTCCTGGGTTTAGTGAGTCTATAGGAACTTTTTTTCCAGGTGTTGCAGAAGGAAGTGTAGCAGCTAAAGCTATAGGTAATGCTGTAATAGCAGGAGGCACTGGTCTAGCAATAGGAAAAGATGTAGAAGATGCCTTACTTGCTAGTCTTATAACTTATGGTACAACCTATGGTGTAGATGCTTTAAAATCAGGTAATTTTGGTGATTTTTTAGTTGATAATAATATACTAGAAGCAGAGACAGTAGATACTTTAAAGATACCTAGAGGTGCTTCTACTGATTTATCAGGACTAGGTGAAGGAGTTACTACTGATCTTTTATCAAGAACTGAAGAAATATATCCTGCACCTGGAGGTTTTACGCAAGTAGCTGATGCTACTCCTTCTCTTGCAGACCCACAGTTCGGTAGTTTAGGATTAGATGTTCCATCATTAGGTCAATCAACAACATTTGCTGATGTACTAGCAGGAGAAGGTGGTGCTGGTTTAGCTAGTGATTTACCTTTACTAACTAGCGGGGCAGTAGGTACTGATGCTGTTACTGGTGGTTTAACTATTACTGATGCAGCAAGTGCTACAAAAGCAGTAGATGATGTCTTAAAACTAGGAGTTACTGGTGCTGTAGGTGCAGAAGTAATAGAAGAAGTAGTAGATGAAGCTAGTAAATTTATTGACCTAAAAGAAGTGTTTGGTGAAGATGTAGGTGGTTTCCTAGAAGGAGCTGTAGGAACTGGTATAGACTTTGCTAAACTAGAAGAGATAAGAAAAAGACTAGAAGGTAGAGGTGAAGACATAGCAGAAGAGTTTGCTGGTCTATTTAAGCCTTATACAGTAAGAAGTGGTTTAGGAGTAAGTGAAATAACTCCTGAAGGAGCTACTGCTACTGCTGATGTAGCATATCAACCTATTAGAGAAGCACAGTTAGGAGCAGCTACAAGTTTGTTTGAAGGTTTACCTGCAACTAGAGAGGAAGCTACAGCACAGCAACTAGAAGCTACTAGAGCATTGACTGAGCCACAGAGACAAAGAGAACAAGAAAGAATGTTAGGTACACTAGCACAGAGAGGTTTGCTAGGTTATGGTCAGACTATGCCAACTGTAGGAGGACAACGCAGAGTTAGTCCATTAGCTGAGTCTATACTATCTGCACAAGAACTTGCTAGATCAAAAGAAGCACTAGATGCACAAACATTTGGTTTGACAGAAGCAGGAAGACAAAGACAACTAGCTCAAGGTTTACTAACAGGAGCACAGACTATAGATAAACAAGCATTAGATCAACTAGGCAGAGCACAGAGTATAGCTTATTCACTAGGACAAGTACCAGCTAGAGAAGGTTTAAGAACTAAATCGCAGTTTGAACAACTAGGAGCACAGGCTGAAATTGCAGGTTTAACAGAACTAGGAGACTTTGGTAAAGGTTTATTTGGTTTAGAAACTGACCCTGGTAATGTTCCTATTGGTGGAGAAAGAAAGTATAGTGCAAACGAAGTTAGAAAGTTATTAGAAACATTAGGAATACCTGTATAAAGGATAGAAGATATGATGGATGTAATGAAAGGATTATTTGCTAGTGATAGGCCTACTGGTGCAACAGTCAGAAGAAGAACACCTGCTGTAAGGCAAAGCAGTCCTATAGGTGCTATCAGTGGTATGATAGAAGAAGCCAGAGGTGATTTATCTAGTAGCATTAGAGGCTTGTTTGGACAGCAAACACCAGAAGAAGCACAAGCACAACAGTTACAAGAAATCAAAGCAGCTTACTCAGATGCTTTGTTAAATACTGGAATTGACCCTAATACACCAGAAGGACTAACAGCAGCAGGTAATAAATTAATTAATAACCCTAATCCTACTATTAAGTTAGTAGGTCATAATTTAATTAAAGAAGCTGAAAAGGTAAGAATTGCAAACAAAAGCAGGGAAACAAAACTTCCTCCTGAAATACAGCAAAATTTATTTATTGGTGGTAAATTTTATAGAACTTATGAAGAATTACAAACTGATAGAAAAGAAGGTAAAGTAACAGAAAAAGAAATAATTAATGCTTTTGAAACTAAAAAATCTGAAACAGAAGCCTATCAAAATGCTAGAGATCCTTTAATATTTTTAAATAATTTAGTTAAATCTGGTAAATACACAATGGAAAGTATAGGAGAAATAAGGAAAGCAGTATTACAAAATCCTAATAATCCTGATAAATGGTATAAAACAGTAGATAAATTAGTGTATAAAGTTGACCCAAAAGATAGAAGATTTAATGAGGAAGCATACATAGAAGCTAAATTTAATATAGCTAAAGGAAATGCTACTGAAGATCAAAAAATATTTGTTGAAACGTATGAAAAAATGCACCCTCCTACTAAAGATGAAGAAAATCCATTTAAAAAAGAATTTTTAACTAAAAGTGCTGATACTGTACAAAAAGTTTTAAATAGTGGAACATCAGTTATTGATAGTGTTAGAAAAGCGGTTCTACTACTAAAAAATAAAGATGAGCAAGGAAATACATTTAAAGATTCACAAGGAAAAGAAATTGACGGTACTCCTTTCAGTGGTACTTTTGCAGAAATATCACAACAAATAGCAAAAATAAAACAAAAAGGAATTGTGTCAGAAGAAAACAATTTAAAAATAGCAAATACAGAATTTATACAGTCTTTAACAGCAGATAATGTATTACAAAGTATGAAATTATTAGGAGGTAATGACTCTAATGAAGAATTAAATTTTATGCGTGAGGTAAAAGGTAATAAATTATCTTTATCTTCTTTAGGAAGAGAAAAAATATTATCTAGGCTTTTTAAAACATTAAAAAATAATTATAATAGAAATGTTGATATATTTAGAGCAAATATTAAACAAGATGATGACTTATTTAAATTATATAAATACTATAATGAAGAGATAGGTTTTACAACTAAAGGCACACCATACATAATTGTTGAAGATGAAAGTTAAAGGAATTAATAATGCCTACATACATAATAGATGGTAAAAAAATTAGAACTCCTAACAAATTATCAGAAGAACAAATAGATCAAATTGCTTCTGAATTAAGATCAAAAGGTGTTTCTGATGTTGAAGAAGCTCCTGAAGACTTTACTGGTCTTTCTGGTTTTGATGTAAAACCTTTTGGAGATGTTTCTCCTAATTTTGGTTTAAAAGGTTTAAAAGACCCTATAGATGGCTATGCTCAGTTATTACCCTATGCGTTGTCAAAAATAGCATCAGGATTTGGTTTAACTCCCAATCAAATTAGTAAATGGTTAGAAAATGAATCTAAAAGATTAAACGAATCAATAGCAGATGAAGAAAATGCTTACCAAGCAAGAAGATTAGAAAGTGGTGAAAAAGGGTATGACTTTGATAGAACTCTTTTTAATATATTAAATCCAACAAGTTTTGTAACAGCATTAAAAGCAGTAGAGGTTGCAGAAAAAGCTCCTAAAACTGCAAAAACAATGATAGCAGGAGGAGTGCAAGCATTAGGAACTCCAGTAACTGATGAAAAAAATCAAGAAGATTTTATTTATGATAAAGGTAAATTAATTGCTGGTGGTACTTTAACTGGTTTAGCTGGAGAAGTTGCATTTACAGGGGCAGGAAAAGTATTAGACCCTGTAGTATCTGAAGCAGAAAAATTAATGCGTGATTTAGGTGTTAGACCCACTACAGGACAAACTTTAGGAGGAGTTGCAAAAAACATAGAAGAGTTTGCTAGATTTTTACCAATAGTAGGAAGTAAAATTGAATCACAGCAAGAAAAAGTTTTATATAAATTTAATGAAGGATTAATTAATAAAGCATTAGACACATTGCCAATACCTTTTAGAAATAAAGTGCCAAAAACACAAGCTATAGGTAGACCAGCTTTAGACTACGCTGCTAAACAATTAGATCAAGCATACAATGAAACATTAAAAGGAATGAAATTTTCATTAAATGGTACTAAAATAACAGAAGAAATATTAGATTCTTTAAATAAAACAGGTTTAAGAACACCCAAAGCAAGAAAAACAGTACAAGATTATATAGATAACGAAATATATACTAATTTTAAAGAATTTGATTTTATGGCTGGTAAACCTAAAGGAACTTTAGAAATATCAGGAGAAGATTTTAAAAGAATGGAATCTGGTTTAAGAGCTAGAATAATAAAATTATTTAAAAATCCTGAAACATTAGACGAGGCTTTTGCTTTGGAGAGTGTTAGAAAAACATTAAAGAAAAATTTTTACAGTCAAAATGGAAATTTAGGAAAACAGTTAGCAAAAATAGATTCTGGTTATGGACAACTTCATGCTATGAAAGTAGCAGCGTCTGATATAAATTCAAAATCAGGAACATTTACTCCTAATGCTTATTTAAAAGCAATTAGAGCAGGAGATAATTCAAGAGATAAAGTAAACTTTGGATTAGGTATAATACCTGGTCAATCTCTTGCTGAAGCTGGAAAAGAGGCATTAGGTGAAGAAGGTACATTTTATGGTGGTAGGGAAGCATTAGGTATGTCTGAACAAAACATAAGAAGATTAGCTACTGTTGGTACAGGAACTGCTGGTTTTGTTGAACCAACCCTGACAATAGGAGGAATTGCTATAGGAACTGGTATATATTCTGAAACAGGACAAGAGGCATTAGATTTCTTATTAAGATCAAGAAGTCCATTTTTTAAAACATTAGGAAGAACATTAAAGGGAGAACTTATAGATTTTCCTTACCTAAAAGGAAGTGCAATAACTGCTCCTGTCATGGAAATACAAAGAAGTAATCAAGGAGCTAGAGAAGGAATGATGACAGGACAATGATCGACCCAATCACAGCTTTGGCTACAGCAAATGCAGTATTTCAGGGTATCAAGACAGCAGTAAACTATGGTAAAGAAGCTCAAGAGGTATTTTCACAACTAGGAAAATGGGCTTCTGCGGTAGAAGATGTAAAGTTCTGTCTAACACAGGAAGAAAGTAAGCCATCTATATTCAAGAAGATTACTTACAGAAAGTCAGCCACAGCAGAAGCATTTGATGAGCTTGCTGCAAGGCAGAGAATAAAAGAGATGGAAAAGGAACTAAAACATATGTTCTATTGGGGCGAATTGCACCATCTCGGTGCAGATGGGTATAAACAGCTAATACAAATCAGACGATCAATACAACGCAAACGTGAACAAGAAGTATACCAACAAATCCGCAAACGTAAAGAACTCATTTACAATTCCAGTATGTTATCTATTATAGCCATTATGGGTATGGTTCTATGGTGGCTGGTACAATTTCTAATTGACTCTGTGAAGGGAATACAATGATAGAACTAATACTATCTAGCATGTTGGTAACTGTAGTACCAGATCGTACACAGTTCTACTGCAAGCTAGAATGGATAGAAAGAGGACTATGCGTATACTGGTGTGCTAATGAGTACAAAGGGTTTAAATGGTTTGAAGTAGAGTCTGAGAGAGGCTGTAAGATACGAAAGAAGTTTCATATAACATAAGGAGTAATAATGCTACAACTACTTACTGGTCTGCTTCCTGTGGCAGAAAAGGTTATAGACAGGGTAATACCAGATCCTAAAGCAAAACAAGAAGCACTAAAAGAACTAGCTGAACTTGAACAAAAAGGTGAACTAGCTAAGATAGAAGCTGAGTTTGGTGATAAGCAGTCTGCTCGTGAAAGAGAGATGAAGATTGCTAATTCAGAGTTCGCCCCAATGTTAAATAAGATCGTGACCCCAGTCCTAGCGTTAGGTACAGTAGTATTGGCTTTTTCGTTGTTCTTAGTAATTATCTTTGTAGAAGTTGACCCAGCTAGTAAAGATATCTTGATATACGTCCTAGGCACGCTAAGTTCTGCGGTAACTATGGTATTAGGGTACTATTTTGGTAGCAGTCTTAGCAGTAAAGATAAAACAAAAGAACTACAGAACATAGTAAACAAATAAAGGAGATGCAGATGAGAGGTGATATCGAATGGGGTAAATACTTCAGTAAGAAAGAGTTTCAATGCAGTACAACTGGTGACTGTAAGATGGAGCAAGACTTCATTGACAAAATGAACCAGCTCAGGGAGATGTTTGGTAAGCCTATAGTCATCACATCAGGATATAGAAGTGCTCTACACCCAGCAGAAGTTAAGAAAACAACTCCAGGTGTCCATAATGAAGGTGTAGCTGCTGATGTAGCAGTAAGTAGAGAGGATGCTTATAAACTACTCCTGATAGCCTTTCAGATTGGCTTCACAGGCATTGGAGTGCAACAGAAGGGTGTAGGTAGGTTTATTCATTTGGATACGTCTACAGGCTCTTCACGCAGTCCTAGACCTACTGTATGGTCGTACTAAATAAGGCATTTATTACCTTTTCTTTTTGTTCGTCAGTCATAGTCTCCCAGTTAGTGATTTGTTCAACTGTTCTATTACAGCCAATACATATATTGTCTTTTAGTTCACAAATACCAATACAGGGTGATTCAACTAGTGTCATTTTAAACCTCGTTTCCCCATGAATCCCAACCTACAGTTTTTTGCCTAGCAAATAGTTCTATTCTAGGTAAATCGCCACATAGTTGAACTATCCTATCTTTAACCACATCAGGTTTTTTACTATGTTTTTCAATAGGTGTGTCTACTACACTATGTACAGCAGCACTTAACCTTTTAGGTTTACCTTTTGTAGCTAGTAAGCACAATTCTGAATTAGCCCTTGTCCAATTACCCATACCCCAAAACCAACTAGGTTGTAATTTATTTCTTTTAACCCAGGTAAAAGCACAAGTCTTATAAATAAAACTCCATTTTTTTATAACTTCAAACACATTTGGTAGTTGTGGCATTGTAACCCACAGAAACAACACACAATTATCATCAGAAATATTTTCTACTGGTAAATTACAAATCCAGTTATGATTTTGAACTTGATATTTAAAGATAGCTCCTCTATTTCCTGATGATGCTTTATCACGATATGACCAGGGAGGATCAGCATAAATAATCTGATACTTTTTATCTGGCAGCATCACTCTCCTAAACCTTTCATACCTAGCCTGTCTCTTCTGGCTTGATCTTCTTCAAAGTGTAAAAGCACACACTCCTGCCTAAGTCTCTCCTCAGTCCATTCATACTGTGCTTTAGCTACCGCAGTACCATCTTTCCTACCAACATCATAAGCTACCTCCCACAACTTAAACACCTCATTTGTGCCTTGATATAGTAAAAAGTAGCTGGTAATACAACCAAGTATAAATATGATAATATTTCTCATTTCTTACCCCACAAGAAAGAGAGGTATATTGGAGTGAATATAGAAAGAACAACTAAAAATTCTTTAAGTGCTATTTTGTCCTCATCTACAAACTCTCCAAACAACCCTATTACAAACAAGTTTATTAAGAAGCTAACATATAATATTAATAGTACATGTCTGATTATCTTTAATACAAATTCAATCATAAAGTATCAATATGAAAAGTAAGCCTCACTAGAAAGAAATCTATCACTATGTATTTATACCCTTCAACATCACTGGTGTATTCAAACCCTACCATCAATCCTGTTATTGGTGTAAATTCGTATCCCATTATTGTACCTCGCAGCTTCCAGCAGTACAAGCTAGTTCCTGTACTCCTTTGACGTTATCATCTACCTCAGTCAAGTCTCTCCAACTTATCGTATTAGGAGTATCACCTAGGAGCTTTGTATAGTCCTCTTTGGTGCATTCTTCATAAGGTGCTTGTCTGTATGAACCACCATCATAAGGTAAGAAGGATATACCAGATATGTCATCAAAGTTCTTCCATACCCATGCTCCTACTTCCATCCACTCCTCTTCCTTAACACTGATAGTCACAGATGGCTTGTGTTCACACCAATGCTTCTGATACATCATCCATAACTCAAGATGGTCTATAGCTGTTAAATCATCTCTGACCATAGCACCTTCAGGAGCTTGTATTGGGAATGAGAATACCACAGTAGAATCAGGCTTCATTACACAATCTTCTGTATGTACTCCTTTTTCTTTTAAGAAGTTGGAAAGAGGGTCTTTTTTATCTCCACGCACCCTACGAATATAATAACTAGAATGTCTAGGATGAATACCAGAGGCAGAATCAACAAGCTGAGACACAGTGCCACTAGGCTTGATACAAGTAATTGCAGTCGATTGAGGGATTCCCAAAAGAACAGATAAGTCAGCGTTTGTTTTAACAGCCACTTGTTTGAGTTCTTCAAGGATTCTTCTTGTTCCATCGTTTACTTCTCCCATGTATTTATTATCCAGGATACCTGTCAAAGATACTCCTAGCAGTCTTTCTTCTTCTGTGTTCTTCTGCCATATCTTACGCAAGTATGGGAACTTAGTTAGTGTAGCTTGCCATGTACCTAGTATTGTAGCTATCTCTACCTTGTCTTTCAGAGTCTGTACTGAATCACCTGCTCTTACTACCACCTCAGTTAGATTACAGAACTGACCACCTGTTCCTGTAATTGGTTGTCCATTCTTGTCTAACTTACAACCACGCAAAATAATCTCACTGCATGGATTCGTGCCAAAGTCATAGTTGATATCTCTCCTACCATTCTTAGCAGCTTGTTTCTTTGATGCTGCCCTACTGAAGATACCACGTTCACCTGACTTACTCTCATATAAGCTAGACCATTCCTTCATAAACTGACTCATATCAGGCTTCTCATCATACATAGCAGAGTTGTTAGCCAATGCTCTTTGTGGGTTATACTGCCACCATGACCCAGACTTACAGGCTCTCATCTTATCATCTTCTAAGTCTGATAGGGATATCATAGCTGACCTTCTAACACCACCTACTACCACTACTTCACCTATCTTACACAGGATATCATGACAATCAATAGATGATAATTTTCTACCAGCAGCCTGTTTAAACTTAGAGATGCAGAACTCAAATAATTGCTTCAATGGCTCTGCTCCTGATGCTCTACCACCAAAGGTTTTTAACCTAGCTCCTGCTGGTCTTACTTTGGATAAGTCATACTTAGGTACTTCACCACTATACAATAGGGCTATAAGCTGTCTCAGAGCCTTTGCCCAGCCTTCTTTGCTGTCAGCTACCGCTATGGTAGTCTCAGACTCAAACAGCTTCTCGGGGACTTCTGGTAGCTTCTCAACATACTTATGCTCTACAGAGAACCCTACACCTGTACCGCACAGTAAGATGTACATAGCCTCATCAAAGGCTTTTACATCATCAATAGGAAGATAAGAACAATTATATCCAGCAGTATTATCTCTATCTAATGCCTTACCAGCAGTCATAATAGCCCTCATGGACGGCATAACATCTAGGTTCTCTATTGCTTCCTGTACTCTTAGTTTTGTTGGTGTATCGACTACATGACCTATTTCTCTTTCTAAATGATTTACCATAAAGTCCATGTATCTCTGAACAGACTCACTCCAATCCTCTCTTCTCTGCTCTTCTTCCAGGTATCTTGCGTAACGACTCTTTGCTATAAATTGGCTGTATGTCTTCAATCTCTTAACTCCTCTTCTAGTTCGTCTGCTTTCTCTTCTATCCTATCATTGAATCTATCAACGATATCTTCTGATGATATATCCAAAACCTCTAATAAGGAAATCTCGTCAAGGTTTTTAAGTCTATCACAAATGTCATGTATTGTCAATGCCATATTACCCCCAATTACTACCTTTCGTTTCTTTTAATAATTTAATCATAGCTTTCAAATACCATTCAGCCTTCTCAGCATCTTCTAATGGTTTACCCTTGTGCCACATTCTGCTAATGTATTTGATTATGTTACCCTGACAATAACTGATAGATTCATACTCGCCTAGTGTATCAACTATGTAATCATAGGTTTCTATTGTTCCTTTGTTGTAGTGTGCTGGATGGTTTACTTTGTCTTCTAGCTTCATATCTTCCTCATACAAATCGCTGTTATTCTTAGTTATAAAATTATCCATATTCCCCTCATTATCGTTTATGATAGTCACCGCTAACCATGTCTAAATACAAACAAAGAGCCTCTCTAGCTCCTTTTACACCATTCCATACAAAAACGTATTTGTTCTTCTTTTCAAATTTCTCTATAAGAGGATAAAAGGCGTGCATTACTGGTTCTGCTCCTAAATTATCAACTTTTAACATATAAGTATCTAACATACCATCAGCACTATAAACTTTTTTAAGTTTACCGTCTATATAGCAACTCCCTATTATATTTTTTCTAAAATGTTTTATATCAAAAAATTCACTATGATGCACTATATTTTTTCCTTAAATATTTTAAACTTACAAACATCTCATCAAACTGACCATCCTGTACATCATGTAATACTACGATACCTCGCCAATGAGTGTTACCTTGTATTCCCATGTAGTCTTCATTGTGTAGATAACAAGAACCAGCTATGATACAAGTTATGATAGAACCATCTGCTCTTTTGCCATAGGCTACCTGTCTGCCTTGCTGGTGACCTACTACGCAACTCTGATGAGTCTTGTTGACCATAGCAGAGGCAGTACCAATAGGTCTACCCATC